>Ga0181532_10002343_pt1 | contig 17705 bp, 15 predicted proteins | sample PEATcosm2014_Bin_33_FD_119768 | JGI IMG/M metagenome (GOLD analysis project Ga0181532, IMG submission 119768) | Peatland microbial communities from MTU Mesocosm Facility, Houghton, MI, USA - PEATcosm2014_Bin11_30_metaG | ecosystem: Environmental > Terrestrial > Soil > Wetlands > Peat | place...
CAAGAGTCTCCGCCAACAGGTGGCATGCGGTGCGCAGGCTTATCGCCTTGTCTCTGCGGAAGGCGACCTGCTCCCATCTCTCATCATCGATCACTACGGCCCCTGCTTCGTCATCCAGACCCTCACCCAAGGCATGGACCGGCTGAAGCCGCAGATTGTCGAGATTCTCCAGCAGGCCTTCTCTCCCCGCTCCATCCTGGAACGCAACGATGTGGCGGTGCGGGGACTCGAGGGACTGCCGGAGCAGAAAGGGACGCTGGCCGGGGAAAGCATCAGCGAAGTCGAGGCGGAGGAGAACGGGCTGCGATTCACCTTCGACCTGATGGGCGGGCAGAAGACGGGCGGCTTTCTCGACCAGCGAGAGAATCGCCTGGCAGCGCGGCAATACGCGCGGGGCCGCGCGCTCGACTGCTTTAGCTATACGGGCGGTTTTGCGCTGCAATTGGCGGCGCAATGCGATTCCGTCCTGGGCATCGACTCTTCGCCGGAGGCGCTTGGCCTCGCTCGCCGCAACCAGCAATTGAACGGCTTGACCAACCTGGCATGGAAGGAGGCCAACTGCTTCGACTTCTTAAAGGCCGCCGACGTGGAAAGACAACGCTACGACACGATCGTGCTCGATCCTCCGGCCTTTGCGCGGCAGAAGTCCAAGGTGGAGGCGGCCCGGCGCGGCTACAAGGAGCTGAACCTGCGCGCACTCAAAATGTTGAACCCGGGCGGGTTCCTCATCACCTGCTCATGCTCCCATCATGTGAGCGAGGCGGACTTCCTCGAAATCATCGCGGCGGCGGCGCTCGACGCGCACCGCACGGTAGCTGTTGTCGAGCGGCGAACGCAGTCGCGTGACCACCCGATCCTTTTGACGGTGCCTGAAACGCACTATTTGAAGTGTCTGATCTTGCGCGTTATCGGATTCTTTTCTTGAAATCTGCGTGCGTCTGGCTCATAGCTGCAACTGCCCATTGGGCAGCGGCACAGGCAAGAGTGCTTGTGCCGCCCGTGGTATGATGGAAAGTAGACGGACGTCAGGGCAAGATAGAAATGTACGCGCGATGAGAATGGGGAGATTCCAGAACTTTCGAACTTATCTGGCCGTAGTGCTCTTGCTGGCGCCACTCGCTGTTTCGAGTTCCGCAGCGGCGGTTGATGCGCCTCTCAAGCTGGTGGTCTCGGTCGAGGAGCAATCAATTCCGGCGCCCTTCCCGGCACACATCAGCCTCCACCTCCACAACCTTGGCAAAGAAACGCTCTGGCTTTATCGGCATGCGCGGGCCAAGCTTCCTCCGCCCATGCACCTGTCGGACGAGGAGAACACGCCACTGTCCACGGGCGGGTCGATACTTGCCGTGCAGCTTGAACCGGTCAGCACGGAGAGAGTAACCATTTCCACCCCAGCGCAAGCGGAGGCTTTCGACAGCATTAGCCTTCCTAAACCGTCGCTGGTCGGCTTGGCGCCGGGCGACGACTACGAAGAGAAGCACACGATTCGCCTTACGCCGGCGCTTTCCGAGGTGCAGAAACCGCTCTGGGGAGCCTATCGGCTGACGGTAGTTTACAAGGCCCAGTATTCTAATGCGGACGAAATCCATCGCGACCTGAAGGTCAACCTCTGGCAGGACGAGGTTTCGAGTAACACGATCGAGGTTCAGCTTCAGCCTCCCACCCCCGATTCGCGCTGCGAAGTCTACGGGACAGTGGACACCCCGGATTCCGTGCCGATCGGCGAAGCCATCGTTTCACTTTCCGATAAGACCCAACGCCTCGTGGACCAGACGGCGAGCGACCCCGATGGCAAGTACTCGTTCTCCGGACTCCCCCCCGGCTTTTACTGGGTTACGACGCGGCGACACGGCGACACGCAGGATACCGGGGTATTCCGGCACGTGGAACTGACGGCCTACGCGCCTTCGGTAAATCAGCATCTGGTGATCATTCCGGAGGAGGTCTACGAACCCAAGCATATGCTTCACAAGCCGGTGCTCTTTCGTATTACCGATAACGCCGGGGCGCCACTGGATCGGGTGGGCATCGATGTAACCTATGCCAATGGGGACCTTGTGGATAATGTGAAGGGCGAAACGGGCCGGGATGGTACAGTGGCGCTCGCCATCATCCCCGGTCGTAATTTTGTGACGCTTAAACGTAAGGGATGCCCAAAGCAAGACGAGCGGGCGGATGTCACTCCCGGCGCTGGAATCGGCGCGTTCCAGTTCGCCTTCGGCTGCGCGAAGAAATGAGCGACGCAGCAGGGTAAACGCAAAGCAGCCGCACGAGGTCAATATCTTCATCGCAGATTGGGTGGATTAATACTATGGCCAAGCAGCATTCCCCCGCATTTTTGGCGCTTGTCGATGACGCGAAGAAACGCGTCCGCGAGACGACCATCCCGGAGCTGAGGCGACGGCTGGAGGCGAAAGAAGGATTCCATCTCGTGGATGTTCGCGAGGATCACGAATGGGCTGCCGGACACATCCCCGGAGCAGTGCACCTCTCCAAGGGAATTATCGAGCGTGACATCGAAGAAAAGTTTCCGAGCCGGGAGGCGGAGATTCTGCTTTATTGCGGCGGCGGATTCCGCTCCGCGCTGGTCGCCGACAACTTACAGAAGATGGGCTACCGGAATGTTGTCTCGGTGGATGGCGGCTGGCGGGGCTGGGTGGGCGCTGGATTTCCGGTAGAGAAAGACGGCGCTTAGGAAACACAGGGGCAACCCTTGTCGTTGCCAGGGGCGGCCACTAGGGCCGCCCCTGCTGGTTGCATTTATGCCACACAGGCTGCCAGGCGAATCAGACCTTCGCGAGGTTCTGCTGGAAATCTATGCGGCCAACGACCGCATGAATCAGGTTCTGCTTGAGCACCTTGAGCCGCGTGCCTGGCGAGCCAAACTGCCTGGGCTGAAGCAGCGCGGAGGCCGCACGATCGCCGCCATCTTTACCCATCTGCACAATTGCCGTTTGGTTTGGTTAAAGCATTCAGCGCCTCACCTCAAATGCCCTGTTGCCCTTGATCCCTTTCGCTCGACTTTGAAACAAACCGCTACAGCCCACCGCCGGAGTGCGGCGAGATGTCTTCAAATGCTCAAAGAAGCGCTTTCCGAAAAGCCGAACCGGCGTGTGACCAGGTTCTCTCGCGGGAGCTGGACCCGCGATTGGCCCGCCGGCGCGACGATGTTCGCTTACATGTTCGCCCACGAAGCGCATCACCGGGGTCAGGTGATCGCCCTCGCTCACGAACTCGGCTACCCCCTGCCCGCTTATGAGGCCTCAATCTGGCGCTGGGAAAAGTTTTGGAAGGAACTGGAATTCACCAAGGGGCCCAGATAGGATCCAAAGGAGCATAGCTATGTCCCAGAAAATTACTCCGTGCCTGTGGTTCGAGAAGGACGCCCAGGAGATATGCAAGTTCTACACCTCGATCTTCACGGATTCGGAAGTCAAAAACATCAGAACGCTCAAAAATACGCCTTCGGGAACCGTTGAGGTCGCTGCGGTGCGGCTGGTCGACCTGGAGTTTAGCCTTCTTGTCGCCGGCCCGTTCTTCAAGTTCACTCCAGCGGTCTCATTTCTCATCGCCTGCAAAACGAAGGATGAAGTTGAGGCGCTGTGGGCAGAGTTAGCCAAAGGCGGTAAGCCGATGATGGAGCTCGGCGAATACCCGTTCAGTGAAAAATACGGATGGATGGAGGATAAATACGGTCTGTCGTGGCAGGTGATGTCAGTCGGCGACCGTGCCATCGAACAGAAGATTACGCCCACGCTCATGTTCGTAGGCAAGCAGGCCGGAAGAGCGGAAGAAGCGATGCAGTTCTATGGCACGGTATTCAACAACTCAAAAATCGACAACATTTGGCGCTACGGCGAAGGCGAACTTCCCGACAATCCCGGCACGGTGAAGCACGCCTCGTTTACTCTGGAAAGCCAGAAGTTTGCCGCGATGGACAGCGCCTACCCTCACGCCTTCACCTTTAACGAAGCAATATCCTTCGTGGTGCACTGCGAGACACAGGAAGAGATCGACCGTTACTGGGAAGAACTCTCGGCAGATCCCAAGGCGGAGCAGTGCGGGTGGCTGAAAGACAAATACGGCCTCTCGTGGCAGATTGTGCCTACGGTAATGGATGAGATGTTCAAAGGGAAAGACGAGAAGAAATTGGCCCGCCTGACCGCAGCGTTCCTCAAAATGAAAAAGTTCGATATTGAGGGTCTTAAACGGGCCTACGAAGGAAACTAATCAAATTACGCTTGGCCAAATCGAGCTTGCCTCGCATGGGCGTTACGCGCGGGTCCGATGCCTGCTTTGCGGTCAGGCTTCGAACGTGTCAAGAAACGGGCTGTCATGCTAAGCGAAGCATCTCAGCAGTTGTTTGTGAGCGATTGAAATAGGAAACTGCGGGGATCCTTCGCTCCGCTCAGGATGACAAGCATGTCAGGTCTTTACATCAGCCCCTGCATGACCTGGTCGAGGACTTCTTTGGGCGGGCGGACTCTGGATTCCGGCAAAGTCGCCAAAGGCTCGTCCACCACATTCAGCAAGGTGAGGAAATTCTCCTGCTTGGTATTTACGTAGAAGAGGCCGGTGATGACTTCCCCTTTGTCATGGGATTCCGTGAGCAGGCGGAGCGCTTCGACCTTATTCGTAGGGTCGTACGATTCCTCGATTTTGCGCAGCAGGATGTGCGAGCCGTCGTGCATGATGATGTCCATCGTTGAGCCCGCATCGTAATCCACCGAGATTTCCTCGAAGTAAGGCACAAAGCTCACGTCGGCCAGAGGCTCGTCGTGGTCCTTCACATAGCTATAGCTCTTGGTTGATCCCTCATGATCGTTAAAGGTTACGCAAGGGGAGATCACGTCCAACATAGAAGTCCCGTTATGGGCCAACGCACCTTTCAGCAGAGCAGATAATTGCTTCTTGTCGCCCGAGAAGGAGCGTGCCACATAGGTGGCGCCCAGTTGGATCGCGAGCGCGCAAGTGTCGATAGGCGGCAGGTCGTTCAACACGCCCGTCTTGAGCTTCGAGCCGATATCGGCCGTGGCGGAGAACTGGCCCTTGGTCAGCCCGTAAACTCCGTTATCCTCGATGATGTAGATCAGGGGCATGTTCCGGCGCATGAGGTGCACGAACTGGCCGACTCCGATCGAGGCGGTATCGCCGTCGCCGCTCACCCCGAGGGCAATCAAGTCCCGGTTGGCCAGCATGGCGCCCGTAGCGATGGAGGGCATGCGTCCGTGCAGTGAATTCACACCGTACGCCGTGCGTAGAAAATAGGCGGGGCTCTTCGAGGAGCAGCCGATGCCCGAAAGCTTGGCAACCCGATGCGGCTCGATACCCATTTCGTAGCAAGCCTCAATGATGCGCTCGGAGATGGCGTTATGCCCGCATCCGGCGCAGAGAGTGCTCTTGTTGCCTTTGTAGTCCGCGACCTCGAGGCCGACGCGGTTGACTTTAGCCGGCGACGCCGGCGGAATTGTAGCAGTGGCCATTTCAGTTCTGTCCTTCCTGGGAAACAATCTCGTTCGTGATGCTGCGCGCGTCGATGGGCAAGCCATCGTAGTGCTTCACGCTGCGCAACTTGTTGATCTCCTCGGGTTTCAGTTCGAGCCGGAAGAGGCTCAGCATCTGCGCGTCGCGATTCTGGTCGACGACATAAACCCGGGCGTGGCTGCGGATGAAGTCATACACTTCCGTCGAGAAGGGGTAAGCCCGCAAACGGCAATACCCGGCTTCAAGGCCTTGCTCCTTCTTAAGTTGGTCGAGGGCCTCGACCACCGCCCAGTGGCTTGTGCCGTAAGCGATGATGCCCACTTCGCCCTTGCCGTTTTCCCGGATCACCGGCTTGGGGACCTTGCTGCGAGCCGTGTCAAACTTCCGCGTCAAGCGGTCCATATTATTGACGTAATCGTTGGGGCGTTCGCTGTAGATCGCCTTCTCGTTGTGGCCGCTGCCCCGGGCAAAGTAACCGGCCAGAGGTTCGGGCGTGCCGGGCAAGGTGCGGTATCCGATCCCGTCGCCATCCACATCCTTGTAGCGGCTAAAACCACCCAGGCGCCGGACGTCTTCAGCGTTCAGCACCTTACCTCGCGATATGGGTTTTTCCGGGTAAGGGAAGGGATCGGCCATCCAGTTGTTCATCCCCAGATCGAGGTCGCTCATCACGAACACCGGAGTCTGGAATTCTTCCGCCAGATCGAAGGCCTCGATCGCCAGTGTGAAGCACTCCTCGACCGAGCACGGAATCACCATGATGTGCCGGGTATCACCGTGGGAAAGGACGGCATTCTTCAAGATATCGCCCTGCGCCGTCCGCGTCGGCAACCCGGTCGAAGGACCGACTCGCTGGATGTCGAAGATGACCGCGGGAATTTCTGCATAGTAGCCAAAGCCCATGAACTCCGACATGAGCGAGATGCCGGGACCGGAAGTGGCGGTCATGGCCCGCGCTCCCGCCCAGCCCGCGCCCATCACCATGCCGATGGCGGCCAGCTCGTCCTCAGCCTGCACGATGGCGAACGTGGCCTTACCGGTTTCTTTGTCGATCCGGTAGCGCTTCATGTATTCGATCAAGGTTTCACAGACCGAAGAGGATGGAGTGATGGGGTACCAGGTCACCACCGTCACACCAGCGAACATCGCCCCCAGCGCGCAAGCCGAGTTGCCGTCGATGATGATCTTCCCGCGCGTCGCGTCCATGCGCTCGAGATAGAAGGGGTCTTTCTTCTGGAAGTTCTTGCCGGCATAGTCGTAGCCGACCATGGCGGCATTGAAGTTCAGGTCTACCGCCTTGGCCTTCTTCCGGAACTGCTTGCGCAGGCCAACCTGGATCTCTTCCATGTCAATGCCCAGCAGCCGGGCCAGCACGCCGTCGTAAATCATGTTCCGTACTAATTTGCGCAGCCGGGCATCGGGGCAGACAGGCGCCACAAGCTGGTCAAACGGTACCGGGTAAAAGATCACATCCTCACGAAGCCGTTTCAGGTTCAGGCGCTCGTCGTAAACGCATACAGCCCCGGGCTTCAGCGTCAGTACGTCTTCATCGGCGCTCTCGGGGTTCATCGCCACCAGATACTCACTGTCCTGACGGCGGGCAATGTAGCCGTCTTTGGAAGCGCGAATCGTGAACCAAGTGGGCAGTCCGGCAATATTCGACGGAAAAAGGTTCTTGCCCGAAACGGGAATCCCCATCTGGAAAATAGACCTCAACAGAACCGTATTCGCCGTCTGGCTGCCGGATCCGTTAACGGTTGCGACCTGAATGCTGAGGTCGTTGATGATCCTCTTCTGCTCCGCCGGTACTTCGCTTTCTTTCAACTCAACATGCGTGGTTGCCATAAAATTCCTGAAAATACCCCCAGAAGTCAGAGGAATACCTTCCCCTGTTTACGCGTTCCCGCGTACATGTAAGCCGAGAAAAACAGCCCTTCCACACTATGGCTCTATTATACCAAAAGAATGCAGATATGGGGTGGGCCAGTGGTCTTCTGCCGGCCAGAAGCCCGGCTTTGGAGTGCGGCAGCTTGCTGCCGCTTTCCTTCGGCCAGCTTGCTGGCCGCCATTGGGGACCTTACCTAAAGGGCGCGAGCAGGCTCGCGCCCACAAAAGCGGCAGCAAGCTGCCGCACTTCAGAGCACAGGCTACGACCGCGCGGCAAACGGCCATTCGCGCTTTTGGGCTGCCAAGACGAGGAAGGCGATCAAGCCCAGGATGATCGTCCCGAAGGCGTAGAGCATGAAGCTCGATCCACCCGGCTGGCCTAAGGGACTGATGAACACGTAAAACCAACCGGCTAGCGCCAGTATGGCAGGCAGAGGGTAGAGCCACATCTTGAAGGGCAGCTTTATTTCATGCCGGTACCTGCGCATGATGAACAAGCCGGTGATCTGGCCCATGAAAACCACCAGGACTCGAGCCAAGATCAGTGCTGTTATGATCTGCACCAAGCCGAAGAAACTCGCGATGATGCAAAGCGACCCCACCAGGACAAGCGAACGATGGGGAAACTCGCCTTTGGGGTGCAGCACTCCGAAGTAGCGAAAGAAAGCGCCATCCTGCGCGGCGGCGTAGGGCACTCGGGAATAGCCCAGCATCAGCGCGAATACGGAAGCAAAGGCCGTGAACAGGACCATGGCCGAAATTCCATAGGCCGCCCATGGTCCGTAGATTTTACCCATGAAGACCGAAGCCACGGCGTTGTAAGCCAGCGACCCCTCTTTCACCATCTCCCGCCACGGAACTACCGAAACGAAACTGAAGGAGAGAAGGAAGTCGATGACGGTTACGGCCAGAATGGAGAGAATAACGGCGTAAGGGATGGTTCGCTCCGGTCGTTTTACTTCACCACCCAGGTAGCAGACCTGGTTGTATCCCAGGTAGTTGTAAATCACCAGCACCGTGCCATTGCCCAGCCCCAGGAGAAACGCCCAATTCATCGCGAACGCGTGCGGAGGGAAATCGAAGGCGAGGTGCGGGTTCATGCGCGCGAGGCCCGACACGATCACCCACCCGGTGGTCACCAGGGTGGTGATCCAGAGAATCATCATCAGCCGCGCGATGTCCTGAATCTTCCGGTACAAGGAAAGCATCACCAATGCCGAAATCACGGCCGCCAGGAACTTGATGCGCCAGGGATGCAATGCCAGGTCCTTCCAGAGGAAACTCAGGTATTGCACCATGCCGATGCTCCCCGAAGCGATTTCCAGCGTGCCCGAAAACAGAAACTGCCAGATGAACATCCAGGCCATCAGCTTGCCCCAGCGCTCCCGGCCGAAGCTGTCGCGCAGGAACACATACGGTCCCCCCGAGCCGGGCAAGGCGGCGCCCAACTCCGAAACAACCAACCCATCGCAAATGGCGAGCAAAGCCCCCACGAACCAGGCGAGCAGCGCCTGCGGACCGCCCATCGTGGCGAGAATGGGCGGGACCGTTATGAACGGCCCTATGCCGATCATGTTCGACATGTTGATGGAGGTGGCGTTCAGGATGCCAAGCCGCCGCTGCAATTGTGGCTGGGGCGCGCCCGCCGGCGCTGAACTGGAAGCTTGCTCGATAGGTTCGCTCATGGCTCCGCCTTAGGGAGAATTGGTGACGAAAGTCAAATAGCATACCCCATCCGCTGCACTTTGACAAAACAGGTGCGTTGTCCGGAAACGGTTTGGACCGCGGAACGCACTGGGAAGGTGTGAAGAAATTGTCTGTCATGCTGAGCGAAACGAAGCATCTGCATTTATCTCTTTGAAAACAAACAAATGCAGATTCCTCGCTCCACTGGGGATGACTGGGCATGGCGATTTCTTCACACCTTCCGGGTGGAAGTCCCACCCAGACAGTTGCAGGCAGGTCTGTTACCTCTCACTTTTTTCATTTTCCGCTTGACAACCCCGTGAACTTGTTGTAGCCTATAATCGTGTTCGTATCGTGGACACATTGTCGCAGGCGGGCGCCCCTGAGCGACGAGGCGCACGGCAAAGAGGGACGGTCCCCGCGATGGGGAACGTAAGGGACTACAAAAAATGAAAAACAGTGGGAACGAAGCTAAGAAGTACCTGAAAACAAAGCACATCACTTTCTTGAGTGGTGCAAATTATGCGCGTTTAGCGCACAATTTTGCACAAATCAAGGCCTGAAACGAGCAAAAACAGCACAATTTGCGCAAACGAACCGGAGATTTTTTGCAGGAAGGTCAGGCTGGGAAAGTGACACAATGTCGGCTACGGAGCACCGCCGTCGAAAAGCCGTGTATGAGGGCGAAGGGCCTGCACTTGGAGTGTAGCTGCGAAACTCCGCAGCGCTGGCGTCAGAGGTCGTTTGGCTGGGTTCGCAACCCGGGAAGCAGCCTGCTCCCCTAACGCAAGCGTCAACCGCCGCCCGCCGGGGCGCAAGCTCCCGAGGCCACTTTGTTTGCGGTGCCGGCCGTGGCAAAGGTCGAGAACTTCTGCTCCACTCGCTTCCATCCGCATTGCGGGCACTCCGGCGCTTCTTGATGGCGTGTCAATACAAGTTTCTCAAAAACATGTTCGCAGTTGGGACACGCATACTCGAAGATGGGCATGGCAGACCTTGTTCACTCCTTAGGTTTGATCTCACAGATGGTGTTGTCAGCTTGCCCCTCCGGGGCTTTCCTACGACCCGCTCAGGTAAACCGGGAGATGCCTGGGATGCGCGGCAGGACCAGGAACCAGACGACCAGAAAGAGAACGTAAATTAACAGGCTCTGCATACTCTCACTCGCTCTTCAGCGCACCCCGTTAGCGGGAGCGGGGTTCTATCGCGCCAGCGGCCGAGAGGCCGCACTACGCATCCACACCACGCTCACGCGGCGGCAGTGGACGGCGTGGTACGTTTTTCGATGGGCACCCAATTCCGGCATTCATTACCGGTATAAATCTGGCGCGGGCGCGCAATCTTCTGCTCCGGGTCTCGCAGCATCTCTTCCCATTGGGCGAGCCAACCCACCGTGCGCGGGATGGCAAAAAGAACCGTAAACATATCCGGTTGGAAGCCCAACGCCTGGTAGATGATGCCAGAGTAGAAGTCCACATTGGGATAGAGCTTGCGTTTTACGAAGTAGTCGTCCTGCAAGGCGATGCGCTCGAGTTCGAGCGCGATTTCAAGTTTAGGGTTGCGCCCCGTAATCTCGAAGACCCGATCGGCAGCCCATTTGATAATCTTGGCGCGCGGATCGTAATTCTTGTAAATACGGTGGCCGAATCCCATCAGCTTTATGCGTCCGGTTTTAACGCGCTCAATATAGCCGGGGACGTTATCCTTGGACCCAATCTCATCCAGCATCCTCAGCACTTCTTCATTGGCACCGCCATGCAGAGGTCCGGAAAGGGCGGCCGCAGCGGCAGCCGTGCAAACGTACGGATCCGCCTCTGAACTACCGACGGCGCGCATCACATTGGTGCTGCAATTCTGTTCGTGATCGGCATGCAGAATAAACAGGACATCCAGAGCTTTCGACAAGACTGGATTGGCGTGATACTTCGGCTCGACCATCTTCCACAGCATGTTCATGAAGTTTTCGGTATAGCTGAGGTCATTGTCCGGATAGATGTAGGGATAGCCGAGGCTGTGCCGGTAAGTGTAGGCGGCAATGGTCGGCACCTTCCCGATCAGCCGCTGAATCTGCAGGGCCCGAACCTCGGGACTGCGCACATTGCGGGCCTCGGGATAAATTGTGGAAAGCGCCGCGACGGAACTGATGAACATACCCATGGGGTGGGCGTCATAACGGAAACCCTCGAGAAATTTCTTGCTAGTCTCGATCAGCATGGTGTGATGAGTGATCTTGTTCGTCCACTCGGCTAATTGAGCGGCCGTAGGAAGTTCACCAAACAGGATAAGATAGGAAACCTCCAGAAACGTGCAGTGCTCGGCAAGCTGCTCGATCGGATAACCGCGATAACGGAGAATACCCTTATCGCCGTCGATGAAGGTCACGGCGCTCTGACAGGACGCGGTATTCATAAATGCAGGATCGTAGGTCATCATTCCAAAGTCATCGGTATGAGTCTTGAACTGTCGTAGGTCCATGGCCCGCAGGGCGCCCTTAAAAAGTGGCGCTTCACACGACTTTCCGGTTCGGTTGTCAACTATGCTTATCGTTTCCTTTTCCATTCCGCCTCGCTCCTTCTAACCTCGCGTTTAAGCCCTTCGTCCTCCGTCGCCGACTCCGCCCGAAGCAGTGTGGTCGCGGGAAGAGACACCCATTTTAACCTATTTACGGGATGTTTTTCAGGCCTCTGCGCCGGGCGGCATAGGTGCGAGACGGCATGGCAACCGCGACCCAAACGAATTCTCACTTGTCCTCTTCGCTTGCATAGCCCCAACCCGGGAATCTCTTGGCGAGTGGTGTTGCCGCTTCCACGTCCAACTGCTGCCATCGAGCCTGCGTCAGGCTGCCGGCGTTGACGGAAGAATTTCAAAAGTAGCCTCGATCTTTGCCGTCTTCGAAATCATCGCTCCGACGGCGCAGTACTTCGTCTCCGAGAGATAGATAGCTCTTTGAACGGCTTCAGGAGCGATTTGCCCTCGAAGCCGATGCTTGATTTCAACCCGAGTGAGGTAAGAGGGAGGCTCCGGATTCTGCTCCGCCAGCAACTCGATTTCGTAGCCGGTGACCGTCTGGCGCTTCTTACGAAGAATGCTGATCACGTCAAAGGCCGTGCAGGCCCCGAGCGCCAGAAGCGCCAATTCGATCGGTTTGGCCCCCGTGTGGCCTTTCGCATCATCCACGACGATTGCGTGACCCGAGCCTGACTCTGCGACGAACTGCATTCCTTCGTCCTCCGGCGTGGTTAATCGTAATCTCCCTTCCACCATCGGTCACCTCTCACGAATGCTGCGTTGCTCTGGAGGAGCGGGTGGTTCGCTGTCATGTCTCCACCTTGTTCGCTCAACAATCTACAAGCATTTACCGGCCAAGGGTAACAACTCGTCGCAATTTTTGCTGCCTTAGACGTTCCTCAGAGTTTCTGCCGCCGCTTCCGGAAGCAGGGAATTGTAATAGACCTCTTTAAGGGCGTATGACCTCGCTTTGGAGGGTATAACCGGAAGGATTTCCACATGCCAATGGTAGTCATCTGCCAAAGTCCGCCAGATGTCGCTCTTCTGAAACTTCGCGCTAACATTCGGAGAGCTGTGCAGAACCAGGTGGTAGGTGGGGCTGACGGCTTCCAACCGCTTCAGAACCGATTTCAGCAACCGCGCGAATTGAAGCTGGTCGTCCCAGGCGGTCATATCCTCCTCAAAGGCGCAGTGATGCCGGGCGGAAAGCAACCAGGTCTCATAGGGCACGCGGGCTGCAAAGGGGCAAAACGCAACGAAGCGGCCGAGCTGCTCAACAATCCGTATGTTCTGCGAGATTTCCTGCTGCGCAATATCACAAATCAGGCACCGTTCCTTCATCGCGAAATAGCGCGACGAGGAACGGAGTTCGTAGCCCACGCGTCGCGGGATGAAGGGCGTCGCGGTAACCTCGGAGTGCGGGTGGTCAAATTCCCCGCCCGCCGTCGCGCCATGGTTGCGGAACACGGTTACGTACCTGAAGCGTCGATCCCTCTTCAAATCGTTCATCCTGGCGAGATAAGCGCGCAGAACTTGGGCCACGTTCGCGTCGGACATGCGTGAGAGCTGCACATCGTGGTCGGGATTCTCCACGACAATTTCATGCGCCCCAAGGCTGCGCATCTTGTCGTAGATGCCCTCTGCGCGGCGCTGCGGGTCACCCTCAATGCGGTAGATGGGATGGAGATGAGGCGTCACCCGGACTTGCCAGATTGATCCTCCGCCCGGGTATTCATAAAGAGTTTGCGCAGACTCACTCACCTGCCCGGGGCAAAGAGGGCATGGAGCGTCTTTCTGGTGGACGAAGTCCTCACCCTCATCCTCCAGATTCACCCAGCTTTGAGTAATGGGATCCCTTCGAAGCTGCATGGTGTCCCCTTGAGGTGTCCGTCTTGCGGTCCGCCAGCCTCCTTCTTGCAGCCAAGGAGTAGCCCTTGCTTCTCAGATTCTCAGCCCTTGGCGAGATTAAGCCACCCTCCGCTTTTATACAACAAATCCCCGCAGAGTTCCAGGCTTTCACGAAAGGGTTGCAATCTCGTTCCGGAGCGCGCAGAATGCAAAAGACGATTTGCTGGCGTAAACTCGCTGCCACAGCACCAGATATCGCATGAAGTGGTAACCTCGGGAGCGAAAGGCTCTACTTTACTCTTTCCTGCTGTGGAGGTCCTTTCATGAATGCCATTAATCTAAGTCATTATAAGGAACTGCTGTTGGCCAAGCGGCGGGCCTTGAGTGCGGCAAAGACAGGAAACGAAAGTCCCGCCCCTTCCTCAGGCGGGGATAAAGGCGATTTGGGGGATCATGCGTCGGCGGCACTGGAAGCAGATTTACAGGTGCGCCTGCGCGAGAAAGACAGCAAGCTTCTGCGTGCTATCGACGAAGCGCTGGGGCGAATCGAACACAACACCTACGGTGTCTGTCAGGCATGTATGAAGCCCATCTCCGCCGTGCGGCTGGACGCGGTGCCCTGGTCGCGTCTGTGCCGCGAGTGCAAGGAACAACGGCAAGCCAATGGGTAGCGGCAGTTGACAGGCCACTGGTTTACTGCGGCGGCGCTTGCCCCTGATCGTACGCGGAGGGGGCGTTCAGGTCATCCCGGTTGAAGGTGAGGGGGACGCTTAAGAGCAGGTCAAAGTTTGTCCCGGACGGGAGAACGATCTCCTTCCCACGGCTAGCCAAGATCCACACCAGTCCACTCCCGGCGCCGACCAGGCTGCCGATTCCGAGCCCTTTCCAAACACTCCCGTCGGCCGCTCCCACAATAGTACCGAGCTCCGCACCCGTAACCGTGGTCTCAGCAACCTTGCCTGCATCCCCGCCCTTGGTTGAAGCGCCCTCAATCTTCCCTTCCTTGGGCTGAAATCCTTCATTCCCGGCGGTGCCAAACCCGGAAAGCGTGGCGCGCAGAGGGAAGGTAGTACCGTTGGGCAGGATGAGAGTCTCAAACCGCAATCCCATTTGCGCCTGCTTGTGCTTTCCGCGCTTGGGCCGGATCACTTGCGTAATTGATCCCTTCACGGAGCTTCCGCGGGGAATCACAATCCTGTTACCTGCCGTAATAGGGAAGATGGTTTCGCAGTATAGCGCCTGGCCTGGTTGCGCTGTCCGCGAGTTGATCGTGTTCATGAGCCGGAGCGGGATCGTGGTCGCGACGGGTAGTACCAGCGCGGACCCGGCTAGGGCGGCTGGCGCATTCTCCCCAGGAGTCGGCGCGGCTGGCGCATTTGTTTGCAGCGAATTCGATGGTGAGTTTTGGCAATAGTTGTAGTTTGCCGTCAATGTCCCGGCAAAGGCCACGGCGAAGGAAATTGCAAATAAGTGACGGCTGTTCATAGTGGACCCCCTGACCCACTCGCTCTCGGCCGACGAGAAATGGGCCGTCGCGCCTAGGAGTTTCGACGGTTGACTTTCAACTGCACTTACTTCTCTCCCGCCTTCAATTTCTGATGCAAATCATCAACCTCTTTTTCAAGCTGTTGCAGCCTGTTCTCCTTGTCCGCAGCGAGCGTCAAAAGGTAGTCCGCCAATAAACCCTTGTTATCTTCCATCGTGACCTGAAGATTGTTGAGCTTGTTGCCGAGCTCTTCGCGGTCGTTATCGTACGCAACTTGCGAAAGATCAAAGAGATCGTCAGCCAGACTCTCCGTGCGGATGACCAGCTTGGTTGCCAGGACCAGGTCTTCAGGCTTCTCGGCCAACTGGAGGGCCGTCTGGCGCAGATTGGCTAGAGATTGCTGACGGTCGGCCAGCGGCCTTCGGGCCAGGGGCTGTCCGGTTTCGTCGGTAAGTGGGAGGTTTTCATTCGTCAGGTCTTTGAAAATCGCGTCTAAAGGCCCAAAATTGGTATCGTATCGCGACAGGAAATCAGGTAGATTGTCGGCCGTCAGTTTTTGCTGCGGAAGCAGACTCGTTGGGAAGATGGCGACTGAAAACAAGCAAAGCAGAAGGGGCGGGGTTTTCATGATGACCTCACTCCACAAATCGGGTGATCGAATGATCGGAAGATCGGGCGGCTCGAAATCCGAAAATCGCCTGAGATGAGGGTTCCGATTTGCGAATTTCGGTCCTTCGCTGTTAACCCGATCTCCCGATCCCCAAAGCGGTTTGAATGGCCTGCGAGATGCAGGCCGCGTGGTACTCCACATCCTCTGTTCGTGCGGCCTCAACCATCACTCTGGCCAGGTGTTCAGTCCCCGAGTAGCGAAGCACTACTCGACCCCGCTCGCCAATCGCCCTTCGACACGCTTCTACGGCGCGCGCCACCTCCGGCAGGCTTTCGAGAGGCGGCTTTTCCCTAACCCGAACGTTGCGGATAACCTGTGGAAAGGGCTTGAAAGTTCGAGTCAATTCTTCGAGAGGCTGGCCGGTCTCCGCCATCACGCGCACCACCTCGAGCAAGGTGATGATGCCATCTCCCGCCAGTGACAAGTGGCCGAAAATGATATGTCCCGACGGTTCCCCACCTAGGTTGAGGCCAGAACGCTGCATTTCCTCCAAAACGTACTTGTCGCCCACGGGCGTGCGCTTCAATCCGATCCCGTGCTCATCGAGGGCGATTTCAAGCGCCAGATTCGTCATTTGGGTGCCGACCACTGCAGAGCCCGGGAGGATTCCGCATTTCTTAAAGTACGGCGCCATGATCGAGAGAATAAAATCGCCGTCGATCAACTTGCCTTCCCGGGTGGCAAAAATGGCTCGGTCGGCGTCACCATCGAAGGCTACGCCCAGGTCTGCGGAGAGCAACCGTGTCGAGTCCGCCATAGCTTGAGGATAAAGCGAGCCGCAACCGAGATTGATGTTGCGCCCGTTCGGTTCCGTGTGCAGGAACTGCACCTCCATGCCTAGCCAGCGCAAAAGGGGAGGGACCACCTGAGAAGCCGCACCGTGAGCGCAATCCACGACCAGCCTATATCGCCCCACCGCTAGACCGGCTGGAAAAATCTGCGTGAGCCGCTTCAGGTAGTCCTCCAGCATTTCTGGCGCAGCCCGGAGTTCGGAAGCCAGGACTCGGGAATTGCTCTCAAAAAACGTGGAAGTCTCTTCCCCGTTGGACCCTATTTGCTCCAACTCCCGTTCAATCTCAAGCTCCACAGTCTCGGAGAGTTTTGTGCCGGATCTGGAGAAGACCTTGATGCCGTTGTCTTCGTAAGGGTTATGAGACGCGGAAATGACTACGCCGGCAGAGAAACCGTGATGACCCGTCAGAAATGCCAACCCCGGTGTCGTCATGACACCTGCTTCGCCGACTTCCACGCCGACCGATCGCAGTCCGGCAGCAAGACGGCGGGCAATCCAGCTTCCGGATTCGCGGGTGTCGCGCCCCAAAATAACCCTCACCGGGTGCGCCGGGTCCGCCCTCTGGAGAACCTTGCCCAGGCTGTGGCCAAGCCTCCACACGGTCGCGTGGTCGAGCGGGTACTCGCCCGCGACGCTTCTTATACCGTCCGTGCCAAACAGCCGCGGTTTGTCCGCCATGTTCCTACCCATTGTAGACTACAAACTCTTTGATGCTCAAAAATGCTTGGCGGGAAGCAGGTGGCCAAAGGCCATATAGGCAGTGCTATTAGCAAGGGGTAAATGCGCCAACACAAACTCTACCATCGGCCTACCCACCTCCCGATCTGCCCGCCTGCCCATATGCCTCTAGGACAGCGTCCGCGATGCGCACCGCCGGCAGGATTCCCGCCGCATCGTGCACGCGCACGATGTGGGCGCCGGCGAGAATTGAGGCCACTACAGCCGCGGCGTCGGCAGACAGTATGGGAACGCCTTGGCGTACCCCTACCTGCGTTCCCATCATTGGCCAGTAACCGCCAGTGCCTTTTCTGCCGCGATGGCTGTGTGGCGCACCTACATGAAGGCCCGTACCAGCGGCGACTGCCTGAATGAACGACTTGCGTGAACTGCCCACCAGAATTGGAAGGCCGAGCCGGCGCAATTTTCCCAGATGTGCGAGGATCTGAAAGTTTTGAATCCGCGACTTGCCGAAGCCCAGGCCGGGATCGAGGATCAACTGTGACCGGCGCACACCCGCAGAGAGAGCGCGGCGGACCGAAGTCGCCAGCCCACGCTTGACCGACTGTTCGATATCCGCCACAAACGGCCGTGTTTGCATCGTCTCCGGGCGGCCCCGCAGGTGC
>Ga0181532_10002347_pt1 | contig 17697 bp, 25 predicted proteins | sample PEATcosm2014_Bin_33_FD_119768 | JGI IMG/M metagenome (GOLD analysis project Ga0181532, IMG submission 119768) | Peatland microbial communities from MTU Mesocosm Facility, Houghton, MI, USA - PEATcosm2014_Bin11_30_metaG | ecosystem: Environmental > Terrestrial > Soil > Wetlands > Peat | place...
ATCCGAGGCGAGCAAAGCTCGCTCTCGAGGTTGGGGGTGGGGGTGGGGGTATGTCGCACGATGAGTCATCGTCACCCCCCTCCATAGCCGAGGCTTCGCTTCGTCGTTCCTTAAAACGACGGCCGCCGGAGGCGGCCTATGCCCTCCCCCGCAAGGGGGGAGGGAGCGAGAGAGCGCCGCAGGCGACGAAGCAATCCATTTCCCCATCATTCCGGGTCTGGTGCTTACGCACCATCCCGGAATGACGACAAGTAATCAAAGGAGGACGCCATGAACATTCGCTCCAATCCGGACACCACGCTTCCCGCCGTCACCACCGGCCCGCTGCCCTCGTCCCGCAAGATCTTCGTCACGCCGGATGAAGCCTCCGACGTGCGCGTGCCGCTGCGCGAGATCATCCTCTCCGAAGGCGCCGGCGAGCCGAACCTGCCGGTCTACGACACCTCCGGCCCCTACACCGACCCCAACGTCGTGATCGACGTCAATGCGGGTCTGGCGCGCGGCCGCAACAGTTGGGTGAAGGAGCGCGGCGGCGTCGAGGAATATCAGGGGCGCGACGTCAAGCCGGAAGACAACGGCAACGTTGGTGCTGCGCATGCCGCGAAATCCTTCACCGCCCATCACAAGCCGTTGCGCGGAGTTGACGGCCACAAGATCACGCAGCTCGAATTTGCCCGCGCCGGCATCATTACGAAAGAGATGATCTATGTCGCGGCGCGCGAAAATCTCGGCCGCAAGCAACAGCTGGAACGCGCGGAAACCGCGATCGCCGACGGCGAAAGCTTTGGCGCGGCGATTCCGCCCTTCATCACGCCGGAGTTCGTGCGCAGCGAGATCGCGCGCGGCCGCGCCATCATCCCCTGTAACATCAACCACGGCGAACTCGAGCCGATGATCATCGGCCGCAACTTCCTGACCAAGATCAACGCCAATATCGGCAACTCGGCCGTGACGTCGTCGGTGGAGGAAGAGGTCGACAAGATGGTGTGGGCGATCCGCTGGGGCGCCGACACCGTGATGGACCTCTCGACGGGCCGCAACATCCACACCACGCGCGAATGGATCTTGCGCAACGCGCCGATCCCGATCGGCACGGTTCCGATTTATCAGGCGCTGGAGAAGTGCGACGGCGATCCGGTGAAACTCACCTGGGAGCTCTACAAGGACACGCTGATCGAACAATGCGAACAGGGCGTCGACTACTTCACCATCCATGCCGGCGTGCGCCTGCCCTACATTCACCTCACCGCCAACCGCGTTACCGGCATCGTCTCGCGCGGCGGCTCGATCATGGCGAAGTGGTGCCTGGCGCATCACAAGGAAAGCTTCCTCTACACGCACTTCGAGGAAATCTGCGACCTGATGCGCCGATATGATGTGTCGTTTTCATTGGGCGACGGCTTGCGTCCCGGCTCGATCGCGGACGCCAACGACCGCGCGCAATTCGCCGAACTGGAGACGCTCGGCGAGCTCACCCAGATTGCCTGGAAGAAAGGCTGCCAGGTGATGATCGAAGGCCCCGGTCACGTGCCGCTGCACAAGATCAAGATCAACATGGACAAGCAGCTGAAGGAATGCGGCGAGGCGCCGTTCTATACGTTGGGCCCGCTGACCACCGACATCGCGCCGGGCTATGACCACATCACGTCCGGCATTGGGGCGGCCATGATCGGCTGGTTCGGCTGCGCGATGCTGTGTTACGTGACACCGAAGGAACATCTCGGCCTGCCTAACCGCGATGACGTCAAGGTCGGCGTCATCACCTACAAGATCGCGGCCCATGCCGCCGATCTCGGCAAGGGCCACCCGGCGGCGCAGCTTCGTGATGATGCGCTGTCACGCGCGCGCTTCGACTTCCGCTGGGAGGATCAGTTCAACCTCGGGCTCGATCCGGAAACCGCACGCAGCTATCACGACGAAACGCTGCCGAAGGAAGCGCACAAGGTCGCGCATTTCTGCTCGATGTGCGGCCCAAAGTTCTGCTCGATGAAGATCACGCAGGACGTGCGCGACTACGCGGCGACCTTGAACGATCCGGCAGCGGTGGGGATGTCGGTGAGCGGCGTCATCGAAGACGGCATGGCGAAGATGAGCGAGAAGTTCAAGGAGATGGGCGGACAGGTCTATCTCGACGCCGAGAAGGTGAAGGAGAGTAACAGGGTGTTGTGACGCACCACTCGCGCCGTGGAGAGACTTCCGGATCTACTCCAGGATGATCTGAAACTGATCTTCGTCGGCACCGCTGCTGGGCAGCGGTCAGCCGACGTAGGTCACTATTACGCCCATCCCGGCAATCGCTTTTGGCGCACAATCCATGAGACCGGGATAACGCCACGCCAATATCAACCGCGTGAGTTTCCAAGCCTGTTAGACCTTGGCATTGGCTTCACCGACATGTGTAAAACCGGCGCGGGAATGGACCATGCGGCCCTCAATTTCCCAATCGACGTTCCGGCTTTCCGCGAGAAGATGGTACGTTATCGGCCGAAGACGATCGCCTTCACCAGCAAGAAGGCAGCGAGTCTCTTCTATGGACAGCCGACGAAGACGGTTACGCTGGGCCGACAGCCAACAGAGCGGGATTTTCCGATTGTCTTCGTGCTGACCTCGCCCTCCGGCGCTGCGTCGGGCCACTGGTCCATACGGCCGTGGCAGGAGTTGGCGGATTGGATCAGAGACGCATAGCCGGTAGGATGGGGTTGAGCCCTCGCGAATCCCATCGCGTTGCCGCTGACACCACACCCCCCGATCACGGCCTTTCTACTGGCAAATCCCACGCGCTTGCCACACCACTTGCCGGCTCGCGCCGTCACCGGGATGAGCACCGCCGAGCCACCACCATGCGCCTCGGCGGCGGGGAAAAAAATCAGTCAAGGAGATTCGTCATGCGTCGCGTTACCGCTCTCTGTGCCGCCGCCACCATCATCGTCTCGAACCTTGTTGTCGCTGGCGTTGCTGTCGCCCGCCCGATGCCGCAGCTGTCCGGCTACTATGTGATCCGCTGGGACAACACCGGCGTCTGCCAGATCTGGAATACGGAGTTCGCGGAAAAGCCGGTGCGCTTTTTGTCCGACTACAAGGTCGTCAGCAGGCCGGTGCCGACCTTCGCTGCCGCGGCGACGATCCAGGAAAGCATGCGGGTGACCCGCCAGTGCACGCTCTGAGCCGCGAACGCTTTATCCTGGGCGTGAAACGCTTCATTTCGGATTTCCCGAATTTTTACTTGACCGCCGGGTAGAAGCAGCATTATTGCGATTCGTGTCCCGTCCCTTTTCGAGGGGCGTTTCGCGATCGTCACGGACGTGGGGCGGGATGCGGTGGACGCGGGCGGCGCGGCAGACGAGCGCGCCGCTTCCGCGGACGGCGAAGTCGTGGCGTCCTGATACCCCGACGCTGGTATCAAGTTGGTGGAAGCGATTCTGCCGATGACGGAGACAACAAGCCCGGCTCTCCGGGGAGACCACGAAGTAACCCGTTAAAACCATTGCGCGGGGAATGCCGGGCCAACCGGCGTGACCGTGGTGACTTACTCGCCGTGTTTTTTATTTTTTGCACGCGAGGCTGCGGGCGCGATTGGGCGCCCGGCATTCCCTGCGCCCGTGATAAGCGAGGGTGAGATTCTAGCTAGCAAAACTTCGGGCATGTCGTGCCGCGAGAATGCGAACGTGTACCCTCTTACGCTGTTTGAAAACCGAATCCGAAAACTCCGATGTCGTCCCGGGCTTGACCCGGGACCCATAATCACAATTGCCGGCCGTTGCGCGACGCAGGGACGACACCGAGGACGCATCTGGTCCAGGCTGGTTTTGCAACGCCTGCCGTGAAATATTAGTGTCGTGGGACAGGAGAACGAATAGTGCCAAACGGGTTTCGGCTGGACAATTATCTGGCGCGGATCGGCTATCACGGCCCGATCGAGGTCAATTATAAAACCCTCGCGGCGCTGAAGGCCTCGCATCTCGATGCGATTCCATTCGAGTCGCTCGATCCGTATCTGCGCCGCCCGGTCAACCTCGATCTCGCCTCGGTACAGGCAAAGCTCGTGGATGGCGGCCGCGGCGGATATTGCTTCGAACAGAACCAGCTGCTCAAGGCCGCGCTGGAGACGATCGGCTTTAAACTCACCCCGCTTGCCGGGCGGGTGCGCTGGATGTCGCCGCCCGATAGTCCCTTGGGTCCCAAGACGCATATGATGCTGAAGGTCGATCTTGCCGAGGGCGCTTACCTCGCCGACGTCGGCTTCGGCGCCTGTCTCCTCGACGCGCCGTTGCAGCTCAAGACCGACATCGAGCAGACAACCGCGATGGGCACCTACCGGCTCACGCAATCGGACGGCCTGCTCTCGCTCAGTGCAAAGCGGCCGGGCGGGTGGCGCACCATGTACGTGTTCGACCTGCAGCCGCAAATTCAGGCCGATTACGAACTCGGCAACTGGTTCACATCGACCAACCCGTCTATCCCTCTCACCACCCGCCTGATCATGGAGCGGCTCGCCGGCGACCGGCGCCACAAACTGGTCAACCGCCAGCTTTCGACCGAGGCGCGCGACGGCGAAGTAATCACCGAGCGCACGCTTCGAAGCCCCGGTGAGTTAAGCGAGGTGCTGCGCGACACCTTCAAGGTGACGCTGCCGGTACCGGCGGAGGAGATTTTCGAAAAGACCGGCGGCTAGATTCGTTAGTGCAGTGAAATCGCAAGCCCGCTCAGATCCGCATTCGCCATCAGGCCCACTTGCGTACCGGACAATTCGAGCACCACACCTCTCGCGTTGGTGAGCACGATGCCGCGCACGCCGCCGCCGACCACGATGCCCGCGCCCCCCGCTGCATAGACCCCCGCGACATCCGACGGCCGCCAGATATTGTGGACGAGGCCGCGCAGCACGGCGCGCGATCCGCCGAACACGAAGCCGTAGTCGATCCCGCCGATCCCGAGCGAATAACGGCGGCCCTGGAAATCCAGCACGCCGCCGCCGCCATTGCCGCCGATGATCCAGCCGCCCTTGTAGATCGTGAGCTGCACGTAGCCGTCGTCGGCGCGGGCGGACGCCGAAAGGCCGACAAAGGCAATCAGCGCAAGGACGGCAGAGCGAAAGGCAGATGATAATTTCATAGGTTTCCCCCGGGGAGGTTGCGATCGGATGGATCGAATCGTCGGGCACCTTAACCGATCGAAAGCGCCGGTAAAAAGGCGTGTCTTGGGGCAAAACGTGGACGGCCGGGCCATTCCCGACCAGGTCGGAGACAGGTGCCCGAGAGGCGACCGCTTACGCCTTACGTCTTCTCTTCCGCTTCCAGCCTGTTGTATTCCGCCTTGACCAGCGCGTGAAACGCCGTCTTGTCGAGCCCGCCGGATTTGCGGAACGGTGCTGCCGCAAGCGCATTGACGACGGCATCGTGAATTTCGAGGCCGCCTTCGCTATGCTTGACCATGCCCCACTTGATCAGCTTCTTGTCGGCGAGCACTTCGGTGAAATGCACCAGCCGCACGCTCAGGCTCTGGAATTCACGCGCCTCGGGAAATTCGCGCTTCACCGCGAGAATGGCGCGACGGCTGGCGGGTTCAACCGCGGAGGCCTCCGCGCTGCCATCGCTTTCATTGGCGGCGAGCGCCGACTGGTAGATGCCGAGCGCCTGATGCAAGCGCTCCGGTCTGACGGGGCCCACCTTCTCCTCGGTCGTCGCGCTCATCTATTCCTCCCGTGCGGCGTCTTTCGCCCCCTCGCCTCGCCCGTCCTATGCGCCAACGCTAGTGTGGCGGATTTGACATTCGCTTCAGTGCTAACTGCGGGTCCTCAGAGCGAATGTCAAATCCAAAGCCACACTAGATAATTATATTTTGCCAGTGTCCCTTTGGTTCTGACATTCGTAAACGAAACCCCAGCGACGGGATACGAATGTCAGAACCGGGACGCTGGCCCCCTTTGCAACCTCTTCGACGAAGCCGTCTTGAAGCCATTCTGAAATCGTTTTGCAAGCCGGTCGATTGAACCACTTTTGCACTCACCGACACTCATGGGCATTCGGGTCGATCCCCCCGACCCGGAAGACACAATCTCTGCAAAGGGCCTCCTTGAGCAGGTCCAGCGGAGTACATCACCCAAACAGGAGATAACCCACCATGCGTCAATTTCGCGTTCTCTGCGCTGCCACCTTCGTCGCCGCCACTGCCTTCGCCGCCGCAAGCCCGGCGGACGCCGCCCCCTTCCATGTGATCCGCTATTCGGACACGGGATTCTGCCAAGTCTGGGATAACGGCTTCCCGATCGCGCCCTGGCCGACGCATTACACGGTCATGACCCACCGCCAGCCGACCTTCGAGCGGGCGGTTGCCGTCAAGGGCTGGCTCTTGAACAAGCACTACTGCTCGCTCTGATCACACCTCAATCAATAGTTCGGATGGGCACGCGCAGAACGCGTGTTGCCCATTCGTCTGTTTTCTGAAGCGCAAAGTCACGCCGGTCAATGGCGCTGTGGCATCCGCCGTTCTTTCATCAGCGTATCGTGCGCCGCGGACAATTCCAGGAACGCTTCCGCATTGCCGCCCGCGTCCGGGTGCTTGTGCTTGGCAAGCAGCTTGTAGGCGCGGTGGATCTCGGCCTCGGACAAACGCCGTTCGAGCGGCAACCCCAGCATCTTCCGGCAACGCTCTTCCGGCGTCAGCCGTTTCAATGCCGTCCTTCGCTTGCCGAATTGCGGCGTGGTGAGCGCCGATATCACCTCGCGGATGACGCCGAGCCGGCGGCGCGCCGCATCGCACGTGACATGCTCGGCATCCTCCTGCGCGGCGCTGCGCATGATCGGCAATGCCTGCGAGGCCGCCTGGCGCAGCATCTCCGCCTCGCCGCTAGCCGCAATCTGCTGCACAAGCCGTATCGCCTCGTCATAGTCGGGCGAATGCGCCGACCAGATGCGATCAAGCTCGACTTTCCATTCCGCCAGACGTCTTTCCATGGCGAGCATACCGTGGATTATTTCAATACTACCTGGTGGTCCGATTCCAGCATTCGTATCCCGTCTCGGCAGGCAGTCTTGCGAATGCTGGAATCAAAGGACCACCAGAAAATATATGTCTCTAGTGGAGTCCTAGATTCGACATTCGCCATACGAAGGCGCGGTTACCACCGTGGCGAATGTCGAATCCACTCCACTAGTGCTAACGCTTTTGGTTTCTGTTGGCGCGGATTTGAATTAACCTGTCTGGAAATTCTAAAGCGCGAGGAAACCCCATGCTCCTTCTCGAACGTCATATCGCCGTTGTCACGGGCGCCGCATCCGGTATTGGCCGCGCGATCGCGGCGGGCTATGCCCGCGAGGGCGCGCAGGTCGCCCTCCTCGACATCAACGAGCAGGCGGCAGAGGAAGCCGCACAGGAAATTCGCGACGTGGGGGGACTAGCCTCGAGCTTCTGGCTCGACGTCATCCGGCGCGAGGATTGCGTGGCGGTGGCCAAACGTATTGGCGAGCAGGTCGGCCAGGTCTCGATCCTGGTCAACAATGCCGGCATCAATCGCCGCAACGCCTTCACGGCCGACGCCTCGGCGGTGATCAAGGACTGGGAAGACATCATCGCCATCAACCTGAACGGCGTGTTCAACGTGACGCATGCATTCCTGGAGCCGTTGCGCGCGACCAGGGGGCGCATCGTCAATATCGCCTCCGTCCAGTCCTTTGTGCATGTGCGCACGCCGAACTCGCCGGCCTATACCACCTCAAAGCATGGCGTGCTCGGCTTCACCCGGGCGCTCGCCGCCGAACTCGGCAAGCACGGCGTCCGCGTCAATGCGATCGGCCCCGGCCTGATCGAAACGCCGCTCAATGCCGCCGTGCGTGCCAACGACCCGGAGCTGGTGAAGATTTTCATGGACCACACGCCGCTCGGACGCGCCGGCAAGCCGGAGGACATCGTGGGGCCGGCGATCTTCCTCGCCTCCGATCTGTCGTCCTACGTGACGGGGTCGATCGTGATGGCGGATGGCGGCTACCGGGCGATTTGAAAGGCGAAGCCTTTCAATAGCGCCTTCGTCAGCTTTCCTGTTCAGTTTTTCTGGGCGCCGCTGAATTGCATGGCCCATGCGCCGAGCATCAGGACGAACGCTGCAAGTGCCACGCTGCCGGACATCAACTCCATCGCGCGCAGGACAAAGGCGGTCTCAACCGTCCACAGCGGTTGCGGCTCGCTGGCAAATCCGACCGGCACCACGTCGGGGACAAAGGCGTGCTCCGCACCAAAGGCTGCAGCGAAAACTGCCGCGAACAGCCAAAATACCTTCCAGCCGCCTTTCATCGTCGTTCCTCGCTTGGTTACCTTGGCTCATATGCTACAGCCGGCAAGGTTTACGATTGATGTTGATCAATCCCCCGTACAATTGCTGGTGTCGCGCCTCCTCTGCTAGAACGAACTCTGAAAAGTCATCAGGAGCAAGCACGTGGCAAACGACACGACGGGCCGACGGGGACCACCGGGACCGCCAGGGCCGCAAGGCCATCCGGGGCGGGTGGGGCCAGAAGGACCACGTGGGAAACCGGGCCTTCCGGGCAAAGCGGGCGCGCAAGGCAACCGCGGCGAAGCGGGCCCGCAGGGAAAACCCGGCGTGCAGGGCGAACGGGGTCCGCGTGGCGAGCCTGGCCCGCCTGGCCAATTGCCTTCCATCGAGCAGGTGATGCCGTGGCTGCATCTCGTGTTCGACGCTTACGAAGACTACAAGCGCCAGCGCGAAAGCGAGGCAATTGAGGCGGCCGAACGCGAGGCCGAAACGCACGCCGCGCTCGTCGAGCACAACGACGACATGTTCGCGGAAGAAGGCGACGACGAGCACCGCAAGAAGAAGGATAAGAAGCGCCACAAAGACAAGAAGAAAGACAAGAAGTGACGCGGCTTAAGGGCGTGGCGCTTGCTTGCGTACGTTGCCAAAACGGCGCGCGAGATACAGCGCGATGATCAACCCGCCGATCAGCGCGACCGCGCACAGCGGCCATGGCGGCGGCAGTTGCGGCAGGAAGATGTAGAGCAGTGCGCCGCCGATCGCGAGATTGCAGAAGCCCCAAAGCACATTGACCACGGCGGAGGACTCACCGACGCCCCGCGGCGAAGCGAATGGCGTCTGGAAGCGGTTGCCGCAAATGCCCTGCACGACATGCGGGATGGCGTTGGTCAGAAACGCGCCGGCGAAAAACCAGCCGACATAGACGTACCAGATCATGACGGGCTTCCCTTTCCACGCTCGCGCGAAAGGCTCATCCGAACCGCAGGCGCAAACGTTCTTTCGCCTTTTCCGCCTCGACATCGCGGTCGCGCGCCGGGGCATGGGTGTGCAGCGAGGTCAGGAGGCGATGCGCCGCGGCGGCGACCTCCTCGACCGCACGGTCAAAGGCTTCCGCATTGGCCTGCGACGGCTTGTTGAAGCCGGACAGCTTGCGCACGAATTGCAGGGCGGAAGCGTGAACTTCGTCCTCCGTCGCCGGCGGCTCGAAATTGAACAGCGTCTTGATGTTGCGGCACATTTTCATTTCCCTTCGTCGAGGTCGCGGGCGAGGCGGCTCATCTTTCGGCATCGGGCTGGCTCACCGCCCATTTTGTCATAGAATAGGCGGCGCGCTTGCTTCCGGTAAGCCCCGCGAAGCACATAGAAGGCAGGTTCCCAATGAGCCACGTCACCTACAAGGTCATCGAACATGATGGCGGTTGGGCCTACTCCGTCAACGGCGTGTTTTCCGAAAGCTTCGCCAGCCACGCCGCGGCTCTGGCCGCTGCCCGGCGCGCCGCCACCGAGCAGCGCGTGCCTGGACGCACCGAGGCTATCCAGTATGAGACGGCCGACGGAAAATGGCACACCGAGACCGCTTCCGGCAGCGATCGTCCGGACACCGATGTTGAAGACAAGCCATAAAGGCAAGCGGCTTTCGTAACGCCGGCTATACGAGGATGACGCCATGAGAGCGCTAGTACCCACCTTCCGAAGTTCGTGTTCCACCTCAGCGGGCACCGTTCACGAACTTCGGAAAGTTATGGGTCCTAGCAAAGGTGTGCTTCTAGTGCCGCTTATCCATTTGAAGTTCCTGAACGGAATTTGCCGCTTGCGATGCAGGAACCTCAAATGGGCGGCACTAGTATCGGTGATCTTTGCCATGACGGCGTTCGCAGCCGCGGCTGCGGACTATCCGCCGCCGAAGCAAGGCGACTTCATCGCTCACGATTTCAAATTCCATAGCGGCGAGGTGATGGGGGAGCTGAGACTTCACTACACCACCGTTGGCGAGCCGACCGGCCAGCCGGTCCTGGTCCTGCACGGCTCCGGCGGTTCGGCCGCGAGCATGCTGACGCCGGCCTTTGCCGGCGAATTGTTCGGCCCCGGTCAGCCGCTCGATGCTGCTAAATATTTCATCATCATTCCCGACGGCATCGGCCACGGCAAATCTTCCAAACCGTCGGACGGCATGAAGACGGCGTTTCCGAAATACGATTACGACGACATGGCGCAGGCGCAATTTCGCCTGGTGAAGGAGGGTCTCGGCCTCAAGCATCTGCGCCTTGTGATCGGCAATTCCATGGGCGGCATGCATGCCTGGCTCTGGGCGGAAAAATATCCCGACCTGATGGATGCGGTGGTGCCGATGGCAGCGCAGCCGACCGCGATGGCGGCGCGCAACTGGATGCTACGGCGGATGATGATCGAGACCATCCGTAACGATCCCGATTACAACGACGGCAACTACACCAAGCAGCCGCGGATGATGAAATATGCGGTCGCAGCCTACGGCTTTGCGACCTCCGGCGGCACGCTCGCCTATCAGAACCAGGCGCCGACTCCGGAGAAGGCCGACAAGATGATCGACGAGCGGCTGGCGGCTCCGGTTGCGGCCGACGCCAACGACTTCATCTATCAATGGCGGGCCTCGCGCGACTACGATCCCGCGCCCGGGCTTTCGCGGATCGAGGCCACGCTATTTGCCATCAACGCGGCGGATGACGAACGCAACCCGCCGGAAACCGGCGTTACGGTCGAAGCGATCAAGCAGCTCAAGAACGGCAGGCTCTATCTGATCCCGGCCTCGACTGAGACGCGCGGGCACGGAACGACGTCAAACGCGAAGTTCTACAAACAGCAACTTGAAGAATTGCTGCGATCGGCACCGTCGCGCGAAATGTGAGATCTCCGCAAAACCGGGCATCAGGCCTCGACCTCTTTCGCGCTGCATCAATTTTTCCGGATGCGCGTTCGCATATTTTTTCAGCATGCATCCGGCGAATAGCTCAGGCCTAATCGCGTTCCATGTTTGATTCGTAGCTTGTAGCGAAAACGAACGGCTGCGATGATTTGGCAGGACGCGGGTGGAGGATCGCATGCGGAGGTTCGCGCAGATCGCTTTGCTGGCCGCATATTGCGCGTGTGCGGGCACCGCGCTCGCCTTCGACAACGGCCAATATGAAAATGTCCCCGCCGATATCAGGGCCTGGTTCAAGGGCGTGATCGCCCCCAATGGCGTCCCCTGCTGCGACATCTCCGACGGCCACCGCACCGAATATGATTTTCGCGCCGGCGCCTATTGGGTGCCGATCGAAGGCCAGTGGATGGAAGTGCCCACGCACGCGATCATTCGCGACCGCGGCAATCCGGTCGGCGAAGCCGTAGTCTGGTATGTCCACCACCGCGGCAGCATCGTGATCTCCTGCTTTGTGCCGGCGGATGCAGTGTGAGTCGGGGACGCTGAAACGCAAATAGCGGATCACGGCTGCTCTGGTTCAAGCACCAGCTTCTTCAGCGCGGCGCGGCGCCATAGCAACATGACGACGATGGCCATTTCCATAACAATGCTGACGAGCTGATAGACACTCGTCACGACCGTGTAGTGCTCAAGCGCCAGCAGGCTGAACAGATATCGAATAACGGTCAGAACATATTTGGAAGGCCAGCTCCTCGTCGGGCTTCGCGTAGGATTTGCGAAAAGTCGGATAGTAAGCGACGGCGTCGATTCCGGTCACGAGCAGAACCGACCATAGCGGATCGGATGTGACAACCCACAGCGGTATGGCAAGAAGCGTGACCACGAACGCAACCCAGTCGCCGCGTGTAATATGCTTCTCGCCGCGAAACAGGGCGACAACGCCGATTCCCAGGCAGAAGGCCGCACTCAAACCCGTCGCCCAGCTGCCCGCCCCTGCCTTGTCGGACAGTTGGGCAACAAAGGCGATGGCCATCACAGCCCCCCACACGAGCCACGTGAAGGCATGAGGTTTGGTGTTGGCGACAAAAATCGAACGGGCATAGGGAACGTAGCTCACAACGAAGAGGGTGAGCGACAGCAAGCCGAACACGTCCTTGAGCGTCATGAGATTCCCCAAATCCCTTCTGACGTTAGTATCATCATCGGTGCGTCATGTGCACAACCGCGACCGTCGGTGGATGGCATTGGCTGGCGGCAGATGCTATCCCGCTTCGATGTCATCCGATTTGCAGACCAATCGCTCCACCGCCCCGCGCGCCGCGATGCGCTGGGTTCTCGCCGCGTTCTATGCGGCGGCCGGCATCGCGCACCTTTACGCGCCGGACAAATTGCTCGCAATCACGCCGTCATGGGTGCCGTTCGCGCCGCAAATCATCTTCATCACCGGACTGTGCGAATTGGCCGGCGCGGCGGCCCTGGTGACGACGCCGCTGCGGCGCTGGGCGGGATTTGCGCTCGCGGCCTATGCCATTTGCGTGTGGCCCGCCAATTTCAAGCACGCCATCGACGGCATCGATCTGCCGTATATCGCCAACAGCTGGCTTTATCACGGCCCGCGGCTCGCTTTTCAGCCGGTATTGGTCTGGTGGGCGCTGTTTTCCGCCGAAATCATCGACTGGCCATGGCGGCGGAATTTGGGGTAGCTGCGATTTCGCCGGGGTGATAATTTCGGCGCAACCCGCGATTTTTGGAGAGCGATGGTGAGCGAGCTTTGTCCCGGCGACCTCAAGACGATTTATCCCGACCCAACCGCACGGGTGATCGCCAAGGCGCGCCCGCAAGTCGACGCTCATGCGAGGAAGTTCATCGAGATGTCGCCGTTCTGCGTGCTCGCAACTTCGGGCTCCGACGGCAGCGTCGATGCCTCGCCGCGCGGCGGCCATCCGGGCTTCGTCCATGTCGAGGGCCCCAACCGGCTCTTGATGCCGGATCGGCCCGGCAACAACCGGATCGACAGCTTCAAGAACATCGTCGAGGGTTCAGGCTTCGTGCAACTGATCTTCTTCGTGCCCGGGATCGACGAGACGCTGCGTGTCGGAGGCAGAGCTACGGCCTTGGCAGATCCTGCGCTGCTCGCGACGATGGAGGAATTCGGCAAGTTGCCGCGCGCCGTGCTGCGCATCGAAGTCAGCGAGGCTTATTTCCATTGCGGCAAGGCCTTGATGCGCTCAAGGCTGTGGTCAAAGGATGCGCGGGTCGAACGCGCGGTATTCCCCTCGATCAGCCAGGTGATCCACGATCAGACTAAACTCGGCGAACCGGAAACGCAGACAGAAGTCGAAGCGCGCTACAAGACGCAGCTGTAAGAGAGCGCCACCGGCGTACCGCCGCACCTAAGTGTCATACCCCGCGAAGGCGGGGTATCCAGTACGCCGCAGCCGTCACGTATGGTCACCAATTTCGCTGGAATACTGGATCGTCCGCTTTCGCGGACGATGACTACAACCCTTAGTCCCCGCCCTCGAGCCCGCCGACATGCTTCTGGGTGTAGAGCTCAAGCCCGATCCGCGCGATCAAATCGAGCTGGGTTTCGAGGAAATCGATGTGGTGTTCCTCGTCCTTCATCAGGCTTTCGAACAGGTCGCGTGAGACGTAATCCTTGACGCTGTGGCAGTAGGTGGCAGCTTCCTGATAAAGCGCACGCGCGCTGTTCTCAGCCGCGAGATCACACTCGATGATCTCCTTGACGTTCTGGCCGATCCGCAAGGGGTCGAGCACCTGCATATTGGGAAAGCCGTCGAGAAACAGGATGCGGTCGGTGAACTTGTCGGCATGCTCCATTTCCTCGATGGACTCCTTGCGCCAGGTCTTGGCCATCTCCAACAGGCCCCAATTGGCGAGGAGCCGGTAATGCAGCCAGTACTGGTTGATGGCGGTGAGTTCGTGGCGCAAACCCCGGTTGAGATAGTCGATGACCTTCGCGTCGCCTTGCATGATGCCTCTCTCCGTCGGGCCGTGTAACGGCCCATGCTTAGCACTGAGGCCGCTAGAGCTCCGATTCCGAAGTTCGCATGGTATTGAGGCTACTTCTGATGCGAACTTCGGAATCGGAGCTCTAGCTACCAATTAATTCTAGTGTGGCCTTGAATTTGAAGTTCCTATAACGAACTCGCCGCAACACTGATAGGAACTTCAAATTCGCCGCACTAGTAGCGCATCATCCGCCAAAGTGTAAGCGGTTTGGGCGTCACCGCCGGGGCAGAACCAGAGGCGATCGTTTTGGGATTTCAGCCGACGGCAGCGAGCGCGGAAGCGTCTTCGACGTGCTGGTGCGCCGCCGAATGGCTGTGCGGACAGCCGGCGCAGCAGGCCTCGGCGCAGGCGCCCAGCGCCTCGTCGATGATGGTCTTGATGGTACGCGCGCAGCGGCCGCATTCGGCGCTGCAGCCGAGACAGCCGTAAATCTGCTTGGCGTTACGGGGAAGCTGTTGCGCACTCTCGACGGCACTACGGACATCGTGGTCGCTAAGCACGTTGCAGGAACAGACGATCATTAAGGAGGCAGGCCCATCGGTGATGCAGAGCCCTTCGATATTGAAGGTGCTCGCGGGATGCAAAAGGAAAAACCGCGTTTTGAAGCAATTCCAAACTGACGGTCTTCAGTCTGGAATGAGTCTAAGAAGCCTGTGTTGCGGCAGATCAAATTGGTGCAGCCTCTCGGTCAAAAGGCATCCTTAATCGCCGCCCCCGCCGCCATCGCCGCCTCCTCCACCGTCACCGCCGCCTCCGCTGTCACCGCCTGCGCTGTCGCCGCTAGCCCAATCGCCACTTGCACCCGAATGGTCGCCCGACGAATGGCTAATGCCGAACCAGCTCCAAAAACCGCTCGCCGTGGAATCGTCGTGACCACCGTGGCTAATTCCGCCGACGTCGCCGCTGATGAAGTCGCCTCCGCCCCAAGCCTCGCTCGCCGACCCGTGCCGGTTTCGGCGGCGACCGTTCAACACGATCAGGCAGACCACCACCGCCCCGCTCACGATCAACACCGCGATCAGCTCCTGCACGGCCTGTGCCTCCTTTCTGTATTTCTATTTATTTCCAGCTACTTATATGCCGTACCATATTACGGCGGACATATAGAATGAGCCCGGAATATGACCGCTTCGTTCATTGATCATTCAAGTGAAATGTGGAATTTTTCGCCAACGGGCCGCTTGATGCGCCGTCCTGTTCCTTGAGAGCGGTCTCCATCAGAAAGGTAATGCCATGAGGAAAATTTTGGTGGCACTAGCCACTATCGCGACCCTGGCCTTCTCGGCCGCGGCGCCCGCTCACGCCCAGCGCGCCCTTGGCGCAGCGATCGCCGGTGGACTGATCGGCGGCGCCATCGTCGGCGGCGCGGTTGCCGCCAGCCCCTACTACTACGGACCCGGCCCGTATTATTATGGACCCGGTTATGGTTATGGACCTGGCCCTTATCCCTATGGTGGCGGTCCGGCCTATGTCGCGGCCGGTCCCGATGGTTGTTACTGGCAGCGTCAGCGCTTCTGGGATGGCTATGTCTGGCGTATCCGCAACGTACGGGTTTGCGGCTGAAGCTCATTCATCTTCATTAAATCAGCCGGGGAAATCACCTCATCCGGCTGATTTTGAAAAGCCCTCCGAATATTAGCCCGAAAAAACCGTTTTTCGGGCCAATATTTTGGCAGCGTTTACTTCGGGTTGACCGTTGTGCACTTCTTTGGCGACAGGGTAAATTTCAAGCTCAGCGTGCCGAATCAATCTAACCCCCCCTGGCGCTGACAAGCGCCACATCTCCAGGAGAGTCCAAGACATGAAGAAGACATTTGCTGCGCTCCTTGCGGTCGCAACGGTCGCCGGCGCACTTACCGCGACCCCGGCGAGCGCCCAGCGCGCCCTTGGCGCGGCGATTGCCGGCGGCATCATCGGCGGTGCGATCGTCGGTGGCGCGGTTGCCGCCAGTCAGGCGCCGCCCCCTGTCTATGTAGCCCCCGGCCCGGGCCCGTGCCGCTGGGTGCGTGAGCGTTACTGGGATGGTTACGACTGGCGCTTCCGCCGCGTTCAGTACTGCGACTGATCTAATCAGCGCCTGATATTCGAAAAGCCCGGCCCGAAACGGCCGGGTTCTTGTTGACGAGAAATTTATCGGGCAGCCGCGATCGAACGCAACAACGCTTCGCTCGGCCAGCAATCGACCGTCAGCCCTGCCTGTTTCTGATAGGCGCCGAGCGCCGAGCGCGTCTTCATGCCCGCCTTGCCGTCGATCTTGTCGGCGTAGAGGCCGATGCGCGTGAGCTGACGCTGCATGGCCTCGACGTCCCTGGTGCGCAACTGGGTCGATGCCGACCAAGGCGTTGCAAAGGCGAGCGGGCTCACCATGCGGTCGGAAAGGTGGCCGACAAACAGCACATAGAGATCGGAGAAATTGTATTCCTTGATCACGAAGTAGTTCTTCGTGGTCAGGAATGTCGGCCCGTAGATACCCTCCGGCTGCAGGAACGAGGCCGGCTCTGCCTGCTCGGCCGCGCTCAACCTTTGCCCGCGCACCGGCACGAAGCCTTCGCGCAGCCAATCGCCGATCGGCTTCGTCACATCAGGCACACCCATGGTGCAATCGGCATTGGCGGGCGGATTGACCTCATACGCCCAGCGCACGCCCTTCTGCCAGCCCTTGTTGACGAGCTGCTCGGCGGCGGAAGCGAGCGCATCCGGCACCGAGTGCCAGATGTCCTTACGGCCGTCGCCGTCGAAATCGACCGCATGCTTGTAGAATTCGGAAGGCAGGAATTGCGTGAGCCCGGTCGCGCCGGCCCATGACGTCCGCAAGTCCTTGCGCGTCACCTCGCCGTCGTTGATCAGTTTCAGCGCCAGGATGAACTCGTCGCGATACTGATCCTTGCGCCGGCCGACATAGGCCTGCGTCGCCAGCACGCGCAAACCGTCATAGGGCAGCGTGTAGCGGCCGTAATCGGTTTCGCGACCCCAGATCGCGAGCAAGATCGTGGCAGGCACACCAAAGCGCTTCTCGATTCCATCGAGAGAAGCGCGATACTTTGCGAGAAGCCGCTGCCCTTCCTCGGCGAGGCGGGCGATGCTCGGTTCCTTCAGATAATCCGCCGGCACCTGCACGAACTCGGCCTGCGACGGCGCGCCCGTTGCGGGCCGTCCGGGCAGGATCAGATCCGGCAGTTTGTAATCGGGCTCAAGGCCCCGTGTCTCGGTGTCGAAAGTGGCGCGCGAGACGCCTTGCGCTTGCGCCTCCGGCCAAAGCGAGGCGATGAATTGCGAGAAGGCGGGATCTGGCGCGGCGTGGGCGCACGACAGCCCATGGAAGATAGCGAGCGCCACGGCTATGAGCGTTCGCCACGACATGTCATCTCACCGCGTCAGCTTCTTGTACTTCACCCGATGCGGGATGACGGAATCCTAGCCGAGCCTGCGCATCTTGTCCTTTTCGTAATCCTGGAAATTGCCCTCGAACCATTCGACATGGCTGTCGCCTTCGAAGGCG
>Ga0181532_10002348_pt1 | contig 17685 bp, 14 predicted proteins | sample PEATcosm2014_Bin_33_FD_119768 | JGI IMG/M metagenome (GOLD analysis project Ga0181532, IMG submission 119768) | Peatland microbial communities from MTU Mesocosm Facility, Houghton, MI, USA - PEATcosm2014_Bin11_30_metaG | ecosystem: Environmental > Terrestrial > Soil > Wetlands > Peat | place...
CTCTCTAGATCGGCATCGTCGAGGATCACGTTCGCGGACTTGCCCCCGAGTTCGAGCGCCACCCGCTTGATGGTCGCCATCGCCACTTCAGCGACGCGCCTGCCCGCTGCCGTCGAGCCCGTGAACGACACCATGTCCACACCGACGTGAGCGGCTATTGCCTCGCCGACGACGGTGCCGCGTCCGTTGACAAGGTTGAAGACGCCGGGCGGCAGGCCGATCTCATCGAACACCTCAGCGAGAGCCCACGTCGTGAGCGGCGTGATGACCGGGGGCTTCAGCACGACGGTGCAGCCCGCCGCTAGCGCGGCAGCAACCTTGAGGGCAGCCTGGTGCAAGGGAAAGTTCCAAGGCGTGATACAGCCGACGACCCCCGCAGGCTCGCGCAAGATGAGCGAGGTGCCGATCTCGGGTCCTTCGAATTTGAAGGTTCGCGCTAGCTCGGCGAAGTTGGCGAAGTTGAAGATGGGAAGTCCGATTTGCACCTCGCTGGCGAACCCGAGCGGTGTTCCCACCTCCTGGGACAGCAAAAGGGCAAGCTCGTCTTGGCGGACGGCAAGCGCCTCTGAGGTCCTCTGGAGATAGTCGGCCCGCTGTGCTCCACCAATAGCGGCCCACGTCGGCAGCGCAGCGCAGGCTGCTTGCACGGCTCGGTCGACGTCGGAGGCAGTACCCTCCGAGATCACAGCGATGACCTGCTCGGTCGCCGGGTTGATCACTTCCGCCCGGCCGCGTCCCTCAGAAGCGACCCATTTCCCACCGATGTAGATCTGCGTGCGGTCGAGAGGATCCCTGCTGTTCAATACCTGGCTGCTTGCCGCGGTGCTCGTCATCTCTATCTCCGTCTCTGAGGTGCGCCGGGCTGAGCGCGCTCCCCTGTCTGTGTCCGGCCAGCTTGGCCCGGGCGTCGTTCGCGCACTCCGCACTGCCATGAAACAAGTGGCGGAGGCGCCTCATATCAGAATGCATGATGAACTGGAAACAGTCAACTGATGACAATTTTGGGCCTGATCGCGCTTGCGTGCCTCGGATAGGGCCAGCGCCGGCGGAAGGCCCTGGCGCAAGCGCCTTTCTTTTGCAATCGTGACCGGCGCGCGACGCTCATCGTGGAAGACTGCGGGACCTCCCACCGCGACGACAAACACCATCCGATCGACTGAGGCGGGAGGAAGGTCATAAAGAGAGCCTCAGCGCCCGGCGCGGCTCGAGTAGCACCGCGCTGTCAAGAACCCGTCGATGAGCTTCGGAGTCAGGCGGTCCTGGGCGGACCCGGCTGGCGGGCACTGCCTACGGGATGCCTGGGAGCACAGCTCTGTACTAGCTGTTGTCGTGGTCGACGGGCTCGGCGACTCTCGCCAGGCGTCCTTCGTCTTGAGGCAGATCATCGGAGATGACTCGCTGGAACGATCCCCGTACGTGCTCGCCGATGAACTTATGATATTCCGTCCTCTTCCGTTCGCACAGCAGGCGGAGCAGGTAGCGGTGTTCCGGTTCCCACGTCTCGTTGAAGTCGGGCCGCACCATCATCCGCGTCGTCATGAAGTAGTGAACCTGCGAGCGCACCACTGCCCACGCACGATAGAGCGGGTCGTTGTGGGCAGCGACGAAGACAGAGTCATGCAGGCGCATGTCCCAATTGGCTGCGGCAGCGGGCGTCGTGGTCCTTCTGGAGGAGCGGGCGAACTCCTCGATGATGGCGTTCGTGCGATCGAAGTCAGCTTCCGTGGCAAAGGTGCAGGCGTACTCGCCCGCGAGCTCTTCGAGGGCGCGACGGACTCGATAGAGCTTCTCGCTGTCGCCGCGTGACAAGACGACGACTCGGGCGCCACGGTGGCGCTCGAGAACGACGAGCCCCTCTTGCTGCAGGCGAACGAGTGCCTCCCGCACCGGTCCGCGGCTGACGCCCATCTGGTCGGCGAGTTCGTTCTCGCGCAGCCGTTGTCCAGCCTCAATGCCGCCGGAAACGATCACGGCGCGCAGCTCGTCAAGCACGTTGTCTGAGAGAACACGACGAGATGGCTGACCTAGGGCGGGAAGCCAGTCGGACATGCCATATTGTTAATCGTCAACGGAATGCAATTCAAGTACACGTAGTTGGGCAGAGTTCCAATCAATAGTCACCCTTGTCTGCTCCCTGGAACGTTGCCACGTCGCTCTGGATCCATCGGGCGCAGTCGCCTTCGCCTGGTTAGCAGAGCTGGCGCGCTCGGCCCTCTGGCATGACAACGACGACGGAGCTACCAAACATCTCCGAGCAGGTTCCCGAACTCGTCAAAGGACATGGGCAAAGTGTCACCGTCGATCTCCAGCCCAGGAGTACCTTCTACTGAAGCGCGGAGCGACTCCGACACAAGAAGGCGACCGAGGTCGAGCGTGTCGTGGATGCGGACAAGCCTGACATTAGCGAGGTCCGCGCGACCACACGTCAGCATCGCCGCGGCGATCGCGTCGCGATCCGTGGGAAGGGCGATCGGGAGTTGCACGCGTTGGAGGCCACTGTTTCCCGCCGTCATGGCGTTCACATACATCGATCGCAGGTCAATCTGCTCGAGGACGCGGAAAGGAACGAAGTCTGCGAGCCCGATCCCGCCACCGTTGCCATCTGATGCGGGACTAAGAGCGTGCACGCTGATGTTTGCGATCCGCGGACGGTCGAATTCTTCGACGCCGCGAACCTGCCTCCGCCCGATCACGTTGGTGTCCATGCCTGATCCAGACTTGTCCTTTCCGAGTTCGTCAACGACCAGAACGTCCAGCTCATCAAAGGGGAGCGAGGCCATCAAGGAGCGAGCCTCATCGAGCAGGCGTGTCTCGCCAACACCGCCAATGTCCTCACAGCGCACAAAGGCGATTCGCGCCGTTTGATGAAATGCATTCTCCAAGATGGCTAGTCCGCCCAGGATGTTTACCGAACCGATGATCTTCTGCGCGACTTCAGGTACCCAGCGCGCCAGCATTGCAGCGCCGTAGGCGTGGATACCTTCAGCACCTCGTTGATTGCCCAAACCGATAGCGCAAATCTTGGCGAGACCGCTCTCGACACGGCCACTGAAATCCGTATGTGGTTTGATGCGGTTAACGAGGAGGATCGCGTCGGCCGTGGCGGCAATCGCGTCAAGGTGAACTGCCGGACCACCTTCACACTGCCCGATCACAACGGTATCCATGGTCGCCAGAATTGGCATGTGAACATTGGTCTCCGTTATGCCTAGATGAGCAAGGAGCTCGATCTGTCCGGCAACGGTCGCTCCGCCGTGAGAACCCATTGCCGGCACGACAAACGGCTCTGCCCCTGCACTTCGAAGCCACTCACCGGCTGCGCGAACGACAATGGAAAGGTCGCGGATGCCGCGGCTGCCAGCGGTGATCGCTACCCGCATGCCTGGTTCAACAACGCCTCGCAGTCGAGCCAGCTCGCGTTGTGTCGCGCCCGCAGGGTCCTCCTCCGTGACGCTCTTGAAGACTTGGCGCACGCGAAGGAGGCGCGGGAATGGAGCTGTGAACCTAAACCCTCGAGCGGCTTCAAAGAGCCCTAGAACCGAACCGATCTGCCGCTGCTGCAAATCACCACCCCGCTAAGCGCAAGATAAAGTCAACAGTTTACAAGTTTACCAGAACTTGCTGGTGGTTTGGGGCGTTGCTCCGGGACGCGCGCAGCGTGGGGGTGCCGAAAACCTCATCCGCTTGGATTATGAAGCGAGCTTTTGCTCATGGTGTCTGCACCATCACTACTTATGTGAGCGAACTTCCTCGGCCTTGCTAATCGTATGAGCAGACTCATTCACGAGTATCGACTAATCGCATGACCTGCTCGGATGAGGTTTTCGGCACTGGCCAGTACTCTCATCACTGCGGGCCAGTAAACGGGGACCAGGTCAAGTGGCTTAGTTATCGGGTCCCGGCCAGATGTTTCGCGACTCTTCGGCATCGTCTTGCTGGTTTCGGCCTGAAGACTCTGATTGTCGACATCGTGCTCACGCCTCGCCGGTGTCGTGCCGGTAGGCGAAGACGGCAAGTGGGATGAGTGCTGCGGTCCAGAAGGCGAGCACGATCCATCCCTCCGCCGGCCAGTCCCCGTGGAGGAGCGCGGCCGCGCCGGCGTGCACGAGCCAGTAGGAGGGCAGCGCCTTGACGACGGTCAGCATCGCGCCCTTGTTGAACAAACTCCCGAAGGCACCGCCGAAGAGGGCGAAGAAGACGACGAGCCAGCCCATGACCTGCACGAGGGCGTCTGTCTTGATGAGGTGACCCAAGATGAGGCCCATCAAGATGAACGGCACCAAGCCAACAACGAGCAGGCCGGTCATCTCAAACCATTGCGCCGCGTCGAGTCGCACCCCGAGCGTTGCGCCGGCGAGGAAGACCAGGAGGAGCGCGGGCAGCGCCACCAGGTAGGCGGCGAGCACCTTCGCGAGGTAGTCGGTGCGGGCCCGAAGCGGCGTGATCCGCAACTGGCGCGTCCAGCCGCGCGCGCGGTCGCGAGCGAGACGACCACCGGGTCCGATCGAGGCGAACATCGCGCCGTAGGCGGCCATCCCGGTCATGAAGTAGAGCGGAAAGGAGACGCCTGCGGCGTAGACGAACGCATGGCGGTTGCCCGACGTGACCGCGTAGTAGACGACGAGCGGCAGCCCAATGCTGAGCCCGTACAGCAAGGGGTTGCGCAAGGAACGGACGAGCTCGTAGCGCACATGAGTGGCGCCGCTCATCACCCAACCTCCTCTGGAGGAGGGTCATCGGCAGCCGTCAGCTCGAGGAACGCGTCTTCGAGGCTTCCGCCGGCTGCTTCGACGTCACGGACCTCCGGGAACGTCGCGAACAGCGCCGGGAGCGCGGCGTCGGCGTCCGAGCACGACAGGATCACCACCTCGCCGTGGCGCTCGACGTTGATCACGCCCGGCAGAGCGCGAAGCGACGAGAGATCGACTACGGGGAGTGTCGCTCGGACCGATCGGGAGCCGACCTTCGCCTTGATCTCGGTCGCCGGTCCATCGGCGACGATGCGGCCGTGGGCGATGAGCACGATCCGATCCGCAAAGACGTCGGCCTCTTCGAGGTAGTGGGTCGCGAATACGACGGTCTTGCCCTCCGAGGCGAGCCCTCGGATGACCTGCCAGAGCTCGTGGCGACCCTCGACGTCCACGCCGGCAGTCGGCTCGTCGAGCACCAAGAGATCGGTGTCGCCGACGAGGGCGGTGGCAAAGCGAACCCGCTGGGCTTGCCCACCCGAGAGCTTCGTGGTCCGACGCTCCGCGAGGTCGCCGAGTCCCGTAAGAGCGAGCACGTCTTCGACCGGAAGTGGGTGCGGGTAGTAGGAAGCGACGAGTGAGAGCAGCTCCCGCACGCGCAGAAAGTCGGGTAGCGACCCCGTCTGGAGCATCCCACCGACCAAGCCCGAGTTGACGGCTGTGGCCGGAGAGACGCCGAACACTGTGACAGCTCCGGCGTCGGGGCGTCGAAGGCCAAGGATCATGTCGATCGTGGTCGTCTTGCCCGCGCCGTTCGGACCCAGCAGGGCGACGGTCTCGCCAGGTGGAAAGTCGAGGTCGATGTCCCGAACCGCGTGGACCGAACCGTAGGACTTGGTCAATCCGACCGCCCTAATCCCGGCGGATGCAGTGCTGACGGTGGCCACCCAACAATCATCGCTGGTTAGGTCAGTGCAGTCGAGGAGCTAGGCGATCCGGCCGAAAGCGCGTCTCGTGGCTGACCGGTCACCGATCGTCCGGTACGGCTCTTGGCGCTTGCCAGGTCAGTCCCGGCGAACGCCCCGATCAGACGGTTCGCGCGAGCGCCCTCCGTCTCAGAACATGGTCGCGGAGGCAAGTTAGATGTCGACGACCTGCGCGACCGTCTCGAGGGCCTGGGCGATCAGCTGTTCCTGATCCCAGCTGAGAGTCCCGCACCGAAGCTCCTCGATCGTGGTGGACAACCCCGCTCCATCACCGGGTGCGCACAGACCGTGTCGACAAGGAAGGTGTCGTTACCCTTCGCTATGAAAGCAAGCTCCGCCACCTTGGCATCGGCAAGGCGCACACCGGCAAGCGGGTTCTCATCCTCGTCGCGGACCGCGACCCAAGAGTGCTCGACGAGGACGGCGAGATCCTCGCTCATTGCACCATCGACCCCGCCAATGACTATCAGCCCGCCGACAAGACCTGAGGGATGTCTACGATGTCTTGATACATCTGTCTCCGATGTCTCGCGACATCACAAAGGTGGCGGGGGTAGGATTTGAACCTACGACCTTCGGGTTATGAGGGCACGGAGCACCATCTTTGTAAGCCGAGCCTGTCTGCCTGGTCTCCCTGAGCAGGTCGTATTGTCCAGCTTGTCTCCTACGTCCACTTCCCACTACTGAGTTGTAGTGACGGGAGTAGTAACGGGGCCGGCTCGGTATTCGAGTTCATCCGCGATCCTTGCCCGTGGGCTGAGCGTTGTGTGGGGGCAGGGCCTCAGCGTTCGAGCTCTTCGGTGGCTCTACGCAACAGATGTCGAGCGTTCCGTACCGCCGATCGTGCCTTTTGTGACGACACAACGACGACGCCGTAATGCGCTTCGTCTTTGAGGTCAAGTAACCGTCGGAGTCGATTGGCAAGATCTCGTCCATCCGGCGTTGCGCTTTCAAGCAGTTGGGTTGCGCCGCGGTGATCGTCTCCTCGATGGCGTTTCCCGAGCCGGATAGCGCACAACGCATCGGATGCAGCAATTCCGGCAAGTACTGCTAGGGCGCCCGCGACGTTGAAGAACTCGTCGCGCTGGCGATCGTTCAGCACAAGCTCAGCGACGTCAAGGTAGGCGGCTCCCGTTTTCAAACGGACCAACGCCTCTTGTCGATTACTAGCCGCAGTTCGTGACGCCACTCGCTAGGACTCCTTCATTCCTCTGAGTCCAAGCGGGACAAACGGTTGCTGGATGAGCGAGACAGCATCACGTTCGATGTCGTCGAACAGCGCGGCGTTGGTTCGGCGTTGTTGCGCAAGTTCGGTAGTTGTGAGTTCGACGATCTGCGCGTGGTTTCCAGTCCAAGAAAAGACGTAACCGCGAAGTCGGTCGAGCTGGGCTTCCCAGTTTGACTCTCCGTTACGTTTGAGCCACGGATTTTGTGCTTGGTCTTGGGAGTTGACGTACGCCTCGGCGATCTGCGCGAGCACTCCAAGAGGACCATCTTTGGCTTTCGGAAACAACTGCATCTTTTCTCCTGCACGGAGTCCGCGAACCATCAGTAGGTCGATATCGCTTGTCTCATCGCCATCGCCTCGCGAGGCTGAGCCGAAAAGCCATGCGGCGATAGGTCGTGGATTCCACGCAGCAAGTTCGCCGCGCAAACGGTTGATGAGTTCCAGACGAAGGTCAGCCATCAGGCGCGCGATCGGTGCCGCGATGTGTTGGGTGTTCAGTTCGTGAACACGGTTGCGTCCCATTTCCATCGCACGCACAATGCCTTGGTCGACGAGACGATTGACGCATTTGCGGATGCCAACCTCCGAGCCGCGAACGGCAACCTGCGCGATTTCACCTACGGTCATCGGTCGGCCAGCAACCGCGAGAACGGCCAATACCGGTCCGTCGAGCGATGGCGTGATCGAACGGGTCGGATCACTGACGTCCACGATCTAAAAGTATAGCTCATTATCCTATTAGATCTTCATCGATACTTTGGTATATGTGACCAGCGGCACCGGGCCCATAACGGGCAAAGCCCAAAGCTCAACACAGGGTTTCACGATGGCGACCTATCAACACGTGCTCCCGGGCATGCAGGCCGAAGCGGCGACGACCTTCGCAGAGCTCTTGGCGTCAAAAATTTCTACCGATTTCCACCCGGTAGAAGTCTCGGTAGAAAAATCGGCTGCACGTGAAGTCGTGGCCCGAGCGATGCTCTGACGAGGATTTTTTAGTGGCGGGGGTAGGATTTGAACCTACGACCTTCGGGTTATGAGCCCGACGAGCTACCAGACTGCTCCACCCCGCGGCGCGTGCGGTGACGATAGCACCACGTCAAGACCCGAACCAAGCTGGCAGGCAACCTCACGGGAGCTTCGAAGTCGCTACCATCACGAGTTCGCTACAGAGCCTGAGTTTGCTCCGAGAGCCGCGTTTGGCGTCGCGGCGTTCGTAGCGTTCGTTGCCTTTGTGCTTTTCACGTGCGTTGCAGGCAAAGAGGCACTCACACTACCTGCCAAGTCCTTGTTCGCTTGGTCGAGCAACTCGCCCGCTTTCGCAACATCTTCCTGATAGGCGCCAAGATCAGCCGAGCCGAGCGCACTCTGTGCTGCGTCGTAGTCGGCGAGCGCTTCGGAAACAAGGGTCCTCACCTCACTCGATACAGCAGCAGAGGAGCTCGGGGTGCTCGAAGACGAGCTCGGGGTGCTCGAAGGAGTCGAGGAGGTCCCAAAGACGCCAGCGAGGGCTTGGTTGAGGGTCGGCTCCATGGAGATCTCATTGCCGTAAACCGCGATGACGTCTTGGAGCTGTGGGAAATCCGTTTGCGAGGAAGATACATAGAGCGGGCGTATGTAGATCAGCGAGTCTGCGATCGGGAGCTCCATGACCGTGCCGAGCAGCGCGGTCGATCCTCCGCTGTCCAAGAGCGTGATCTGTTTCGAAATCGCCGCGTCCGAGTTGATGGCGGCATTCACGAGGCTCGGCCCCTCTATGCCTCCTCGCGTCGTAACAAAGGCCTGGAGCTGTCCGTAGTTCGCCGCGGAGGAGTCTGCAACGAGCAGCGCAGAAAGCGTTCGCAGCTGGTCATTGGCGGACTGAGGAACGAGCGGCTCGATGAGATTGAACGTAGGTGAAGCTTGATCCGGGAGCTGTATGAGCTGATACACCGGTGTGTAGCGAGCCGATGTTCCCGACAAAGACGTCGCCGTCGCAGCAGAAGGCGAACCCGTCGGTGAGGTTGAGACCTGAGAGAGATCCCACGCTTGGGAGTTTGAGTAAAACGTCGCTTCGTTCGAGGCCGCGACGTGGTAGCGACCATACATCGCGGCTTGCACCGTGAGCAGGTCCTGGGGATAGCGGAGATGACCAAGAAGCGTTGGATCGGTGGCCGCCAAGCTTGAAAGGGGCTTGATCAAACCGGGGAACGCGTTCTCATAGGAACGAATGATCGGATCATTTGACGGGTTGATTGCATAGAAGCTCATCTTGCCGGTGTACGCGTTCACAACGACCTTGAGCGCATCCCGCACGTAGTTGTAGCTGCCATTAAGCCCACTGCTCGATGAAAGCGCGCCGGTCGAAACGGTTTGGGAATACGGGTAATACGAAGATGTCGTGTACGCGTCGACGATCCAGTCGATCTCCCCGTGGTCAATCACTGCGTAGGGATTTGAGTCAATGCTGAGAAACGGCAAGGACTTTTGCACCATCGTGCGAACATCGGGAATGTATATGAGCCGTGAATGCGACGTGATGAGGTTCGAGACGAGCAAGTTGAAGTCGTGGAGATGAATGGTAAAGGCGATCCGAGCGGCGAAGGAGCCGATAGGAATTCCGCCATTACCCGAGTAGTGAGACGTCACATTGGCTGCCTGTGTGGACTGCGTCGGGTAATCCACTTCAGGCTGTCGGGTATCGGCAATCACGTATTGCTCGTCTCCTGGTGCGAAATAGACCGAGGGTTGCGTGAGCGCGAGGGAAGGACTCGTTGATACGGGAGGAATCGATCCGAGAACGAACTGCGGATTCCCCGCAGATGTCGCCCCGTTCGCATACGCAACGAGTGCACCAAAGCCGTGGGTGTATTGCAGGCGCGTGTTGACCCAGCTCTGATTGGGAAGCGCCGACGTGTTCACTTCGCGCACGCCAACTATGACCGGCTCGAGATCCCCGTTAATTGGATACCTGTCGATCGCGAGGTTCGTGAGTGTGTAATAGCCCCGGGTATTCTGCAGCTTCTGGAAAGTCGGCGTCGTGAAAAGCGGATCCCAGATATTTGTGTCGGCAAAGGTCTGTGAATAGCGCGCAAGCACACCTGGCGTGAGATCTTGGTTCACGGGGAACTGCTTGAGCGGAACGTTTGTAATGCCGTAGGCGCGTTGGGTCCCTGCAATATTGTCCGTTATGTATGGGCGTTCCAGCGTGCTCTGTGCCGGTGTTACCCGGAAGGTCTGGATTATCGCCGGATAGATGACCCCGAGCACGATCGCGAGAAACGCCCAAAGGCCAAATGCGATCACGGGCAGCACCACGCTGCGCTGGTAAGCGTTGAAGACAAACATGACGAAGGCAACAAGCGAAACGATCGCTAACAACGTCATGGCGGGTAGACGCACGTGAACGTCCGTATAGCTCGCGCCTGCAACGACGCCGTTGTGAGAGAGGTCAAGTCCGTAGCGATCGACGTAGTAATACGCCCACGCCCGTTCGAGTGCCATCAAGCCTCCGAGCGCCGAGAGGTGCCCGAGTGCTTGAGGCTCGATCCGTGGATTGCCCTGCAGGCGAATCGCGCCATTTAAGAAGTACGAGATCGTCGTCAAGACGAACGCGAAGATCAGCGCGATGAGGATCCAGTCCACGAGAAAGGAGAGAAACGGGAAACGGAAGACGAAAAAGCTCAAGTTCCGGTGGAAGATTGGATCCGTCGAGCCCGCTCCTCGAAACGCTACGGCATGTTCAAACAAGAGCCAGTGCTGCCACTGGCCCGATGCTCCGGAACCGACGGCGAGGGCGACGACCAAAGACACGGCTGTTCGATAGGCAAAGGCATGCGGCCCGACCGCAGCTTGATAGCGACGAACGAGATCGGTATCGGGTGCCATAAAAAGCGCCCGAGGTGCAACTTTGTCAACGAGGAACAGACATCCCCAGAATAAGAAGAACGCGATGACGACGAACACCGCCGCAAGCACGACCTTCGTCTCGATGACCGTGCGCCACACGACACCGACCCCGCTCGAATGAAACCAAAGGAAGTTCGCGTAGAACCCCGCGAGTCCCTGGACGACAACGATCAAGACGATGAGAAAAGCGATGCCAAGGAGGATCCAAAGTCCAGGTCGCTGGGTTCTTTGGCGACGGGGTGCCTCGGTAGGTACACGCACAGACGAGACCCTAGGTGCTGTGCGGCACGAGCACGCACCGGCACCCGGAATGTACCGGTGGGTTCGCGTGCCCGGTGGGAAAATCCTCGCCTACCGCTTGGAATGAAGCGAGCGCGTTGTCGTCGCAATCCGGGCACTGGACATCACCGTCGTCTACCAACCAGCGAAGCGTTGCACCTGCGGCCACTGCCGCGGCAGACGTGCCGAGAGCAAATCCCCGTATGGCCGAGTCCGCCGCGAGGACTTCGATGCGGGGCCCCTTCCACTCCCTGTAGGCAAAACCCACGAGCGACGCGAGCGCGCCTGCATCCCCCGCGGCATCGCTCAATCCTTCAGCCACGCGGCGATTGACTGAGTTGACGATCTGCCGGGCTAGTCCTTGAGCGATGTCTTCCCCGGCGACAAGGGCCTCTTTCTGGCCAACGCTCGCGTCTTTCTCGATGGGGGCGCGAACCTGTGGACCTTGTTCAGCCTCGAGCACAGAACGACCAAAGCTCAGTCCGGCTTCGAAGCTCGCCGCGAGCGTACCTGATGCTTGCGAGGCGAGACGTTCGGTACTTCCTGTCGCGAGGAGTGAGGCGGGATCCTCATTGCGCCCAAGATGGCGTATCGAGTCCAAGAGTTCGTTTTGCTCGCTTCGAAGCGCCCGCTTTAACGAAGACGACAAGCTCGCGATGATCGGATTGAGAAGCGCATCACGCCGAGTGCGCAGTGCCGCGTCGTTTGTCACATCAAGCAGCACCACGTTGTGCTCGTTTTGTGCATCGAGGCTCCCCACGCTATGTGCACGTGTGTCGCTCGTCGTCAAGTTCGTGTCGATGCCGTCCCCGGGCGCTTCATATTCGAGCTCGCCGATTTGCACCTGAGCTTCTCGCAGATTGATCAGGCCTTCCCTGGCAGCGCTTCTTTCGGCAGGGGAAAGATCGCTTTCTCCCGCGCCGACCGATACTCTTTTTTCGCTCAAGGACGTCGCGCGTATCCTCGCAAAGAGCGCATCGACGTCGATGTGCTCGCCGGTCTTCGCATGACTTTTTCGCGAATCGCCATTCAAAGCGGAACCTTCTTCGGCTCGGGGCTCTTTGATCGAAACGCTTGAGTCGATGGCGACATCTTGTGGAAGCGCATCGCCCAAGAAATCAGATGTCGTGATCGCAACACTTAGATCCTCGCCAGAAGGCGCGGTGTGCGACTCCTCGCGGTCTTCTCCGGAAGAAAACGGTGGTGCTTGTTCGTCAATAAGGTCTCCGCCGATGCCCTCGTCGATCGGAGACATGCCGTTTCTTCCGGCATCGTCTGCAGCCGCGCGTGCTTCATCTTCGGCATTTTCGAGTCGGTCCCGAACTGCCCGGACGGACACCGCGACAGCGTCAACCACCTCGACGAGCGTGTCCTTCCCGGCTCGAAGCTGTTCGAGCTGGTGGTGCAGCAAGCGGCGGCGATCCGCGAGATCGGCGAGGATGCGCCGCCGGGCGTCACGGGCCTCTTCCAGCATCTCTTGAGACTCTTGCTTGGCCGCCTCGGACAGCGCTTTGGCCTCGACACGCGCCCTTCCGACAGTGGAGTGCGCCTCTTCCTCGGCTTCTCGCAGGTGCTCCCGACGCGCCGACTCTGCCTCTGCGATAAGAGTCGACGCTTGCGCTTGTGCCCGCTCCAAGACCACGTGCGCAGCCTCGTGCGCGGCCTGGAGGATGCGCGCCGTTTCAGTGCCTACCGCAGCAGCAAGCGTCGCCTCGTCGAGTTCCGGAGATGAAGCACGCTTTTCGGCTAGATCGAGGAGCGTTGTGAGCGAGGTCTCGCGAGCACGAGCCTCGCGGACTTGGGCGGCAAGATCGTTCAAGAACCGCCTTACCGCGTTCGGATCGAGCCCCTTTTTGACCGACGCGAAGGTGTGATTTGCGATTTCCTCGGGACCAAGACCTTTGGTGGACGAATGACTGGCTCGAGGCGGCTCTGCCATGGCCGTTTAGCCTACGACGTTGCGCCCACCTTGGAGAAGGTGCCACCGAGGCGCACGAGGTCGCTGATCGCCTGGGAGATGTCGTCGACGGCGAGCACCTTCAGATGCGCTCCAGCGTGGGCTTTTGCGACCGCTTCTTCCTGCGGCGGGACGAAAAAGACGCTCGCTCCCGCATCGCGCACCGCGACGGTCTTTTGAGCGACGCCACCGACGTCTCCGACTACTCCATTGATCGACATCGTTCCTGTGGCTGCAATCCGCATGCCTCCTGCAAGGTCGCCAGGGTCGAGCTTTTCGATGAGACCGAGCGTGAACGCGAGACCCGCGGAAGGCCCGATGATGCCGTCCGAATCAATGCTCACAGAAAAGGGCATACCGACGTTGCGATACTCCTGTTCCACACCGATCCCAAGACACGGCGTCTCATGGCCGTCTTCTTCGACCTCATGAAGTGTTGAGTGCGAAGACGCAGAGAGACACACCACTTGCGCGCTCTCGCCGGTCCCAAGGACGTGTTCGACCCCCACGTGAATTGCCACGGACGAAACCTTCGACTTGGAAAGACCGTGGTAATGAACAACGGCGACCTTGCCCGGACTGACCGCGTGGACGGCGTCTTCCAAGGAGGAAAGCGTCGTCGTTGTTACACCGTTGATCGCGACGATCACATCGCCGATCGCGAGCGCTTCGGAACTCACGGATTTTTCTTCGAATGCATAGACAACGACTCCCGACGGCACGGCATGCACCGCGTAGCCGAGTTCGTGCAGCGCGACAACGGTCGCCGCCTGTCGGGCGTTCACCATGTCGATGACACCCTCATCGTCGTACTGGGTGGCACTGCCCGATCCGTTGATTTCCGACGCGGGAACAATCTGTGCGTTGTGATCAAGGGCAAAGATCGGATATTCGATCGCGCTCAGTTGGGCGAGATCGACATCGGTGAGGAGAACGCTCCCGCGATGGCTGTGCGCGTAGGTCCTGGGAACGGCGATGAGCGAAGCAACGTTCATGCCCGTCCCAGGCGTGATCGCGTAGTACGGAACGGAGATCGATGCCGCGATCGCGCCCGCGGCGATGAGGACGAGCACAGTGACGGAGATGCCGAAGAGCACCCGGAGCTTCCTGGACATTCGGGGAGATCGACCGAACGAGCGAACAGGCCCTCCTCCATTTCTCTCCCGTTTCGAGAAGGCCATTAGTCTTTGTCCATCATGTGGCCCAGCAGTACTCCCAGTGACAGCCTCGCGCCGTGTCCAGCCCTGTGCTCTTCGGCGGTGGAGTCAGCGACACGTGAGTCCTGAACGCACGAAACGAACTTCGAAGACCCCACGGAGAAGAAGAGCAAAGCGGGATTCGTCGCGTCCCGCCGATTACGAAACATCGTCCGATCTACAAGGCGTGCATCGCGTCGCAGGCGTAGACACTTCGGCTGCAATCACGCAAAGGCGTGCCGAGGTCGCACGTGCGGGGCGGACCGGCGATGAGAAAACGGTGCGCAGCTTCATTGATGACGCCGCCGGGCGGGTGCGCTTCGCGGTGCTCGCTGCGCTCGTGGGGCTCTCTGCCGTGGGTCCCGAAGATGTCCGGCGAGCCTTGAACGACGAGGACGCAACCGTACGCCGCGACGCCTGTGAGCTCGGCGCTCGCCTTCCTGGCGCGAATTTTGTCCCGCTCTTGGATGACGAGGACGCGGCTGTTGTCGAAGCGGCGGCGTTCGCCCTCGGTGAGGTGGCAGACCCTGCCGGTGTACCCCGCCTGTGCGAGATTGCGATGAGCCATCCAGACGCCCTGTGTCGCGAAGCTGCCGTCGCGGCGCTCGGTGCAATAGGTGACGTCGCGGGCAAGAACGTCATCCTGCACGGTCTCAACGATGTGCCTGCGATTCGCCGACGGGCTGTCATCGCCGCTGCGGTCTTTGACACTGCAGATGCAAAAGAGGCGGTCCTTGCGCATCGAGATGATCGCGACTGGCAGGTTCGACAGGCCGTCGAGGACATCCTTGGCATTAGCGGCGAGGGGCACCACTGATCGCGGCACCGAGAGCCTCGAGCATCGACGCACAGCGCGCCGCGCCCAAGACGCCGAGTCTCCCACCCTGTGGCGCCGGGTGAACGGCAACCCCGGTTGCTCGGGCGAGGTACGTGCCAAAGCCGTCAAGTGAGGCGGCTCCACCCGCGAGGACAAGCCCCGCATCCAACAGATCATTTGCGAGGTCAGGTGGCGCGCTCGTGATGCATTCCACCGCCGCTAACACAATCGGTTCGGCGACCTCTTTGAGGAACGGCGTGAGGTCTGATGCCAACACGGTCACGGCATGCGCCCGGCCGCTGGACGCATCACGACCGGACACCTCGGCACGTTCGGTGCCCGGGATTCCATCGAGGGTCCCGATCGTGTGGACGATGTGGGTGGCTGCGGAGGGCTCGACGATCAAGCCGTAGTGGCGGGCCAAGACCATCCGCACGGCATCATCGAAGGCATTCCCCCCGACGGGAATTGATGATCCGGTAACGATGCCGCCGAGAGCGAGCACCCCGATATCGGTGGTGCCGCCGCCGACATCGATGACCATCGTGCCCATCGGCTCCGCGATCGCAAGGTCCGCACCGATTGCACACGCAATCGGTCGCTCGACAAAGTGGACCTGTCGCGCTCCCGCCTTGTGCAGTGCGCGATCGAGCGCTCGAAGTTGAACGTCCATCTCCCCTACGTGGGAACAGACGATCATCCGAGGTCGCGAGACGCGCGACGTACCGACGCGGCGCAGGACCTTGACGAGAGCGTCCTCGGCAATGTGCACGTCGACGAGCTCTCCGTTTCGGACGGGATGCATAAGCACGACCCGGCCGGCGCTCGTCACCCCGAGTCCGATGGCTTCGTCGCCAAAAGCGAGGAGGCGCCCAGTGTCGTCATCGACGGCAGCGATCGTTGGTTCTTCGAAGAGCATCTTGCCGTCGTCGTCGGCGACACGGGTCACCGACGTGCCGAAATCGAGGGCCAGATCGCCGCTCATGTCCTCATGGGCCTTCGCACCGCGATCATCGTAGGAGGGTCGGATGACTCGGGCTTGCCACCTCTGGGGACCCGACCGCCGAAGGCCCGATTTCAGCGATAGCCTGCTCGCCCGTGGCCTCCTTTGCCGACGGCTTCGACGACGACGAAGACGAAGGTAACCACGAACCTCCCCTACCCGACGACCGGCTGTGGCGGCACCCGTCCGAGCTCTCCCAAACGAACCCCTCTTTTGTGCGCGACACCGTTGCTCTGCGGCATCGCTGGTCCCAAAGCGAGCCGTCCAGGGCATCTGCATGGAGCGCGGGCATCGTCGGTGCGCTTCTCGCGACAGGCCTCGTCGTGCTCGGCACACACCTCGCGACGGCGATTACCTCACCTCCGATCGACACGCAGTCTGTATCGACCGTCCCAGCGGTTACCGAAACATCCGTCGGCTCGTTGGTCGAGCTTGGCCAGTCGAACGTCAGCGCAGCGCTCGTGAACAGGATTCAATCGGTCGGAACGTCGGTTATGAAGATCGACGTCGAGCGCCAAGGCACCGATACGCAATTCCTCGGAGTGGTGATTCGCCCCGACGGTCTCTTCTTGGTGCCCGCAAGGTCCTTGACAGGCGCGACGAGCATGCTCGTCTACCTTCCAGATGGCGTGCCTTACGTCGGGACCGTCGTCGGATCCGATCCGTCTTCTGGTCTCGCTGTCATTCACATCAACGGCGTGAAGAACCTTCACGCGATCGTTCTTGGTTCCCAAACCGTCGCGCCCGGCGATATGACCCTCGCGGTCACCTCGGCCGGTGGCGCAAGCTTCGCCTTCGGCACTGTTAAATCAGCCAACGTCGATCCGGACGTCGGAAACGCGGCGCTGGTCGACGTCGTTTCGACTGACATTCGTTCTTCGATCAGTCCTGCCGGATCTGTGCTGGTCGATGCCGGCGGACGCGTCGTCGGGATCGTCACCGGTGCGTTCAAGGGCTCTGCGGTTGCGACACCGTCCTGGCTCGCGAACAGCGTCGCGAGCGAGCTCGCCGCGAACGGCAAGGTCGCGCACGGTTGGCTCGGCATGCTCGTCGGCAAGACCGTGCAGGCACACGGCCCTAACACGAGCGCCGGCGTGCTCGTCGAGGTCGTCGCTCCACATAGTGCCGCGAGCAACGCTGGGCTTCTGCCGGGTGACGAGATCATCTCGATCAACGGTCGACAGACCACCTCGCTCGCCGCGCTGCGAGGTCGCCTTTACGTCCTCGCGCCAAAGACTCGCGTCGGCGTAGGCATCATGCGAAATGGCAAGGAACAAACGCTCAAAATAACGCTCCGAGCTGACGAACCGACCTGACGCGAAGCCGTTCTTAGGGCCTTGTCGTCAATTTCCTCTGAGCGAGAGGCCTCCGTTCATGAGGAACGTCGCGATGTTCGCGAAGTACGTACGTAACTCGTCTCTCACCTCAACATCGGCCCTCGAGTGCTCGAGGGCGTTCGTCATGTGTTCCATCCAGGCGTCGCGCGTCTTTTTGTCGATGGGGAAACCAAGGTGGCGAAGCCGTAGCTTTGGATCCCCGCGCAGCGCCTCGTAGACGCGTGGACCGCCGAAATGCTGGATAAGAAAGAGGGCGAGATGTTCCTTCGAGGGCTCAAGGTCGACGGGATACATCGGGCGAAGCAG
>Ga0181532_10002351_pt1 | contig 17670 bp, 14 predicted proteins | sample PEATcosm2014_Bin_33_FD_119768 | JGI IMG/M metagenome (GOLD analysis project Ga0181532, IMG submission 119768) | Peatland microbial communities from MTU Mesocosm Facility, Houghton, MI, USA - PEATcosm2014_Bin11_30_metaG | ecosystem: Environmental > Terrestrial > Soil > Wetlands > Peat | place...
GGCACACATCGACGTTGGTCCTATGGGTATTCTCGCGGTCGTCGTTGCGTTTTTCTCAATCGTCATCGGCGGCTCGGCGTATTTCTTCCGCAGCAAGCGCACAGGCGAAAAAGACTTGATGGATTAAGACGGCGCTCATGAGGTTCTACGCTCGATTTTTACTGTTTCTTCGCTGAAAAGATTCAGTCAGCAGAATCAGCAATTGAAATTGGTAGGCGGCTGCAACGCCATCAAATCGCGGGACTTAGAAATAGGGGGTCGTGTTCGATCCCCACCGCCCCTACCAAAAGTTTCCTAGAGGTCTTTGTCAACGCCGGGCGGTGCTTGTCTCCAGTAAAGAGACGCTCATCGATGAATCTTTTTCGTTCCTTGCTAGCTTTTCGCCGTCTTAATCTGGCCGTTTCTCTTTGAGGGGCAGACTCGTCGCAGGGAAACTCAATGTTGTTTTGGCCAAATTCAAACATGTGAATCTCCGAAGAAAAGCCTGGTGGCTATTTCTGATTCTTTTTGAATGGTTCTTAAATGAAGACTTTGACACTTTTGCAATACTCGAGATGAAGCCAGAGACATTTCTCGCAAATCTGCAAGACCTGTCCCGACCAATAATTCCGTCGGAGTCGCCAAAGCCGCTGCGAGAAAGAAGCGAGGAAGTTAGATCGACCTTTGTGTGTGCGATGTTGTTTGACACAGGCTCGAGGAGTTCAGTCGCGGCGCCACAAAGCCGAGTTCTCCGCAAAGTTCACGCGTAGGAGAGTGCAGATCCGGGCACGCTAGGTTGCCCGGCGTTCATAGCGGTGATGCAGTCCACCGACCTCCGGAAACTCCACCACCTTTCCGAGCTTCCACGGCTGTACCCTCCGAGGGATCGGAGCATCCTTGTCGTAATATTTGAAATTTAGCTTCAGCACGCGACGCGGGCCAGTTTCATTCAGGACGATGACATGGTCCAGGCACTCGCGGCGAATCGTGCCGATCAGGCGCTCGACATAGGGGTTTTGCCAAGGCGATTGCGGAGCCGTGAGGACTTCGCGAATGCCCAACCACCCTGTCGCTTCGTTGAATTCCTCTCCGGAGCACCGCTCGCGATCGCGAAGCAGATAGCGAGGCGCACTGTCCCAAGAATTCAACCAGTTCAGTCAGAACGGAGTTTTTGGTAGGGACAGGTAGAACGTGCTCGTGATTTTGGACGCCCGACTAATCAAAGAAACTGAGAGGTCGAATCGGGACAAGCGATTCTGTTTTAGCGGCCCGAACCGGTCAGATTTTGTGTTGGCAGTAACTGTCATTTCTGAAAATACACAGAGAAGGATCCGAAGCGTACGGTGCCCGCCTAGGCTTGGTACAAAACTCGGGCATGTGATTCCAACAAATGCTGTCTCAATGTTTCACGCATTACAACTCAACTTCGTTTCCGACCGGATCGCATCTTATGCGATGCACGGGGCCGGCGCGATGGTATTAGTGAACGTCATTCGGATTCCGTGCTTCGGCCGCAGAATGACCATCGGACGAGCTTCGATCAGTTGGCCCGGAGCCAGCTGAAAATCGTACTTTCTGAGCAGATCGCTCAAAATCATGAGGATCTGCAGCATCGCGTAATTTCCACCGATACAGCCTCGCGGTCCGCCCCCGAAGGGAAGGAAGGTGAAGGGCGTGCGAAGCTTCTCGTTCGCTTTGGTGAAACGCTCCGTATCGAAATTCTCCGGATTCTGCCAGTAGCGCGTAGAATGGTGCGCACCGTACACATACACAATGACCGTTGATCCGCGGGGTATGGCGAGGTCGCCTACGCCGTCGTCCGCGAGAGCCATGCGGTCGATCATCCAAAACGGCGGGTAAAGGCGGAGCCCCTCCTGAATGACCTGAGTCGTAAATTCGAATTTGGGAACATCGGTGTAGCTCAGAGCCGCTTCGCCGAGCACGGAATCAAATTCCTGCCTTACCCTTTCGAGACAATCCGGACGCGAGCTCAAAAGATAAAAAAGCCACGAAAGCGCATTCGACGATGTTTCATGGCCGGCGACCAGAAGTTGCATGCTCTCGCTCAGGATGAGCTCATCGCTCATGCCTTCGCCGTCGCTGTAACGCGCGTCCATCAAAGTCTGCAGCAGATCGTGGCCGGGCGGTTCGTTGCGGCGCTTCTTGATGTATTCGAGCAGAACGGCGTCCGCGCGGGTTCGCATGTCTTCGTGCCTGCGCAGCTCCCCCGAAACGGCGAACCAGGGATTCAGATAGGGCTGAAGGGTCTGCCGAACAATAAATTCCTGGACGGTGCAGATGGTATGGCTGACAAGATCGATGTCTTCGTCCTTCAAGCGTGCGCCAAATAGCGATCGGGCGACCATCGCGAAGGTAATTTTCATCAGTTGGGGATAGATATCGACGGGGCCACTACGGGCCTGTCTGCCGAAATCCCGCAGCGACTCGGCAAGGGAGTCCTGCATGATTGAGGAGAGCGCATCGAGTTGCGTTCGATCGAAGCCTTTCTGGATGAGACGCCGCTGGGTGCGCCAGGCTTCTCCGTGGGTAGTGAGAAGACCTTTCCCAAGGAAGTGGCCCATGCGCTTTACTTGAATTTCGGATTTTTGGTAGTTCTCCGAATTGGTCTTTAACACGTGCTGAATGACGGCGGGATCGATCGTGACGATGGCCTCCTTCAGACCACCTAAATAGAGCCGGAATGTGTCGCCGAAGATTTCGTTGTAGCTAGACAAAACCTGCACGGGATTGCGGAACATTGCGCGAGAATCCGCGAAGCAGCGAAATCGGGAAACAACGGGGATACGAGTGGATGAGGTCATAGCCAGCTATCCTGATACTGGCCGCGAACCGCAGGTGATTTCATGTCACTTGTAGGAAGTGGCAGCGGGGCCATGGGTAAAGATAAAATGTTCAGAATCAGCTTTCGTTCCCCAGTTGCTTCAAGAGTATCAGATGATGGCGGATTGCCTGAGTCATGGTGGGGTGCTGCCGATAAGGAACTCCAAACTCTTCGGCGGTTTCTTTCACAATCCTGGTCAGCGGAGCATAGTGGGTATGGCACACGAAAGGGCACAGATGGTGGACGATATGATGGTTGAGGCCGCCCGCGAGCCAACCGACGAGCGGGTTTTCCGTCGCGTAATCGGCGGTTGTCGCGAAAATGTGATACACGCCATTCTCAAACTCACCGCGGTCCGTGGGAAAGTAGGTGCTGTCGACAGTGTGCGTCGTCTGGAATACAAGCGTTACAGCCAAACCGACGAACAAATGGACCAGGAGGAACGCCCCGGCAACGAGCAGCGGTGATTTCCCCAGCACCATCACCGGCAAGACAAGCATGTAAGTGAGGTAGAAGGCCTTGCCGGCGATGAGAATGGCATATTCGCGCAAAGGATGATTGGCGCGTTTCAGATAATCGTGAGACGGGAAGAAAAAGCTCTCGAAGTCCCTGAAGAACACATAGTCGAGAGAAAACATTGCATAAAAGAACAGCGCATAGATGTGCTGGAAGCGGTGCCAAGGCGCGCGGGATTCATGGGGGGTAAAGCGAAAGATGCCGCGTCCCGAAAGCGCATCATCCTCGCCGTGGAGATTGATGCAGGAGTGATGGCCCCGATGATGGAGGATACGCCACATGTACGAGCTGATTCCGCACAAATCGAAGACATAGTTCAGGGTTTTGTTGACACGGGGCCGGGACGAGATGGCGTTGTGATTACTGTCATGGGCGATGTTCAGCAAAAGGAATGTCTGCGCGAGGCCGCCCAAAAGGTAGAGGGCAACAAACTTCCATGAATCGGGCCGCAGAGCATACAGCGCAATCCAGGCGCCCACGAGGACTGCTAGACCCACAGCGATCTTGACCCACATGGTACGGTCGGCTTTGTGGGTGATGTTCTGGTCGGCAAAAAATTCATCGAGGCGGCGACGTAAGACTTTCGGAAAGGAAGATGCACCGACGGGTTCGGTAATCGACGCCGCTGAGGATTCCGATGGGACCAGATCCGGAGTCTCCGGATCTGGAGTGATCAACACTTCGCATTCGAACGTCACCGGCACCTCCGCGGTCATGCTAATTGGGCCCGACGCGTTCCCTACGCCGCATCCGGGGTGCTGACCCTCAGCGAAATTGGTGCCGTGCCGATAGCCTCGCAGCATGATTTTAATGCGGGCCCGTAAAGACAATCAAGGACATTCGGAACGGATGATGCCTGGTTGGGTGTGAACAATGGAAGCGACGACGGATGGCATTGTACGAAACGGTTTGCTAATATATAACCATCAATGAACTATAACGAAACGGGCTTCCTGCAGGAGACCATAGAAGGTCGGCGGAGCTCCGCAAGTCCCATTCGCGTCCCTGTGCGGCAAAAAGGAAAACATCCGCTGCCCAAAGCGTCGAGCGACGCTTGTGCTGAGAAAAAATTAAGCGAGCATTCTCACCGTCGGCCTACATTTCAGGTCTGCACTTTCAAACTCAATCGCCGATCACCTCGTTTGCTGGGGAGAGATGTTTCGTTTACTGGCTTGCGTTCTATTCAACATTGGAGGATCGCTGATTGATGAAGGCGTCAATTTTAGGCCATCTGGATAGGCTGGCAGATGAGCACCCGGACAAACTTCTTTATTCATACCTCGATGTAAACGGCAATCCGATAGAGAGCTACACCTACGCGTCGTTTCTCCAGCGAGTGGAGGCTATCGCCGGACATTTGTGGAAAGTGGGTCGTTTCGCGGCGGGCGACCGGCTGCTGCTTGCCTACCCGCCGGGGCTCGAAATGATCTGCGCATTCTTTGGCTGCGTGCGCGCAGGATTGATCCCCGTGCCGGTGTACCCCCCTAGTTCGCGTGGCTTCCAGAGCGCGCTATACAAGATGGTCCACATCGCAAAGGATTGCCAGGCGGCTGGGATCTTAACAAGCAGAGACTACCAGGCATCACTCAAGACGAATCTCGCCAGAAGTGGAGTCTCGGCGTGCGGCGTTGACGTAGATTACATTTCCGGTCTTCCGTGGATCGCCACCGAAGATTTCGTGGATGCGATTTCGGACCGACCGGCTGTCGATCCTTCGAAGATCTTATTTCTCCAGTACACGTCGGGTTCGACGATGGAGCCCAAGGGCGTGATCGTGATGCACGAAAACATTTTGAATACCTGCCCGCTCGTGATCGACCATCCCGCGCCGGTCGTCGTTTCCTGGCTTCCGCAATATCACGATATGGGACTGATCGGGTGCTACCTATATCCAGCACTGAAAGGTGGCACGACGTACGGGTTTTCTCCCACGGACTTCATTCAGCGGCCGATCCTGTGGTTCGCTGCGATGACGACCTACCGCGCCACCGCGACGGCTGCGCCCAACTTCGCCTACGACTATTGCCTGCGCGCCGGGAGGCTTTCCAAGGAGAGCCTGGAGGCTTGTGATCTCAGCTCGCTTCGCGTTTTGATGTGCGCCGCGGAACCCGTAAAGCCGGATACCTACACCCGGTTTCTAGAAGCGTTTCAGTGTTATGGACTCAAGTCCGAGAGCTTCTATGTCGCCTACGGGCTGGCCGAGAATACTCTGGCGGTCTCACTGGGCGGTCGCAACATCGTTTCCGTCAACAAGCGTGCCCTCGCCCTGGGGATGGCCCACATGACGACGGAGGTCTCAGAAATCGGTGGGGCCACGCAGATTGTCAGTTGTGGAACGCCGCTTCCGGGTCTCGACGTTAAGATCGTGGATCCGGAAGGGCATTTCGCTCTTAAGCCAGAGCGCACCGGCGAAATTTGGGTCGCCGGAAGCGGTAAGTGCCGAGGTTACTGGAATAATCCCGAATTGACTCTGAAGCAGTTTCGTGCGCGGCTTGTGGACGATACTCCCTATGATGACGGCTACCTTCGGACCGGCGACATAGGATTTTTCCACGATGGCGAACTCTACGTCTGCGGTCGCATCAAGGACATGATTATTCTCCGCGGACAAAACTATTACCCGCACGACATTGAGAACGTCGTGGAGAAATCATCCGGTCTGATCCGGCACAACTGCGTCGCCGCGTTCCAGATTCAGGAAGACAGCGAACCTGCGCTGGCGATCGTCGCCGAAGTCAAAAATCCTAGGGCGCTTCCCGACGCACGAAAGATTGCCGCCGCGGTCCGGAATTATCTCAACGTGGAGGTGGCGGTAATTTCCCTCATCGCGCCTCGCGCGATCCCGAGAACGAGTTCGGGGAAGAGTATGCGCCATAAGACCAAGCAGATGTGGCTGCGAGGTCAGTTCACCGTTCTTTCCGACTTTTCGCGGGAGAAGGACGCCGGGAACTCCCCGTCCGATTCCGACTTGCATTCCTCTTTCGCCGAATTGAAAGCCAGGTACAGCCTGACAGGTCTGGAATCGTACAACCTCGTCGAAGCCGGCCTGGATTCCCTGGATCTTGTTGTGTTCGTGCATGAGCTAAAGGAACTCCTGAAAGATAAAGGCGCCGAGATGCTGGCGAGGCAGGTAGATATTGGTGTCATTCAGCGTGTCAGCGTAGCCGAGCTGTTTGGACTAGCCGAACAGTTGAAGCGCGCTCCCGAAGAGGCACTCGTTCATCTGCGTCATTCCCTTGCGGCTTTCCGTGAAGAGCAGTGCGCCGATGAGAAGCAGATGATGAGCAACGACAGGAAGCTCATCTTCGAGCCTCCGGTGCCTTTGCCCATGCCGGAGATACCGGTGCTGAATCAGGTGCTGCTCACGGGCGGGACCGGCTTCATAGGGCCATTCCTCATGAAGAGCTTGCTGGAACAGACACGTGCGAAGATCCATGTTCTCGTCAGGTCTTCCCACGAAAAGCAGGGTAGGCAACGACTGAGAGCCGCGATGGAGTCAATGGGACCCTGCGGGGTGGGTCTGATGGAGATGTTCGAAGCTCGGGTGATCCCCGTCTGCGGCGATCTAGGGCAGCCAAAGCTGGGCCTGACGCAGGACGTATGGGATTTCCTCGCGAGTGAAATCGACACGGTGTTCCACAACGGTGCAACCGTGAACTACCTGTTCAACTACGACCTGATGCGTGACGCGAATGTGCTGGGAACCAATGAGGTTGTAAGATTGGCGTTCGAGGGAAGGCCCAAAGAGTTCAATTATGTCTCGACTACCTTCGTGTTTGGTTGGGCGGTCAAATCAGTCCTGCATGAGACCGACCTGAACGAGAATATGGAGCTGCTCGATTTTGGGTACAGCCAATCGAAATGGGTAGCGGAACAGGTGGTTGTCGACGCGCGCAACCGGGGACTTTCCGCGCGGATTTTCCGGCCTGCTCTCGTGAGTCCTTCCGTCACGGGCGGAGGTAACAACTTCGATATCGCCGTTCGCTTAGTTGCCTTCATGGTGAATCACGGCATTGGCGTTGATACTCTCAACCAGGTCAGCTTTGTTCCGGCGGACATCGTGGCGAACAACATCGATGCGATCTCTACCACTCCCGGTACAGCGAATAAGACTTACCATGTCACGCGGGACGATTATTCGAACATGATGGATATTACCGGGCTAATTACCAAAGCGACTGGCCGGCAATTCGAAACATTCAGGCTTCCCGACTTCGTTCCCGAGCTGATCCGGAGATGCCGGAAGGAAGATCTTCTCTTTCCGCTGCTGGATTTTTTGGTGGGCTCTGTCGACAACATCTCCGCGATGGAGTTCAAACGCTATGACAGCTCTTGTTATCAAATGGCCCGCGATGCCTCGGTGTGGGGCAAAGCAGATCCGTCTCTGGAAGATACGGTCAACGGCATTCTGAAATTCATGTATCGCAAGGGAATCATTTCGGTCGCGACTCGTAAGGTCAACGCGTTGTCACCGAGCGATGGGCTTGTGGACTGGACAGATTCAATATCCGCTACTGCTTCTTAAACAAGAGCTCCTCCGTTAGCCGCTGTCCCGTTTCCAACGTGGCCGTGGTGGATAGTGTCATCTGCTGCCCATCCGCGGAAATCACCCACCGTTCCTTTTGAGTGATTTGATCGTCTCGCCGATAGCTCGCATCCACCGTGTTAGGATCGACAAGTTCAAGCGTCACGGTATCGTTGCGCGAGTTCTTTAGATCATATGGCTTTCCGTCAAAACGGGCGGTATAGCTGAAGTCACCCAGAAAACGGATCCCGCCGCTTGCGTCTGTCTCGATTTTGAGCACCAAACCTTGCCGCAAACGGGTCTTGCTGAGATCCTGTGTCCATTCGCCTGCGAAGAGGTCACTCGGGACCTTCGTGCCTCCGCTTCGCGTCCACACGGTGATCTTATCGGCGTGGCCCCTGGTCGCAGTCGTGGTCGTCAACTCGTTGCCATCATTCGAGATTTTTTCGCGAACCGTCGCCACAATAGCTCCGTCCTTTTTCTCCTTGACCTCCGCCTGCCGCTTATCGATCCTGCGGAGCTCAATTTGATTGAATGCGAGATTGCCTGGTGCGGACGAATCGTGTCCGTTCCAATTTGCTGTGAAATCGAGATGGAGTTCGCCGGACATGACCACATGCACCCCGTCATGCAGAGGTGTTATGGAGAGTCGGTTCGGAGGATCCAGACTAGACCGCGCAGAGATGAGCGTCCACCAGCCAAGGCGCGGGTCTGCCACTCCAGGTTGGATGGCGGCAAGCAGGCCGAGCAAAAGTAAGATACGAATTGAACCTCCTAAATCGATGCGGCAGAGTTTAGCAGATTCAGATAGCTCCGTATGTGAGTCCTGCGCAGTTGTAAACTCGCGAAACTAAGCGCAAACGTACGAACCGGTTCTCGACGGAGCACCTCTTTCGCCCCCGTGGTTCTTAGGCGCCACCGGAGAGTTTTGGTGACGACGATCTTGTGTGATATGAAATCATCATAAATATGAATGTGCGCCGTTTTTGGGTGTCAGGGATCGTCCTCGCAGCAACCATCGCACTTCTTCCATTCTCTTTTCACGCGGAGCGCCGCCTGGAGACTGCAACCCGCGTCGAAGGGAGCCAAGCTGAAACTGTCCGGGAGGAGCTGGCCAGTCGTTTTCGGTCGCCATTTGTCGACCGCGTTGTCCTGGTGATCGAGGGAGTCCCACCTGCGGATTCGGAGGAAGGCGGGAAAGCATTAGAGACCATCGTGGCAGGACTGAGAGAGCAAGCCGGCGTTTCAGGAGTGGTGTCCTATCTCGAGTTGCGCGATCCGATTTTTCTGGGCCGGGGAGGGGGAACGTTTGTTCTCGTAGGACTCACGTCGACCGGCGGTCCAGTCGAGTCGCTTGTTCCGGAGCTTCACCAGCTGGCAAGCTCGCTTGAAAATCAACTGCGGGGCCGTTATCCCGCCGTGAAGCTCGAACTTACAGGCGAGATTCCACTGAATTTCGATATTCGGAAAGCGAGCGCCGCCGACGTGCATCGCGGCGAAAGCCTGGTGATCCCCGCGACCCTCGCGCTTCTGCTACTGGCTTTTGGAAGCATGATCGCCGCCCTGATTCCATTGGTGGTTGGCCAGTTTGCCATCGCGACCACTCTGGCGATTACGGGATTCCTGGCCCAGCGCTGGCACTTGTCCATTCTGGTTCAGAATTTGGCCACCATGCTTGGCCTGGGCCTGGGAATCGACTACGCGCTCCTCATGATCAGCCGCTTCCGGGAAGCGATTTCCGTCGGGCACGACGGACCCGCTGCCTCGGTCATCGCGGCACGTCAGGCAGGTCGCACGCTCTTGATTTCAGCCTCAACGGTAGCCATCGGATTTCTAGCCCTCTTGACAGTTCCGATCAGCGAAATCCGTTCCATCGGTGTCGCGGGATTCCTGGTGACGGGAATGAGTGTGTTGCTTACAAATACCCTCGTTCCGGCAGCGCTGGTGTTGCTCGGTCCGCGAATTGATCTTGGCCGATTGCCCTTTACTCCAAAGTTGGATGCGCATCGGGCCGCACGTTCGGGAAATCGCTGGCGGCAATGGGGAAAGATGATTGTCGCGCATCCCTGGCTTGCCCTCTTTGTGGCAGGTACTCCTTTGTTTCTGCTCGCCTGGCAGGTCAGACGACTGGATACCAGTCTCCCCCGAGGGGATTGGCTTCCGCAGGCGGCGGAATCAGTCCATGCGCTCCACACCCTTGAACGGATGGATCGGGGTGGCGTTGTTGAATCGTTGCGCGTCATTGTGGAACTTCCAACGGATTCCATCGCGCAAACCGACTCGGGGTGGAATGCGCTGGATGGTCTCACCAAGCGCCTCGCGAGCGATCCTCGCTGTGACCGCGTGATTTCTATCACTACGATTGCGGAGAGCAACCGGTCTTCCCTCCCTGACCTCTCGCGGGAGACGCGTCGAACGTTCCTGAGTAGTGACGGACGAGCGGCGCTGCTTGAGGTGTTACCCGTGAGTTCGGTCTCCCTGCGCGACCAGGTCAACTGGGTGCGCGAGCTTCGTAAGACCGGTGCGCCAGCTCTCACCGGAGTGCCTGGCGCAACCCTTCTCGTTGGGGGCATCCCGGCACTCAACGCCGATTATGAAACGATTATCAGAGACCGCTTTCCGTTCGTAATGGGACTGGTAGTGGGGGGGACGCTCCTTGCTCTGCTCTGCGGGTTCCGATCGATCTTCGCTGCCGTGAAGGCCATCGCACTCAACCTGTTCTCGGTCGCGGCGTCCTTCGGAGCATTGGTTTTCGTTATCCAAGATGGACACGGAAGCAGGTTCCTGGGAGTTCTTGGGGGGACCGGTAGCGTGTTTCCCCTTGTTCCGATCGTCGCCTTTGCCATCGTCTTCGGATTAAGCATGGATTACGAGGTATTTCTAGTCGCACGCGTTCTCGAAGCCAGAAGGAGCGGACTGAGTGAAATGGATGCGATCCCGGAGGGTCTGGCTAGAACCGCAGGCCTGATTACGAGCGCCGCCGCGATCATGATCGTGGTATTTGCGGCATTCACCTTCGGAGATTTCCTAGTGGTCAAGATGATCGGATTTACGTTGGCGGTCGCCGTGTTTATTGACGCGACACTCGTTCGTATTGTGATCGGTCCGGCGCTCCTTCGTATTGCCGGCGATTGGAACTGGTGGCCTGGAGGGCTCGCCGCAGCGCGCAGGGCGCCAGCGATAGCGAGTCGCGAATAACATCTTTACCATCTGGACCTTTAATCTCCCGACGCAGGCACTTTGCCCCCGGCGAAGCGGGAATGAGAGTGAGAGCGTTCTACACGGTCACCCTCACGACCATGCTGGCCTTCTCGACGCTGATTTATTTCGCCTTCCGCAACTGCTTTAATCCTGCCGCGCACAAGCGGCACATCCTGATCGCCACGATTGCGATCCTGGATGCGGCCTTTCAGCGCTGGCACGTTCTCGCCGCCTGGGGGGGAGCGCGCGGCAGCGCTCCTATGTACCATCCCGTTGCTCTTATTGATAATGGGCTACGACTACTGGTCCAGGGGCGAGGTTCATCGCGCTACGTTCTGGGCCAGCGTATTCGTGGTCGTGCTGCAGCAGGTGCGGGATCCAATCGGGCATTCCACACCCTGGGAGGCTTTTGCCGCCTGGGTGCAGACTCATGCGCGTTCTTTGCACATCTATAGACCAAACCAACGTGCCGGCTGTCGAAGGAGCAATACTATAGATCGATACGCGTTCCGACCGTTTTGAATCTCAATGCCAGACGGTTTTCCCTGCCGTCCGCTCACAGCGTTCCGGACGTGTGGTCGGCTACTTCCGGGAAACAAACGCGTAACTCGTTTGTTTCCTGTCACCACTGACAGCGCTCCGATGTCCTCTGCTCGGAAGTTGGCCAGAAAACGGGGTTGTGGGAAACTTCCTCTTGGTTTCGTACGCTACGCGTAAGTCCCCTTGTTCCGCTGGGCAGACGTTAGCATGGCTCCTTCAGTTCGACTCCTTTGGAAAGCCGCAAACCTCACCCCTACAACCGCACAATTTACAGTCAACGTGGTGGACACCCTCGAGGTTGGCCATGTCGCGGTTAAGGTCTCGCGCCGCGGCCTACGGGCACGTGAAACTGAACCACGACATCGCACTGCGTTTCGACGGGCTTGCCATCGACTAACGTAGGTTGATAGTGCCAGGTATAAACTGCCTTCACCACGACCGGCACGAGGTTCTGCGTCCCATGAATGGACCTCACACTCTCGATGCGCCCGTCTTCGGCAACTGTCGCCCGGACGTGAACAAAATCCGTGGGGCCAAGTTGAGTTGATGAAACCTGCGGATCGATGCGGGAAATCAAATCGCCGACAACCACCTTTTTGTCTCGATGGAAAGGCCAACCAGCGTGTGTTAAGGGCATACGAACAGAACGCTGAATGTGCATCGTAGCCGAGGAAGATTCTAGAATCCGCTCCCCCGGCAAGTTAAGAAAGGATTCACGATATCCGCTTGGAAGATGGATTTCCATGACCCGACGTCCGGGCGCGTCCATCTGAATGACGGGTGGGTCAGACTTCAGAGGGACCATAGGGCTGGCCGACGCGACGCTTCGCCTTGAGGGAGTTGCTACGGAAGAGCCGGCGGTGCCGTTGGAAGGCATTGGATTTCGAAGCGCTTCCGCTTCAGTTGGCTGATGCGCAAAAGCGAGTGGCGTTTCAGGCGTCGCATCTTCACTGGCGGACGAGCCGGTGGAAGTGCTATTTCTCTTCGGAGCGGCATCGGTTGTCGCGCCACTCACGGATTGATTGTTTTGTGCGCTGCCTCGGTCGCCAGATTCCATCCGCGAGTTATCTTGCGCCGGATTGCTTTCCCCTTTTGCCCGTGAAGGGGGAGGGGAACTGACTTGCGAACTCAAGCGCCGATTTTGTCGCGTATCGGCTGCGAAACCTCCAGAGTCTTCCTCATTGGTTTGCTCATCCTCTACCTTTGCTGAGTTCCCGAGATCACGCTTGTCGGGGAGAGTACCTGCTTTTGCGGTGTCTCCGCTTAATTGCGAAGCAACGTCGTTGATGGCATCGCGCTCTGCAATATTAGGATTTGTCAGACTTCGTTGGACGTTCTGATCCGGTGGCGTAGCGACTCCGCTCCCATCGCGATTTTCGGTGGAACGCCCGAAAGGATTCCCGAGCGCACCATATCTTAGCAAGAACACACTGGCAAGACAGACCGCGGCCATGAGCAGGGGCCCCTTCATCTTGCCCGCAACGGCGGAAGTAGATCGCCTTCGAACCACGCCCGGGAAAGCGTAGGGCGCGACTGCTGGTGGGCTTTTCAGATGCTCCTTCCCGATAAACGCGGGTGTCGCGGGTGTCTTTTCGGATGGCGCGGTGGAAGTTTTCGCGACGACCCAATGCCGGTTGTGTTCCCGTTGCAACGATGGCGTGGACTCGCGCGCTCCCCACTTGCGGATTTGTTCGCGATCGTGCTCGCTGAGATCGAGCAACTGGATGCCGACTAGCTTTCTAGCCTCGCTTGCCCAAACGACGCGAACGTTTACCTGTACGGGCTTCGGAAGACCATTGAGCGGGATGAAGACGCGAGCAACAAAATTGCATCTGAGTTCAGCCGGCGTCGATAGCAGCAAACCATTCTCGCTCACATTAATGAGCAGGCCCTCGTTATTTCCGTCAATCGCAACGTAGATCGGTGCCTGCAGGATGATGCGCGAATAGAAGCGGCGTTCGATCGTCGTCGGTAGGGCTGGGAGCTGTTGAGCTGTCGTGGACATTTTCCAATCTTCGTCCTGAGCGGCTGATCAGCTGTGCTGACGACCCCGAGGCGCTCAAACTCGGGACGGGCGGGACTGGACATGGCGGAAGGTGAACGCCCGAAGGATACAACACCCGGCGCGACAGAAGGTTTCGGTGCGCAACGGTTTAACCTTGTACTAGTACGAGGAAAGCTTCCGTGATTCGGCCCTTGGGTAAGAAACGTACAAACCCGTTTGAAGTACTATCCCGAGCATATCCGGTTTTGCGAATCAGGAGCTGACACTGCGGGGAAGGGGGGCGGTTTCTATAAGACTGTCCGAAAGAGGATAGCGAGCGATGTGCAAAATCCTTACTATCAGGCGAGGCTCTACAATGTTTGCCCTAGCAACATTTGTCGCTTTCGTACTCGGGCTGGCTGTCCTGGCGGTCTTCGCAGCGGCAATCGCACTAATTCCAATTAGACGTCCCAGCCATTAAATCGGTGCGCTCTGCCTGTGCCTCTTTGGCTGAATCTGCGGAGAAGCGGCGAGTCAACCGATTGGTGTTGGCGAGGTGTGAGCAGTCATTTTCCGATTTTCGCCCAAGCAATCCGCTAGAGCACTGGCGCGACAGAACGTCGTGTAACGCGACTTTTTACAAAAGAGACGGAATGGCCTATTAACAATCAAATTACCCAGACTCACTCGATAAGCACCCAAGCGAGCCTGCGAAGGCGTGAACGCGGAGTGCACGGTCAACGACGGCGGCGAGAAGTTGGTTCAACACCGGAAGGGTCATTTGGTCGTATTTTTCGGCATGTTCGCATTTTCCCCAGAGAGTGTAGACTTAAACTATTTTTCCATTCTCTGAAATGATGAGATTGTCAAGAAAGCCTTTCTGTTTACGGAAGAGTGGGATCACCTCGTGTTCGACTTTATGAAGGAGTTGGCTGGCGGATTCTGATTTTAAGCATAGAGAATCCTTGCGAGCGTACATAGGACTCTCTTTCTTTGATCAAGAGAGCGGTTCCGGGGGACGGTCATTGGTCTCGAAAGCCTGAGCGCGGCCTCGAATCGCGTGGCTACCAAGATTCCCGGGTAGCCAGAGCAACAAACTAACAAACAAGGAGTCGCCAAAAGTGTTCAATATTGAACAGTCAGCAGTCGCGCAAATCTCTAGCATACCGTGCTTAACGACGAGACTGAAAACGGGACGCCCGGAATGAACGAACGGTTTGTTTCGAGTTCTCTCGCCGCCACTCTCTAAGGGCAACCTAGAGAGGCCAATAAAAACCGATTCGGCACCCACCGTGAGGCCAATCGGTATCCCCAGGCAGGGGGATTAAAAGGGAGGCAAGTCGACCTGACCTGCCTCCCTGTCCCATCCCTCTTTTGCTCCCGTCGAACCTGGGGGGACCTAGGAGGTTGGAACCATGTATCGCAGATTGCCCTTCCCTGCACATCTCGACAGCATAAAGAGAGAAGCACGAGACCTTCTCCATGCCGTACGACGGCGGGACGCTGCCGCGTTTGGAAGATTTCAATCCTACGACCCTTTGGCTGGCTTGCTCGCACCAAGAATTGACGATGCGCTCTATATAGTTGCTCGCGAGTACGGCTACAGTAGTTGGCAGAAACTAAAGGAATGTCTCGGTTCCACAAGCAGTAGCAGAGCAATGTAGCTGCGACATCGGACCGCCGCGAGCCGGTACCTGATAAAAACGCGGTTATCGAATAGGTGGGTTATGGTACGGACTTGTCCCGTAACGCAACCCTAGTCCACTCCACCTGTCCTAACCAATAATTCCGTCGGAGTCGCCAAAGCTGTTGCGAGACAGAAGCGGGGAATTTAGATCGACCTTTGTGTGTGCGATGTTGTTTGATACCGGCACGAGTAGCTCGATCGCGTCGCCACAAAGCGGAGTTCTCCGAAAAGTTCACGCGTAGGAGAGTGCAGATCCGGGCGCGGCTAGGCAGCCCGGCGTTCATAGCGTTGATGCAGTCCACCGACCTCCGGAAACTCCACCCCCCTTCCGAGCTCCGGCGGCTGTACGCTCCGAGGGATCGGCGTTTCAACCCTTATTCGACCGGGCGATAGTGCTCATTCAACAGCGCTATCCTGACTGGGTTGAAGCCAACAGAATGAACAGAAAAGAAGCCACCCTTTCAGACCGTGAGGGCATGCTTATTACTTTCGCCGCGAGCGAATGGGCACCTTACAATGCGACCGAGGGCGAGAAGAATCTGTAATGTTGAGTGAAATAACTGCGCACTACTCCTTGGAAGGATACAGATTCACCTTTCCATCTACGACGACCGCAATATACCTTCCACCTTCCAAGAACTGCATTACTCTCTTGCCGTTCCTCGCCATCGCTGCCCAGCGAGATTTCGTACCAGGGTTCTGTTCCAGTCCCCGCAAATCTTTTCCATCGAATTGAAAATCTATCTGCTTTAGTTTTCGTTTTGGGGTTGACCGAACTGGGAAACTTCTATCTTCGAGCGTAATTGTCTTCTTGTTTTCGACGAGCGATTGCCGCCAGACACACAGAAGGGCGTCTTCGAGAGCAATTGTCATGGCAGGATGTTAACGACGATGACGGACGCACAGATCAGTTAAGTACCGATGTTGCCTTTGCAGCCAGCGTGGTGGCACTCGCATGACAAGTCGGGCGTCTTTTCCATTGCCGCACACTGCGCACTGCAATATTTATCGTCTGGTCCGACTTGGCAACTGCACGGTGGATGCGCACACTTTTTTGTCGTTGAAAAGTTCGTGTTCATAGCGGTTCCTTCTTCGAAGATGCCCGAAGCCGAAGCGAAACTAGGTCAGGCCCGTCCCGGGAGCCCCACTCTATCACTGTTCTTTCGCTGTAGTCTAGAATGCTCTGGTGTTGCCACGCATAAAACCGATGCGACTAACTCGCGTTGCGAAACCATTCGACGACCCTGTCCCTACCAATAATTCCGTCGAAGTCGCCAAAGCTGTTGCGAGACAGAAGCGGGGAATTTAGATCGACCTTTGTGTGTGCGATGTTGTTTGACACCGGCACGAGTAGCTCGGTCGCGTCGCCACAAAGCGGAGTTCTCCGAAAAGTTCACGCGTAGGAGAGTGCAGATCCGGGCGCGGCTAGGCAGCCCGGCGTTCATAGCGGTGATGCAGTCCACCGACCTCCGGAAACTCCACCCCCCTTCCGAGCTCCGGCGGCTGTACGCTCCGAGGGATCGGAGCATCCTTGTCGAGAGAGAAGTGAGTGCGAGTCCGCTCGTAATATCTAAAATACAACTTCAGCACGCGACGCAGGCCAGTGCTTTGGAAAGACGCCGACCCTGACATTCCTATTTTCATCGCTGCGAAAGCGGAGTACGCGAAGCAAAAATAGTTGGTGGTGAAGATTGTGGCAAGGTTTTGGCAAGAATCCTGACTTCACCGTCAAAACTGACATTGTCATGGCTATGATGAAGAGTTCGCTTTCCCTGAAACCATTCCTAGTAGAATGTAAGAATTCGGTGCACACTCTGGGAATATGATTTCCAGATTCACTGTCAAAGATTATGACGCAGGGTTTCGCCGCCTAACTTGCGCGGCCCGGATGTGGTCTCGTTCGTTCGAGTTAGTTCCGCTCACGAATGTCAGTAGTCAGTTGTCCGATTGGCCTCAAGTATGCTGGAGCATTCCTTGCGGGCTATCTGGTCGGACGCCTAATCTCCACGGCTTTGGACGCCGAGGGAGACCAAAATATTAAATAGTTCCGGTACGGGTAGCCCACGCCAACTTGAGTCCTGTTCGTAAGAGAAATGACAGGTGCGAATATGTGGCAGAAAAACTGTCCGGTTTGTGGGAAACCATTGGAAAAGAGTCATCCTGCGGAGACGGTCCCCTGCCCCTGCGGAAAGTATGTTTGGAAGGGATAGGGCCACGCACTTCCTGACGCCTGTCATTAAGCCTTAGGTCTTCATTACCGTTGATTCAGCTTCTCTTTCGCAGTCATCTTTCTCCATCAGCGGGGCTGTCCGATGTGCTTGATTGGAAACCGCTGTCCCACAATTGTCCCCAGACAGGAAAATAGCGCCTTATCCTGTTTTTATGTACGACCAAAA
>Ga0181532_10002355_pt1 | contig 17662 bp, 15 predicted proteins | sample PEATcosm2014_Bin_33_FD_119768 | JGI IMG/M metagenome (GOLD analysis project Ga0181532, IMG submission 119768) | Peatland microbial communities from MTU Mesocosm Facility, Houghton, MI, USA - PEATcosm2014_Bin11_30_metaG | ecosystem: Environmental > Terrestrial > Soil > Wetlands > Peat | place...
CGGCCCCCAGCCGATCACCTTGGCCAGCATCGGGTCGTAGTAGGCGCTGACGTGCGATCCGCCGCCCGCCCCGGAGTCCAGGCGCAGCCCGTACTGATCCGGCACGGTGAACTGGGCCGGACAGCCCGGCAGCTCGAGGCAGTGCAGCAGCCCGCTCTGCGGCTGCCACGAGCTGGCCGGGTCCTCCGCGTACAGCCGGGCCTCGATGGCGTGCCCGGCAGGCGCGGCACCCGGCCCGGCGGCCGGCAGCGGCTGGCCGGCCGCGATCCGCAGCTGCAGCGCCACCAGGTCAAGGCCGGTGGTGCACTCGGTGACCGGGTGCTCGACCTGCAGCCGGGTGTTCATCTCCAGGAAGTGGAACCGGCCAGTCCCGTCGGCCAGGAACTCCACGGTGCCCGCGCTGCGGTAGCCGACGGCGGCCGCCGCGGCGCGCGCCGCCGCGAACAGTCGCTCGCGCATCCCGCCGGTCCGCTCGACCAGCGGCGACGGCGCCTCCTCGATGATCTTCTGATGCCGCCGCTGGATCGAGCACTCGCGCTCGCCGACGGTCCAGACGCTGCCGGCGGCGTCGGCCAGCACCTGCACCTCGATGTGCCGTCCCCGATGCAGGTACGGCTCGCAGTACACGGTGGGATCGCCGAACGCCGACGCCGCCTCGGACCGGGCCGCGGCCAGCTCGCCGGGCAGGTCGGCCAGTGACCGGACGACCCGCATGCCGCGCCCCCCGCCGCCGGCCGATGCCTTGATCAGCACGGGCAGGTCCGCCTCGGTGATCGCATCGGGCTGCAGGCTGGCCAGCACCGGCACGCCGGCGGCGGCCATCAGCCGCTTGGACTCGACCTTGCTGCCCATCGCCTCGATGGCCTCGGGCGGCGGCCCGACCCAGGTCAGCCCGGCCTCGCAGACGGCGCGAGCGAACGCCGCGTTCTCCGACAGGAAGCCGTAGCCGGGATGAACGGCGTCCGCCCCGGCGCGCCGGGCTGCCTCGATCAGCAGGTCGCCGCGCAGGTAGGTATCGGCGGCCGCGCCGCCTGGCAGCCGGACCGCCGCGTCGGCCTCGGCCACGTGCTGGCTGCCCGAGTCGGCGTCCGAGTACACCGCGACGGTGCCGAGACCCAGGTCCCGGCAGCTGCGGAACACCCGCCTGGCGATCTCGCCGCGGTTCGCGACCAGCACGGACGTCAGCATCGCCCTCACATCCGGAACACGCCGTAGCCGGCCGTCCCGCGCACCGGCGCGCCGTGAATCACCGACAGGCACAGGCCGAGGACCGTGCGGGTGTCGCGCGGATCGATGATGCCGTCGTCGTAGATCCGGCCGGACAGGAACATGGGCAGCGACTCGGCCTCGATCTGGCTCTCCGCCATGGCCCGCATGGCCGCATCGGCGTCCTCGTCGAACGGCCGGCCGGCCGCCTCGGCCGCGGCCCGCGACACGATGGACAGCACGCCGGCCAGCTGCGCCGGCCCCATGACCGCCGACTTGGCGCTCGGCCAGGCGAACAGGAACCTCGGGTCGTAGGCCCGGCCGCACATGCCGTAATGCCCGGCGCCGTAAGAGGCGCCCATCAGGATCGAGATGTGCGGCACGGCCGAGTTCGACACCGCGTTGATCATCAGCGCGCCGTGCTTGATGATGCCGCCCTGCTCGTACCGGCTGCCGACCATGTAGCCGGTGGTGTTGTGCAGGAACAGCAGCGGCGTGTCGGTCTGGTTGGCCAGCTGGATGAACTGAGCGGCCTTCTGCGACTCGGCGCTGAACAGCACGCCGCGGGCGTTGGCCAGGACGCCGACCGGGTAGCCGAAGACCCGGGCCCAGCCGGTGACCAGGCTCGGCCCGTAGACCGGCTTGAACTCATCGAAGTCCGAGCCGTCCGCCACCCGCGCGATCACCTCGCGCGGATCGAACGGGATCCGCAGGTCGGGCGGCACGACGCCGATCAGCTGCTCGGGGTCGGCCAGCGGCGGCGCGGCGCCGGCCGCCGGCAGCGGGCCCTGCTTGCGCCAGTTCAGCCGGGACACGATGCGCCGTCCGAGCCGGAGCGCGTCGGGCTCGTCGGCGGCCAGGTAGTCCGCCAGGCCGGACTGGCGCGCATGCATGTCAGCCCCGCCGAGCGACTCGTCGTCGGACTCCTCACCGGTGGCCATCTTCACCAGCGGGGGCCCGCCGAGGAACACCTTGGACCGCTCCCTGATCATCACCACGTGGTCGGACATGCCGGGCACGTACGCGCCGCCGGCCGTGGAGTTGCCGAACACGATCGCCACCGTGGGAATCCCGGCCGCCGACAGCCGGGTCAGGTCCCGGAACGTCCGGCCGCCGGGGATGAAGATCTCCTTCTGGGTCGGCAGGTCAGCGCCGCCCGACTCGATCAGCGAGATCATCGGCAGCCGGTTCGCCAGCGCGATGTCGTGCGCGCGGAAGTTCTTGCGCACGGTCCACGGGTTGCTGGTGCCGCCGCGCACGGTCGGATCGCTGGCCGTGATCATGCACTCGGTGCCCTCGATCACGCCGATCCCGGTCACGACGCTGCCGCCAACCGCGAACTCGGTCCCCCATGCGGCCAGCGGCGATAGCTCCAGGAACGGCGAGTCGGGGTCGATCAGCAGCTCGATCCGCTCGCGGGCCAGCAGCTTGCCCCGGCCCCGGTGCCGGTCGGTGTACTTCGGGCCGCCGCCGCCGATCGCCCGGGCCTGCTCGGCGGCGATCTCATCCAGCTTGGCCAGCATGGCATCGCGGCTGGCCGCGTACTCGGCGGACCGCTCGTCCAGCGCTGAGCGCAGCACCGTCACAGCAGCACCTCGGGGATGTCCAGGTGGCGGGATCGCAGCCACTCGCCCAGTCCCTTGGCCTGCGGGTCGAATCGCGCCCCGGCGGCGACGCCCTGGCCGAGCAGGCCCTCGATCACGAAGTTGGCCGCACGCAGGTTCGGCAGCAGGTAGCGGGTCACCCGGAGCGGCGCGGTCTCCGGCAGCAGGTCCCGCAGCACGTCGACGGTGAGGGCCCCGGCCAGCCACGGCCATGCCGTTTCGCAGCGGGCCCAGACCCCGACGTTCGCATCGCCGCCCTTGTCGCCGCTGCGCGCGCCCGCCACCAGGCCGAGCGGCGCGCGCCGGGCTGGGCCCTGGCCGGCCCAGCCGGGCACCTCGGGCTCCGGCACCGGCGCGAGCTCCCGCGTCCGCTCCGGCCAGGCGATCGGGACCTGCCCGCCATCCGGGAGGACGGCGACCTGCGGCACCAGGCCCCGGTCCACGTAGCGGGGCGTGAACACCCCGTAGGGCTGCGCGTCGCCGGGCGGCGCGGTCAGGTGAAAGCCCGGGTAGCTGGCCAGCGCCAGCTCCACGGCCGCGCCGGAGAAGGCCCGGCCGAGCGCCCCGGGATCGGGCCCGCGCACCACGCACCGCAGCAGCGCGCTCGCCTGCTCCTGCGTCGGCGCGTCCGGCTGGTCGGTGCGCGCCAGCGTCCACTGCGCGTCCGCCGGGACGACGCCGGCCAGCTGATCCCTGACCAGCCGCGCCTTGGCCTCGATGTCGAGCCCGGTGAGCACGAACTCGACCTGGTTGCGGAACCCGCCCAGGGTGTTCAGCGACACCTTGAGCTGCGGCGGCGGCGGCTCGCCGGTCACGCCCGAGATGCGGACCCGGTCCGGCCCGTCCTGGCGCAGCACCGCGGTGTCCAGCCGCAGGGTCACGTCCGGCCCGGCATAGCGCGGGCCGGCCACCTCGTACAGCAGCTGAGCCGTGACCGTCTCGGTGGTCACCGCGCCGCCCGTGCCCGGATGCTTGGTGATGATGCTGGAGCCGTCAGCCCGGATCTCGGCGATCGGGAAACCCGGGTGGCGCAGGCCGGCAATTTCCGTGCAGAACGAGAAGTTCCCCCCGGTCGCCTGCGCCCCGCACTCGATCACGTGCCCGGCGGCTACCGCGCCCGCCAGGGCATCCCAGTCGTCGGCCGCCCAGCCGAAGTGCGCGGCGGCGGGCCCGAGCACCAGCGAGGCGTCGGTGACCCGGCCGGTCACCACGATGTCGGCTCCGGCCCGCAGGCAGGCGGCGATCCCCCAGCCGCCCAGGTAGGCGTTCGCGGCGACCGGATCGCCGAAGCCGAGCTCGGCGGCGCGCGGCAGCAGGTCGTCTCCGGTGACGTAGCCGATACGCGGACTCAGTCCGAGGCGGCCGGCCAGGCCGTCGATAGCGGCCGCCAGGCCCGCCGGGTTCACTCCGCCGGCGTTCGTGACGATCGTGACCCCGCGATCCAGGGCGAGCCCGAGGCACTCCTGCAGCTGGCGCAGGAACGTCCGGGCATAGCCGAGGCCGGGATCCCTGAGCCGGTCCCGGCCGAGGATGAGCATGGTGAGCTCGGCCAGGTAGTCGCCGGTGAGCACGTCCAGCGGGCCGCCGTCGAGCATCTCCCGCATGGCGGCGAACCGGTCACCGTAGAAGCCGGATGCGTTCCCGATCCGGACCGGCTCCGGCAGCCCTGGCCATGGCCGGGGCCCGGGCTGCCGGGGCGCTGACATACGCCGAGCCTGGCACTTCAGACCGCGAGAAGCAAGCGCGAGTGATTGTTTCGGCCCGGCCAGGCCGGGGGGTCCCTAGGTGGTTACGTGCGTCAATCTTTGTTGACAACTCAAGGGCGTCAACCTATATTGACAACATGAATGACGGAACCCAGCTGGCCGAGGCGGCCAGCGGGCGCGATCCCGCCGAAGGCCTGCGCGCGGCGCGCGCGCTGCGCGAGCTAGCCGAGCGGCTGGAGGCGCTGCAAGTGGACAACGCGCGCGCTCATGGCTGGTCCTGGCAGGAGATCGCGTTCTTCCTCGGAGTCAGCAAGCAGGCGGTGCACAAGAAGCACGCAGGCCGCCTGCCGGTGGTGTAAAGGAGTCGATGCGGAATGTTCGAGCGGTTTGACCGGGACGCCAGGCACGCCGTCGTGCGCGCCCGGCAGGAAGCCGCGCAGGCCGGCCAGGATGGCGTCGGGACTGAGCACCTGCTGACGGCGCTGCTGGCTGAGCCAGGGGTCGCTGCCGACGCGCTGGCGGCGGCCGGGCTGGACGTGGCCGGCCTGCGCGCCCGGCTGCCGGCCGGCTCCGCCGGGCGCCCGGAGCAGCTGGACGCCGATGCGCTGGCCTCTCTCGGCATCGACCTCGATGCCGTCCGGCGCGCCACGGACGCGGCGTTCGGGCCGGACGCGCTCGAGCGGGTGGCCACCTGGCGCGGCCGGCCCGGGATCGCGTCCGGCCCGCGGTTCCGGCCGGACGCGAAGAAGGCCCTGGAGCTGACCGTGCGGAGCGCCAGCCGGCTCGGCCACCATCACATGAGCTCGGGCCATGTACTGCTCGGGATCATCGATCAGCCGGGTAACCCCGCGCTCGACCTGCTAGCTGACCTCGAGGTGAGCGTGGCGGCACTCCGCGCCGACGTCACCCGCCGCCTCGCCCGGGCTGCCTGACCCGGCCGGGGAGCGCCATCCGAGCCGCTGGGATGCCTAGGAACGCGCGGTCGCCAGGGCCGCGAACCGCCGCAGCGCGATGGCCAGCCCGCGGCGGGCGAGCGGCGCGACCGTCCATCGGCCCAGCGCGGCGGCGCCGGGGACGGGCAGCTCCAGCAGCTCGGTCCAGCGGAACTCGCTGAGCTCGCCGCGCGGCACGACCTCGAAGATGCCCAGGCCCCGCACCACCTTGCCGGTGTGCCGGACCACGCACCGTCGCGGCGGCTCCCACTCGGTGATCACCATGCTGTCGGTGAAGCCCGCCGGGCCGATACCGCTCCACGCGACCACCTCGGCACCTACTCCGGCGCCACCGCGCACCCGCGTGCCCGGCATCCAGTCACCTTGCCGGGACCAGTCCATGGCCAGGTCCCAGACCTGCTGCGGCGCGGCAGGCACCAGCACCCGCGAGGTGATCTCCAGCGGCGGCGGCATGAGCCAACAGTAGGCGCAGCCGCGGCAGCGCCCGCGGGGGGCCGCAGCCGTCGCTGCCGTGACCACGGGGCCTGGCGCCGATGGCCGGGCCGGCCGCCTTCTGCCACGCTGATGCCGTGGACCGCGCCACGCTGCTGGGGACCGGCAGGCTGCGCGGCACCGGGCAGCTGACCGGCACCGGCCTGGCGTTCCGGCGCAGGTCCTGCTGCCTGTACTACCGGCTGCCCGGCGGCGGCCTGTGCGGCGACTGCTGCCTGCGGCGAGTGCCCGGCGGCGACATGGCGCATCGCCTCAATCGCCCGGCCGGGTCCGGCTAGGTTGTCCGGATGGCCACTTTCATCACCAGGCTGCCGCGCGCGGGTGCTGGCCAGGCTCAGGGCAGGCGCACCCCCAACCAGGTGACCGCGCCGCTGGAGACCGCTTTGCCGGAAACAGCCGGAAACAGCGCTGCCCGGACACGGCGCTGCCCGGGAACAGCGCTGCCCGGAAACAGCGCTGGCGCGATAGGCCTCCTGGGCCCGCTGATGCGAAAGGGGCTGCTTTTGCATCTAGCCTGGTCAGGGAATTATCCATTCGCCGGACAGAACGGCTGATGCCGGTTAGCGTCGGAAAAGTCAGGCGTTCCGCGGTCTCGTTTCCGCCCCTGTCCCCGGCTGACACCTTGCACCGCAATGGTGAGCGCGCCCCCCCGTACGCGGAGGGTGCCGGTGTCCGGCAACCGTCTTAAGCTGCTGTCCCTGTCCGCTGCGGCCGCACTGGCCGCCATCACTTTCAGCGCCGGCCCGGCTCTCGCCGCGCCGGCTCATTCCGTTCTGGGCACTGCCGCCTCGGCCCGGTCCGCGGCCGCGGCCGCGAAGGTGCCAGCCCGGATACGCGCGTTCCGCTGGGCCGAGGCCCAGTACGGCAAGGCCTACGTGTATGGCGGCACCGGGCCTTATGGCTATGACTGCTCCGGCCTGGTCATGGAGGCCTACCGGCACGCGGGCATCAGCCTTCCGCGTACCACGACCGAGATGCTCGGGAGCTGGCACCTGGTGCGGGTCCGCTACCCGGCGAAGGGCGACCTGGCCTTCTACGGCACCGGGCACGTGGAGCTCTACGCGCACGGCGACTGGACCTACGGCGCGCACGCGCCCGGCCAGACCATCGGCTGGATCCAGTTCGGCCCGTGGTGGTACCCGACCGCCTACTACCAGGTCCGCTGAGGTCACGGCCGCCCATCAGCACGCCGTGGGCTCCCCTCAGCCCACAGCGCGGATCCTGTCCGCGCTGATGGTGAGCAGCACTCGGACCTGGTCACGACCCCCGTACCAGGGGTAGGGGCCGCCCAGGTAGCGCTGGGCAAGTGCCTCGATATGCTCCGCGCCGCCCTCGGTGCTGACATTGACGACCCGGCCGCGGATCGCGTAGTAGCGGACCGTACTGGACGGGTCGCAGACGGCCACGGCCACCCGGGGGTCACGCTGCACGTTCCTGACCTTCTGGAAGCCCTGGACGGTGTTGATCACGACGTGCTCGCCGTCGGTATCGACCCATGTCTGGGTCATCTGCGGCGAGCCGTCGGGCATGAGAGTGGTGACGAAGCAAGGGCTGGGCTGGCGCAGCAGCACGATGAGGCCCTCGGGCAGGTTCACGCTTGATCGGCTCCCGTCTTAGGCGCGTTATGTGGGTTCGATCTATTGCTCTGCGAGGCATGCGCGCAGCAGCGTGTGGGCTGTGATGGTAGCGGCTGTGCGTGTCAGCAGGCCCCGGAAGCTGCGGGCGCCGTGCCGGGCTAGTTCCATCCGGTCGGTAATCTCGGCCAAGCTGGTCTCGACCCGGTTGCGCCATTCCGCGATGACCTTCAGGAGCATCGGCGGCATCCTGGCGCGCTGGGATGCTCCAGGCCCGGACGATCCGGCTGCCCGGGTCCGCCCTGATGGCCAGCCGGAACCCGTGGAACCATTCGGCGTGCGCGGCGTCGCGGCCGAACCGGGCGGCCAGGTCGTTGCCCGGTCCGGTCCACTGGTCCGGGCCGCGGACCCGGGAGGTGTGCCGGACCGGGATCGCGGAGGTCTCGATCTGCTGGCAGTCATCCTCGGGGATGGCCTCTGCGGGACGACGGTCTTCGACAACCGCTTGTCTCCCGCAGAGGCCACTTCGTGATCAAGCCGACGCGCCGTGATCAACCCACATAACTCGCCTCAGGCTCTGACGACCGGCACGCCCTGACCGGCGGTACCCGCCCGGCCCCAGGGGCCCCCGCCCCCCGGCGCATGGCAGCCTCAGCGCCGGCCGCCGGGCAGGCCCCGGGCAGCCCCGGCATGTTCCGACGCCGCGCTGAGCCCTGATTGAGCCGATCAGGAAAAAAATCTTGTTCGTAACGAAAGAAACAAGAACGTAACAGAGGTCTTATTAATCCAGCCCATAACGGGGCGTTACTTTCACCGCCCGAGCCTGCCAGGTAAAAGTTATAAAAAAATGACGTTACCGGGAGGCTACGACAACGGCCGTTTGGACGTCGTCTGTAGGTCACGGCGTTATCTTGTAAACGAAAGCCAGGCTCGGCCCGTCTTTACCGTGTGAGGACGTTCAATCACGATAAGCTGGGTCGCGCAGCTGGCAGCGCCAGCAGAACGGCCGGACTGCTCAATAACAGCACAGATGACACGAATAATGGGCGGGGAGATTTGCAATGAAATTCCTGGTTAGGAGCCATAAAAGGGTCAGCGGTCACGCGATACCGCCGCCCTGAACCGCCCGGAAGGCGATCCGGCACATCGGATGCCCGGCGCCGGCCATCCGGGGGGCCGCTAGCTGCGAGGCATGGCCTCGGTTAGCTCGGCCGCAGGCAGTGGCGGCACGGTGCACGGCACCCTGATGAGCGCATGGCGGCGACGCCAGCGCGCCGACCCGGAATGCCTGGCCGGTCCGGCGGGCTGGCGTCCCGCCAGACGGTGGCGTCGCGACCGCCCTCGCCATCGCGCCGAGCACATCCCGGCGGCCCCCTGACCGGCCGCTGACTCGTCCCCGCACGCGGCAGAAATGACGGCATACCCCTATTCCCGTCGTTCCTCGCCCTGCCCTGACGCCTGTTCTACGGAGAAGAGAGAGCATGACAACCCTCCAGGGACGCATAACCGAAGTGAGGCCAGCCGCAGGCGGCGGTCCCGGCGCGACCGAGGCAACCGGCGCGACCGAGGCAACCGGCGCGACCGGGGCGGCCGTGGCCGGCCCGGGGGAAGCGGACGGCGCCCCCGCACGCCGGTCCATGGCGGTCGGCGGCGCTCGCGCTCCGGTGGACGAGGGCCTGGCCGAGTCCGGGTATGGCTATGAGCGCTATACGTGCCTGGCCGGCCCGCTGACCCGGCCGCGCTCGGACGAGCCGTACCAGGTTCAGTACCGGAGCATTCACCGCAACAAGCGCGAATGGGCCGCCACGCGGCTCATCGCCCTGATTCTCGTCGCTCTCGACGCCAGGTTCATCTACTGGCTGATCTTCCAGTCTCAGTACCCTCGCCTCGGTGCCTGGCTGTGGCAGGCAAGTGCGCACGGGGCCCTGACCGACGGCTACATCACGCTGCGGGCCGGGATGGCATTCGGCTCCATCGTCATGCAGCTCTTCCTGCTGACCAACGTTCTCACGGTGTCCCGCGCGTGCCTCGCCGCACGGGACCCCGTCCCGGTCGAGCCAGACACCAGGCTGCGGGTGGCGTTCCTCACCACGATCGTCCCCGGCAAGGAGCCGATCGAGATGGCTGAGCGAACGCTGCGGGCCGCCAAGGCCATCGTGTACGGCGGCACGCTCGACCTCTGGCTGCTGGACGAAGGCAACTCCGAGGACGTGAAGGAGATGTGCCGGCGGCTCGGAGTTAATCATTTCAGCCGCAAAGGGCGCGGCTACCTGGAGCTTGACACGGGCACCTTTGCCAATAAGACCAAGCACGGCAACCACAACCGCTGGCTCTGGGAATACGCCGGCGACTACGACGTGGTGATGTTCGTCGACACCGACCACGTGCCGCTGCCCAGCATGGCCGAGCGACTCCTCGGCTATTTCCGCGATCCGGACGTGGCCTTCGTGGTCGGCCCGCAGTTCTACGGCAATCAGGACAACCGCGTAACCCGCTGGGCCGAGTCGGCCCAGTACCTCTTCCACAGCGTCATCCAGCGGGCCGGCAACCGGCGGAGATGCGCCATGCTCGTCGGCACTAATGCAGCGGTGCGGACAAGCGCCATTCGGCACGGCTACGTCGACTCCATCACGGAGGACATGGCCACGAGCCTCAAGATCCACGCCACGACAAGCCCGGCTACGGGCAGGCGATGGCGGTCGGTCTACACGCCCGACCTCGTCGCGGTGGGCGAGGGGCCGAGTTCGTGGACCGAGTTCTTCGGCCAGCAGACTCGCTGGTCGGCAGGGACCTTCGATGCCGTGCTGAGGCAAGTCTGGCGCGTGGCCTTCAGGCTCCGGCCTGGCGCGATGCTGCATTACTTCCTGATGCTGACCTATTATCCGTCCGTTGCCATCGGCTGGATACTCGGAATCATCATCAGCGCGTGCTACCTCGGATTCGGTATCAGCAGCCTGCGCACTAACGAGGGCTGGTGGCTCACCTATTACGTCGATGTGGCGACCATGCAGTTCCTGCTTTACCGGTTCATGCGGCGGCACAACGTAAGCCCGCATGAACCTGCCGGGTCGTCCGGACTCTCCGGAATGCTCGTGTCAGCGATCACCGCGCCGATCTATGCCCGCAGCCTCATCAAGGTGGTGTTCCGGCGCAAGCTGTCCTTCAATGTGACGGCCAAGGGATCCTCAGCCAGCCCGGACCGCCTGTGGACCTTCCGGTACTCGCTGATGTGGGCCATCGTGCCCATCGCCATCCTTACCGTGGCGATACTGCGGCACCGGCCCTATCCCATGATGATCGTGTGGACCGGCGTCATCCTGGCGGTCTGCTTCGCGCCGATCGTGATCTGGCTATGTGATCGCGCCTTCCGCAAGCGCGACGTCACCCCTGTTTCCCGCGCAGACGATGCGGCCGAGCCGGCCGACTCACCGGATCCGGGCCTGACCTCCGCTGCCTGACCTCCGCTGCCTGACCTGACCTCCGCCATCAGTTAGGAGATCCTTCCCCATGGACACCTCAGCTGCCCCCGGCAACGGGGACAACCCGGAAAAGCGACGTGGCAAGTGGTCTTTCCGCCGCCTCGTGGGCGTCCCGGTGGCGATGCTCGCTGCCTGTGCCGTGATCGCCGTCAACGTGCCGACGGTGGGCGCGGCCGTGGCAAATCGCTATCACCAGTACCAGATCACCAGGCCTGCCTACGAGGCCAGGTACGGGCTCTGGAATAAGCTCAGTATCCCGGCCAGGTTCCGGGTCAACGGCATTCACTCGACGTTACTTTATAACGGCGACGTCCTGATCATGGCCGGCTCGGGAAACAATCAGGCATTCTTCAATGCCGGCACATTCAAGACACTGCTCCTGAATCCCGTGACCATGCACGAGCAGCTGATCCGCACGCCGTGGGACCTGTTCTGCGCCGGGCACATCGAGCTGCCGGACGGGAACATCCTGATCGCGGGAGGGACTGCCCGGTACGAGAATCTCGACCCTGTCTACGCCGCCGGCAGCATGACGGTCGTGAACAATGACGCCGCACAGCCCTGGACGCTGCCGAAAGGGACGATCTTCACCGGCCCGAACGGAGTGCAGTTTGCCTCTGCCTTCGCCTTAACGATCCCGCGGGCGCGAAGGCTCCGGGGCGCGGCCGGCGGCCAGCCGGCCATCGTGCCCAGCCAGCAGAACGTCTGGGTGGATGCGGTCAGGAAGGGCAGGGGCTCGCTCATGCCGGGGACCGACCGGTATGAGATACAAGGCCTGCTCGGCCCGGCTGCCAACAATCTCCTCTATGGCATCGGGACGCCGATGACCCTGCAGAAGCAGAACTTCCAGGGCACCAGGGACGCCTACATATTCGACGTCAGAACCTCGCGGTACGTGAAGGTCAACTCGATGAACTATGCCCGCTGGTACCCGACCCTCGCCGAGATGGGCAACGGCATGGTCATGGCCATGTCAGGGCTCAACGGCTCGGGGCAGGTCACGATGAACAGCGAGATGTTCAATCCAGGGACCAGGAGGTGGGCCCAGGGCCCGGTGCACGGATTCCCCACCTATCCGGCGACGTTCCTGACCGAAAGCGGTCAGCTGTTCTTCACCGGATCCAACGCCGGATACGGGCCGTCCACCTCAGCATGGCGGACGCCTGGCTTCTGGAACGTGAAGACCAGCGTCTTCCAGCCGGTACCGGGCATACCCGTTCCGCAGGATCTCGAGACCAGCGCCTCGGTCCTGCTGCCGCCCGCGCAGAAGCAGACGATCATGGTCCTGGGCGGCGGCGGCGTTGGCCAGTCCATGTCATCAACGGCCCGCACGGCGCTGATCGATATCGCGGCTCCCGACCCGCACTGGGTGCGCGGGCCGAGCCTGGCCCAGCCGACGCGCTACCCCATCACCGTGCTGCTGCCCGATGACGACGTGCTCGTCACCGGCGGGTCACGGTACTACCGCGGAATGCACGGCAGCGACAACCGGGACACGCGGATTTACGACACCGCCACGAACTCGTTCACCTGGGCAGCTAACTCGATAACGGGACGCGACTACCACTCGGGCGGGATTCTCCTGCCCAACGGCAGCGTGCTCACGCTCGGCGGCAATCCGCTCTTCGGCAACAAGCAGGACACGGCGCCGCAGGCCTTCAATCAGGAGATCGACGTCTATTTCCCGCCCTACATGTTCCGTGGCCCCCGCCCGCGCATCACGGCGGCGCCCAGGGTCCTGCAGCTCCAGCACAGTTACCTGATCAGCGTCTCGCAGGCAGCGAGCATCCGGGACCTGCGGCTGATGCGGCCGGACAATCCCACGCACGTGACGGACGTCAACGAGCGGTCGGTAGCCGTCGCATTTACCCGCGCAGGCCATGGCGAGCTCCGGATCACCCTTCCCGCGAGCTCCAACCTCATTCCGCCCAGCTACTACATGCTCTTCGCGGTCAGCAGCCGGGGCATTCCGTCCGCCGGCTTCTGGGTTCGCGTCCCGTAACCCGGCGATCTCTCACCCTAAATCTGCCTCGACTTTGGCCTCTCCCCTGACTGCGGCAGGAAGGAACTCCATGCCACCGTCCCATTCGCCCCGCGCGCGCAGCTGGCGCCAGCTCGCCCTGCCCTTAGCCGCCTTGGCCGCATTGTGCTCCGCCGCGGCCTGCGATTCGCCGTCCAGCGCGGCGGCCACCCACCTGTACGTCTACCCCGGCAACCCGCTATTCGCCGCATCCGCTCTCTTGCAGAGCAACGGCCATCATGCAGAGGCAGCTGAGCTCAACGCGGTGGCCGATACGCCCTCGGGCATCTGGGCGGCGGGGCAGTACGGCGAGATGCAGGAGGTCCGGCAGGTAACGCTGGCTGCCACCAGGACGCACGCTGTGCCGGTCATCGTTGCCTATAACCTCCCCGACCGAGATGCCTGCGGGAAGTTCTCGTCCGCTGCCGGTGCCACCGCATCGGGCTACCGGAGCTGGATTAACCAGCTGGCGGACGCAGTCGGCAGCGGCGACGACATCATCATCGTGGAGCCGGACGGCCTGCCGGACATCGTCCGGGACTGCCTGAGCCCGGCGCAGGCGGCCGAGCGCTACCAGCTGCTGCGGTATGCGATGCAGCGGCTCGGCGCGCTGCCGCAGGCGCGCGTCTACCTGGATGCCGGAAACCCTGGCATGTTCACGAATCCGTCCCAGCTCGCCGGGCCGCTTGAGCGAGCTGGCCTGCGGTACGGCCGCGGATTCTCGGCCAATGTGTCTAACTTCCAGTGGACACCAGTCGTCGTGGCCTGGAGCCAGCAGCTGGAACGCGCCCTCGGCCGCAAGGCCGGCGCCGTCATTGATACCAGTCGCAACGGCCGCGGCCCGTATACCGGCCCCGACGCGCCGCAGTGGTGCAATCCCCCGGGCCGGGCCCTCGGGCCTGCGCCGAGGCTGAACCCCGGCCCGGACGGAGTCGACGCTTACCTCTGGATCAAGGACCCCGGCGCCAGCGACGGGCCCTGCAACGGCGGGCCTCCCGCGGGCCAGTACTGGCCGCAGTACGCGGCGGCCCTGGAGCAGGCTGCTCACCAGCCATGACGGCGCGCGCGGCAGATTCAGCCTGGCCGCGCGTGACGCGGCGGCCGGTCCAGGTTGCCCTCGGGCTGCTGTGGATCCTGGACGGACTGCTGCAATTCCAGCCAGCCATGCTGACGAGGAAATTCGCCACCCGGGTGATCGCTGCCGGCGGAGCCGGGCAGCCCGCATTCGTGTCGGGCCCGATCAGCGAGGTCGTGCGCATCATCCTGCATCAGCCGGCCATCGCGGACCTGAGTTTCGGGCTCATCCAGCTCGCGATCGGCCTCGGCATGCTGTGTCGCCGTACCGTCCGCTGGGCGCTGGCGGCCTCGGTGGCATGGGCGTTGTCCGTCTGGTACCTGGGCGAGGGCCTCGGCGGCCTGCTCGGCGGGGGGGCCAGCCTGCTGACCGGAGCGCCGGGCGCTGCCCTGCTGTACGCGGTCCTGGCGCTGATCGTGTTCCCGCGGCACGACCAGGACGGCGGCCCGCCAGCTCAGCAGCCTGCCCGCTGGGCGGCGTTGGCGTGGGCCGTGCTGTGGCTGGGCGGAGCCGTGCTTCAGCTGCTGCCCGGAAGCGACACCAATGCGTCGATCGGCATGTCCCTGGCCATGAACGCATCAGGCGCGCCCGGCTGGTTCGCCCCGATCGGCAATCACCTGGCCGCGCTGGTGCCCGAGTACGGTGTTTCGCTCGTCATCGATCTGGTCGTGCTCCAGGCCTTCGCCGGCCTCGGAGTGCTGATGGCTCGCCGCATGCGGCTGGCTGCCGTCATCCTGGGCATCGGCCTGGCCGTGCTGTACTGGCTGGCTGGGCAGGACATGGGCCAGTTCTGGTCCGGGATGGCCACGGATCCGAACACGGCTCCGCTGATCGTGCTGCTGGCCGTGACCGTTCTCGGCGCTCCCCCCTGGTCGCGCCGCACGATCAGGGCGGCCGCCGGGGACGCGGCTGCCGAATCTGCCGGGCAGCTAGGCCGGCCAGCCGCCGTCCCGGCCTGCCGCGCCGGGCCGGCCGGTCCCGTCCGCCAGCTGTCCCCGGTCCAGGACGGCGGCTCCCCGCCGGTCGATCTGCAGCGGCAGGACGCGCCAGGTGACTGCGGCACCGGCGGCGATGCCGGCGACGGCGGCGGCCTGCGGGCCCATCCCGCTCACGGTGAACGCCAGCACGGCCGGCCCGGCGCCGGACACGACGGCAGGCACGCCGGCTGCCCGCAGCCTGCCGATCAGGCTGGCCGTCTCGGGGATGGCACCGCCGCGGTAACGCTGGTGCAGGAAATCCTCGGTCGCGTCCATCAGCAGCTCCGGCTGGCCGGTCAGCGCGGCGACGAGCAGCGCTGACCGGGCCGAGTTCGCTGCCGCGTCGGCGTGCGGGACCTGGGCAGGAAGGATCTTCCTGGCGGTCACGGTAGCCAGCGGCACGGCCGGCACGCAGATAGCCGCGGAGACAGCGGGCAGCGGCGACAGCCTCGCCACCCGGACCCCGGCCGTGCCCTCCCAGGCAATGGTCAGGCCGCCCGCCAGGCAGGCGGCCACGTTGTCGGGGTGTCCCTCCATCCGGGTGGCCAGCCGCAGCAGCCGGTCATCGTCCAGCTCCGATTCCGCGCTACCCGCCAGCGGGCCGCCGGCCAGCGCCTGGCTCGCGAGCGCCCTGGCCGCCAGCAGGCCGGCCACGATGGCGCCGGCCGACGAGCCGAAGCCGAAACCCTGGGGGATCTCGTTCTGGCAGGAAATCCTGAGGCCGCCTGGCTGCCAGCCGATGGTGGCAAACGCGGTCCGCATAGCCCGGACGACCAGGTGCTGCTCGCCGGCTGCGGCGGTCTCGCCGCCGTAGCCGGTCACCTCGATCTGCACCCCGTCCGCCAGGACCTCCGCCCGCACCGTGTCGTGCAGGCTCAGCGCGAGCCCGAAGGAGTCGAAGCCAGGGCCGAGGTTCGCGCTGGTCGCCGGGACGGTGACGGTCACCTCGCCGTCGGGCCAGCTCACCCTAGTTCCAGCGCGGCCGCTGCGGCAGCGGCATCCACGCCGATCGTGACCGGGGCCGACAGCCCGGCCATGGCCGTGTCCGGATCCTTCAGCCCGTTGCCGGTGATCGTGCAGACGACCACCGAGCCGGCCGGGACCTGCCCGCGCTGCCGCGCCTGCAGCAGGCCAGCGACCCCGGCCGCCGAGGCCGGCTCGCCGAAAACTCCCTCCCGCTGGGCGAGCAGCCGGTAGGCCGCGAGGATCTGGTCATCGCTGACCTCATCGATCAGGCCGCCGGACTCGTCGCGTGCCGCCTCCGCCAGCTGCCAGGACGCCGGGTTGCCGATCCTGATCGCGGTGGCGACGGTGACCGGGCTGGCGACCGGATGGCCGCGCACGATCGGCGCCGCCCCGCTGGCCTGGAAGCCGAGGATCCGCGGCGCGCGCGTCGCCGCCCCGGCTGCCTGGTACTCCTGATAGCCCAGCCAGTACGCCGCGATATTGCCGGCGTTGCCCACCGGCATGCAGTGCACGTCGGGCGCGTCGCCGAGCTCATCGACGATCTCGAACGCGGCCGTCTTCTGGCCTTGCAGCCGCTCGGTATTCAGCGAGTTGACCAGCGCCACCGGGTAATCGGCGACCAGCTTGCGCACCAGCTGGAGGCAGTCGTCGAAGTTGCCGTCGACCTGCAGCAGCCGGGCCCCGTAGGTCAGCGCCTGGGCCAGCTTGCCGAGCGCGATGTTGCCGCGGGGGACCAGAACCGCGCAGCCCAGGCCGGCCCGCGCGGCATAGGCTGCCGCGCTCGCGCTGGTGTTGCCGGTCGACGCGCAGATCACCGTGCTCGCGCCGCGGCCCGCCGCCAGGCTGACTGCCACGGTCATGCCACGGTCCTTGAAGGACCCGGTCGGGTTGGCCCCCTCCACCTTGAGGTAGACCTCGCAGCCGGTCATGGCGGACAGCGCGGGCGCCGTGAGCAGCGGGGTGCCGCCCTCGGCCAGGGTGACAACGGGGGTGTCGCCGGTCACGGGCAGGCTCGCCCGGTACTCGGTGATGACGCCGCGCCAGGGCCGCCGGGCCACGGCTCCGGCGCGCTGGCCGGGCGGGCTCTGGCTGCGGGCCTGGCCAGCCGCGTCCGCACGCTGGCCGGCCCGGCTCCTGCGCTCCGCGGCGCCGGCCGCGCCCTGGCCTGCCGCGCCGGCGCGCTGCCCGGCCGCGGCTGTCACTGCTCCTCCTCGCCTTCGACCCGGATCACGCTGTCGACCGCCCGCACGGCATCCATCGAGGTGAGATGCGCCACGGTCTTGGCCAGGGCGTCCTCCCTGGCCATGTGCGTCACGATGATCAGGTTGGCGTCCTCGCCCCGGCCCTCCTGCCGCACTGCCTTGATGGACACGCCCTGCTGGGCAAACGAGTCGGCCACCGGGCCCAGGACGCCAGGCCGGTCCGCCACGTCCAGCGCCACGTAATAGCTGGTCAGCGCGTCTCCGATCGGGACGAGCGGCAGCCCGGCGTAGGTAGAGGCATCGGGCCCGCGGATCCCGGCCAGCTGGTTGCGCGCCACCGAGACAATGTCGCCGAGCACGGCGCTGGCGGTGGGACCGCCGCCGGCGCCCGCACCGTAGAACATCAGC
>Ga0181532_10002356_pt1 | contig 17660 bp, 18 predicted proteins | sample PEATcosm2014_Bin_33_FD_119768 | JGI IMG/M metagenome (GOLD analysis project Ga0181532, IMG submission 119768) | Peatland microbial communities from MTU Mesocosm Facility, Houghton, MI, USA - PEATcosm2014_Bin11_30_metaG | ecosystem: Environmental > Terrestrial > Soil > Wetlands > Peat | place...
GAAGGCTCGACGGTATCCGGCCTTATGGATTGTTTTGCCACCGCAGTGTCGCTCGCCCTGCAATACGGCGTACCACTCAAGGTGCTCTGCGACAAGTTCAGCCACACGCGGTTCGAGCCGAGTGGATGGTCCGGGAACCCGGAAATTGGATACGCGAAGTCCTTTATGGACTACATCTTCAGATGGTTACAAAACAGGTTTTTCCCGCCTGATTCTCCTCCCCCAACGGGCGCCGAGGCCCAGGCTACTACTTCGGCGCCCGCCTACCTTTTGGGGGAGGGAGAGGGTAAGGATCAGACGGACGCGCCGGTATGTAAGGGATGCGGAGCCATCATGAGCCCCAGCGGATCATGCTACCGCTGCCCGAATTGCGGAGGAACAAGCGGCGTTTAGTAGCTACGATTCCGGTACCCGGCGTATCAGATGCGACATGAAAGCGGACCGCTAACTGGGCGCAAAACTGGATGAGGAAGACCGCCAAAGTCGCGACGGCATTGATTCTAATAGGCATCTCAGTCGCCGGTGCGGTTGAGAGCGAGCGCTACTGTGCTCGTGCAGCGGTCCGTGCCGTGGTAGCCGGATTCAGTGGAGAGCGAGCCTTTAAGGATCTGCTCCAACTCGTGCAGTTCGGGCCACGGCCTGCGGGCTCGCAAAACTTGGAGCGTTCACGGGCATACATAAAGCGCCAGCTAGCCACCTCCGTTGCGGAGATTTGGGATGACCCCTTTGTTGCCACGACGCCAATTGGCAAGATTCCCATGACCAACGTGATAGGTGTAATTCATGGAGAGAACCCGACCGTTGTCGTTCTCGCCGGCCACTACGATACCGCCACGATTGCTGGCGTACGGTTCGTGGGAGCGAACGATGGCGGGTCTAGTGCCGCGTTCCTTTTGGAAATGGCCCGAGTTCTGAGTAACCGGAAGAACACGTTCACCTACTGGATCGTGTTTTTCGACGGCGAGGAAGCTCTCAAGCAGTGGTCAGCCAGCGACAGTCTATACGGCAGCCGGCATCTGGCCGAAAAACTGTCGCGTGAAGGGAAATTGGGGCAGATTAGTGCGTTGATTCTTTTGGACATGGTCGCAGACCGGCATTTGAGCATCCTGCGCGAGTCGAATTCGACGGGGTGGTTGAGCGACGCGGTGTTCAGAAGCGCGAGCAGGCTGGGTTACGTAAGGTTGTTCAGCGGGGGCACGTTTCCTGTTGAGGATGATCATTTGCCATTCTTGGCCAGGGGCATTCCTTCAGTTGACATCATCGATTTAACGCCATTTAGAACCTACCATCACACCGCCCAGGATTCGATTGATAAGTGTGACCCTGAGAGTCTGACCGTGGTGGGCCGAGTAGTGCTCGCGACCCTCGCGGACCTGGAGCGGACGGGTTAGTTCCATCCCATGGCGCTAGAGGCCCCTTGGCACGTCGCTTACCAACTTTTTTTCACCGGTCGGCAAATGATAGCACCGAACCCGTCATTTCCACCTTCCATCTTTCCTGATCCTTCCGCCGTCCGATTGTGGATTTCGTCCAGTTCAGCCTGAAAGGAGACCCCCATGAAAGCATCCGCCGTATCTGAGGCCTTACGCATCCTTGTCGCAGCGCGGAGACCTGTTTTTATCTGGGGAGGACCTGGCCTAGGCAAGAGCAGTGTCGTGAAGCAGCTTGCCGAAACGTTAAACGTCCCGCTGCAAGACGTGCGAGCCCTTTTGCTCGATCCGGTCGATTTACGCGGCCTGCCATTCCTGGGGAGTGACGGCCGTTCGAGGTGGGCGACACCCGAATTCTTGCCGCAGAAGGGGACCGGTATTCTCTTCCTGGACGAGCTGAATGCTGCGCCGGCCATGGTACAGGCCAGTTGCTATCAGTTGGTTCTGGACCGCAAGCTGGGGGAATATACCCTGCCAGAGGGGTGGGCCATTATCGCTGCCGGGAACCGCGATTCGGACCGGGCAGTGACGACACGGATGCCGACTCCGCTCCGGAATCGTTTCGTGCATTTGGAGTTTGAGGTAGATGTGCAGGAATGGTCGGAATGGGCGATCCAGGCTGGGATTCGTCCTGAGGTAATTGCTTTCCTTCGCTTCCGGCCCGAACTGTTGAGCGCCTTCGACCGCGACGCCAACGCTTTCCCCTCGCCACGGTCGTGGGAGTTTGTCTCAGGCATTCTTGATTCCCTCGACTTGCAAGCAAACCCAGCGATCGAGCACGAAGTCATAGCGGGAGCGGTGGGCACAGGCGCGGCCACAGAATTCTCGGCCTTCTTGCGGATGTTTCGGGAATTGCCCAACATCGATGCCATTCTGCTGAACCCTACCCAGGAACCAGTCCCAGAGAATGCAGCCGCGCAATACGCGGTGGCTTCCGCGCTGGCCCGGTGCGCCTCCGATACTAACTTCGATCGGATCTGCCTATATCTGAATCGCCTGCCGACCGAGTTTCGAGTGCTCTGTGTCCGCGACGCCAGCCTTCGTGACCCAGCCATTCGCTGCACCGCTGGCTACACCAAATGGGCCATCGAGAACCACCATGCTATTGCCTAGCGACGGGCTAGACTAGGGCTTTACACAGAGTTGATATTGGTCGGCGGCCATTTTCCGCGACTGAAGACTTTTCAGGCCGTATGCCTAATTGCACCGGAGTGGGGGATTTTCTCACGCGCGATGCCGTTGCGGCAACCGCACGTAATCAACATTCATGCGGGGACCGTGTCATCGCCGCCTTCTCCCAAGCAAAACGGTTGTCCTTCGACCATGGTAAGTTTTCAGTTCTCAGTTTTCAGTCGTGTTTAGCATCGTATCGGAAGGCGAAAACCGGCAGCTTCTCCCGACCCACGAATCCCCAACCCCGGCCCTCTCCCCACTGGATTCCCGTGTTCCACTTCGTCATCGAAGGAAAAACCCAAGGTCACGGGTGCATTGACCCTGCCCTGGCTTATGCTTGCAGCAGGAAAGCTCAATTGAATACACTGGATGTGAGGCAACTGTATGGAGATCGTGAAACATTGCATCTATTGTCCGGAGCTCGCCGACTCACTCGAACATCCGCTCCCTGCCGCCTTCGGTGAATTCGAGGGCGCTCCATATCTCAGAGATCGCATCTGTAGGGAGTGCAACAACGACCGCCTGGGTATCCTCGATGAGCAATTTACCCGGTGTGGCCCGGAAGCGTTCTTGCGCAGATTCTACGGCGTGCAAGGGCGCTCATCGCATGATGAAGTGAATTCCTTCTACCGAGGGAGTGCCGGTGGTCACCGTCTAGAGATTAAGACCAAAGACCCCAAGCTGGGCATTGAAGTTCTTGTTGAATGTGAGAACGGCACATTTCGCCAGCTCCGCCAACTTGTGTTTATCGAGGAATCGGGGAAAACGCACCATCTCCCGATCCGCGAGGGCACTACCCCAGAACAACTGCGTGCGGCTTTCCAGGGGCTTTGTGTAGTTCAGCCCTGTGACGTGCATATCCTGTACGACCCAGAAAATGAGGTCTGGGTACAACATCTCATCAAGGAAGCGTGGCCGCGGGCTGCGTTCGGAGAGGGCAATTTGGCAAGCACCACCTCCAAGGGAGCGGTTATAAATGTTACATTGACGGACCGCTACTTTCGGGCCATGGCCAAAATCGGCTTTCACTACTTTCTCACCCAATTCCCGGAGTACACTGGCCACGAACCAATGTTTTCGGATATCCGAGCGTTCATTCTGGAAGACGGAGGGGGTGTTGATCGCACCAATGAATTTATCGGAAGGCGGGAACACCCGCTTCTCGGAGAGATGCTGACTGGCGCTCGCCCGGCAGGTTGGCGCACACACGTGCTGTGTGCGGAAATTAGGCCAAGCGGGTGTTTCGCTCACATGCAGATGTTCATCTCGGAGGATTGGCCAGCACCGGCATACACTGTCCGCCTGACACGAGAGCCGGCCCTTTTTGACTCCCGTGCGGCTGGCCACGCCTACGTGTACTACGCGGACGGACCGAAGGGTAAATACTCCGGCGAAGCAAGCTGTCTAACAACTCTGCGAGCCGACCTTCCTGCACCGCCTCTTGCACCTGTGATTACTTTGGGTTAGCGCGCAGCCGCGGTCACCTGCCCTCCCGACCGTGGGATTTCCTCATGCCCGATACCACAGCGGCAGCCGCACGTCGTCAATCTGGACTACGAACTCTAAGGAATCACCGATCTGGAAAGGTAAGTTGTCGAGGGGTAAGATCGCTTCGCGAAGATCAGTTGCTCGGTATCAGTACTTCCGGGCGTAGGGGAAAGTGCAAATGTCGATTAGGACCGAATCAGAGGAAAAGTTCGAGCAGTACCTTACTGGTCAGAATCTTGCCTGGACCCGCATTCCGGAGTCCAATCGGAAGCAACCGGATTACGCCGTGAAACATCAAGATGCGAACTGTGTTTTTGAAGTGAAAGAGTTCGGTGAGCCTGAGACACCGCCGGTTGGAGGGTTCAGCCCACTTCCAGCGATACGCGACAGGATTAATCGGGCTAGAGAGAAGTTCACTGATTATCGTGATAACTGCTGCGGAGTGGTGTTATGGGGTAGCAAGAGCATTGTTCGGACAGCTCACCAATCCGTCGTCTTCCCTGCCGCATTCGGGGAGTATTTGAACTCGGAACCGGATGTCTTTGTCGACCCCGGGGCCGAGCCGCGAAGTTTTCACTTCTTCGGAAAGGCAGCATTGACGCCAAACCAAAACACAACAATCAGCGCAATTGCAATCCTGACTGAGTACGAATTGAACCATGCATGGCTCGAGGCGTGGCGCGAAATAGACGCCAAGGAGCAGCGCGGGGAAGCAATTTACCCCTTGGAACAGGCGCAAATCAGTCAGCAGATCTTCGAGCAGCGAGGGCCTCGGTACTCTTATAAAGGAACAATCCGGATGATAGTCCTTGAAAACCCATACGCCAGGAGACCCTTCCCGCCTGACCTATTCGTCGGCCCGTTTGATCAGCACTGGCGACTCAAATCAGGTTGGTTCAGGCTGGCATTCATGGGCTCTGAGCTCGAACGTCTCAAGAATGACAAGGTACCCTCCGGCTTTTGGTAGGTCGAAACTGTCTCGGCCGACCAGGAAATTGAGCAACTTGTCTGCAATTTGTAAGCATTTGCCGCCGATGAACCGAAAATCATCGAAGGAAACTTACAGCATGGGGTCTCACGTGCCACCGCAAGCTGAAGAAGACCTAGAGTTTCCGTCCGACCCCGTGGAATACGCCCTGTTCCGGCACGTACAGCTTAGGCATGGCGATTACGCAGCCAGTCCGATCCTTCATCATGAGTACCGGTTTTGTGAGCGATCGGCACGACGGTAATTACCATCGGAAGTTAACCCAGATATGAATCCCCGTGCTTAGCGAGAATCGGGAAGGGTCAGTTCTCTCTTTCCTGCCTTCCCAGAAAAACCTCCCAAAAGAACCCAGGAGATATTGCCATGAACTCCATCTCAACTTCAGAATCATCTCTGTCTTCGCGGGCCATGCTGTGCTCGCTTTCGATCAGCATGTGGTCGGCGCGGAAACACGATCCCGAAGCATCTGAGGAAATCGCGCAGCGCCACGGCGCGCAGCCTGATGCCGGCCGCTATCACAAAGTGCTTCTCCCCAAGGCGGCGCTCGCCGAGGTCCAAAAGATCGTGAGCGAGGCCCGTCAGGATCACTACTTCATGACCCTGCCCTGGGACGACAACGGCTATCGCGTGCTCCCCGCCGCAGCCTACATGGACCACACGGAGAGAATGCGGCAGCTATCGAACCAGTTCGCACCAGCCATCGATACCTTGACCCAACAGTTCGGACAGCTTGTGGAGGAGGCCAGGGTGCGACTTGGCGGTCTGTTCCGTTCGGAGGATTATCCGGCTCCCGAAGAACTCCGTTCCAAGTTCTCGTTCGAAACCAAAGTGATGCCTCTGCCGGATGCAGGCGACTTCCGGGTCACACTGGGCGACGAGGAGAAAGAGCGAATCAAGCGTCAGATCACCGCCGCCGTCGAGGCATCGCTTCAGGTCGCGAGTCGTGAGCTCTGGCAACGGCTCTACGAAGCGGTCAGTCATTTGGCCGAACGCCTCCAAGCCTACAAGGTGACGGACGAGGGAGTGGAACATCCCTTTCGCGACTCCGTGGTGACCAACTTGGTGAAACTCGTCGATGTTCTGCCCAAGCTGAATGTCACTGGGGATCCAGAGCTGGAACGGCTGGCTGCCCAAGTGCGTGCTTCATTATTGGTTGATCCCCAAGAACTGCGGAAGTCGGAGTCGATTCGTACGGACACCGCGAAGAGGGCGGCCGAAATCGCACGCATGATGGGGGCATACATGACGGGGTATTCGGTCGTTGCGCCTCCTCCTGCTACTACTAACGTTAGCGAAGGGAGGGCAGCGTGAGGGCTCAGCGCCATCATCATCACACGACCAGGGAAGAAAAGCTAACTCGCTCGCGCGTCCAACTCTTGCTCAAGCAGGCGTTTTTCGGAACGCTGGCCTTGAGGTTGAAACTGGTACCTGGGAGTCTGCCGACGATGGCGACCGATGGGTCGCGGATTGTCTACAACCCCGCCTTCGTCGATGAACTCAAACCAGCGGAACTCGAGGGAACACTTGCCCACGAGGTCCTACACTGCGCGCTGGGCCACCAGTGCCGCCGCGGCGAGCGAGATTCAGAGCTTTGGAATGTAGCAGCTGACTTCGCCATCAACCCCATTCTGATCGGAAATGGTTTCGTGCTTCCGGTTGGGGCGCTCGTCGATCCTGCCTTCAACAACCTGAGTGCAGAAGAGATCTACGCCCGGTTGCTGCGGAGGAGAAGCGAGGAAGACGGGGCAACAAAGCCGCAGCAGCAGCAGACGAATGCTGGCGGGGGGACCGCTACTGGTCCGCAAGGGACAGACGGCACGATGCCCTCCACTCCGAAGCCAGACCCGTCGCATCAGCCGGTTTCCGATCAACGTGGGCGGACGACGGGTGAGGCTGTGGGGCCAGCGTCGGTGCGACCAGGAGGGTTCGGCGAGGTCTGGGACGCGACGGACGAGCACGGGCAAACGGCTTCGCCGGCCGAGAAGTGTCGCCAGGAGCACGAGTGGGGCATCGCCGCAGAGCAGGCCCTGCGGTCGGCAAAGGCGTGGGGACACGAGCCTGCTGGGATCGAAAGGCCGCTTAGCGAAAGCCGCCAGTCGAAGCAGGACTGGCGCGCGATCCTGCGTGATTTTGTGGCGGCAACTACGCCCTCTGATTATCGCTGGACACCGCCCAATCGCCGCTACATCGCTTCGGGTCTATACCTGCCCTCGGTCGAGCACCACGGATTGGGCGAGATTGTGATTGCGGTCGACACGTCTGGGTCGATCGGAAAAATCGAGCTGGAACAATTTGCAGGTGAGATCTCGGCGATTTCCGAGGAGGCGCAGCCGGAAGCCATCCACGTGGTGTACTGCGACGCAGCGGTTCAATGCGCTCAACAGTTTGGCCCCTCAGAGCCAGTGCGACTTGAGCCTAGAGGCGGCGGGGGCACTGATTTCCGCCCGGCATTCGACTGGGTGAGCGAGAACAATATCGCACCAGTCTGCTTTATCTATCTCACCGACTTGTGCTGCCATTCGTATCCGGAGACCCCGGAATACCCAGTCCTTTGGGTGACCCATTCGAGCAGAACCGCACCCTTCGGCGAAACGGTTCGGATCGGCCTTGAATAAAGGGACGTATCTTGAACGAGCCCGCAGCCATTCTCTTCATTCTGAACTCGTCATCATAGTCATCCTGTCATGCTGACAACAGCACCCGCCTAAGGAATTCCCCAAGAACCAAGTTGGTACACAGAGCATGGAGCCGCAGCCTTCACGCTGACGGTGAAATGTTGCCTCCGGACGATGGCAAACGAAGCCCAAAGTCGAAGGGCGCTGACCTTTATGGGTCTATTCCAGAGTGACGAAGGTTTCTATGGCAACTCAATCCGTTCCCACTTTCCAGCAAATGAGCAGTTTGACGGCAGTGACCAATCTTCGCCCTCGCTCGCCAGCCAGACCGCACCGTTCCCTGACTCCTCCTATTTTGCGTCCAAGGAGAAGGCACGAGGGAAAGGCCCACCAGGACAGGGAGAAGCTGGTGGTTGACATGGTTCCCCTGGTGAAACGCGTGGCTCTGAGCATTCGCAAACGCCTGCCTGCCCATGTGGAGCTGGATGACCTGTTCTCAGACGGTGTGCTGGGACTGGTCGATGCGGTCACAAAGTTTGACGCGAGCAAGCGGGTGAGGTTGGAGACCTACGCGAGGCACCGGATTCGCGGAAGTATTTTGGACGGCCTCCGCAGTGCCGATCGGGCCTCCCGGGACTTACGGCGCAAGAACCAAAGAATCCAAAGACTCTACCGCGAACTGGAGGTCAAGCTCGGTCGCCCGGTCACGGACGAGGAGATGGCCTCGGTGCAGGGAATGAATCTGGCGCAGTGGCACGGTGAGCTGAACGAGCTTCAGAGTGCGGGGCTTGACTGTGGCACGCGGGTCCTTTCGGCGGGCCCGAACGCCATCCAGAGGTCCGTTGAGCCAGCGTTCTTGGCAGGTGATGAGCCCGATCCTTTCGACCTCTGTTACCGGAACGAACAGCGGGAAATCCTCGCTCGCGCCCTTTCCAGCTTGCGGGAGCGTGACCGGCAAATCGTCGCGCTTTACCATCAGGTAGGCCTAACGATGAGGCAGGTTGCCGAGCTGATGAGCGTGGATGAATCGCGCATTTCGCAACTCCATACGGCAGCCTTGGTCCAATTAAAGGCAAACGTGGATTCTCTGCTGCGCCCAGGCCAAGCTGGAGCCTCAGAAACCGGCATCCAGCCAAGGGTCGCGGGCGTTGGGGCCTAACGCAAGTTCGTCAGTGCGCCCCAACTGTACAGATCGCGAGTTGGCGGAGCCGCCGTCCGTGCGCCCTGTCGTGCATGACCAAAAAGCGGGCATGTCGGTTGCCAACATTTTTTTACGGGTCGACGTTTGTGAGAACCAGGTTAAAAGCAGCCGCACACTGCAGCCAAACCGTTAATCTTCAATAGCAATCCTTCACTTGGACTGTCCCGGAGTCGTGACCGTTTGACAGCAACAATCACCTAGCTATCATAGGAGGTAGGGATTCCCGCAACAAATACCTCACAGTGCAACCATCCGCAAACTCAGGAGCAGAAATCCAGGGCGCTGAAGCGCAACCGGCAGCGTGAGCAACATTTACTCAATCAGCCGAAGTATGGCGGGAAATGCTGATAAAGAACGACCATCATGGGTTTATGCGTGGTGCGTTGCCGGACTTGGAGGAAGACGATGCAGGAAGATTCAACGAACATCGATATGCTTTCAGGCGATAACGGAAACGGGAATGGAGAACGCACGCCGCAGTCGCTCGGAGCGCGATTGAGTACTCATTTGAACTTAACGATTGGCGGCCAGCCGAGTTTCGAGCCAATTCTCGACAGCGAGGAAGCAGCAACTCTTCTCAAGATACATCCCAAGACTCTCCAAAAGCTGGCCCGCAATGGAAAGATCCCCGGATTCCGCATCGGTAAGCTTTGGGGTTTCCGAGCATCGACGCTGAACCGGTGGCTGGAAAGCGGTACGGCAACATGATGGGGGGCCTACAGTTTCAAACGTGTCTCTCGACTCACCCAGGGCGCATCGGGTAATCTGTGGTCAGCCATCCGTGTCGCCTCGAACGGAGGAATAGATGAGGCGCACGAGCTATCAGAAAGGAAGTCTTAAACTTGCAGATCGCCAAAACGGAAGGGTTTGGGAATTCCGATGGAGAGAGGTTCAGATAGACGGGACCATCCGTCGAAAGAACATCGTCATAGGAACGCTGGTGGATCTTCCAAACGAGTCAGCCGCACAGGCTGCGGTGGACGCCTTGCGGCTGGAAATCAACCGTCAAACACCTCAACAACAACTCAAAGACATCAGCGTGGAAACGCTTGTGAATCATTACCGGCAGCACGAACTCCCGGACGTGTTCAGCAAAGGCAAGCCAGCACCCAAAGCGGCGGAAGAGGAGCACAAGTCGTATGCCACACAGGTAACCTACGATGGGTATCTCAAAAAGTGGATCGTTCCCCGATGGCGCTCGTATCGACTTACCGAGGTCAAGGCTGTAGAGGTCGAGAAATGGCTGAAAACGGTTGCGCTTGCAAAAGGCAGCAAAGCGAAGATCAGAAACATAATGAGCGCGTTGTACTCTCACGCAATCCGGTGGGAGTGGGCAGAGAAGAATCCAATCACAAGCGTACGACAAAGCTCAAAGCGACAGAAGGCTCCGGATGTGCTTACGCCGGAGGAGATCGCAGCAATTCTCAAACAACTGTCGGATCCGCTGCGCACCATGATCGAACTGGATGCCTTTACGGGGCTGCGGCGGGGCGAACTCATCGGGCTGCGGTGGGAGGATGTGGACTTCGAGAGCCTGGTGCTGCACGTTCGCAGATCAGTTGTTGCCATGGTGGAGGGTGTGCCGAAGACGGAGGCCTCCCAAAAGGATGTTCCGTTGGATGCGCAGCTCGCCGAATCATTGTCCGTCTGGAAGCAGCGATCCCCCTACACTGCTCCTCGCGACTGGGTGTTTGCCTCACCGCACAAGAAAGGGCGCCAACCCTACTGGCCGGGTACACTTTGGCGTTACTATGGCACGCCTGCGGTCAACCGCGCCGAGGTGAAGAAGCATGTCTCGTACCACACGTTCCGGCACACCTTCGGAACGCTGCTCAATGCCAACGGGGAGAATGCGAAGGTCGTGCAGGAGCTTCTGCGCCACGCCAGCATGAAGGTGACGACCGACATCTACATGCAGGCAGTCAGCACCCAGAAACGCGAGGCGCAGAGCAAACTCGTCAGAATGGTCTTGAAGGAAACGGCGTCTCGAAGCTAAGTGGACCATATTGGACCATGACCGAAAACGCCACATTATCGGAAGTCCTTTAGAATGTTGGCGTCCCCGGCGGGATTTGAACCCGCGTTACCGCCGTGAAAGGGCGATGTCCTAGGCCGGGCTAGACGACGGGGACCGCAAGAGTCTGAAGGCAGAAAGCAGAAGGCTGAAAGCAGCAAGTACAAGCAACTGCAAACGCGATGTCCATCCCTCTGCCACTCGGGCTGCTAGGCTTAAAACATGCTATCAGTGAGAGTTGGATACTGTCAATTACTCTTCCGCGCTGATTCTTCGGAGCTGCCTGCATTGCCCGACGCAAATAGAAGGTCGGACTGCTTGGGCAGGGTGAAGGGTGTTTCGGGGGCGGCGATTCTTTCCAACTCCGGATAGGACTCGAGCATGGTATCGGGCACGCGGACTGGCTGGTTTCTGAGAAGGGCGATCAACTGGAGGGCGTTAGCGATGGCTTTGCCCTCGAAATGGTTATTGGTAATAACGAAAGTCAGTTCGGCATTGCGGGCAACATTCTGGATGCGCTCCGCCCACGGTTCCAATTCAGCTTGGCTATACAAGTAATTATAACGTTCCTCCGGATGTTCGTTGGACGCGAACCAGTGGTCGTAGTTGCGGCCGTGCAGGCGCACATATCCCACAGGAGCGGTCGCGTGGGCGCTAGGAGCGATCGACTGCCCGATGACGGGCTGATCGATGTTGCAGAAGCCCACTCCCAGGTCAACCAGCCATTCAAAGACCTCCGGCTTGTTCCATGAGCCATGGCGCACTTCCAGCACCAACGGGTATTCCATGAATTGCATGATGAGGCCGCTCAGGTACTCATGGTTTTCAGGCGTGTTCCTGAACGACCAAGGCAGTTGAAGTAAAAGAGCGCCCAACCGGCCGGCGTTCATCAACGGCGCCAGTCCGTGTTTGAACTCCTTCTCGTCCTGGAGGTTGGCGTTGCGTTCGTGCGTGAAGCGTTTCCACAGCTTAGCGCTGAACTTGAAATTAGGGTTGAAGGCGATTTTTGCCGCCCAAGCTTTCACAATCTCGGCGCGCGGGGGAGAGTAAAAGGAAGTGTTGATTTCGATGGTGTCAAAGAACTGGGCAAGGTACGCGGCCTCGTGAAAACCGCGCGGCTTGTGGTGTGGGTAAACGATTCCCGCCCAATCGGTATACGACCAGCCGGCAGGGCCCACCAGGATGGCGCTCTTGGATGTGGCATCCATATTCGCCTTTTCTTCGTCACCTACAAAGTTAACCCATGGGCGACGTTTTGTCAAGCGGCTTTTGCCTTGACAAGATCGGGCGTCTCTTCTCGATCTAGCCGGACGAGTGCCAGCCTGATCGAAGAGCCGATTATTCGGATTACTTGAACGCGGCGCGAATGGCTTCCAGGTTCACGTCAGAGAACCCCGACGCGACCCAATTAGCGTGTTGGAGGTCGTCTTGGTGGCGGCTGTGGGCGAGGGCCAGGCACTTCATTCCGGCGGCCTGCGCGGACACAACTCCGAGAGGGGCGTCCTCGATGGCGAGGCACTCGAACGGTTCGAGCGCCGGTTCGCGCAACATGGGCAGTTCTCGCAGGCGGCTGAGCGCTTTCAGATACACTTCCGGGTCAGGTTTCGAGCGCTCACAGTCGTCCGCCGTCGCCAGCACGGCGAACTTCTCACGCAAGCCCAACTTCCGAAGAAGGTGCTCGATTTCCGCCCTCAGACTTCCACTGGCGATCGCCAGCGGGAAGCGGCTGGCGGCGTCCAGGACAAACTCCGCTGCCCCGGGAATGGCCGGCAGGCCATCATGAATGATTTTCTCATAGGCGTTTGCTTTCCAGGCCAACAGTTCGTTGCGGCGGGGGGCGCTCAGGGGGCGTCCATGAGTGCGCCAGAGGTGCTCGATGACTCCGCGGTCATCGAGAGCGAGGTAGTCGCCAAAATACTCATCTTCGGTGAGGACCCAGCCTTCCCGGGCCGCCATCTCCTGGATGAGCTTCATGATAAGCGGTTCGCTGTCGACGAGGATCCCGTCAAAATCGAAGATGATCGCGCGTAACAAGAGTTGCGGGCTCCGGTCGTCCCCCTAATCCTGACTCCACAGACTGCCGTCATGATACACTTGAGGGGTCGAGAAGTCGAGGCGGCGGGAGTCGAGGAGTTAAGGAAGCGAAAAGTTCGTGGTGTCTGAGCGTTTCGACTTCTTAACTCCTTGGACTCCTTAACTTCTCGACTGCTTTCCGCATCCGGTAGACTGGAGCCGCGTCGCGAGGCAGGCTGAAACCATGACTCATGAATTGAGTATCCCGATTGCGTTGCTGGCGGGTCTGGTGTCTTTTCTTTCCCCCTGCGTTTTGCCCCTGGTTCCGGGCTATATCTCAATGCTTTCCGGGGCGACCATTGAGGAGTTGCGGACCTCCACGAGCCCAGCGCTCATGGGCCGCATTTTGCGCAATTCGATTGCTTTCATAGTGGGCTTCTCGGTCGTATTTGTGGCTCTGGGTGCGTCGGCAACGGCAGTGGGCAAATTTCTGTTGGCACAGCGCACCATTTTTAACCTGGTGGCAGGCATCCTGGTGATCGTGTTCGGATTGCATCTAACTGGATTGGTGAAGATTCCGCTGCTCTACCGGCAGGCCAAACTCGAGACCGGCGAGCCGCGACGAGGGCTAGTGGGCGCGTTTCTTCTCGGGTTCGCGTTCGCCTTCGGATGGACACCCTGCATCGGTCCTATCCTGACTGCAATTCTGGCGCTGGCGGCACAGCGGCACACGGTCTTCCAGGGGATGTTTCTTCTGGGCATCTACTCAGCGGGGCTGGCGATCCCGTTTCTATTGACCAGCCTCGGTTTGGGCCAGTTCTTGAAGCTCTACGGCGGTTTCCGGAAGCACCTGCAGACGGTCGAGATAGCCTCCGGCGTCCTCCTGATTGCTCTCGGCGTCCTGATGGCGACCAATAAGTTCACGGTGATCTCGCGGTATTTCTCGTTCCTGAACCGCTTCACGCTCTAAGAGCAGTGTCGAGTGATGAGTGACGAGCGACAAGCACGGCCGCCAACGATTGTGGAGGTCAGTATCCGGGTGGGCAGAGACAAAGGCCCGAAAGACAAACGTTTTTAGGTTGCGGGCGCTGTCGTCCCTAGCCCCCAGACCCTGGTCCCTAGCCCCTGGCTTTTGGAGTTACTTTGCACCCCATTTTGTTCAGCATTGGTTCGTTTCATTTCCCCACTTACGGGGCCATGGTGGTACTGGCCATGCTGGCGGCGATTTGCACCATACTCCGTCTGGGCCGGCGGGAGGGACTGGATTCAGGTCTTTTGCTCGACTTTAGCACCTGGCTGCTACTCGTGGCGCTGATGGGCGCGAAGGTGTTGATGGTGATTTCCAACTGGGGTTACTACCGGGAGTACCCGGGGGAAATCTTCAGTCGGGACACGTTCTTGGCGGGCGGGGTTTTTTACGGCGGATTTATCGCTGCGATGTTGTTTGCGGTTTGGTATATCCGCCTTCATCATCTTCCGGCCTGGAAGGTGATCGACGTTTACGCTCCGGCCATCTCGCTGGGACTTGGCCTTGGCCGCATTGGCTGCTTTGCGGCCGGGTGTGATTACGGCAAGCCCACCACCTCCGCGTGGGGCGTGGTATTCACGGACCCGATGGCCCACCAGGTGGCTGGAACACCGCTGAATATTTCGCTGATCCCGACTCAGCCCATCATGTGTTTAGCCTCGCTCTCCATTTTTGCAATCCTGATCTGGAGATATCCGCGGAAAGACCGTGATGGCGAGATTTTCGTGCTTTATCTTGCTCTTTATGCCGTAGCCCGCTTTTTCATCGAGTTCCTGCGCGGCGATGAGGATCGCGGGTTCGTCTTTAATCATCTTTTGTCAACATCGCAATTCATTGCGATTCTGGCCCTCGCAGCGTCCGTATGGCTAGCGCTTATTCTCCGCCATAGACCCGCACTGCAGCAACCGTTCAAAGCCGTCGCCGCGGAGGATTCAGGGAGTATGAAACCCGCGAACAAGAGAGTGGGTGACCAGGTGGCGCCCGCGGCAAGGGTCAAGGCCGCTGCGATGCCTCATGCGCAGAGGAAGGGATAGGAGTTAAGGGAGAGGATATGGACTTGAATCAACCTGAAAGTTCTGCGAACGGAGGGACGCCTGAACCGGTCGACCCTGGCGTCCAACCGGCTCGAACCGCGAGCCGAAGCAAACTGCTGGTCGGTGCGGTCTTGGCGGTAATCGTCGTCGCGGGGTTGTACGCTGTCAACCGGTATTGGATTCATCCCGCCGTTATGATCCAGGCCAACGGCGACAGCGAACATCCCGACGCTCCGGGGATTTCACTGACTGACATCCAAGGCAAAAGGCTGGACTTGGCCGACTACAAAGGCAAAGTGGTGGTGCTGGATTTCTGGGCGACCTGGTGCGGGCCTTGCCGGGCAGAGATTCCGGGATTCGTCGTCATGCAGGAGAAGTACGCCAGCCAGGGCTTTTCAATTATCGGCATTTCGATGGACGACGACTCCGCGCCGGTTGTGGATTTCTACAAGGAGTTCCGGATGAACTATCCGGTGGCGGTCGGCAACCAGCGGATCGGGGAACTTTACGGAGGAATTCTCGGCTTGCCCACCACGTTCTTGATCGGGCGTGACGGCCGCATTTATGCCAAGCACACCGGCGGCATCAATCCCGCCATCATCGAGGAAGAAGTGCAGCAACTGCTGGCCATGAGTCCTACCGTGGAGAAATCGGATTTCAAGCCGGCTATGGTGATGGGAACCGAAACTAAGATCGCGCTGGGCGATCCCGCCGCCATCGATTCGGAAATCCCCGGCTTAAACTTGAGCAAGCTGACCGCCGAGCAGAAAGAGGCTTTGAAGAAGCAACTCGGCGATCAGCATTGCCCGTGCGGCTGTAATTTGACGGTGCTGAAATGCCGCCAGGTGGACCGGGCCTGCCAAGTCAGCATGAAGCTGGCGCGAACGCAGATGGCGAAGCTGCCGAGGTCGGGATCGTGAACGGGGTCGGGTGATCTGGAGATCGGGAGACTGGCCGATCTGGCTAAGAAGGCGGCCTCCCGATCTCCCGATTTCCCGATCAAGGGAATGCGAAAAAGGCGAATATGAAGACTTTCGTTGTGCTCGTTTTCTCATGCGTTCTGGTCTGTGCGGCGGTTTGCGCGCAGACGGCGGAGCAGGTGGTAAAAGCCAAGGTCGCGATGGCGCCTGGATCGGCGCGGCCCGATTCCGTCGTGAAGGCGACGGTGGTGGCGGAAGTTCTTCCCGGCTACCACATCAATGATCATCATCCTACTCTCGACTATCTGATTCCCACCGAAGTCAAGCTCGACCCGAATAAAGCAGTCGCCCGGAATGATATTACCTACCCGAAAGGGGAACCGAGGAAGTTCGCCTTTTCGGACACACCCCTGTCCGTTTACGAGGGAACACTTCGTGTTGATGTGGCCTTTCAACTTGATCCGAAAGCGCCGCCCGGCGACTACGAGGTCAAGGGGAAGTTCGCGTATCAGGCCTGCAACGACCACGCCTGCCTTCCGCCCACCAGTGTGCCGATATCGTTCCCGTTGAAAGTGGCGCGCCGCGGGGCTTCTGCAGGGCGCTCGGAATAGTATGTCGACAGACGAATCGAGCTCCAAGGAGTTGGGAAATCCCCGCCCGCCGGACAACTCACGTGGACCGGCGATTTATCTTATCGTCACTCTGGTCGCGCTGGCCGCCTTGGTTTGGGAGTTAAAGCCGGACCGGCCAAACGTCCAGCCCGCTCCCTTGCAGCCTCAAAGCACAACCTGCCCGCAAGTGGCCGGCCAATTTACACCTACCAATATCACCGAACTCCCCGGCCTCGATCTGGCCTCGCTGAGCAAAGAGCGCCGGAACCACGTGCTGCTACGGCTGAACATGGAGCCCTGTTCGTGCGGCTGCAATGCAAGCATAGCCTTCTGCCTGGTCAGCCATGCGGGTTGCAGGGAGTCCAGGCAGCGGGCCAGTGAAATCATAGCGGAAGAGCAAGGAACAACCCGATGAAGATCGGTGTGGTTTCGGACACGCACGGTTTCTTTGACGCGCGTCTGGCGGAGTTGTGGGCGGGCGTCGAGCTGATCCTGCACGCTGGAGACGTGGGGAATCCGGAAGTGTTGGACGAACTGGAAAGAATCGCTCCCGTGCGGGCGGTGAAGGGAAACGTTGACTCACCTTTGGCTGGGCTTCCCCTGAGCCTGAGCCTAAGCTTGGGCGAGACAACTCGGAAGGGCGCTTCGCAACCCGACGCTTCGAGGGGCGCCGTTCAAATAGAAATGCTTCATGAGTTGCCGGCGGCGCAAACCGAACTGGAGAAATGGGCTAACCAGGCACGGACCGAGGCGCTCGCGCCGCGAGGACGAGATGCCTTCCTGCGCGCTTTCGAACAAAACACGCGCGTCGTGATTTCCGGCCACAGCCACGTGCCGTGCGCCGTCACGCTGTGCGACAGGCTGTTCTTCAATCCCGGCAGCGCCGGCAAGCAGCGTTTTTCCCTGCCGCGATGTTGTGGGTTGTTGGATTTGTCGGCGAAACAGCTAGAGGCGACAATACTCAGCTTGCAACAGTATAATAGGAAGCTGCCGGGGAAGGTGGTGATCCAGCTTGGCGCGAGGGCAGCATAGCAGCATCGACTGCCCAGGGAGATTCGCCCCCTATCACCGAGCTGTAACGCCAGACTGGGGTGGTTGACCCTCGGAGGTTAACACCGATGCGGAAATTCCTGAAGATTTTGAGAA
>Ga0181532_10002357_pt1 | contig 17655 bp, 10 predicted proteins | sample PEATcosm2014_Bin_33_FD_119768 | JGI IMG/M metagenome (GOLD analysis project Ga0181532, IMG submission 119768) | Peatland microbial communities from MTU Mesocosm Facility, Houghton, MI, USA - PEATcosm2014_Bin11_30_metaG | ecosystem: Environmental > Terrestrial > Soil > Wetlands > Peat | place...
ATGCTCTTGAACTCACCGAACGCGGCGATCATCGCCGGTGCATACATCCGGGGCAGCAGCTCCGACCGGGCCTGGCCGTCGCCGTGCTCGCCGGACAGGGAACCCCCGTGCGCGGTGACCAGGCCGGCGGCCTCTTCGATGAAGCGCCGGAAACCGGCGATGCCGGGCGCGGTGACCAGGTCGAAGTCGATCCGGATGTGCACGCAGCCGTCGCCGAAGTGCCCGTAGTAGGCGCCCCGCCGGCCGTGGTCATCCATCAGCTTGCGGAACTCCCGAAGGTAGGCCCCCAGCTGCCCGGGCGGCACCGCGGTGTCCTCCCAGCCGGGCCACGCTTCCTTGCCGTCCGCGCCGCGGGTGAGGATCCCGGCCCCGGCCTCCCGGATACCCCACAGGGTCCGCATCTCGGCCGGGCCGGTGACGATCCGGCTGGTTCCCCCGGTCTGCGCGGCGCGGGCCGCGACGGCCCGGGCGGCGGCCTCGGCCTCGGCTCCGGTGCCGCCGCCGGTCTCGATGAACAGCCAGCCTTCGCCGTCCGGCAGCAGCTTGTACCGCTGGTCGGCGGGCCGGGCCGCGCGCAGCGCAGCGATCAGCGCGACGTCCATGCCCTCGATGGTCAGCGGGGCGAGGTCCAGGAACCCGGGTGCCGCGTCCGCGGCCCCGAACGCACCGGGATAGCCGACCACGGTCAGCGCCCGCCGGGCCGGTGCCGGGACCAGGTCCACGGTGGCTTCCAGCATGGTCACGCAGCTGCCCTCGGTGCCGACCAGCGCCCGGGCCAGGTTGAAGCCGTTCTCCGGCAGCAGCTGGTCCAGGTTGTAGCCGGACACCCGCCGGGTGAGCTGCGGGGTCTGCGCACGGACCAGCGCAGCGCGGGAGTCAGCGAGCCTGACCAGGTCGCGGTAGATCCGGCCGGTCTCCCCCCGCTCCTGCGCGCGTCCCGCGGCCTCCTCCGGGGTGGCCGGCCCGACGGTGAGCTGAGTGCCGTCGTAGGTCACCACCGTGAGGGCACGGACGTTGTCCACCGTCTTGCCCCAGGCCACCGAGTGCGAGCCGCAGGCGTTGTTGCCGATCATCCCGCCGAGCGTGCAGCGATTGTGCGTGGACGGGTCGGGCCCGAACGTGAGCCCGTACGGGGCGGCCGCCGCGCGCAGGTCGTCCAGCACCACGCCCGGCTGGACCCGCGCGGTGGCCCGGTCCGGCTCGATGCTGAGCACGGACCGCAGGTGCCGGGAGAAGTCGATGACCACGGCCTCGTTGACCGCCTGCCCGCCGATGCTCGTGGCGGCGCCGCGCGGCAGCACCGGCACGTCGTGCTGCCGGCATACCTCCAGCGTGGAGAGCACGTCACTGGTATCGACCGGCTGAACGACCCCGACCGGGACATGCCGGTAGTTGGAGGCGTCCGCCGCGAACACGGCCCGGCTGGTGGAATCGAAGCGGACCTGTCCCCGGACCCGGGCGGCCAGGTCAGCGGCCAGAGCCTGCGATGATCGCGTCACTTCTTCCCATCCAGCACGGCATCACAGCTTAGTCGGCGGTCCTGCGTGCAGCTCGCGGCTCGTGCAGCACGTCTTCCACCGCCCCCCGGTGGGCCAGCCCTCCGGCTAAAAGCCCGCACCTTTGCGGCGGAATACGCGAGACATCATCTCCGGCACGTGGGGCACCGCAAGCGTTCTGGCCTACCCGGAAACGCCCCGGTCAGCGTCAGCGGGGGGCGCGCGGCGTGACGAGCAGCGGCTGGGTGACGGCGCCGCAGCGGCCGGCGGCATCGGACAGGATGCCCTCGGTCAGCCCGATGCCGTTGCGGCCGGGATCGGAGCTGGCGGTCAGGCGGACCCAGTCCCCGGCCGGGTAGCGGTGCAGGTGCATGGTCACCCCCGGCGGGATGAACAGCCACTCGCGGAAGCTCACCGGGGCGCTGAGCCCGTTGGCGGAGTCGGCCACGATCGCGAATCGCGCCAGCCCGTCCAGCGGGCGCCCGGTCACCAGCGGGATTCGCACCCGCGTCCACACGTCCGCGGCGCCGGTGCTGCTGTCGTAGCCGCCGGAGACGGTCCGCCACTCGGTGGCCTGGCCGTACCCCCAGTCCTCCTCCACCCCGTCGAAGAACGTCTGCGGCTGGGGACCGGGCAGGTCAGCGGGCAGGCTGGGCTCGTCCTCGGGGACCCCGGCATCGCCGGTCGGGCCGGGGCCGGCCGAGACCTCGCCGTCGGCCGGGCCCAGGCCGAAGTTCCCCAGCACCGGATCGGTCTCGCGCGCCTCCGGCCCGGGCCCGGTCGCGAGATGCCACACGCGTGCCACCGCCACCCGGCGGTCACCGGCCCACAGGCCGGCCTCGCTCAGCTGCGTCCGCCGTCCCGGCCGCAGCAGCTCAGTCTGCACGCGCGACGGGGTGCGCGGTATGGGGCCGAGGAAGTCCATGCTGATCCGGGCCACCCGCAGGTCCGGGCGGCCGAAGGCGTCGTCAAGGCTGCAGGCGAGCAGGGCGGTAGGGGGGCCACCGTGCTGGGCCCTGGTATCCCAGGGGCTGGTCGTGGCCTCGGTGGGCTCGAAGTAGCCGTCGCCGAGCGGCAGATAGTAGGCGAGCGGAAGCTCGGTCATGCCCGAATCATGCCTGACGGCGGTCAGACCCAGGCCGACGGCCAGGGTCTGACCTAGACCGCATCCTCCACCTGAAGGACGACCAGATGGCGGGGACCAGATCAGCATTTTGGTCGATGCGGCCGCCCACGTTCCGGCGGAACAGTAGATATGCGATGAATTCACCTTTCGCAGGTCGTCACCCAGTTGAACGCCGATTCGGGCGGCGCCAGCTGGGCCCGGGCGCCAGCGGCGACCACACGTGGGGAGCGACAGTGAGCAGTGGATCCGTGATCATGCTGACCCGGCAGGCCATCGAGCTGGACAAGCCGGTGCCCTGCCGCGACGGGGACGCCAGGCTCTGGTTCGCGAAGGATCCGGAAGATCTGGAGCTGGCCAAGGCGCACTGCCGGAGCTGCCCGCTACGGGCGGCATGCCTGGCCGGAGCGATCGAGCGCCGGGAGCCGTGCGGGGTGTGGGGCGGGGAGATCTTCGACCGGGGCCAGATCCTCCCCGCGAAAAGGCGGCGCGGCCGGCCGCACGCTGCTGACCGCCCCGTCCGGCCCGCCCGGGCCGCCGCGCCCGCCCGCAAAGACGGGTCCGCCCGGAAAGACCTGGCCACCCGGAAAGACATGCCCGCCGGACCGAATTACACGACTGTGATTGCGCATAAGCGCCGTCCACAAGTTCTGCACAATTCGCCGAAACGCTAATGATACGTGGGGCTATGCCCGCATCCCCTGTGGAAAATTGGCTCATCTGTCTGCCGTAATGCCGTAAATACTGTATTGCGGCAGACGGACGTGACCGCGGGACATAGCGGTCGGTTCCGTCGCCCACGGTTCTGGTTTGTACACGCTGCGTCACATCTCCGCCCCACTGCTACCACCACGCCGCAGACGCTGCGATAATGCCTGGATGACTGGTCTAACCCTTGCCTTGGCGAACCTCAAGCCGGGTACGGGCAAAACCACTTCGGCGGTCTGGCTGGCCCACGTCTTCGCACAGGCCGGGAACAACGTCCTCCTGGTGGACGCGGACCCTTCGGGCAGTGCGCTGGAGTGGTCCGATCTCGCCGCCATGAACCCGGGCATCCAGCCCCAGGCGGCGTTCCCGTTCCGGATCGTCGCCCTGCCGTCCCGTGAGCTGCACCGTCGCGTCCCGGATATCGCCCAGGACGACGACGTGGTGATCATCGACACGCCGCAGCTCGAGGACCACGCCGCCATCGCCCGTTCGGCGTTGCGGTACGTCGATGAGATCGTGGTGCCCTGCGCGCCGAGCCCGATCGAGATCAACCGCACCACGCCGGTGCGGGATGAGATCATCGAGGTGGAGTCGCTGCGGGACACCCCGGCCCGCTCGGTCGTGCTGCTGAACCGCTGCATCGCCCGCGCGCACTCCACCACCGACGCCCGGCAGGCGCTGAAGGAACTCGGCTACGACGTGCTGGAGACGCAGGTCCCCCGGCTAGAGCTCTACGCGCAGAGCTTCGGCATGCCGATAAGGATCTCCGATTACGACGTGTGGCGCCAGGTGGCGTACAACCTGGTCGGGCGCTGCTCTCCACTGTGCTCGGTCCGGTCATGACCTCCCAGCGGGAGCAGCGGAAGGCACAGATGGCCGCGGCCGCCGCGCGGCGGGCCGAGCCGGACGCGCGCCCGGCGGGGCGGACCGCGATCCGGTCAAAGCCGGTGCGCATCACCCTCGACCTGAGCCCCGAGCTCTACCGGCAGCTCACGCAGTGGGCGGACGCGGCGGCGGTAGAACTCGACGTGCCGCGCGTGGCGCTCGCCGACGCGGTGCGGGCCATGATCCGGGTCACCACCGAGAATCCCGGTGAGGTCCTGGACCTGCTGCGCCGCGACCGAGAGTCCTGACCCCCGGAACTCGGCCGTCACGCAAGCCTGGCCGTCATGCAAGTCTGGCCGTCATGCAAGCCTGGCCGTCATGCAAGCTCGGCCGTCATGCAAGCCTGGCCGTCATGCAAGCTCGGCCGTCATGCAAGCCTGGCCGTCATGGCAAGGTGCTGAGGTCAATGGCCTGCAGCTGCCCGGAGTCGCTACTGGTCACCAGCGCGGTTTTCCCGTCCGGTTCCAGACTGATCTCGCGCGGGAGGGAACCGGTGCTGACCTGGCCGAGCAGGGCGTGGCCGCCGCTGAGCGCCGCGGACGTGCTGATGACCGCCACGCCGCTGGTCACGTGCTGGTTATGCAGATTGGAGTTGGCGACCAGGATGCGGCTGCCGCCGTTAGCCAGGGCCAGGCCGATCGGCGCCGCGCCGGTGCTGACCCGCACGACCAGCGAGTGGGATGGATTGCTGACCAGGGCGCTGGCGGAAAAGCCGAGCAGCATGTCGCTATCCCGGCTGGTGACCCACACGAAGCGGCCGTCGGGAGAGGCGACCACCCGGGCCGGGCCGCACCCGGCCGTGGCCGTCGAGACGACGGACGAGGACGGCGTGGTCTCGGCGCGAGCCAGGTTGATCACGGTGAGCGTGCCCTCGGACGCATTTGCCGTGCTGGTGCGCATCCGGCTCGTCGCGTACAGCCACTTGTGGTCAGGTGAGATCGCCATCCCGACGGGCTGCTGGTTCAGTGGCACCTTCCCCACGACATCGGATGGCGTGAAACCATCGGCGAGCGCGCGCTGCAGGTTGAACACGACCAGGTCGGCGCTGCTCTCCAGGGTGACGAATGCGAACTTGTCGTCCGGCGAGACCGCCACCTCCACCGCTCCGCTGCCGAACGGACTGGTCAGCGCGCCGACGATGGGGCTGACGCCCTGCTCGGCGTTGGCCACATCCAGCACCAGCGCGCCGCTGCTGACCGCCACCAGCAGGAATTTCCCGCTGTTGGTCAGCTGCTCACTGCCGGTCGCGCCCGGTGCGGGCAGCACATAGTCCAGCGTGGGAGCCAGCGAGGAGCCGTTGCTGAGCACCGCGACCTGGTTCTGCAGCGTGACGAAGGTGAATTTGCCGTCAGCGGTGGTGACCACCCCGAACGGCTGGTTGCCCACCTGGACCTGAGCCGAGAGGGTGCCGGCCAGCGTCTGCGTATGCGGGACCGCGGTGCTGCAGCCCGGGACCGGGAGGATGGGGAGGGCCGCCGCGGGCCGGCTGGCCGAGGCGCTGGCCGCGCCGGTGTTCTGGCCGCTGCCGTGCAGCCCGACCACCGCCCCGATGGCGATCCCGGCCACGGCCGCGCAGCCGACGACGATGGCGCCGCGAGGCCACCACAGCGACCGCTTCCGCGAACTCCCGGCCCCTGGCGGCCGGGGCGGGGGCGCACCGCGGTACTCCGGCCCTCGCCCGGAGCCGCCGCCCCCGGCGGAGGCGCCGGCGCTCCCGGCGGAGGCGCTGGCGCTCCCGGCGGAGGCACCCGGCCCGGCCTGCGGCTGGCCGATGGGCCGGAGCGGCGTAAGCCACCCCTCCTCGGTCGGGGGCTCGTACGGGGGTCCAGCGGACTCGTACGGGGTGGCAGCGGGCTCCGGGGTGGCAGCAGGCTCGTACGGAACGCCAGCGGGCTCGGAGGGGAACTGGCCAGGCTCGCTCCTGTTGGCGGGGGGAGGTCCATGGCCGGCCGGGCGGCCGAAGTGCTCGGGCGCCGGGCCAGCCGTCCCGGGAGGGGCGCCGTAAGGCTCTGCGGCGGCCCCGCGGTCTGGCCGGGCGTCCGGCCGTCCCCGTGGCATCGAGATCTCGGTCGGCGGGTGAGCGCCCGGCCGGGGCGGCCCAGGCGGTTCGGGCGGCCCGGGACCACCGGCGGGAGGGACCAGATCTGGCGGCTGGATCTGCAGCCCGAGTGCCCGGCGCAGAGCCAGCGCGAAGTCGAGGCAGGTCGGGTAGCGATCGGCCGGGGCCTTCGCCATCGCCCGGGCGAGGACCCCGTCGATCTCGGCGGGCAGGTCGGGACGGCGCGCGGACAGCGACGGCGGCGGTGCCGATACGTGCGCCCACATGACGGCCAGGTCGTCGTCCCGCTCGTAGGGCGGGGCACCGGAAAGCATCTCGAACGACGCGCACGCCAGCGCGTACAGGTCGGCGCGCCCGTCCACCGGACGCCCTTCGACCTGCTCGGGCGCGACGTAGGCGGGAGTACCCAGGAACTGGCCGATCGACGTCAGACCGGTCACCGAAAGTGACCGTTTGCTGAGCCCGAAGTCGGCCAGGTAGACGTGATCGCGCTGAGCGCCGTCGGACACCGAGTCCAGCAGCATGTTGGCCGGCTTGATGTCCCGGTGGACGAGCCCGTGCAGATGAGCGGCGTCCAGCGCCAGCGCGACCTGGGTGATGATGTCGGCGCCCCGGCCCGCGGGCAGCGCCCCGGCGTTATCGAGGAGCGTGCGCACGTCCCCGCCCTGCACGTAGCGCATGGCGATGAACAGGACGCCGTCGCTCTCGCCGGCCGCGAAGATCGGGATGATGTGCGGGTGGTCGACGGCGGCCGCGGCCCGTGACTCGCGGATGAAGCGCTGCCGGAACGCATCGTCCAGGGCCAGCACCGGGGCGAGCAGCTTGAGGGCGACGTTCCGGCCGAGCTGGACGTCGCGGGCCCGGAACACGACCGCCATCCCGCCCCGGCCGATCTGTTCCTCCAGCCGGTAGCCGGCCACTTCGGAGCCCACGGAGAAGCTGTCTGGTCCCCGGTAATCCCCCCCGGTCACGGTGCCTCCCTAGCTGCCGGTGCCGCCACTGCCGTTGCAGACCACAGCCAAAGCATCAGAGATAAAAGCATCAGAGATATAAGCGGCGCTGCCGGCAGAGCGGCCCGTTATGTCCGTAATTATTCATTCCGGCCGCCATCGCGCAACCCTGGGCGGGCCTACGAGCCCGCCAGCGCACGGATGGCGGCGGCCGGCGGCCGCGGCGAGGACATCATGGTCGGGTGCCGTGATCAGGCGGGAAGGTTATCCTCCGCCCACGTGGTGAGCCCGCGCAGCACGGGCAGCAGAGCCTGCCCGGCCGGGGTGAGGGAGTAGCTCACGGCCCCGGCGCCGGCGATGCCAGCTCCGCGGCCCCGCCGGTCATCATTCGGCTACCTGTGACCGTCCGGCTTGGACGCCCAGTCCCGGGCCAGCAACGTGCAACGGTCCGCCGGACCGGCCGGCCGGGTCCCCGAGCCCGGCCGGCCGGCGGTCACATGAACCTGCCGTGCGAAAGCAGCGCCACGAGCAGGACGATCGACAAGGCGATGAGGAAAGCGGAAGAGATGAGCTTGGCCAGCAAGCTCATTATTATGCGCAGCAGCGGTCCGAGAATCCGGAATGCCACGAGCACGGCAGCGATCAGGATCACCAGATTGATCAGCATGCCCATCACCTCCCTATTGCCCGCGCTGGACTGAGATCCTTCATGGCCTCAGAATGAGCAAGACCGCAGTCAAATCCCCCGCATTAATCTCGCACTTTGCTGGCAAGCCGATATCAGCGGTTGCTATCGCACGCTGGCGAGCCGGCCAGCTACCGCGCGCGCCGTAACGGCCGCACCGCACCTTGACCCTGCACGCGTCGTCTGCTAGCGCATTGTGGTGGGCGGAAGCGTCAGTGGCCTGTTCGACTGGGCCAGCCACACCGCGGCAGGGAGGCACATGCGTTTCGCGATCATGCGGGGCACACCCGGCTACCGACGGGACGAAACGAGCGCTGAAGAACCGATCACCGGCCAGGAAGGTACCTTGCTGCGCCTTCTGCTCCTGCGCCGGGGCCAGCCACTGAGCACGGAGGAGATTGCCCGCCATCTGACGCGCTCGGGAAAGCACCCTGTCTCGCCGTCGTCGGTGCCCGGGTACGTCGGCCGCCTGCGCAGCAGGATCGGCCAGGACCCCATACGGAGCACGGCGGGCTATTGCTCAATCATCGATGAAACTGAGGTCGATGCCTTTGTATTTGAGAATATGATCAAACAGTATGGCGTCTGCGAAATTGCCGACATCGACGATGTGGACAGTGACTTCAGCGACAGATATGAGAACCTGCTGGACCTGCATGCGATGTGGCAAGCTAATCCCGCCCTGCACTTCGCCGATGCGCACGAAGACGAATTCTTTACGACCGTCTACCTCGAATTTGAACGTTACTGGGATTGCCTCAAAAAGTGTATCATTTACAGTGAGCTCCGCAGCCGCCGGAAGCCGCGAATTGAGAAGGCAATCGGCCGGATAAGGCAATTGCTGGCACAGGATCCGTCCGATGAGCAGCTATGGGCGCTGCTCTACCGGGCCCAGGCATCGCTTCCCGCGCACGACGGTCCCGTGGCCGCCACGTATGACCGGATTCAGCGGCAATTCCCCAACGCCATCCCGGCCGAGCTGGGTTATGCGATCAGCCGTATCAGCAACGGCCACAAGGATGCGCTCTTCGAAATCGACCAGCATCGGCGGAGGCCTGATGACCAGCGGCGGATCGAGGGCCTGATCCAGACCATTGGTATCTCCGCCGCATCTGAGCTCGAACTGCGCCGCTCAAAGCTGGAGCCACTGGAGTGCATCACGCAGACCGTCTCCCGGCTCAGTTTCGCTGGCATACTCGCGACGAAATGGGTCGCGGATTCCTACGTCCGGGCCGAATTCGCCAGGCTGCTGGAGCGGCTGGACGGCAACGGCGGGTCAGTCCGGTTCCTGCTTATCGATCCGGAATCTGAGGCGTACCAGCGGTTCAGCGCCCAGCGGTGGAGTGCGGGCGGTGTCCAGCCGATCAGTGTGCTGCGCAGCCTGAGCGCAGCGCATCCCAGCTTCCGGGTCCGCCTGTACGATGCGCTGCCCACGTTCCGGATCGTCCTCATCGACCAGACCGTCGCCAGCTTCTCCCCGTATCTGATGGCGCCCGGGACGCAGCGAGCCAGAACCGGATGGGAAGCACCCCACATCGTCCTCGACCGCACCGCACCGTGGCCGCTGGCCCAGACCTTCGAAACGCTCTTCGAGGAAACCTGGCGTACCGCCACCCCGCTTGCGCCGTCCGCTGGAGAGCAGGCCGCCTCTTCAGCCAGATAGGGCTTCTGCGGCGGCGTTCAGCTGGTCATACGCCGCCACAAAGGCCAGGGCGCGCTTCGCGTGCGGGATGTCGCTGTGGTAGGTGCAGCGCAGCAGGCTCCTGGCCAGGGCCAGGTGCCATTCCCAGCGATGGCTCTGGGCCGCGGCGGGCGACATCACCGGGGTTATCCGGTGCAGGTTGGTAGCGATCCAGGACAGCGCGGCCAGGGCAGCCGAGGTGGCCGGTGTGGCGGTGACCGCGGCCAGGTCAGCCTCGCCCGCGCCGAAGCGCGCGGCCAGGGTCCGCCAGGTACCGAAGCCCGTGAACAGCATGGATTCTGAACCGGCGTCCACGCTCCGCATCAGGAGGTCGACCGCGAGCCAAGCCGGATCGGTGGCCCAATGCGCCATCCCGAAATGGCTGGTGTCAATCAGCAGCGGCCTGGGATGCCGGCCCGTGGCGATCAGCACGTTGTCAGCATGCAGGTCACCGTGCGCGTGACATTCGTACGTTTCCTCCGGGATGTCACGCGGCGGGATGCTGCCCGGCAGGCTCCGGTCCACGACGAATGCCCTCAGTTGCCGGGCGATCGCAGCGGCCTCTGCACCCAGGGACCCGCCATCATCCCGTTCCAGCGCTTCGCTCAGCTCGTCGAGCACCCCCAGGATGCACCGCTGGCGGTAAGGGGTGAATGAGAAGCTGCCCAGAGGCGTGGTGCGCACGTACCGGCCATCCCCGTACACGTGCGTAAGACCGTCAACAAACAGCGCCTCCAGCACATCAGCGATCGCCGCAGGTTCTGGCGGTTGTTCCCGGGCAAGCAGCCACCCGCGCAGCGTGGTGGCCCGTTCGATGAACGGGCCGCCCAGTGCGTACCAGCCGTTGACCGGCCCAACCGAATAGGAAGGACGGTGCTGAACGAGCAGGTGGGACGAGAGCACCTCGGCGGCCCGGGTGCCACGTTCGGCTTCGCGGTCCAGCAACTCCCTGGCCTGGCTCAGCTTGAGGAAGTGGCTCATCCGGCCGATGCCATCGACGTGAGCGGTCACGGTGCAAATCGATGCGCCGGAGGCCCCCGGCGTCAGGAAGCGGAGCTCGATGCGGTCGGTCTGGTGGCCGCCGGCTTCCAGGATCTTGGCGTACAGGCGGGCGATCGTGGCCTCGCCGACCTGGTACAGCAGTCCCTGAATGCCCGGGTCGAGCGGGTCGGCTGCCACCTCGCAGGTGGATACGGTGCCGTTGTCCAGCAGGTGCGCCCGGATCTCGGCGGCGATGGCGGTGGGGCTATGCACCGTAGATGCCGTGCTGAATTCGTTGCGCCGCACGACATGATGGGCCCCGAAGCGCCTGGCGTTCTCCATGAGGTCCGGCAGATAGTCGCGCCCGGTGCTGACGGCCAGGATGAAGGTGTGCGCCGAACGCCCGCTGGCGTCCTTGATGAGGTCGAACCCGCGTGGGTCGTCGAGGTCGGGTACGTCTTCCCGGGGGAACATGAGGTCAGCGATCACAAGATCGAACGGCGTGGCCGACATTGCCATGAGCCGCTGGGCATCGTCGACGTCGTTAGCGGCCTCCCATTCAACGTCCCAGCCAATCTCGCGGCCGAGCCGGTTCTTCATGCTTTCGACCAGTCTGGGATCGTCATCCACGACCAGGGCACGTATCCGGGCCATGGTCATCCTCCGTGCCAGAGTGGCAGCGTGGCGACCGCCGCGAACGTCCACTCGTTCCCGGCAAGTGCGTGTCCGGCGAGCGATGCGCCGAACGGCCTGAGCTTGTCGTTGAGTGCGTTGAGCCCGCGTCCCGGTGGCGTGGACGGCAGGGTGCCCGAATTACGCACCACCATTTGCACGGTTCCGGGTGCGGGCTGGATGTACTCGATTTGCAATCGGCGGACCGCGCCCTGCACGCGATGCTTCCCGACGTTTTCGAGGAGGTGGGCGATGATCTGATCCAGCAGCTTCTCCGGGCAGAACACCTCCACCTTGCCGTGCTCCGGCCCTTCGATCGTTGCCTGCGCCTGGCGGGAATTAAGGAGCATCGCTACGCACTCGCCAAGCTCGACAGGTGCCGACCGGATCAGCTCGACCAGGAGCGCGGGCGCCTCATCCGTGACATGTGCGGCCAGAAACATGCGGTTCCACCAGTTGATGCGACCCAGCAGCTCTTGGCGCTCGGCCTGCCAGGACGGGTCGGCGGGGCGCCATGGCCCGTGGGCGAGGGAATGGAGCTTATCGGTCACCACCCGTAGCTCCCCGACCCCCGGTCGGGACAGCGTGAGCAGCCGGTTCTGTTCCCTTCGCCCGAGCTGATCAGAAACGAAGTCGCCATTGAGGATCTCTCGAAGTGGCGGCAGGTTGGCGAGTGCTCGTTCCTCCAGTTGGCGTGCGCAGGTGTCCCAGTCCGCTGCCGCCGCCCGCGCCAATTTGGCCGACGGCTCAACCAATTCGATGTCCTCGACGAAATTGCGGACGAGCAGCAGCTCCGCCTCGAGACGATGGCGGACCACGGGACGGACCAGGTCCTCACGCAGGCGTTCCCACGCCGCCTGCGGAGCCGTGGGCTTGCTGAGAATACGGTAGTCGGCAATAGTCAGCAGGTTTCTGACCACGTGAAGGTGGTCCTCGGCTGTCGCAGAAGCCGGCTCGGCCCGCTGCTCCTCGAGATAGTCACGGCAATCCTGCAGATTGCGCCGCAGTTGCGTCATGTCGGTGGGCAGGTCACCCGGCGAGCGGAGCAGTAGCCGGCAGCAATCGAGCAGCATCTGGTCGATCAGCACCGTCTCGTTTCCGGCCAGGCTCAGCAACCTGGGCAAGAGCTCCACGAGCCGATGCGGGGCCGCTGCGGACATCACCATCAGAGCCTGGACCCGGAGCCAGGTGGGGGCCGCTACCTGTTCAAGACAGCTCACACAAACCTGCGACAGCAGTCCTGCGGCTATTCTGAAATGCAGCGGCGGGAGCCGCAGCCATTGCTGCTCCGCGGCCAGCAGGCGTATCAGGCCAACGCTGGTCCACTCGAGCCCGGGCGGCGTCCGCCCGGTCAGCACACGCAGACGCTCGATCACTTCCTGACGACCGCTGACCTTCCGCAGCGCTCGCAGCAGCAGCCTGCGCCAGCGCAGATAGTCGAGGGCCTCATGACCGGTGACGGGAACCGTGAACAGGTCAGCGGCAGAGTCGCGGGCGACCTCTTCCAGTTCCCGGGGCCGCAGCATCTCGCGCAGCAGCTCCGCATGCCGGATCAGCCTGGGTGGCGCAGCATCCTCGTCCAGCTGATAGCGCTCCCGGGTCGCACAGATGGGGCAACCATGGATGTCAAAGGCGAAGACGCCGCTGCCGGCGACAAAGCGCATTACCACCGGAATGTTTTCGGCAAAAACAGAATTGCCAGCCGATGGCATGCCGTCAGCGGCCATGGTTGGCACGGACACGGCGCGCAGCATCCGCAGGACATCGGCATCATTGGTGTGGAGCTGGTTGAACAGGCACACAGCGGCGATCCAGCTCGCACCGCTTTTGGCGGCCAGCCTGACCAACTGGTGCAGTGTGCTCCCGGTAATGGCCCACCAATGGATGATCAAGACCCCTACCGGCCTGCTCACGACGGTCAGGCTGGTGGGGAAGGCCCACGTGTCGCCGGCCGCCCATCTGGGGACAGGAGTTATCCCGGCGATTTGAAATCCGTCCGCAACAAGATCGTCGCGAACGATCTCGGCCAGCATCGCCGCGTTACCATCACCCGCGACGTACCAGATGGCGATGGGGATGTCCGTCCCCGCCGCATGCGGTCGGCCCTGGGCACGGATCTCCGCGAAAGCACTTTCGACGTTGGACAGGACAGCCGCGATGATCTGGTCCCGTCTCTTCGGCTGGCGCATCGCCTGGGGCCTGATAAAGGCGCTGTAGTGCCTGCGTGGCGGATCATCGATATGACCGAGACGCAGCACGTCCGGGGCGCCGGCGAACCAGGTGAGCAGGTCCTCTTGGTGGTCGCGGACAGGCTCCGGTGGGGCAGGCAGCTCCGGCCTGAGCATCAAAGGGTCGATGTCGGTGACGTGCTGGTCTCCTGATCCGCTGAAGCCGACCTCGACTTCGGTGAGGCAGACCACCGGGATCGTACGGTCCAGCACTCTTACCGGTCCGTGCGTATCTCTCGCGTCCACGACGCACGCGATAACCAGAGGGTCGGCATTGCGTCCCGACACGATGGCTACCGCCTGGCGAACTGTGTCTTCGCTCCGGATGGTGTCCGCGCACAGCACAACTTTCGCGCCGACCGGCACCTGCTCGCCGATCGGCGGCTCCCCGATGTTGAGCTCGGATGGCTGCGGATAATAACGCCCCGTGAGGCTCAGGCATTCGCTCAGATGCCGGGCCAGTAGCCGGGGGGCCGACTTGACCTGGAAAATTGCCGTCGGCGCCGCCGCTTGCGCCGATGCTCGCAAGGCCGCCTCTACTTTCCGGGCGAGCGTAAACGCCGCCAGCTGAATACCGATGGTCGCGGCCAGCAGCGGCTCGACGTATATCCACCGGTTGGTGACATGCAGGCTTGGACCACGAAAGATGCCCCGCTCGACGCCTTCGCCGCCCCGCTCGATGGCCTCCGCCAGGCTCCGGCTGACGGCTCGCTCGATCGCCCCGTGGACCACGGGCAACGAAAGCCTCAGCTGCAGCCGGCTCCGGCCGACGCTCAGCAGGTGCCCGTTGACGCGCAACATCTCCGAAAATCGGGCTGGCTCACCCCCGTCCCGCTGCCAGCAGCGCCGCGCCTCGCTGATGTCAGCGGCGCCCGCGCCTTCGGACAGCATGTTGAGGAGCGCGCGCAGCGGAACCGGGCCGCCGCACCAGACCGGGTCGCCCTGTCGGCCCAGGACGAGGATCGGATCATGGGCGGCCTCGCCGGAGGCGACGGCAAGTTCCTCGTTGAACATGGCCACGCACGGATCGAGCATGTGTGGCTCGGCATCCGGGAAAGCGACCACGACCGTACACGAACGTGCGATCGAGCTTGCGAACTCAAGAAGCTGATACATCGCGCCGCGCCAGCCGTCATCAATCTCAGCGTCACCCGCCTCATGCAGCGGGATCGTGACGATGAGACCGTCGGCTTGGCGGTCGGTCTGTATGGAGCGCACCTGACTTGCGAGCCCAGCACGGTCAGCATCAGCCAGGCCCCGCCGGGAGTCGAAGGCACAGCTCCGCCAGGAGAGGCGGGGCGCTACGCCCAGGGCGGACTGACTTCCCCACTGCGTGCGCGGGCGGATCGGGAAGGGCCCGGCCGGAAGCGTAAGTTCAAGCAGCGTTCCGGGGATGTGGCCGAATCCGGCCTCCGCGAAGTCAGTCCCGACGGCTTCCCGCCCGAACAGCACCCCGGCCAGCAGGTCAGCAGTGCGCGCCTGGACAGCACCGTGGTAGCTGCGGACGACACGCGTCACCCACCACAGTCCCGTTGCACCACGCCGCGCGTCCTGGTTGTCCGCGAATCGGACCGAACGGTGCCCCAGGGCGTTCAGGATTGTCTCCTGACGACGGCGGTCCGAGACCGCAGCGCGGCCAGTGCCAGCTTGCACATGCCGGGGCGCCAGCCGGGCCGCGAGGTCCGCGCCTGAGTCGGCAACTATCAGGCGCAGCACCTGGCTGCCGTCCGCCAGCGCACGTTCGGCAACTTCAGAAATGTGTCGATGCATGCCGTTCTGGCGGAGCGCATAAGTCCCGGCACGCACCAGAATGGCGCCTACCAGCGCGACGGCTGGCCGGCCGCCCACACCGCCATGCTTGGCCACGTTCTCCACCAGTTCGGTGAGCACCGTCTGGCTCAGTGTTCGCGCATCGGACTGCGGCAGACCAAGGTCCTCAAGGCCAGCCGAAACAGCCAGGAAGGACTCTGACTCTCGCAGCTGTGCAGCTGGCATGGGCTCCAGCCAGCGGAATGGAAATACGCGCCGACGCCGATAGGGGGCAGTCCGCGGGTCTAGAGTCAGCGGCCCGGTCCTGGCAACTGGCTCCCGGGCGCCAGTCGTCGCCCAGTCCAGGACTTCGACCGCACCTTCCGGCCAGTGCGGGGCACGCAATGAGTCGAGGAATCCCACCTGCCGCATGAACGCAAGCGCGTCACCGCGCGCCTGGGCTTGGCGCGCGGCCAGCGTCGAATCCACGCTGCTCTGGTCGTCGGTGGCGAAGGCCGACGCCACGGGCAACGTGACAGAGGCCGGTATCCCGGAGTGAGCGGCCGTATCGAGCAGAAGCAGCGCTCTGGCCAGTGCTCCGAAGTCCGCGAACTCAACCCTGGAAAAGTCGAGCTTCAGCGGGTCGGCAGGGTTCGGCTGAGACCAGGCCCGTTCGTCGGCGTAAGGCCCATGCCGCAGCTCCGCTTCCCAGGCCAGGAGCGTGAGCATCCTGGGGAAGCGGTAGGTGGCCATCGCACCTCTCCCCCCGGCGGCGACCGTCCCGCGACGTTTGCGGACGTTAAGCGATCAATCACCCTTTCTCCACACCTAACAACCCAACACCATTTGCGCAACCCTTTGGCCACCTGCTAATCGGCAGCAGTCTGCATCGAGCGGGGAACCGGGCTTCCCGTGAAACGCCGGCTCTCCGTAACCCCGGGGAGGGGGGTCCGTCACTGCCGAAACATGCCTTCCTGGCAGAACGACCTGAGTAAAGGGCATTTTTCCTCACGTAACCGGCAACTTTGGGTGCAGGGCGCGATGGGTATGGTAGTTACAGTGAGATACGGGGGAGCCTGATGCGCTGTTCCCGCGAAAAGCGAGTGGATCTTCGTTAAAGTTTCGGGGGGTGGCCCTCATGCCGAATTCGGATGGCCTGGCTTGCGACGATCCCGCCATGAATCTGGGACAGCCCGTGATGACCGATCAGGTAGAGCGTCTGAGCGACAGCTGGGACGCGCACGCGCACGAGTGGATCAAGTGGGTCAGAGCCCCAGGCCGCCAGGACAGCTACTGGCGGTTCCACCGGAAACGCTTCCTAGCACTCGTGCCCCACGCTGGACGGTTGACGGTAGACATCGGCTGTGGCGAGGGTCGGGTGGGCCGCGATCTACAGAGGCTCGGCCATACGATGCTTGGGGTCGACCTGTCATCTACCATGTGCCGAGCTGCTGCTACCCACCCAGAGCCTCAACCTGTCGTCCGGGCTGACGCAAGCAAGCTGCCGCTGCCTGATGCCAGCGCAGACTGTGCAATAGCGTTCATGTCTCTTCAGGACATAGACGACATGCCCAGCGCTGTCACAGAAATCGCGCGGATTCTCGAAGACGACTGCCTTCTGCTTCTGGCGATCGTTCACCCAATGTATTCGGGTGGCAGATTCTCCGGACACGGCAAGTTCTCAAGAACCGGTAAAAAATCTAATCCGTTCATTATTAAACGGTCATATCTTGAGAACAAGCGTCTTGTCAGCACCGATGTCCACGGCGGCTTGCGAGTAACCTTCTTCCGCGAGCATCGCCCTCTGCAGGTCTATACTCAGGCTCTTATCAGGGCTGGGTTCAACATCGAGAATCTGCTTGAACTGACAGACGAGAACCAGTCCAGAGATCGCAATGGTATTCCAGTATTCCTGGATATTGTGGCGAGGCGTCGGCCCCGAGATGAGCCAGTGGATTCCGCGCAGAAGTTCGACGATAAACAATCTGATACCACGGAATTGCAGCCGTTTGGGCAAGACTGCAACGACGATGAAACATATCCGCCGTACCAGTGGTTGAGACGTGCGCCGCTACTGCGAATGTTGTCGGCGCAATTGGCCATCTCCGCTCGCCGGACAGAAGTCCGGGTAGGCATCATCTCCATCTCCGGCGTCTCCGGGCTGATAGCAGCCATAGCCCTCTTCGCCAGTTTTCACTAAAGACACTGCCGTCTTACACCCCTCAACAGCCGGTTAACCGCAATTTCAGCTCCGGCAACCGGTCATTGCTTGCTGAAAGAAAGAAGAGCCCGCGATGGTGACCCTAATCGTCGCCACCGCCGCCGCCCTAACGGCGACGACGTCTATCGCGTCCGGGATCAAGTTCGTCATCAACCGGACAGCAGATCTAGGCCCAGGTCGAGGGCGGGGCTGGAGTGGGTGAGGGCGCCGACGGCTA
>Ga0181532_10002361_pt1 | contig 17648 bp, 17 predicted proteins | sample PEATcosm2014_Bin_33_FD_119768 | JGI IMG/M metagenome (GOLD analysis project Ga0181532, IMG submission 119768) | Peatland microbial communities from MTU Mesocosm Facility, Houghton, MI, USA - PEATcosm2014_Bin11_30_metaG | ecosystem: Environmental > Terrestrial > Soil > Wetlands > Peat | place...
CTGCATCGCCGCCACCCTCGCCGCGCGCGGGTTCGACGTAGTGGGTGTGGACATCGATGCGGAGAAGGTGCGGCGGATCAACGAAGGCTTGCCGCCCGTCGAAGAACCCCTGCTGGCGGAGACTATCCGGGCGGGCCGCGCGCGCCTGCGGGCCTCGACTGACCCGCGCGAAGCGGTGAAAACCGATGCCTCATTTTTCATTCCGCCAACGGGAAGCCTGCCCGACGGGAGCTTCTCGAACGAGTTTCTATTGAAGGCCATGCATCCCTGCGCCAAGGCGCTGCTGGCGGCGGAGAAGAAGGGGCATTTGTTTGTGTGCAGTTCCACTACCACACCGGGAGCGTGTGACACGGTGCTCGTCCCGATGATTGAGAAGGAAACCAAGTGGACGTGCGGGCGCGACTTCGGCTTTTGCTACAACCCGGAGTTCATCGCGCTGGGCAACGTCGTCAACGGATTGTTGGCACCGGATCTGGTGTTGATCGGCGAGTCGGACCCTGAAAGCGGCGCGGCGCTGAAAGCATTTTATCAAAAGTATAACCGCAACCGGCCGCAGATCAGCCGCATGTCTCTGGTCAGCGCCGAACTGACAAAAATCTCACTGAACAGTTATGTCACCATGAAGATCAGTTTCACCAACCAGCTCCGCATGATCGCCGAACGGTTTCCCAAGGCGGATATTCATGCGGTGCTCGACGCCATCGGCGGCGACAGCCGCATCGGCAAGAAATATTTGCAGGCGGGCCTGAGCTACGGCGGCCCCTGTTTCCCGCGAGACAATCGCCTGGTGGCTTACACAGCCCACCAGCTCGGCGTGTCCGCGCCCTTGGCGGAAGCCTCAGACAAGGTGAATGAAGACTCCAAGCTGGACTTGCTGGAGAAGGTGAAAGCACGAATTTCCAAAGGCGACACCGTGGCCGTACTAGGCTTGGCCTACAAACCGGACACGTACATCACCGAGGAATCAGCGGGCCTCCACCTGGCACAGCATTTGAAGCAGCAAGGCTACCGCGTGCTGGTTCACGACCCCGGAGCGCAACCTTCCAATAGCCCGAGCCTGCACGAATTTGAAACCATCGAGGACCTCGTCACGCTGGCTTCCCGCGACGAGATCAAGCTGGCGGTGATTTGCTGCCCATGGCCGCAGTACAAACAAGTGAAATTCGCCCCTGGCACCCGAGTCCTAGCGGCGTGGCAACTTTAAGCCGGTCGCCTGACAATTCTAAGGCAATTCCCTCGCGCTTAAATCAGCAACGGAATTCAACCTTTTCCCTCCAGCCTGCTCATGTCAATATTTGACGTGAAGCTGGTTTGCTTCTTCATATGCTTGCGAATCATCCAGTAACCCGGGATAAGATCGACACGCCCGCGGCGGATTAATTTCTGCCACTGCCGCTTCAACCGGAAAGCCGTCCGATAAACGCGGCCTAACCAACCGTCCGGCTTGCCGTATTCGCGAGCTATGGCGGCAGACTCCCGTAACGTATTGTGCCGAACTCGCATGTCGGCTGACTGCCCGAATTCATGAAAGCGGTAATTAACGAGCAGGCGCGGCACATGGCCGACTATACGGCCGTGCTTACCCAGGCGCAGAATGAATTCGAGGTCGCAGGCATTCAAGAACTCCTTGTGCCGATACAAACCGAGTTGGTCATGGACCGATTTGCGGACGAAGAGGGTCGGGTGGACCACGTAACACACGCCATAGCGAATTACGTTGTAATCGTAACGGGCTTCTTTGCGCCGGAAGATTTCGCGTCCTTGGCCGTCAACGTACTGGACATCTCCAAAGAGGGCATCCCATTGTGGATGCAGCAGAAAAGCCTCTCCCACGGCTCGCAACGTCCCGGGGCGGAAGCAGTCATCGGTGTTCAGGATGTTGATAATCTCCCCGGTGGCGCGGAGGATACCCTTGTTCATGGCGTGATAGTGTCCTTCATCCTTCTCTGACACCCAGATCAGATGCGGATATTCCTTCAGCAACTCGACCGTTCCATCCTTCGACCCGCCGTCGATGACAATATGTTCCCAATGAGGATAATCCTGGGATCGAACGCTCTCGATGGTATTGCGGATGGTATGGATGCTGTTGAAACTCGGGGTGATGACCGAGATCATTGGGAGTTTGAACATGATGAGTTCATAGCAGTCGCGCGGCGACCGAGTCAAGAAAATCGCCATTGGCCTGACAGCGCTGCCGAATGGCATTGCATTCAGAAACGATTTTGAGCATTTTCACCTTTGATTCGCGGGCTAACAGGAAAGCGTTCAGTGCAATTTTCCATCATCACGCCGAGCTTCCGCAATTCACAGTGGCTCAAACTCTGCATCGCCTCCGTGGCCGACCAGCGGGGCGTCGAATTCGAACACCTCGTGCAGGATGCCTGCTCCGATGATGGCACGCAGGACTGGCTGCCGCACGACCGGCGCGTGAAGGCTTTCATTGAAAAGGACGGTGGCATGTATGACGCTGTCAACCGCGGTTACCGCCGCGCGCAAGGCGACATCCTGGCCCACCTCAACTGTGACGAACAATACCTGCCCGGCGCGCTCAAAATCGTCTGCGATTTTTTTGAAGCGCATCCCGAAATCGAAGTCGCGCTCGCCGGCACCATTGTCACCGACGACGAAGGGAAATACATTTGCCATCGTCATTCGATGGTGCCACATCCGCAAGACATGTGGTATCGTTTCCTGGCGTTGACCTCAGGCATCTTCATCCGCCGCCGCGTCATCCAGGAGCGTGGGATTTTCTTCGATACGCGGTGGCGAGATTGGGGCGATTTCCACTGGATGCTGGCATTGATGAAAAACGAGGTGCCGATGAAGGTACTCGACCATTTCACCTCCATTTTCGCCGACACTGGCGAAAACATGAATTTGAAACCAAACGCGATTCGCGAAAAGAACGAAACCGCAGCGATGGCGCCGAGCTGGGTTCGAATGCTCAAGCCGGTTTGGATCGTGCATCACCGGCTGCGCCGGCTCGCCGCCGGACATTTTTCTTTGAAGCCGACGAGCTATTCGATTTACACTCTGCGAAGCCCGGAGGAGCGGGTGCAATTCGAAGTGCCAAAACCCACCGCTGTCTGGTGGAATCGGCTCTAATAAACTCTGTTTCCAAACTTCCGATTCAGAATGATGCCGCCGATGGGCAAATTCGTCATCGCGTCAGCCGGTCGGCCGCTTGCTCCTGGCCGGAACCGGAGAACCCGTGGAAGCCGACACGAACTCAAGGGGCGTTGATTCAAGGTCGTGCACACCCTCTTGAACGGGCGGCAGGGCGAGGACTTCGCGAAACAACTCCAGGTTGGCATTCACCCACCGATGGAGTTTCCGGATGCCCTGTTCAACGGAGCACGAGGGACGCCAGCCAAAATCCTCGAAGGCCTTCCTGACATCTGCCACAAACACTTTTTGATCGCCCTGTCGGGGCGCGGCAAAACCGATTTCAACCGGCGTCCCGCCCTCTACCTCAAGCCAATGGACGAGTTGTTTTACGGAAAATTGATTCTGCGGGCCACCGCCGATGTTATAAACCTGGCCGGCGACCTTGTCGCGCTTCTGCCATGCCAGGCAATACGCATCAATCAGGTCATCAATAAAGAGAAGGTCGCGGGTTTGTTTGCCGTCGCCAAAGATGGTGATGGGGCGGCGCAGGGCATGGGCAATCAGGAACCAGGCGACCCAGCCTTGATCCGCCATGCCGAATTGACGGTACCCATAAATGCAGGATTGACGGAAACAAACGGCGGCCAATCCATAAATTCGGGAATAATCCCGCACGTATTGGTCCGCGGCCCCTTTGGAGCAGGCGTAGGGGGAATGAAAATCAAGCGGTTGCTCTTCCGAAATTCCTTCAGGGAAATCAGCCCATTCATAACGGCCATTGCGCTCAACCACGGCGGCGTCCTCCAGACTGCCATAAACCTTGTTGGTGGAGGCGAAGACAAACAGGGCCTCCGGACAAAACAGGCGGACGCCTTCGAGAAGATTGAAGGTGCCCAGAACATTGTTCTCCAAATCGAACCGGGGATTGGCGAGGGACGCAGACACCGCAACCTGCCCGGCACAATGAAGCACCAAATCATACCGTTCCCGCTGAAAATGTTCGGTTACGGCCCTTTCATCGCGGATATCAATCCTGGAAAAGCGAACCGGGCCGAAACTTCGCAGCCACTGAAGATTGTTTTCCGCGCCGTGGCGGGAGAGGTTGTCCCACACAAACACATCCCAGCCGTCCTGCTGAAAACGGCGCGACGCGTTGGCGCCAATGAACCCGGCTCCCCCGGTGATGAGTACTCTTGGTACCCGGTGTTTTCGCATTGCTCTCATACTGGTTTGCTGGTCGGCGAAAGGAAAGAAATAAATTCAGTGGCGCTCCCCAAAATCACGCGCTGGAAAGTTCCTGCACAATTTTCCCGGCCACGGCCGGCCAATGATGGCGGCGCAGCAGCCCGGCCGCCCAGGCGTGGATGGTTTCTGGAGGCGTGGTCAAGGCCCAGTCCATTGCCTTGAGAAAGGACTCCTCCGAATCGTTTGCAAAAGGGCAACCGGCCTCGCCCATTGCTTCGCGCAACGGCGGAATGTCTGAGAAGACCGGGCAACAGCCCTCCAGAACCGCTTCCACGGGGGGCATGCCAAAGCCCTCATACTCGGAAACATAGATGACCGCCCGCGCCCGGCGCATCATTTCTCGCGATTGTGCGGGAAGCACCCGGCCAATCCATCTCCAAGCCGGGCCTTCGGGCCTGGCCATCTGCGGTGAGAGAATTCCAATGCAATCAATGACCCCGTCATACTTGGTTTCCTGAAGCCAGCGAGTCAGAAAACGGACGGCAATGTCCGTCCGCTTATGCGGCATTGCGCTGGCAAACAACAAAACCCGGTTTTCTCTTTCTGTCCAGCACGGTTCGGGCGCGTCAAAGCCGTAACCCGTCACAACCACTCTGGGACAGGATAATCCGGCGCGTTGCGCCCAACCGGTCAATTCGCGTTTCGAAAACTCGGTGTTGGTAAAAATCACGCGGCTTTGCCGAAGGGTCGCCGCCAGACCGCGGGAAAAGTAGAACGATTCAAGTTTTGACTGAAACCCGGGATAATGTCGGCGATAGAAATCGCCCATGATGTCGTGGACAAAGGCCGCGACTTGCAGCGGCGGGCGCGCCACGAACGGGCAAAAGCCCTTCGGCAGAAAGAGCCAGCGATGTCCCGTGGCCTGCGCCGCCCGGTAAAGACTCCACTGGTCCCACCATGCCCGGCCCGCCTTGCTTCGCCGGGCAAAATTGAATTCCTGGACACGCGACTTGGCCGCCAGTCGCAAATGGGGCGAAACCTTGCTGTTGCTGAAGACCGTGAACTTCCGGAGTTGGGGGTGCGCGGACAGATACTGCGCCAGGTGAAGCGAAAAATTGTAAATCCCAATGGATTTGGTCGTCTCGACGTCCTGGTCGGCAATCGAATAGGCCAGATCGGTCATGATGGATTTTCCGGGTTGTATCAGGCTGTTGGCAAAGCTTCAATCGTGTCGCGCCTGCCAGGTTTCTGAGTTCATCAATGAAATCCCCCAAACATTGCGCCAAATTTCTGTTTTGTCACGCGGTATTCTGTGGCGGAACCAACTTGATGGTCCGGCGAAATGTTTGAGCCTGCACCGGCCGCGCATTGTTGCCCGCACCGGGCGGCTGCCGGACATTTTGCTTTGAAGCCGTTGAACGATCCGATTTACACTTCGCGAAGGCCGGAGCAACGCGTCCGTTTCGTTGTGTCCAGGCCCGATACCGTCTGGCGGAACCGCCCGGGAGGTGGTATGGTTTGAAATCCGAAGCGGGTTTGTTCTCTTGATCGAAAAATGAACGACGATTTGCAGAAGCGGATTCAAGAAGCGCTGGCCAATCCCCGGAACTTGGGCGAACTGGCCGGCGCCGATGCCGTCGGCACGGTCGGCAACGCCGATTGCGGCGAGATGCTGCGCCTGTGGGTGAAATTCAAGGAGCAGAACGGCAAAAAGGTCATTGACCGCGCCACGTTCCAGTCCTTTGGCTGCGAGACGGCCATTGCTGTCGCCAGCCTTGCCACCGAGCTCATCTGCGGCAAGACAGCCGAGGAAGCGCTGGCGCTCAAGACCGAGGAACTGGCCGGCGAACTCGGCCCGTTGCCGCCGATGAAAATTCACTGCGCCCAGCTCGTCGAAGGCGCCTTGCGGTCCGCGCTCGAACCGCAAGGTACTGAAGCCGGACCGGCATCCGCACCGTCAAACGCGCCGACGTTGCTCGACAGTTTTTCCAAACCCAAGGAAGGCGGCGTGAAGCTGACTTTTCTGGACGAGGAAAAGTAGCGCAGGCATCCGGGTTGCATCTGGTTCCGGTGAGGCGTGGCTGCCGACGAGCCGGATTGTAGCGTTGAGCCTGCGGCTCGAATTGATTGGCGCGCGGCGCGAATACTACAACAGACACGGCTCGCGTGGACGCTCACCCCGCCAAAATTTCAAAATTCGCAAAAACTTTCGCTTTCTTCGCGCCCGCCGCGCGATAAATTTTCAATTTCCTTCGCGGAATCTTTTTGTTATGGTCTTCGCAATTTAGAAAGGACTGTTTATGAATATAATTCAGGAATTCAAGGCCTTTGCCATGCGCGGCAACGTGGTGGACCTCGCCATCGGCGTCATCATCGGCGCGGCGTTTGGCAACATCGTCAATTCGCTGGTCAAGGACGTGATCATGCCGCCCATCGGCAAGCTGATCGGCAACCTCGATTTCAGCAACCTTTACATTCCGCTCTCGGAAAAAATCACGCAGGAGCAGGCGACTTTCAACGCGGCGCACCCCGGCCTGCATCTGCCGCTGGCCGAGGCCCAGAAGCTTGGGCCGGTGTTCGCCTGGGGCGATTTTGTGACCGTCACGCTGAATTTCATCATCGTGGCCTTCTGCATTTTTCTGCTCGTGAAAGGCATGAACAAGCTGATCCGCCACGAGGAGGCCGCAGCCCCGCCCACGCCGACGGAACAGCTCCTCGCCGAAATTCGCGACCTGCTCAAGAACCGGTCTTGAAGGCTGATTCCCGCGGCAACTTGTCCCGCAACTCTTTCAACGCCGCCCGGGCCGCGTCGCTCTCGGCGGCTTTCTTGCTTTTGCCGGAACCGCGCGCGAGCTCCACGCCGCCGTGATGCACCACACATTCAAACACGCGGTCGTGGTCCGGCCCGGTCGTCGAAACGACGTGATATTCCGGCGCTTCCGGCGAGCGGGCCTGCAACAACTCCTGCAACTCGCCCTTGGGATTTTCAATGATCGGCAGCACGCTCAATTTGCCAAAAGCCGCGCCGAATTCGCGCAGGATGAATTCACGCGCCGCGTCAAATCCGCCGTCCAAAAAAATCGCGCCGAGCAGCGCCTCAAACGTGTCCGCCAATGCAGATGGACGTTCACGCCCGCCGTGCATTTCCTCGCCGTGACCCAAAATCAAATGCGCGCCGAGGCCGAGCGTGCGGGCGTGTTCGGCCAGTGTGCGCCGGTTGACGAGCTTCGCCCGCGCCTTGGTCAACGGACCTTCGTCGAAGGCGGGAAATTTTTCATACAACTCGCGGGTGAGGACGAGTTGCAGCACCGCGTCGCCGAGAAACTCCAACCGCTGGTTATGCGCGGGTCTTTGCTGCACCTGGTCGCCGCTCGCGGTCGCCACGCCGCTTTCATGCGCGACGGATGGATGCGTCAGCGCCAGGCGCAGTAAATCTTCGCCACGGAATTTATAACCGAGACGGTCTTGAAGTGCAGCAAGGTCGAACACGGAAAAGCTTTGTTGTGTTGCAGCGGACGTGAGTCCGCTCATCATTCTTTTTTAAATGGTTAGAGTTGACTCACGTCGGCTGCTACGACGGTTGTTCAACGGTTTGTGGCGGGATTTCATTTTGATTTTGGGCAGACGCGGGCGGGTTCAACCCATGTTCCAACAACGCCGCCACGTCGCGCTGGACTTGTTCCAGTTGATCCAACCGCAAAGCCGGATCGGCGATGGTGAACACGTCGCCGGTCCTGGGCTGCTCGTAAATGAACACGCGCTTGCCGTCGCGGACGATTTGTTCCTTCACCTTGAACACACGTTTGCGTTCGAGCATCACGGCCAGAATGAACATCGCGGGCGCATAACGCGGGTCATTTTGCTCGACGAGCTTTCGCAGCAATGTTTCGGCGGTTTCGCGTTGAATCGGGTCCGGGGGCGGCGCCTCGTAAATGCCCTGCCAGCAGGACAGAAAACCTTCACGGTCGCGGACGTTCGCGCTCAATTGCGACTGCCAGCACGCGGCGCAAACGTCGAGCCGCCGCAACTCCTGCGGTTCGTCGAACAGCAGCGTGTGGCACAATTGCCGGTCGGCGAACGGCTGGTTGCACGCGGCGCACGCATGAGCGCGGGCTTGAATGTTCCACTCGTTCATGAACGCCGCCATTTAACCACGAATGAAGCGGGTGAACACGAAGAAATTTTTGACACGGATTTCACAGATTTTCACCGATTGCCCAAACAGTTTTTTTAATCCGTGCCAATCCGTGCAATCCGTGTCTTCAATTGGCGAAATCGAAATCCGAGCAGCTCATGAAGTAATGGCAGCGCGGGCAACGCAGCTTGCACTTCTCGTTGATCAACTCATGCCCGCACTGCAAACAAAACCGCCAATGCTCGCCGGAAATATTTTTGTCCGGCGGCCCGGGGCAGGCATCAGGCGCATGAACTTCAATTGTTGTCGAGTCGATGTTCAAATTCATCCGGTGTTAGCCGCGCCACGAAAGTTCCTTGCGAATCCAGTTCGGGTCGGCCTAGACGATCGCTGTTCTCATGCGGTGCGTTTGGCGAGGCGTTTCTTGAGTTGGGCGAGCGTGAGAATTTCGCCCTTGCCCGCTTCAACTTTGGCGAGGCGTTTTTCGAGGATTTTTTTATGCCACGCCGGCGATTCCAGTTTGTCCGGCTCGGCGGCCATCGAACGCCAGAGAAGCTCCATCGCTTGCAGCCGCTCGGCGAAGCTCATGCGCTCGATTTCCAAGGTTTCAATCATGGTTTCAAAGTGCCACTGCGAAAATGCGGCGTCAAGGCCAGTGCGGAATTACTGAATCAGTTGAAAAGGTATGCGTAGGTTAGCCACGCAACGCCAATAAAAATGACCAACCCGAAAATTTTTAGACCGGTCTTGGTAAAACCTTTCATTTTCAATTTCAGGATTGTCCCAGCTTCTTTGATTTTTCCGTCGCGGCGCGGACGGCGCTCATCACGGCGGCGCGCATTTTGCCCTTTTCCAGTTCGTGCAGACCTTCAATCGTCGTGCCGCCAGGGCTGGTCACCTGGTCTTTGAGCGCGCCGGGATGCGCGCCGGTTTCCAAAACCATTTTCGCGCCGCCCAAAACGGTCTGCGCGGCGAGCTGCGTGGCCACGTCGCGCGGCAAACCCGCCGCCACCCCGCCGTCGCTCAACGCCTCGATGAACTGATAAACGTAGGCCGGCCCGCTGCCGCTCAACCCGGTCACGGCATCGAGCAGCGATTCCTTCACCTGGAGCGCGAGGCCGACGGCGGAAAGAAGTTTCTTCGCCAGTTCGCCGTCCGCCGCGGTCGCGGATTTGCCGAGCGCGAACGCCGACGCGCCCGCGCCGACGAGCGCCGGGGTGTTGGGCATCACGCGGATGACGCGCGCGCCGGCGGGCAGCGCGGCTTCGAGTTTTGCAAGCGTCACTCCTGCGGCGATGGAGATGAGCAGATGTTTTTCGGTGAACGCGCCATGAATTTCCGCCAGCGCGGCGGGAACCTGGTCGGGTTTGGTCGCCAAAATCAAAACGCCGGCGAATTTCGTGACTTCGGCGTTGGCCGTAACCGTTTTCGCACCGACTTCGGCAGCGAAATGTTTACGCGCGGCGTCCACCGGGTCGCTGGCGATGATTTCGCGGGGGCCGGCGAGTTCGCCGCGAATGAAGCCGCGGGCGAGCGCGGTGGCCATTTTGCCCGCGCCGAGAAAGCCGATTTTCAATGGGGTTGCCATGAAAGTTTTGTAGCAGGCCATTTGGTTGAACGGAAGAAAATAACACCGGTCAACTCGCAGCTTGAATTTGCTCCGCTTACGCTTATCCTAGGCGCAGGACAGAAAAGGCCGCCGAGATTTGTTTTTTACGCCATGTCAAACAACCGCCGCACCTGGGACACTTTTGAAGCCATGCGCCAGGCCGCCGAAGAAGGCGACCCGCAGGCGCAATGCTATCTCGGCGTGTGCTTTCAAAACGGCCAGGGCGTGGCGCAGGATTTTCAGGAGGCGGTGAAATGGTACCGGCGCGCAGCGGAGCAAGACGACCCGGTCGCGCAATGTTATCTGGCCGTGTGCTACCTCCACGGCACGGGCGTGCCGCAGGAATTAGGCGAGGCGGCCAAGTGGCTGCGCGAGGCGGCGGAGCAAAGTGATCCGGCGGCGCAATTCAATCTCGGCATGCTTTACGAAACCGGCCAGGGCGTGCCGCAAAATTATGTCGAGGCGGTGAAATGGTATCGCGAAGCAGCCGAGCGCGGCTATCCGGCGGCGCAATTCAACCTCGGTGTCTTTTACGAAACCGGGCAGGTCGTTCCGCAGGATTACGTCGAGGCGGCCAAATGGTATCGCGCCGCCGCCGAACAGGAATGTGCGCCCGCGCAGTGCAATCTCGGACTTTGCTACCAGACCGGGCGCGGCGTGGAGCAAAACCGGCGGGAGGCGGTGAAGTGGTTCATCCGGGCCGCGCGTCAAGGCGACAAAACCGCACAACACAATCTCGGTCTCCACTACGCTGAAATGGAAATCCGGGAAGCGGAGGCCGCCGAAGCCGCCAAGAACCAGCCGCACTGAATCAACGGGCAAGTTCCGCGAGCTTCGCGCCGGCCTTGCCGGAATCAATCGTCTCCGCCGCGCACTCCTGGCCCTCGGCCAACGATTTCGTTTTGCCCGCGACGAACAAGGCGGCGGCGGCATTGAGCAAAACGGCGTCGCGTTTCGGGCCGCGCTCGTCGCCGCGCAAAAGGCGGCGGACAATTTCCGCGTTGGCCTTGCGGTCGCCGCCGAGCAAATCCGCCAGCGTGGCGGGCGGCAACGGGAATTGTCCCGGCGACAAAACCGACGTGGCGAAACCGCGTTCCTGATAAAATTCGGCGATCGTATTTGGGCCGAGCGTCGAAAGCTCGTCCAAAAAGTTTTCGCCGGCCGCTTTCCGCCCGCCGCTGAAGTCCGAGACTTCCCCGCATACGACCATGGCGCGGCGGACGCCGAGCGATTGCAGCACGCGGGCGAGCGGCTCGCACCATTCCGGCCGCGGCACGCCGACGAGCATCGCGGACGGCCGCGCCGGATTCAGCAGGGGGCCGAGAAAGTTGAAAATCGTGCGCTGACCGCGCTCGGCGCAGAGTTTGCGCGCGAGCGCGATGTGCTTGAACGCGGGATGATACGCCGGCGCGAAGAAAAACGCGAAATGGTGTTCACGCAATGAACGCGCGGCCTCCGGGGGGGACAAATCAATCCGCACCCCGAGCGCCTCCAGAACGTCCGCGCTGCCGGCTTGAGAAGTGACCGCCCGGTTGCCGTGCTTGGCGACGGTCACGCCGGCGGCGGCGCAAAGGATGGCTGCTGTCGTTGAAATGTTGAACGTGCCGAGCCGGTCGCCGCCGGTGCCAACAACGTCAAGGATTTCGCGGGCGCGGGTTTCGGCATCGAGCGGCGGCGGAATGGATTTGTCGCGCAGCGCGCGGGCGAACGCGGCGATTTCGTCCGGCGTTTCGCCCTTTTGCGCCAGTGCGGCCAGAAAACCGGCTTTGACCGCCGCCGGAATTTTTTCGTCGGTCAACTGCTCGACGGCCAGACGGACTTGCTCGTCCGCCAGCGGACGGGCTGCGGTGAGTTGTTGGGTCAGCTTTTCGAGCACGGGAGGATTCTAAACGTCGGCGCGGGCGGCTCAAACCGAAAGTGGGCGCACGAAAGCATGGACAGACGCGGAAAATTTTGTAACATGTCAGGCGCTGGCGCTGTCTCAACCAGGGACAGCGGGCGAAGTGAAATTTATGGCAGGTAATCGAGGCAGCGGATGGATAAAGTGGGCGACCGCCATTGTGGCGGTCGTGGTGGTTGTGGCTGGCGGCATCTGGTATTTCCGGCATGGACGGCAAGACGCGCCGGATTATCAAACGGTGGCGGTGACGCGCGGGGATTTGACGCAACTGGTGACCGCGACGGGGACTTTGAATCCAGTCGTGAACGTGACGGTAGGCAGCCAGGTTTCGGGCATCATCAATAAGCTGAACGTGGATTACAATTCAACGGTGAAGTCCAACGAGGTCATCGCGGAAATTGATCCTTCGACTTATTGGGCGTTGGTCGAACAAGCCACAGCGGATCTGGCCAACGCGAAGGCGAATTTGGAATTGCAGCAAGTGGAGGCGAAACGCAGCAGCGATCTGTTCACGAACAAGTTGATTTCCGGTTCCGATTACGACACGGCCGTCGCCAACTTGCACGAGGCCGAAGCCACGGTGCAAATCAAACAAGCCGGGCTGGACAACGCGAATGCAAATCTGGGTTATTGTAAAATCCGTTCGCCGGTGGATGGCATTGTGATTTCGCGCGCGATAGACCTCGGCCAGACGGTGGCGTCCAGTTTCAACACGCCGACGCTTTTTCAAATCGCGAACGACCTGACGAAAATGCAAATCGATTCGAGCGTGGCCGAAGCCGACGTCGGCGGCGTGGTGGAGGGCCAGAGCGTGGACTTCACGGTGGACGCGTATCCGTATCACACATTCTGCGGCACAGTCGTGCAAGTCCGCAATGCGCCGACCAATTCCAACAATGTCATCACTTACGATTGTGTCGTCGGCGTGACCAATTCGGATTACAAGTTGAAACCCGGCATGACGGCAAACATCTCCTTCATCGTCGCCCAAAGGGAAAATGTGCTGAACATTCCCAATTCCGCGCTGCGTTTTCGTCCGCCGGAAAATGCCGTGGTGCTGACCAACACCGTTGCGACGCAAACTTCGCCGGCCACGAACGGCGGCAATTCTGCCGGCATGTCCGGCGGGCAGGGCCATCGCAGCGGCCACCCGCGCGGCGAGCGCCCGGTTTTTCATACGGTATTTGTGCTTTCAGGCACGGGTGACGACGCGAAGTTGCAGGCGGTGCAGATCAGGACTGGCATCAGCGACGGCATTTCGACCGAGGTGCTTTCGGGGCTGAACGAGGGCATGCAGGTTGTGACCGGCCTGGTCTCAGCCGGCACACAGGCCGCCACCAGGACATCGGCCCCGTTTGGCGGCTTCCCCAGAATGCGTTGATGCGATTCGCCGTGCAGAACAATCCCGTCATCAAGCTCGACGAGATCCACAAGGTGTATCACACCGGCGAAGTGGATGTCCCCGCGGTGCGCGGAATTTCGCTGGATATTTTTCCGGGCGAATTTGTGGCACTTATGGGCGCTAGCGGCTCCGGCAAAAGCACGTTGATGAACATGATCGGTGCGTTGGATCGCCCGACCGGCGGGCACTACTGGCTGGATGGCATTGACGTTTCCACGCTCGACCGCGATGCGCTCGCTGATGTCCGCAACGAAAAAATCGGCTTCGTCTTCCAGGGTTTCAACCTGCTTTCGCGCACGTCGGCGCTGGAAAACACCGAAATGCCGATGCTTTACAACCGACAGCGCGTCCTGTCGCACGAACAGCGCGAACGCGCCCTGCGCGCGCTCGATCTGGTGGGCCTCGGCGACCGCGCCGACCACTACCCCAACCAGCTTTCCGGCGGCCAGCAGCAGCGCGTCGCCATCGCCCGCGCGCTTGTCAACCAGCCGTCCTTGCTGCTCGCCGACGAGCCGACCGGCAACCTCGACAGCCAGACGAGCATCGAAATCATGGGCGTATTCCAAAAATTAAACGGCCAGGGCATCACCATCGTCATGGTCACTCACGAACTGGACATCGCGCGTTACACCCGGCGCAACGTGATTTTGCGCGACGGCAACATCGTCAGCGACATAATGGTGGCCAGTCGTCTGAACGCGGAAAGGGAATTGCAGCAGCTTCGCGCAGCACAACAACTCGCGTTATGAGAATCTTCGCCTCACTAAAAATCGCCGGGCGCGCCCTGCGCCGGAACAAGATGCGTTCGCTGCTGACGATGCTCGGCATCATCATCGGCGTCGGCGCCGTCATCGGCTCGGTCAGCCTGACTTCCGGCGCCACCAAGCAGGTCGAGGATCAGGTCAGCAGCCTGGGCGAAAGCGTGATCACGGTCTTTTCCGGTAATTTCACCAGCGGCGCAATGCGCGGCGGCTGGGGCAGCGCGCCGACGCTGACCGTGGCCGACGCGCTGGCGATTGGCGGGTTGAAAAACGTTGTGGCCATCAGTCCCGAAGTGCGCGACCGCGAACAGGTGCTGGCGAACGGACTTAACTGGAACACGCAGGTGATGGGTGAATCGCCCGATTATCCGCAAATCCGCAACTGGGGCATCGCCAGCGGCGCGATGTTCTCCGACCAGGATGTGCGCAGCCTCGCGAAGTCCGCCGTGATCGGCAAAACCGTGGCCGACCAGTTGTTTCCCAATGAAAATCCAGTCGGCCAGACCATCCGCATCCGGAATCTCCCATTCCTCATCGTCGGCGTGCTGGCTCCCAAGGGTTTTAACCTGTTCGGGCAGGATCAAGACGATACGGTCGTCGTCCCTTATACGAGCCACATGCACCGCATTACCACCCGCATATTTGTGAACGACGTTCTGGTGGAAGCCGCCAACGACAAGGTCATCGACAGCGTGCAAAAGGACATCACGGATTTGCTGCTCACGCGCCATCGGAGCAAGGAGCAGGATTTCACCGTGCGCAACCAGTTGGAATTGATGCAGGCCGTCACGGCCACTTCGCGCGCGATGAGTTTTTTGCTTGCCGGTGTCGCTGCCGTCTCGCTGGTTGTCGGCGGCATCGGCATCATGAACATCATGCTCGTCAGCGTTACCGAACGGACGCGCGAAATCGGCATCCGCATGGCTGTGGGCGCGCGCGCGGCGGACATCCTCGTGCAATTTCTGATTGAAGCGGTTACGTTGAGCGCGATTGGCGGTTCAATTGGCATCATCGGCGGCGTTGGGTTTTCAGAAATTGTCGCCCACATAAAAGACATGCCCACGGTCACACCCGTGACCTGGATTGCCATCGCTTTCATTTCCAGCGCCATTATCGGCGTCATCTCCGGTTTTTATCCGGCTTGGAAGGCTTCAAAGCTCGACCCAATAGAGGCTTTGCGCTACGAATAGGTGTGACCGCGGAAATCCTGTCCACGCACACGCCGGCGTTGTTCGCCGTTGCCGTGAAACGCGCGGTCGAACTTTTGCATGTCGGCGAGGTCGTCGCCCTGCCGACGGAAACGGTCTATGGCCTCGCCGCCAATGCGCTGGACGAAAAAGCCGTCGCCAAAATTTTCCAGATCAAAGGCCGACCGGCGAACAACCCCGTCATCGTCCACGTCGCGGGCCTTGAAATGGCCAAACGCTGCGTGAACAACTGGCCGGGCAGCGCGGATCGATTGGCCAAAGCTTTTTGGCCCGGCCCATTGACGCTGGTGTTGCCGCGCGCGAAGGGAATACCCGACCTGGTGTCTGCCGGCGGCGCGACGGTCGGCGTGCGCTGGCCGGGTCATCCATTCATTCAGGCCGTGATTCGCCAGTGCGGCTTTCCGCTCGCCGCGCCGAGTGCGAATCTAGCCAGCCGCATTTCTCCGACAAACGCTGAACATGTGCGAAAGCAACTCGGCGGAAAAATCCCTTTGATTGTGGATGGCGGCCAGTCGCAGGTCGGCATCGAGTCCACCGTGCTCGATTTGTCCGTCAGCCCGCCGCAAATTCTGCGACCGGGCATGATTCATGCCGAATCGCTGGCGGCGGTGTTGGGGAACATCCAACATCCAACATCCAACATCCAACATCCAGATTTGCGCAGCCCGGGGATGTTCAAAAAACATTATTCGCCAAAGGCGAAGCTGGTAATCTTGAATTGGCAGAACGACGCAGATTTGAACTCTCAACTCTCAACTCTCAACCCTCAACCCTCAACCTGTCACGTCATCGCGCACACCCACATTCCGTCGGCGGAAAATTTCGCGCGCGTGAGTGTCATTCCGCACGACGCGGAGGCGTTTGCGCGGGCGATTTATGCGGAGTTGCACCGCTGCGACGAGGCGGGCGCGGAGCGGATCGTTGTGGAGGCCCCGCCGGAATTGCCGGAATGGTCGGGCATCGCCGACCGGTTGCAACGCGCAGCGGCATGATTGGCCGCAATGTTTACCAGCGCACCCGGTCGGTCAGGAACAAACCGGACACAATGGCCGCAGAACCGGACGGTGAGTGGGTCAAAGGGAACTGCGGCGAAATTTGATTTTGCCCCAGGGCCTTGAGCAGGAAGTTTCCCCAGCTATTCTCACCGCCGCGCACACAGTCGGAGAGCAGTTTGTCGTCCATTGTTTCCGGGGTGAGGTAAAGCCCGAGGACGGGTTTCTGGTAGTCGTCGCCGATGGCGAAAAATTCATCCCGAGTGTTCAAGGTCAACCAGACGCATTGATGGTGGCCATACCAGGCGACCGCCCAGGGCACATCGCTCATCATCAATTCATTTTCCTTCATCCAACCGGCGGCTTTCTGGATGTCCGGTGGATAATAAGGCGGGTAGGCCACCGGCAAGGTTTTCGGCGCGCACAGGGTAAAAATCAACGGCAGGCACGACACCACCACAAAAAGCGCGGTGACGGCGTAATGCAGTTGGGCCACCGGCAATTTCATTTGCCGCAAAAGGGTCAGGAAGAAAACCCCGCCGTAAATGAACACCAACGGCACCGTCAGTACGATCAGGTTCTCGGAATTCACCCCCGGCGATTCGATGGAAACTTGCGTCTGCCCCAAGGCTTGAAAGATGATGAACGTCCCCAGGCACATCAGTAAAAAATAACGCATGCGGCGCGCCGCCGTGCCGCGAAATCCCAGCAGCAAACCCGTCAGGAAGAACATGCCGGCCCAGCTTCCCCCGAGTTTCAGCAGGTCATTTTCAAAAATGCTGCGCAGATTCCCGAAAAGCTTGTGGAGGATTGGCTTCAGCAAAAACACGTAGGTCAAATCCGGATGCGCAGACCGTTCCAGAACCGTCCCCGGGAAAGTGGCTCCTGCGGCGATCGCATAACCTGCCGTGCCAAACGGCGTGCCGCTTACCATCCAATTGCGAACCACCCACGGCGTCAGCACCATCATGAACGCGCCCAACGCCACCAACACCTGCCACACCCGGCGTTGACCGCCGAACAACGCCACAAACACCAAGGCCGGAATGATCACCCAGCCAAAGGCATACCGCGTCAACGCGCCCACGCCTGCCAGCATGCCCGCCACCGCCGCCAGGGCGAACAGCCACTCCAGGCGTGGTTGAGGCTCGCGCGCCAGTTCTTCGATTTTCAGCAGGCACCACGTCAACCCCAGAAAAATGACCATCAGCAACAGCGTGGACAGGCCTGACATGCTGAACCGCCAAAGCAAGGCGCAGCCCAGCACCAGCAGCGCCGACAGCCAGGCCGCCGCCGAGTCGAACAATTTTCGCGCCAGAAGAAACGTCTGCGCTGTCAACACCAG
>Ga0181532_10002363_pt1 | contig 17638 bp, 13 predicted proteins | sample PEATcosm2014_Bin_33_FD_119768 | JGI IMG/M metagenome (GOLD analysis project Ga0181532, IMG submission 119768) | Peatland microbial communities from MTU Mesocosm Facility, Houghton, MI, USA - PEATcosm2014_Bin11_30_metaG | ecosystem: Environmental > Terrestrial > Soil > Wetlands > Peat | place...
CAGGGATGACATCCACTCTTCATGATCTTCCCCACACATTCCGATGGCAAACGTAGAGAGTCCCGAGGTGGTGTTGGACTCATTCGTCTCGGCCAGTAGCTCGCGTTTAGACCCTTGCCGACCTGATCCCACAACTCCCTTGCGGGTTCATTGCGGGGCGATCATGGCTCGGGCTCCGGGCTCACCGCCAACCGGATAAATCAGTCGAACGCCTCGGGACTCTATCTTGCCTCTGACATGAGCTCTTGTTCGCCTCGACCAGCGCTTAGCTATAGACCCTTGCTCGCCCTCCCAAACTCACCTCGCGGTTGTTTGAGTGACTTCGCTTGAGCCCCGGACGCTGCACCAACCGGGAAAACTTCAGAACGTGTCAAAGAACGATTATGGTTTTAACACATCTGTTTCTTGCGTCAACGAAATTCATGCGTCTGTAACTGCTTATTCGTCAATCGCATGCAGCTCATGCACAGCCGGGTGACACGGAAGTGGTGCAGTCGACGGCGCCGGACTCTGCACCCGCCAGCATCCATGCGGTTTTCTGCGGTTTCTTCTGTTCTTTGGTGCGGAGATCACATCAGACTGTGATTGTGCAAATCGGCGTTTTACCCGCATGAATACGCGCTTTGTCGCACCCTCGCCTCCAGTTCTCACGCGGATACTTACGTCCTACAATCGCTTTCTCTACAATTCCACGGTGAATGGATGGGTGGTTGGAGGGCTCTGTGATGCGAAGGCGGCGTCTGGCGGCAACGGTTTGTTTTCTGGCGATTCTTTATGCGGCGCAGATGTCGCTGGCGCAGGTCAGCCAAGCGCAAGTCAAGCCAGCGCAAAGCGCTGAAGCCAAGACGGCGAAGTATATGGAATCGGTGCGGCGCCGGCCGGGGCTGCTGCTGGCGTTTTTGCAGCAGATGCCTAAGGGCGGCGACCTGCATGTCCACCTGAGCGGTGCACTGTATGCGGAGAGCATGATCGACTGGGCGTCGGAGAGCGCACTTTGCGTGGACCGAAGCACTTCGAAGCTGATTCGCGCCGCTTGCGACTCGTGCGAGCCCTACACGAACAAGCCGTCGGTGCGTTGTGCTTATCAGGACCACATTCTCTACGGGCAACTGGTGGACGCGTGGTCGATGCGCAACTGGCATCAAGCAGAGGAATCGGGGCACGACCACTTCTTCGCTACCTTCGAGAAGTTTGGTCCGGCGGTGGAGAAGCACGTCGGCGAAGCATTCGCCGAAGTGGCGTCGCGGGCGGCGGAGGATCATCTGCAGTATGTGGAATTGATGCACACGGCCGATGGGATGCAGGCAGCCATGCTGGGTAGCAAGGTGGGATGGGATGACGACTTCGGCAAGCTCCGCGAGAAGCTGTTGGGCGGGGGAATGGCGGATGTGGTGGCTTCGGTGCGCAGCCAGCTCGACTCCGATGAAGCTCGCAAGAAAGAAGTGCTGCATTGCGGGACGGCGCAGGCCGATCGGGGATGCGAGGTTACGATTCATTACTTGTACCAGGTATTGCGCGGGTTGCCGCGGGAGCAGGTCTTCGCGCAGATATTGCTTGGGTTTGAGCTGGCCAAGGCCGATCCGCGGTTCGTGGGCTTCAACCTAGTGATGCCGGAAGATTATTACGTGCCGATGCACGATTTTGATTTGCATATACGGATCATCGAGGCGTTGCACAAGTTTTATCCGGGGACGCATGTTTCGCTGCATGCCGACGAACTGGCTATGGGGCTGGTTCCTCCCGAGGGATTGCGATTTCACATTCGCGAATCGATTGAGCGCGGCGGAGCGGAGCGAATTGGGCATGGCGTGTCGGTGATGAGCGAAGACGATCCGATTGGGCTGCTGCGTGAGATGGCTAAGAAAAATGTGCTGGTCGAGATTTGCCTGACTTCGAACGATGTGATTCTGGGCGTGAGTGGCGACCGCCATCCGCTGCCGATTTATATGAAATATGGCGTGCCGGTCGCGCTGGCTACCGACGACGAAGGCGTTTCGCGGAGCGATATGACGCATGAATATCTGCGGGCGGTCGAGACCTATGGCTTGTCGTATGCGGATTTGAAGCGGATGGCGCGGGAGAGCCTGGAACACAGCTTTATTCCTGGTGATAGTCTTTGGATCGATGGGGGGAGCGATAGACGCGAACTGCGGCGGGCCGCGGCTTGCGCGGATGGAAGAGCGTCCGGTGATCGGATCTCCGGAAAATGTCAGAAATTAGTCGATGGGAGTGAGCGCGCTCGCGTGCAGTGGCAGTTGGAGCGGGCTTTTGTTGAGTTCGAGAATAAGTTCTAGGGCGATGCCGGATCTTGCCTGGCCGGGGCGGACGAATGCGTCCGCCCCCACGTAGTTCTCTTATGAACCCTGACCTGTTTACTCGCGCTGAATCGGCGGCAGCTTTTGTGCTTTCGCAGACTACGCTGCGCCCGCAGATCGCTCTTGTGCTTGGCTCTGGGCTCGGATCTTTTGCTGACGATCTCAGCGACGCTGTCCGGATTCCTTATGCCGACATTCCGACCTTTCCGCGGTCGACGGCGGTTGGGCATGCCGGACAACTTGTGGTGGGCAAGTCCGGCGACGTTCCGGTTGCGGTGATGCAGGGGCGAGTGCATCTGTATGAAGGCTATTCGGCGGCTGAGGTCGCTTTTCCGGCGCGTGTGCTGGGGCGAGTTGGCGTGCGCGCTTTGATTCTTACCAACGCGGCCGGCGGCATTAATGTCGAATATGGGCAGGGCGCGCTGGTGGTCCTGCGCGATCACATCAATCTTCAGGGGCAGAATCCGCTGACCGGCGGGAATGACGAGCGCTTTGGTCCGCGCTTTCCGGATATGACATATACCTACACCAAGCGCTATCGCGAGATCGCGCTGGAGGAAGCGAAGAAGCTTTTTATTCCGCCGCGCGAGGGCGTCTACGCGGCGCTGGCCGGCCCGAGTTATGAAACGCCGGCGGAGATTCGCTACCTGCGCGCCATCGGCGCCGATCTGGTGGGCATGTCGACCGTGCCGGAGGCAATCGCCGCGCGGCACATGGGGATGAACATTCTGGCAATCTCGTGTGTGACGAATATGGCCGCCGGAGTTCTCGATCGGGCGTTGGTGCATGAAGAAGTGCTCGAAGTGGGACGACGAGTGATGGGGCAGTTCATCGCACTTTTGCGGGCGGTGCTGCCTCGGATTGCAGGGGAATTGAAGAAGGCGGGGTAGGGTTCAGGACGAGCTACGCTCGGGTTGGACGGACGGATGTGTCCGTCCCTTACGGGCCAGAGGCCCGTCACCACACGGGCCAGAGGTCCGTCACCACACGGGCCAGAGGCTTCTCACCGCATGGACATCGGCGCCGGGCTCAGTGGCTTTTTCGGGGAATGAATATCGTTTGCCGCGGGTCTATGCCATACACTGTCGCGAAGTTTCCCTGATTTACGGCAAAGCTGGCGCGTTCGCGCGAATCGATGAAGAGCAACGGCTGTTTGAGGGGCACATCGCTGAACGTCCGAACGAACTGCATCTCAATTTCGCGTCCCGCGATGGTTGCTCTCACCTTGTCCCCGTGCTGATAGCCGAGCTTCTGGAAGTCTTCGTCGCTGATGTTTGTAACCAGATTGCCGAACGGACCATCCAACGCGATCACTTCTCCGGTCAGGCCTTTGTCGTCAACCTTGGCGGCCTTCAGATCGAGGCGGACTAACTGCTTGACTACGGGGCCGACCTGGGTCCAGTCGTCGCCGCGCGCGATGTGTGCGCCAACGGGGGAAAAAATATCCCGGCCATGGAAGGTGGAAGAAATCTTCGCACCGACCATCCAATCGGGATTGGTGATCTCGCGAACGCTTTCAATGCCGTCGCGGTCCTCTACCAGCGACATCAGGCCGTTGTCGGGCAGGACGAAGAATTGTCCGCGCTTGGTTTTCACCACCACAGCTTTGCGCGAACTGCCGACGCCGGGATCGATGACCACCACGAACACCGTTCCCGGCGCAAAATAGGGCGACGCGCCGTACAGGTAAAGGGCGCCGTCTCGAATCGAAAAAGGTGTCACCTGATGCGTGAGGTCGACAATGCGGAGGTTGGGTGTGATTCCGTACATGACGCCTTTGCAGAGGGCCACCGAGTCGTCGATCACGCCGAAATCGGTCATGAAGACGACGGTCGGCGGTTGCACGAGCGTCGGCGTGGGCGTCGGCGCGATTGAGGGCTGCGCCAGAAGTGGGAGCGCGAGAAAAAGCAAGAGGGCGAAGCACAAACCCAGCGCTCGCGTCGATTTTGCCACCGAGGACGATGCCGTCTGCATAAGGTCTAACCCTCCGGGAGAACTGGTTTGGTTGCTGCCTGGGGCCGGTCGCTAGTCCAGTAGGTCACTAGCTCCGTGAAGTGAATGATTCTACCCGCTCAAGAGCCAGAACCCAAAGCTCGCTTCGGGCATCTATAATCGGGGCGGCAACCAAACAGCCATTATCGGAACAACTACAGGAGAGCCAGCGATGTCTAAAGTGATTCCTGAAAAATACGTCGACCTTTTCCATAAACGTGCTTTCGCCAGTCTTGGGACCCTCATGCCCGACGGACAGCCACAGGTTACTCCGGTGTGGTGTGATTTCGACGGCCAACACGTCATCTTCAACTCGGCGCGCGGACGCCAGAAGGATCGCAACGTGCGCCGCGATCCACGGGTTGCGCTCGCCATTGTGGATCCGGACAATCCTTACCGGTATCTGGAGATTCGCGGTACCGTGGTTGAAATCACCGAAGATGGGGCCGACCAGCACATCGATAAGATGGCGAAGAAGTATCTGGGAGTCGACAAGTATCCGTACGCCAAGCCGGGAGAGGTGCGTGTGATGTACAAGATCCGGCCGGAGCACACTACGGTCATGGGGTAGCAGCAGATAGCAAACCCCTGAAGGGGCGTCTGACCCTGAATGATCTTCGCGCATCGCTATAGCGATAGCCTGATACGAATCTCGAGTCTTCGTCCCTGGTTTCTTACTGATGCTGCCCAGGGCCGCGGGCGAGGGCGCCCGCGCTACACGAACTAACCTTTCTTTGCCTCACGAGTCCAACTCATGACGGAACTTTGGAGGCTCACTCCCCGTATTAGAAGGCAACAGTCGAGTGATCCGCGGCATTGCCTGCTTGCGGGAGGAGTTGTTTATGGAAGTTGGAAAGAATAATGGCGATGGCTTGCGCGTGATCGACACCCAGGCCAATAACATTTCAGCGCACCAGGTGGTACAGGCTGCGCACGAAGAACTCCTGCAGTTGCTGCGGCAGCGAGCCGAGGTCATGAAGCGCATTGGCACCCTGAAGCAGACCATTGCCGGATTGGCGAATCTTTTCGGCGAGCAGGTGCTGGGCGACGACTTGCTGGAATTGATCGACCGCAAGCCCAATGGCCGCCAGCCCGGCTTCACCAAGGCCTGCCGGAGGGTACTGATGGAGGTCCGGCGACCGCTTGGAGCGCGTGAAGTTTGCGTGGAGCTGGAACGATATGCTCCGGCAATTCTGGCGCGGCACAAGGATCCGCTGGCTTCGGTGACAACGGTTTTGAATCGTCTGGTGGATTATGGCGAGGCTCGCAGCCTGAGCAACGATCGCGGCCGGCGGGTGTGGGAGTGGGTCAGCGACCGCGAGCCTGCGGCGGACGCGGTGCCTTCCCGGAGAACGGCCTGAGGAGCGAACGGGGAAGAATGCCGGCCGCCGGGAGACTGCAGACTGCAGATCCCTCGCTTCGCTCGGGATGACAATTCTGCTCGGGGTGACAATCCTTGGAGAATTCCTAAGCCGGTAACAGCCGTCCTTTTTCCAGATGGCGGGTTACGTGGGCGTAACCGGCCGCGTGCGGATCGTGCGTCACCATCACAATCGTCTTACTGAAGCTTTCGTTCAGCCGCTTCAGGATTTCCAGAATTTCCGTTGCCGAATTACTGTCGAGGTCGCCGGTCGGTTCATCGGCGAGAATCAGGGTAGGATCGCTGACGATGGCGCGAGCGATGGCGACCCGCTGCTCCTGTCCACCCGATAGCTGCTTGGGCAGGTGATTGACGCGGTCCTCGAGTCCAACGAGTTTTAGCGCGGTCATCACGTGATCGCGGCGTTGCTGTGGCGTCATCCTGGTCAGCAGCAGCGGCAACTCGACATTCTCGAATGCGGTCAGCACCGGGATCAGATTGAAAGTCTGGAAGACATATCCGACGTGAGTATTGCGCCACTTGGCGGACTGCGAGTCGTTCAGACGAAAAATATTTTCGCCCATTACCAGAAGATCGCCGGACGTGGGACGGTCGATGGCTGCGATCATGTTCAGCAGGGTCGTCTTTCCCGATCCTGAGGGCCCCATCAGCGCCAGAAACTCGCCGCCGGCGATGTCGATGGAGACGTTGTCGAGCGCAGTGACCTGGAAAGCGTCGCGCTTGAAAATCTTACTGACGCCACGGGCCTGGACGACCTTGCTGCCTACTGCTGGTTGCGTCGGTGTTTGCGAGGTTGCGCTCATGAATTCCCCTTGATGCGAATCTTTTGCCCGTCCTGCAAATCCGCGGGCGCGGCTGTGATTACGCTTTCGCCGCCGACGAGCGAGTCCACCAAATAGCCTCCCGAACGCTGGCCCTGCACGTGAACATTGCGGCGGAGAGCCTTGCCGTTGAAAGCGAGCAGCACAAATTTCGTGCCATCTTTGTCGCGCAAAGCGGCGGTGGGCACAAAAACATAAGTTTGCTTCGCGGCCGCGTTTTTATCGTCATTCGGCTTCGCCTTGAACTGCACGGTGGCATTCATTTCCGGGCGCAGGTAGGAATCGGGTTGCAGAATCTGCACCTTGACCTGGACGGTTGCTTTCTGGCGATTTGCTTCCGGCGACATTTCGGCAATCTCGCCTTTGTAGGAGCGATCCTTGAACGCGTCGAGGGTGACGATGCCTTCCTGCCTGGGAGACAGCTTGGCGAAGTCGTCCTGCGCGATATCGAGTTCCACCTGAATGTCGTTCAGATCGGCCAGGGCGACCACCGATCCACGCGGGCCGCCTTCGGCTCCGCTGGCGAATTGCGCGGTGACCAGTTCACCCTTCTCCGCCGTGCGTTCCAGAATCGTGCCGGTGACGGGGGCGCGAATCACGGTGGCGTCGAGCTGAGATTTGGCATAGGCCATCTGGCCTTCTGCCTGCAACAGGTCGCCGCGAGCACGGAGAATTTCTTCCGAGCGCGGACCAAGCTGCATCAGCTTAAACGCCCGTTCCAGCGAATTCATTCTTTGCTGCGAAGCGTCGCACTTGCCGATCGCGTCGTCCAAATTCTGTTTTGACATGACTCCCTGCGCAACCAGGTCACGTGTGCGATCCAGATTGATCTTGTCATTCAGAGCCGTTGCTCGCGCCTCCTGCAGATTGTGATCCGCCTGCTGGATCTCCTCCGGGCGCGAGCCGTTCTCATTTTCAAGCAGCCGTGCTTTGGCGCTCGCGACCGCACCGCGAGCTTGTTCGTACTGGGCGCGAAATTCCTCGTCCTCCAGGCGCACCAGGACTTGTCCTTCTTTCACCTTGTCGCCCTTTTCCACGCCGATCCAGGCCACGCGGCCGGTGACCTTCGAATTCACGCTGATTTTGTGATGGGCGACGATGTATCCGCTGGCCGAGAGCACGGTGCTGCCGGCTACGTCACTGCCTTCCGCGGTGGCGCGCGCAACCTCCACCTCGGGTGTGTCCGAGGCGAGCGCGCGGTACGCCAGGGCAACGATTCCCATGAGGACGACCACGGCGATTCCGCCGAGAATGAAGCGGCGCGACCACGCCGGCGGTTCTCCGCCTCCGTGGCGCAGCGAATGATCGATGCGCAGACTTCGCAGATCTTCGTGCTTCGTATCGCTAGGGCCGAGGTCTGTGGGCATTAGTTGAAGGATGCTCCAGATTCTTATGTTGACGCAAAATCTAAGTCGCTAACAATTGTACGAATTATGTATGAACAACGTGCGAATCAGGCGCGCAGCGAGGTTAGAATATCTTGCCGCGCCGCATGCCAGGCGGGTGCGAAGCCTCCCAGCAAACCCATGATCATGGCAAATAGTACCGCCGCTACTGCGACTCCCCACGTCAGGTGCAGGCTGAACACCGTCTCGCTGAAGGTGAGCTGGTTGCCGATTCCCGTGGTCATGCCGTTGAACGGCAATATCAGAACAATCCCGACAATCGCTCCCAGCAACGAAAGCAGCAACGCTTCGATCACGAACGAGGTGAGAATGCTGGGCCGGGAAAATCCTATGATGCGAAGAGTGGCGATCTCGCGCGAGCGGTATGCGACCGCCGCATACATCGTATTCATGGCGGCGAAGCTGGAACCGATCGCCATGATGATGGCTACAAACGTGCCAATAAATTTGATCGGTCCGCCAGAACTGGTTTGCTTCTCGTAGTAATCGGTTTCGAGCGTGCCCTCGAGCTTCAGCCGCTGATCGTCGCTGACGCGGTGTTTCAGCGCGTCCGCCGCGATAGGGTCGGTGGCTCGTAGGTAAGCAGAAGCATAACCGCCCTGGCGGTCGAAATCGGCGGCGATCTGGTTGACGTCGCCCCAAAGTTCGGAATCGTATGCGGTGCCACCGGAGTCGAACACACCGACGACTTTCCACTGCCCCTTGGCAAAATCCATGGTGTCGCCCACGTTGGCTCCGTTGAAACGGTCGTGGATCGACTTGCCGACGACGATCTCACGCTGTCCGGGGGTAAACCAGCGGCCTTCGACCAGTTTGGCGTTGGGACGCAGAGTGAGGCCCTCCGGCATCAGACCGCGAACCGAAACATTGACTTCGCCAGTGCCATCTTTGCGCGGGAGCACGACCACCACGACCCATTCGCCGGAGGCGATTGGATCCCCGTGGGCGTCTTTGGCGATGCCGGGTAGCGTTCTTAAGGTCGGGAAGAGATTGGCGTCGAAGCCTCCAGAAAGTTCGGCCGTGGATCCCTGGCGCATGACGAGCACGTTGATGGGATCGCCGCTGGCCATGAAAGCCTTCTTCAGACCCGCCAGCAGCGCCATCAGGAAGACGGCGGTGGTCACGGTGAGCGCAATGCCCAGGGCGGTCATGATGGTGAGGCCCTTGCGCAGCTTCAGATTGCGGATGTTATAGCTGATCGGAATCGCCATGGTGTTTTCGCTAGCCGATATGGCGCAAGCCCTCCACGATACTCAATTTTGCGGCATGGTAGGCGGGAAGGATCGCGCTTAGGAATCCCACCATGGCCGCGACGAAGATGGAGAGCAGAAAGGTCGGGATGGTCACCTGCATCCCGAGGAAGAAGAAACCCATTCCCGGGGCTTTGGCCATCGCCGACACCAGCCCGATAGCTAGCAGGCAGCCCAGGAAGCCACCGACCAAGGCGACGGTGATGGATTCACTCACATAAAGACCGAGAATCGATTGCCGGGTAAAACCGAGCGTCTTCAGCACGGCCACTTCCCGGGTGCGTTCGCGAATAGACATGGCCATCGTGTTGGCGGAAACGAGCAGGGTCGCGAACACGACGGCGAAACAAATACTCAGGATGAACGCCTTTACATTGCCAAGGCTGTTGATAAAGCCGAGCTGAAAAGCCTTCTCGGTTTCCGTTTTGGTGGGCTCGGGAGAGTTGTGGAACATGGCGTCGATGGCGGTCGCGATCTTGGGAACGTCCTCGGGAGAGTCCGCCAGAATGTTAAACGTGCCAGCGTGGCCCTTGGCGAAGGGAACTGCCTCCTCGACATACTTATAGTTGAAGTAGACGGTGATGGTGGGCTGGGGAGCCGTGAAGATTCCACGAATGGTGAGTTCCAGGTCCACCGGGAAGATGGTTCCCTTGATCACGATGCGATCGCCGATTTTCCAGCCATACTTCTTCGCCAGTTCACTGTCGACCACGCAGCCGGCTTGATCGCGCTGCCAGGCGGCGAGTTGATCGTCCGGAATCTTGAAGTCAGTTTGCACCTTAAAGATTTCCGCCGGATCGGTGCCAAACTGGGCGAAGAAATTTTCCGGCTTGTCGTCTTTGTACAAGCCGCCAAACCACTGCGTGGGAGCTACCGCCACGACTCCGGGGACGGTGCGCATTTTCTCCCGGTAATAGATGGGCATACTCTCGGTCAACGAAACGCGGTGTCGGGTAATCAGCCGCAGGGCCGACTCCGTGCTGCCCTTGTCAAGGTAGAAACTGTGCCAGATGGTCATCATCAGAGTCAGCAGCAGCAGCGAGAACGTGATGCTTAACACGGTCAGCAGGCTGCGGCGCTTGTTGCGAAACGCGCTTTTGGTCACGAAGCGGGTTAAGGTCATGCGACTCCGGAAGGCCCACTGGTTTGATTAGAGAATCACCCGGAAAGTAGAGCCAGCCCCAATTACGCTACACCTATTACGGTACACCTGAGAATAAAGCAGTGGTTGCGATATCGACAACTCGGGGATCTTCTTTTCATGAAACCCGACCGCCACATCCCCAAACTTGCTGAGGATCCCTTTCGTTTGCTTTGCTTTGGCGGGGGGCGTGGAAGCGAACTAACTCTGCCGAAGCGGCCATTTTCCGTTACTTCCGTAACTCTGAATTGTCGAGTTGATGGCGGTATTCTAATAGCGATTCTCCCCCTGTTCTTAGTTATCCCATATTCAGGGCGTAGTGCGGCTTATCACCGCGAGGGCGATTTCAATGGCAACGATGTTTGGCCGTTTCGAAATTCAGAGTGAACTCTCCAAGTCAGAGACCGCCATGATTTATAAGGCGATGGACTCGGAAACCAATCAAGTCGTGGCGCTCAAGACGCAGAGTCTGGAGCCGCTCGGCGAGCGTGCGGACGCGTTTGTGGAGGTGCTGATCAAAGAGGGCGAGAGCACGCGTGAGCTCGTGGGCCAGAATATTGTGCTGCTCTATGGCGCAGGCGAGATCGACGGCCAATTCTGCGCGGCGATGGAGTATATCCAGGGCAACAGTATCGCCACCATGCTGGCGCGCAAAGAAGGTTTTTCCATCTGGGATCTGCTCGATATAACGCGCCAGGTTTGTGCCGGTCTGGAGCAAGCCGCCTCGAAGGGCGTGGCCCATTGCTCGCTGGAGCCAGCAAAGATCATGGTGCAGTGGGATGGGATGGTCAAAATCCTGGGCTATGGCATCTCCAACATGAGCCTGATCGAAGCGGAATCGGGAAAAGGTTTGGGCCGGCTGCTGCCGTACTGTTCTCCCGAGCAAATTCGGGGAGAAGCTATCGACTTGCGTTCGAACCTGTTTACCCTGGGTGCGATCCTCTACGAGATGGTGGTTGGCCGGTTGGCTTTCGACGCTGCAGATCCGGTTACGCTGGTCGGCCGGATTGAAAATGATACGCCGGCGAACCCGTCGGCGGTGAATCCCAAGATCCATCCGGCGGTAAGCGCGCTGATTATGAAAGCGTTGGCTAAAGATCCGGCGGAACGTTATCAGAGCGCGCGGGAATTGGTGGATGACCTGGAGAAGTGCAAGGAGAACAGCAAGAAGGCTGCCGATCCCAAGCGGACGACCCAGCCGCCAAAGATTGCGGTGAATCCCGCGGCTCGTGCGGCGGCGGCCAGCAAGTTTGCGTCGGCACCGTCAAGCCCGGCTACACCGGAGACTTCCGCTCCACCTGTTTTGCCCAAACCTGCCGCGGCGGTTCCTGCCAGGCCGGTTCCGCCCAGAAACGACACACCATCATCTTCATCTTCGCCGGCATCTTCGCCAGCATTTTCGTCAGCCAAGCCGCCCTCAGCTGCAATGCGAGCCACTGCGGCCGCTGCGGGTGCGGTGAGTGGAGGTGCCCCCAGCCGCTTCTCCAATCCGAACTCCGATTCGGGATTAGATTCGAAATCCAACGCCAACTCGGATTCGGACACGGCCTCGCTACTCATGAGCGATTTTCAAGTAAGCGCTCCCGAAGCCGAGACTGCACCCAGCCCGGTTTTATCGGCAGCGGTGGCGGAACCGGAGACCGAGCAGCCTTCGCCTCGCATCGCCGTTGATCCGATGATGTCTGAGCCAGCGCCGAGCTCAGCTGGCGCAAGCTTTTCTGACCTGACAGAGCTGCCTCCGCTCAAGGAACCGGTTTTCACGCCGCCCGTTCCCGAGCCGGTTGAGGCACCTCGCCCGGTGGTGCAGCTCAATCCGCGGAAACAAGAAGAGAAACCAAGAATCCAGCCGCGGGAAGTTGCGGGGAAGGCAATCAAGGAAATCGCCACGGTTCCGCCTCGGTTGATGCTCTATTCCATCCTGGGCGCGGTTGGACTGATCCTCCTGATTGCAATCATGGTCTTTTTTCATGTCCGGTCGGAAGACGATGGTTCCACGGCTGCGCCTCAGCCCACGAAAGTCGCAAAATCAAACGCAACCGAGACAGACGAACAGGCTCCGGCGGCGCCGGCAGTCGCGAAGCCAGCTCCTCCGGTTGCGCCGATTGTGGAAGCCCAACCAAGCCTGACGGTACGCCAAGTCGAAAGGCGCACCGCCAACAATCGACGGAAGCCCGCTCCCGCCCCGATGCCGGTCATTATCCCGGGCCAGGCGCTGATCGACTCCACTCCGCAGGGTGCGCAGTTTCAAGTCGACGGGAGGAGCGATCCGTCGTGGATTACACCGTTTACGGTGGCGAACTTGCCTCCCGGGAAGCACGTCATATCGGTAAGCAAGTCCGGCTATTCGTCGGACATACGGTCGGTCGAAGTTGCCGGCGGCAGTAAATCATCCCTGGTGCTTCATTTGTCTCCGATCAACGCGCTGGTGGCGGTGAATAGCACGCCCCCTGGCGCCGAAGTAATCATGGACGGCAAATCCACCGGACGAGTGACCCCGGTGCAGTTCGCCGTGGAAAAAGGAAACCACACAATTCTGTTGCGCAAGCAGGGATACCTCGAAGAGACGGTCACTGCCGATCTCGGTCCGGGGCAGAATTTTCAGTACTCGCCCGCGCTCCGAGCGCTGGGGAATGCCGAGGAAATGCGGACCGTAGGCAAGTTCAACAAGATGTTTGGACGCGGCGGAGACAGCACCGCAGGCATGGGTACGATCAGCATTCACACCCAGCCGAAGGGCGCGCAGATCGCAATCAACCAACACCTGCTGGAGAAGTTGTCGCCCGTCGACGTCATGCTGGGACCGGGCAACTACATCGTGGATATCACGCTGACCGGGTTCAAGCCGGTGCACAAAGTCGTCAATGTCGACAGAGGCGGTAAGGTCGCAATCGACGAAATTCTTGGTCGGGAATGAGCAGGGACGTGGCTGACCTCTGACGGGGTCCGGGCATTCCGTTCCGCGTTCTTTCCCTCAAGAAGCCCGACTGCAAGCCGCAACTAGTTGATCGGCATAGTTGATCATGCGGAGCCCTTAACCGGAACGATCTGCCATCCGGCCCTCAATAGGTGTAATCTGGTGCCAGCGGTTTCCAGCCGCCTGTCGTTTACTGCCGCCAGAAATTCACAGCGTGCGTTTCAGGCGTGTAGGACAGGCTCGGGCAAGAAGGAGTGAGCTTGTGTCTTCGCAGCCCATGCCGGGCAGGGTAAGTCCCGATCTGTTGCAGGCTCTTCGCAAGATCGAATCGGTTCAGTCGTTCCCCAAAGGCGCCACGCTGTTTCAGCAGGGTTCCGCGGTCACTGGCGTTTACGTGGTGGAGAGCGGTGAGGTTCGCGTGCTGCTGCCAGCCAGTCAGAGACAAAAGCAGCTTTTGGAGGTGGTCGGGCCGGGAACCCTGCTCGGGCTGAGCGAGAGCATGACTGGGGAAAAGTATCGCATTACCGCTGAAGCGTCCGAGCAAACCACGGTGGCTTTCATTCCGCGCGAGACCTTCCTGGAGTTTCTGCGCAAGCATGGCGATTTCTGCATGCAGGTGGTGCGGCTGTTGAGCGAAGACTTGCACGGACTTTACTACAAGTTCCGCAGCATCAGTGCGCATCCGGGGCGTCCGCGACATCGGCCGTTGGATGAGCAACTGAACTAGCTGGTTTTCAGTTCCCGGTTCTCGGTTCTCAGTGGACCGGATCGTATAGGGTTTTTCTGAGAACTGAGAACTGCTCCTCTAGTTCGCCTTGAAGTTGACGGTGATTTGCGTCTCGATTTCGACTGGCTGGCCGTCGAGGTAGTACGGCTTGTATCTCCACTGGCGGACAGCCTCCACCGCGGCGTGCGCCAGGATGGCGTCTCCCTTGAGCACTTTCACGTTGGTGACGTTGCCCTCTTTATCGATGGTAGCTTGGATGTCTACTGCGCCCTGGGCATGAACCGCGAGTGCGGCTGGCGGATACTTAGGTTGCACCCTCTTGATGACGAGTCCCTGCGATACACCCTGGGAAACTTTTACTGTTGCGAGTGTGGGCTTGGGAAGACTTGGCGATTCCGAAATCAGGCTGCTCAAGTTGCTGTCGCTTGTGGATGCATCGGCGAGCGGGCTGGCGAGCTGAGGTGCGGAGTCTTCGGATTGGGCCTTCGCTTTGGTTCGCGCCGTGTTCGACTGCACGACTAGCGGTACCGAACTGGGCTTTTTCGCTCCCGGCTCAGGATCAATCGCGATCCGCGCCACCGGAGAATTACCGGTGCCGGCCGACGGTTTGTCGAGCGGTATCGCCGCGGTTGTTTTAGGAGCCGCATTAGGAGCCAAGCCAGGAGCAAGGGCTGGGGTTGCAGAACTCGCCGGGTCGTGTTGGCTCGTCGAAGGCGCCGCCACAGCGGCGGCGATAGGCGCCACAGCAGGCGTCGGCCGTGCGGCGCTCTGTGACATGCTTACGGCTTGCGGAGCCGGAGGCGTGCTGGATTTGGCAAACTTCCCGTAACCAACGTAGCCGAGTGCGGCCAGAGCCAGGATGATCACAGCTGCGATCAGGACTTTTTTCTTGGTCCCCGATCCGTCGGAATCTTTTTCGCGGAATGCGGCAAACGACGGGGCATTCCCAACATAGCCCGACATAGGAGTTGAAGATGGCGCCGCGCTGTGCGATGGCGTGGAGGACTCCGCTGCAACGGTCTTATTTTGTTTTTCTTTTGCTGGCAGAGCCGTTCCTTCCTTAGCCGGCGCCGCTGCTGCGGCTGATCGCGGGGCAGATGTGAAGGCGGAACGGGTCACCGGGGCTGGAGCGGACGCGGGAGCAACTTTTTCTGCTGCATCAATGTGGGCCGCCTCGGTCTTGATTTCATCCAGATTAATTTCATCAAGGGCAGCGGGCTGCCACGTTTCTGCCGCCTCAACCGCGATCATGGGCTCGGCCTGCGCTGCATGGGCGGGAATAAGCTCGGGTTCGATCACAGCTTCTACTGACGCTGCTATGGCTGGAATCGCGGGCGCCGACGGATCTTCAAGTTCAAACTCGGAAGAGATTGGCGGCGGAGCAATCGCCGCAGCGTTTCGACTTGCTGGTTGGGATGAACTGCCGGCGGATGCAGGGGCTGTTTTCGCGGATGTTGTTGTCGCTGCCGCGCTGGCGCCAGCGGCATCGGAGTTCTTCCGCAACAGCCCACGCGCGACTCGAAGAGTTCCCTTGGCTTGTTCGACGTTGATCGGCTTGGTGAGCACAAGGTTGGCGCCGATGCGGTAGGACTTGGCCACACCCGCCTGGCCTTCGACCACGGCGATGGCTAGCGTGCTCTGATTGGAACTGGAATTTCGCGCGCTCTTGAAGAGCAGCGAAGCGTTCTGCTCGTTCTCGCAGTCCACGACGATGGCGTCGTAACGCTGCGTCATCAACTTCTTGACCGCAGCAAAAGGTTCATGAACCGGCTCGATGGTGAAGTCCAGTTCGCTGAACACCTGACTTACGACGCGAGCCAGTTTTTCGTCGGGACAGAAGAGTAAAGCTTGGTAACCCATGATGAGGCCATCGTAGGTAATATGGTGGGTAACCAGCAAGTTACGGGGGTAATTGAACGGAGGTTGATGGTCGGGGGTCGTTCGCGGCTTTGATTGGCAATCGACTAACGATTAGCGACTAGCGATTAACGACTAACGACCAACGACCAACGACCGACGACGTTCGTGCTAAGGTCGCTGGAAGTCGACGATTACGACCGTCTGGAAAGGCTGAGCCTTTCCGTTGCGGAGGTAAGGCCGATAGCGCCACTGCTTCACCGCCTGGATAGCGGCGGTTGCCAGGATGGCGTCTCCCTCAACTAGTCGCAGGCCCTCAACCTTGCCGTTCTCATCAATGACCGCCTTGAGGACGACCGTTCCATCCGCTCCCACGGAGCGCGCTTCGGCGGGATATTTCGGCGGAACGCTGCGAGCCAGCCGTTTTTCCGCACCCTTGGAGGAGAGAATGATCGCGCTGCTCTCCCCGGGGAGTTCGGCGCTGGACAAAGACGAAGCCGCCGCGGCGGCCTCTTTCTTGCTGTCGCTGGGCTTACCAGCCTCAACCTTGATCGCCACGGGAGCAGCTGTAATTGTGGCCTTGGAAGTTGGCGGCGCAACGGTTGCGATCGGAACCGTTGCCGGCGCGACAGGAGCGGTCGCAGCGGCTGAACTCGCTGCGGCATCGGGGACCGCCGATGGCGTCCGATTCGGGTCGGTCGACGATTCCGGCGCGCCGGCAGAGGTTGTGGCCGGAACCAGCGGAGCCGGGGCCTTCACGGGATTTGCTGCCGGAACCGGCAGCGGGCTCGGTTGTGGATGCGCCTGCGCCATTCCTGCGAGCGCCAGCACACGATCAATCTGCGGTTGGGCGATCTCCCGGAATCCAGGTTCATAGATCCACGCAGCATAGAAGCCGGCTGCGGCGAGCGCGAGTACGAGCAACCCCACGAGCGAACCGCGTGGTTTCTGCTTTTGCTGGTAGGCCGAAAAGACCGGGGCGTCGGATTCGGGTGCCCGTCGATTCGGCGCGGCCTTGCGCGGGTCCGAAGCTTTCGGGTCCGATTCTTTTTGCTCGGAAACTTTCAAGTTCGAAGCTTCCAGGTTCGAGGCTTCCAGTTCCGATTCTTCCAGTTCCCTAAGTACGGGATCGTCGGACGGTGTTACCGGAGGCTTCGGTTTCGCAGGCGCCAGTTTTGCAGCAACGGGTGCGGCGTCGATTTCATCTTTCTCCGAATCCAAATCCAGAGCGGAATGCATCTTGGCCTTGACGGCCGGCGCCGAGAGCATTGCAGGAGCAGCGGCGGCGAAGCTCGGAGCGGCACTGGGAACGAAGCTGGGAACGGGTTCTGAAAAATTCGTCAGTTGTGAAGAGACAGCGGCAGCAGCGGCGTGGGCGCGTGGCTCGGGCGTAGCAGCGGCCGCCGGCGCGGGAGCGCTCTCGCTTGCCGGGACGTCCTTCCGCACCCGGCTGACCGCGGTGCGGATGGTAGTGCGGGCCTGGTCTTTCGCGACCGGCTTGGTCAAAATCAATTCCGCGCCCAAGCGAAAAGCAGTGGGCAGGCCGGCGCGGCCATCGACGATGGCGATGGGGACAGGGTTGTTGCCGTTTTTCCCGCGACGGCAAACGTCAAAGATCAGTTTGGCTGCTGGCAGGTTCTCGCAGTCAACCAATACCAGGTCGAAGCTTTGCGAATTGAGTTTTTGGGCAGCGGATGCCCCGTCCAGGGGGCGCTCGCAAGTCACTGACATTTCTTCTAAAACGCCAGTAATGGAGCTGACTGCCTGGTCATCGGGCGACAAGAGCAAAGCATGGGGCATGGCTCTCCCATGCTAGGAACCGCCGTCGAAAGCC
>Ga0181532_10002364_pt1 | contig 17637 bp, 17 predicted proteins | sample PEATcosm2014_Bin_33_FD_119768 | JGI IMG/M metagenome (GOLD analysis project Ga0181532, IMG submission 119768) | Peatland microbial communities from MTU Mesocosm Facility, Houghton, MI, USA - PEATcosm2014_Bin11_30_metaG | ecosystem: Environmental > Terrestrial > Soil > Wetlands > Peat | place...
CGGCGTTGAAGAAACCGGTGGCATCGGTGCCGTCGTCGGGCCGCCCATGCTGCGATACCACGGATTGCACCTCGGGGTACTTGCTCATCAGCACGCGCATGCGATTCACATACCCGTCGCTGTCCTCCAGCGACACCGATTGGGGGAACGTCGCACGGACCCACAGGTTTCCCTCCTCGAGCGAGGGCAGGAACTCGAGCCCCAGCGAGCGCACCGCGAACACGGCGAACAGCGACAGCAGCGCGACGCCGGCGAAGGTGATGATGCGGTTCGCGAGCACGAATTCCAGGGCCGGTTCGTAAACGCGGCGCAGTGCGCGAACCAAGGGCGTTTCCCGCTCCGAAACCTGCTCGGGAAACATCAACAGACTCAGCGCCGGTGCAATGGTGAAGGTTGCAATCAGACCCCCGGCGATGGCATAGGCATAGGTCTTGGCCATCGGACCGAATATGTGGCCCTCGATCCCGGACAGCGTGAACAGCGGGACGAAGCCCGCGATGATGATCGCCGCTGCGAAGAAAATCGACTGACTGACCTCGGCCGACGCAATCGATATGGTGCCCATCTTGCCGCGAAAGCCGCTCGGAACGCGCATCCGGTGCAGCTGGCTGGGCCCGGTGCCCAGGTGTGCGGACGCCTCCGCCAGATGCCTGAATATGTTCTCCACCATGATTACGGTGGCATCGACCACCAGCCCGAAATCAATGGCTCCGACGGACAGCAAGTTCGCCGACTCGCCGCGCATCACCATGAGCCCGATGGCGAACGACAGCGCGAACGGAATGGTCGTGGCCACGATGATGGCGCTGCGCAAATTCCCGAGGAATGCCCACTGCAGCAGGAAGATGAGCACGATGCCCGCGACCATGTTGTGCAGCACGGTGTGAGTCGTGATGTTGATCAGGTCGCTGCGGTCGTAGATGCGCTGGATGCTGACGCCGGGCGGCAAAATGCCGGTTTTGTTGATCTTGTCCACTTCCGCTTCGACGCGCTTGATCGTCGGCACGCTTTCGGCGCCGCGGCGCATGAGCACGATGCCCTGCACGATGTCGTCCACGTCGTCGTAGCCGGCGATCCCGAGGCGCGGCAGGTGCCCTATGGTCACTTCGGCCACATCGCCGATGAACACCGGCACGCCCTGGTTGCTGGTGATCAAGGTGCGGCGAATCTCATCCGCCGAATGGATGAGCCCCACACCGCGGATCACCGCGGACTGAGCGCCGAAATCGACCGTCTGGCCGCCGACGTTGATATTGGCGTTGCCCAGAGCCGTCAACACCTGCGGCACGGACAAGCCAAAGCCGATCAACTTGTGCTGGTCGATGGCAATGTCGTAGGTCTTGGTCTTGCCGCCCCAACCGGTCACGTCGATGACCCCCGGCACCGCCTTGAAGCGCCGCTCGAGCACCCAATCCTCGAGCGTCTTCAAGTCGGTCACCGAATAATTGGGAGGCCCCACCACCCGATAGCGGTAGATCTCGCCGATGGGGCTGGTCGGCGAGATCTGTGGCTGCGCTCCGTTCGGCAGGGCGGCGAGCTGCGAGAGCCGGTTGGTCACCCACTGCTCGGCCTGGTAATAGGTGAAATCGTAGGTGAACTGGACCTTGACGTCGGACAGCCCGAACAGCGAGATGGTGCGGATGGCCTGCACGTTGGGGATGCCGGCCATCTGAATTTCGAGCGGGATGGTGATGTAGCGCTCGATCTCCTCGGCGGATTGCCCCGTGCTCTGGGTGACCACGTCGACCAGCGGCGGCACCGGATCCGGATACGCCTCGATGTTCAAGCTGAGAAAGCTGACGATGCCGGCGCCGAGCATCATCACCAGCAACACCACGATCAGCACTCGCTGCCGCAGCGCGAAGGAGATGATCGCGTTCATGTGGAGCCGGCTGCCGCCGCCTGATCGATGAAGAGGCCGCCCTTCGTGACGATCCGCTCACCCGGCTTCAAGCCGTCGAGCACCTCGACCAGGCCGTCGTCGTGCCGACCCGTGCGGATGGCGCGGTACGCGAGCAATCCGTCTCCTGCAACCAGCCACACGTGCGCGGCATCGCCCTCGTACACCACGGCCGCCTCCGGTACGGAGGGAGACTCCGATGAGGCGCTGGTGATGATCCGAAAATTCGCGAACATCTCCGGCTTCAGCGCGCCGTCGCGATTGTCGATTTCCGCCCGCGCCGGGAGCCGGTGCGTCACCGGATCCACCAGCGCCGCGACATAGGTCACCCGTCCGACGTAGGTGCGCTTCGGATACGCGGGCACGTGCACTTCCATGAGCTGGCCAAGATGCACCGATCCTGAGTCCGCCTCGCGTACGTTCGCCAACAACCACACGCTCGATGGATCGGCAATCGTGAACACCGGCGTGCCGCTGCCGGCCTGCAGGTACTGGCCCGGACCGACCTGCCGGTCCACCACCACGCCGGCGATCGGCGCGGTGAGCGCGGCCACCGCGTCTATGGTGTGCGCCGATTCGAGCGCGTCGATTTCCGCATCGGACTTGCCCAGGATCTTGAGCCGATTGCGCACTGAATGCAGCGCGGTCTCCGCCGCGGTGAGATCCGCCTGGGCCTGCTGCCAGTCCTGCAGGCTGCCTCCCTTGGCCTCGTACAGCGCGTGCTTGCGAGTCTCGTTGATGCGCGCAAGCTTGAGCTGTGCGACGGCCGTCGTGAGGTCATTTTGGGCCTGAACGAATTCGGAGGCTTCCACCGTCGCGAGCGGAGCGCCCCGCTTCACGATGTCGCCCAACCCGGCGATCACTCGCACCACCCGGCCCGAGTAGGGGGAATACAGCGGCGTCGTTCGATCGCCATTGACGGCTATTTTCCCGTCGGTCAATTCCTCGCTGGCGAAGCCGTGCATGGCGACGGACTCGACGGTGAAGGTCTTCATCTGCTGGGCGGTGACACGGAAAGTGCCCGCCGGCGGCGGCGGCTCGCCGGCCGGAGCTGGGTGCCTGCCGAAAAGCCGGGCGCCCAGCCAGAGGCCCAAGACGACGGCGACGACCAGTGCCGCTCCGATACCCACGGCCCGCAGCTGGCGCTGGCGCGACCAGGCGCGTCGATCGATCAACTCCCGACCGCTCGGCGGCTCCCCGGCGGGCTCGCTGATTTCATCGATCGAGTCCTGACCGCTCGGCGGCCGTCCGGGATCGCCTGGCAATTCCCTCATGCATTAACCCTGCACTGATTGGCCACGCAGTTTGCCACAGCGCAGGGAAGCCCGCGCGCGATGATTCTCGTGTCCATTCGCGCGTGAGCAACCGGTAGCCGACACTTATCGCCCTGGGCCGTTGACCGGATGCGTGACCGGATGCGACAACATATACACGAAGCGCTTCAGTTCCTTGGGGTCCAACTCTCCGTCCTTGTTGATGTCGGCCAATTCAAATTCCGCCTCCATGAAGCGCATGAATTCCGCTTTGGACACCTTGCCGCTCTTGTCGGTGTCCATGAGCTGAAGAAGCTGTGACGTCGATGAAAGGCCGCTCTGAAGTTTGCCCGCCGGAACGGCGGGCGGCTCGTCTGCGATGACGATGGGCGCGGCGACTAATCCGGCTGCCAACAACGCTGCGGCAGTTATCCGCCTCGGTTCGCTAAGCATGGCTCGAACTCCTCAAAAGTGAAAAATCGCATCCATCGCCAGCATGGCCTGCGAGCGTTTGCCTCCGTTCTGCGCAAACGACAGGGTCCGCCCGCCGCTGCTGAACGTGCACGTCGGACTGGCCGGGTTGGCCGGCGCATAGCAGGGATTGTCGTAAGCGAACCCGGTGGTCGCGCTGTTCGGCGCGGACACCTGGCGCTCGATGCGCGCTTCCGGGCGCAGCTCGAGGGAATCGCCCATCCAGTGGGTATAGCCGAGATCGAACTCGACGAAGGCGCCCTTGAAGCCGGTGCGCTGTCCGGTGCTGTCGTTCATGTAATCGCTGCGCCAGGTCCAGATGTTGTGCGGATCATATTGATAATTGAGATAGTTGACGACTGCCCATTCATGCGACGCACAGTACACGAGAGCGGGATTGTTGCACTGAGCCCCGGAGGGCGCCCCGATGTTGTACTGCGGCGCGGGGAACATGGCGGCCAGGATCGCCACGCCCTGCGGGTTGAGCACATCCGGCGTGTGATTTTCCCACATGTACCAGGCCTCGGTATCCGTGTGCCAATGCTCGTTGATTTTGTGATACCAGGTGGTCACGGCGTGCTGAATGTTGTTCCAGCCGAAATTCTGGTTGTTCAAGCCATTCATGCAGGGATAGATCGCATCGTTGCCCGAATCGGTCGTATAGATCAGACAGGCCGCAGGTGTCCACTGCGTAAAATCTTTCTGGGTGGGCGAAATGTCGTTGCCGCCGGAAATCTCGAGCTGCACCTTCCAGTTCTTATTGAGCATCGTGGTCGACACGATGCCGTTCTGGGTGTACGGATCGTACGTATACAGGAGCGAGTGACTGTACGTCATGTTGTTCGGGGCGAGCTGCGCCTCGATGTCGGGGATGGAGATATAGCGCCCGACACGCAGGTTCTCGCCCTGGAAGAATTTCGGAAAATAAAAATCCAGGTAGTACATCACCGGATCAAAGCCGTACAGCCTTTCCTGCTGGGTGTACTGATAGCTCAAGATGCCGTTCGAGAACGTGTACTTGTAATCCGTGCCGTAGAGCAATGCGACCCGAAATCCCCAGTCGTTATGCGTGCGCTGAATCTCGTCCGGCGTGCGCTCGAAATACACGGCGGCCTGATCCAGCTGGATCGTGTTGGGTTGGTAAGAGTAGGCGGCCGGATAGTTTCCGCCGGTGCCCGACAGTTTGTTGAAGCCGAGGTTCGACGTGCTGATGTTGCCGCCGGGCTCGATCCAGCCGTAGATCGTGAAGCGGCTGTCCTTCAAGGCCTTGCCGTCGGGCCCGCAATACAGCGCGTCCATGAGCGCGTTGCTGTACATGTTCTCGTAGCCGATCAGCTGGGTACCGCCTTCGTTCCACACCGCATAAGGCCAGGGCGGGTTCGATACCGGAGGCGCCGGCAGGTCCTGGCGGTAACCCGCCGCGTACTCGTCGAACGGAGCATTGGGATCGGCCGGGGGCGCCGGCTGATCGCCCGGGAACAAGTGCCTTTGATAGCTGTCGCTCAGCCGTTTCCAAAAGCCTGCGCTCTCCGATCCCTTGGAACAGCCGTCGACCGGTCCGCTGTCGGCCAGCGCGACAGTGCCGGCGCAGAGCAGAACACCCGAGGCGAACGAGCACCGTACCATGCGGCCGGCGCGCGTCATTCGTTTATGCATACCATGACCCCAGTTCGCACACTCGGCCAACGATAGGCACGGCCGAGTAAAAATGGCGGCGCGATAGGCGCCGGTGCTGAAAAAATCTTGATAAAAAAATTCTCGAGAACGACAACGAGAGTTCACCCCTGCCGCGACCCGATGATTGCCTGATGATTCGGCGGTCGCGGCAATCTCGTTCAGCACGCGCCGTGCCAAGACGGGTGAGAAGTTCCGGTGATGCCTGCAATCAGGCGGTTAGAGTGATTATTGTCGGTTCTGCAGGCGTGCCGACGCACCAGTACGGGCCGCTTGCGCGAAGCGTGCGCACCACATTGTGGCGCTGATCAGCGCCGAGATTTGCCTAGGTCTTGGGCGGTTTGATCACGCGCTCGACGGTGGCCGCATGCTCTTCGGCGTCCAGCTTGTGCGGGCGCTCCCAGCCCGCCACGCTGATCTGCGTCGGGCGCGTCAGAGTGAGCGTGGCGTCCGGCGCATTCGCAGTGATCGTCGATCCCGCGCCGATGGTCGCGCCGGCTCCGATCCGCACCGGTGCCACCAGCATGCTGCCGGAGCCTATGAACGCACCGTCGTCGATCGCGGTCGGCCACTTGTTGGCACCGTCGTAATTGCAGGTGATCGTGCCCGCGCCGATGTTGACCTCACTGCCCACCTGCGCGTCACCCACATAGCTCAAGTGATTCGCCTTGCTGCCGGTGCCCACTTCGCTGTTCTTCACCTCGACAAAGTTACCGATGTGCACGCCCCGATGCAGCACGGATCTGGGCCTCAATCGGGCAAAGGGTCCGATCCGGCAGTGCTCGGCGATAAGCGCATTGTCGATCACGCTGTTCGCATACACCTCGGTATCGGCGCCGATGCGCGTGTTGCGAATGTAGCAATTCGGACCGATCGCGACCCGGGCCGCCAAGTGCACCCTGCCGACCAGCACCACATTGACGTCGATGAACACGTCGCGCTCGACCTCGACGTCGCCGCGGATGTCGATGCGCGCGGGGTCCGCCAGGGTCGCGCCCGCCAGCATGAGCTGCTCGGCGCGCTGCCGGCGATAGCAGCTCTCGACTTGCGCAAGTTGAATTTTGTCGTTCACGCCCATGGCCTCGGTTGCGCTCGCGGCCGGTACCGCATCCACGCGGTCCCCGGTTCGAACCGCGCCCGCCACGACATCGGTCAGATAGTATTCGCGCTGAGCGTTGTTGGTACCCAAGCCGAGCAGCAATTCCCGCAGGCGCCGCGCGGGAGCGGCCATGAGTCCGGAATTGACTTCGCGAATCTCGAGCTGTGGCCCAGTGGCGTCATGGTGCTCGACGATCGCGCTGACGCGGCCGTCGGGGTCGCGCACGATGCGGCCGTAACCCGACGCTTCGTCGAGATTGACCGACAGCACAGCGACGGCGCCCTCGGCTGCGGCCGACACCAGCTTGTTGAGCGATGCCGTGCCGATCAGCGGCACATCACCATACAGCACCAGGACCGTGTGATCGTCGGGGATGACGGACATGGCCTGCATCACGGCATGGCCCGTTCCCAGCTGCTCGGCCTGCAGTATCCAATCGACGTGCTCGTGCGACATTGCCGCCTGCACCTGCGCGCCGCCGTATCCGTAAACCACGTAGACGGCCGCCGGATTGAGCGCGTGCGCGGTTCGCACCACGTGCTGCAGCAGCGGCTGGCCCGCCAGCGGCTGCAGCACTTTGGGCAAGTCCGAGTGCATCCGCTTGCCCTGCCCCGCGGCGAGTATGACGACGGATAGCGGCATCAGAGCACCTTGAGGCGACACTTCCTAGCGTCTCTTGCGCAGCCGCTCGATCGCTCGCAGTTGGGCCACGGCTCGCGCCAATTCCGCCTGCGCCTCGGCGATGTCCATCTTGTCCCCGCGGGTGCGAATCGCGTCCTCAGCGCGCTGCTTCGCCGCCTGAGCCGCGGCTTCGTCGAGGTCGCGGGCTCGGGCCGCCGTGTCGGCGAGCACGGTGACCAGGTGGGGCTGCACTTCCAGCGCGCCGCCGCCGACGTAGAACACGTGCTCCTCCTGGCCTTCCTCCTGGACACGCACCTCCCCCGCTTTCAGGGTGGTGAGCAGCGGCGCGTGGCGGGGCGCGATGCCGAGTTCCCCTTGCGAGCCCGGCGCGAACACCATGGTCGCATCGCCCGAAAAGATCTGTCCTTCGGCGCTGACGATATCGACATGAATGGTGTGGGCCATGTAGGTGCGCTCTTAAGACAGGGTCTTGGCTTTTTCGACCGCTTCTTCAATGCCGCCGATCATGTAGAACGCCTGTTCGGGCAGGTGATCGAATTCGCCGGCGATGATGGCCTTGAAGCCGCGGATTGTGTCCTTCAAGGGCACGATCTTGCCGTCTTGCCCGGTGAACACCTTCGCCACGTTGAACGGCTGCGACAGGAACCGCTGAATTTTGCGCGCGCGGTACACCGTCAGCTTGTCCTCTTCGGACAGCTCGTCCATGCCGAGAATCGCGATGATGTCCTGCAGCTCCTTGTAGCGCTGCAATACGGCCTGCACGCCACGCGCCGTATCGTAGTGCTCCTCGCCCACGACCAGCGGATCCAGCTGGCGGCTGGTGGAGTCCAGGGGATCGACCGCGGGGTAGATGCCGAGCGAGGCAATCTGCCGCGACAGCACCACCGTCGCATCCAGGTGGGCGAAGGTCGTTGCCGGCGACGGGTCGGTCAAGTCGTCCGCCGGGACGTAGACCGCCTGAATGGAGGTGATCGAGCCGGTCTTGGTCGAGGTGATGCGCTCCTGCAGCACCCCCATTTCCTCGGCAAGCGTCGGCTGGTAGCCCACCGCCGAGGGCATGCGACCCAACAGCGCCGACACTTCGGTGCCGGCCAGGGTATAGCGATAGATATTGTCGACGAAGAACAGCACGTCGCGGCCCTTGCCTGAAGGCTGATTCTCGTCGCGGAAGAACTCCGCCATGGTGAGGCCGGTCAGCCCGACGCGCAGACGATTGCCGGGAGGCTCGTTCATCTGCCCGTAGACCATGGCCACCTTCGAATTGGCGAGATGGTCTTTGTCGATGACGCCCGACTCGATCATCTCGTGATAGAAGTCATTGCCTTCGCGAGTGCGCTCGCCGACGCCCGCGAATACCGACAGACCGCTGTACTGCTTGGCGATGTTGTTGATGAGCTCGAGCATGTTCACGGTCTTGCCCACGCCGGCTCCGCCGAACAAGCCGACTTTGCCGCCCTTCGCGAAGGGCACCAGCAAATCGATGACCTTGATGCCCGTCACCAACAGGTCTTGGCCGCCGGCCTGCTCGTCGTAGGCCGGCGCCGGGCGGTGGATCGGCAGACGTTCCGTCGCATTCACCGGCCCTCGCTCATCCTGCGGGCGGCCCAGCACGTCCATGATGCGCCCCAAGGTGGCGGCACCCACCGGTACGGTGATTCCCTTGCCCGTGCCCGTCACGCTAAGGCCCCGGCGCAGGCCCTCGGAGGGCCCCATCGCGATCGCGCGCACGACGCCGTCCCCCAGCTGCTGCTGGACTTCGAGGGTCAAATCCGCGCCATCGAGCGTGAGGGCGTCGTAGATCTTGGGGATCTGATCACGCGGAAATTCCACATCGATGACCGCGCCGATGATTTGCACGATTTTGCCGCTGGACATACTTGAAACCCTCTTATCCTAAACCGCTGCCGCGCCCATTCTCATGGCCTGCGGTCAACTGCCCTCGGGGTTGCTGCGCAACCCCGCACATTAAGCGGCGCTGCGCGCCGATTGTACCTAACCTGCACCTAACTCGATCTAAACCGCGGCGGCGCCACCTACAATTTCGGAGAGCTCTTTCGTGATCCCCGCCTGACGGGCCTTGTTGTAAATGAGCTGCAGCTCCTCGATGAGCGAGCCCGCATTGTCTGTCGCGCTCTTCATGGCCACCATGCGTGCGGCCATTTCGCAGGCGACATTTTCCACGGCGCCTTGAAACACCTGAGATTCGATGTAGCGCATCAACAGTCCTTCCAGAATCTCGATCGCATCCGGCTCGAAGATGTAATCCCAGCGCTCCTGCAGCTCGCTCTTGTCGATGGTCTGAAGCGGCAACAGCTGCGAGACGACGCCCTTTTGCGTCATGGTGTTGACGAAGACGTTGTGCGCCAGCAGCAATTGATCGATTTTCGCGTCTCGATAAAGGTCGAGCATGACCTTGGTGGGGCCGAGCAGATCGTTGATGTGCGGCCGGTCGCCCAGATGCGTGGCCGAGGCGGACAGCTCGATCCCGCCCAGACGGCGAAAGAACTGCAGCGCCTTCACGCCGATCGCACACACGTAGATCTTGGCGTTGATTTTCTGGGCCTCGCGGATCGCGCCGAGAGCGGCTTTGAACAGGTTCAAGTTGAGCGAACCGGCGAGGCCCCGATCGGTGCTGATCACGATGATGCCGACGGAGTTCACCGGGCGCTCCAACGTGAAGGGATGCTTGTAGTCGAGATTCACCTGGCGCAGGTGCCCGACGATCTTGCGAATCTTCTCCGCGTACGGACGTGCGGCGCGCATTCGTTCCTGCGCCCTGCGCATCTTGCTCGCCGCCACCATCTCCATGGCTTTGGTGATCTTTTGAGTATTCTTGATACTCGCAATCTTGCCGCGGATTTCTTTTGCGCCTGCCATTGTCTTCTCTTGGAGAGTCCCTTACAGCGTTGCGAAGAATTCGTCGCAGCACTTCTTCAGTGCCGCCTCGACTTCCTTCGACAGATCCGGTTTGGCATTGATGCCCTTGAGCAGTTCGGCGTAGCTGCCGCGCGCGTAGGACTGCAACCCGACCTCGGTCTCGACGACCTTGCGGCGGTCGACCTTGTCGAAGTAGCCGTTGTTGCCCGCGTAGAGCGACAGCGCCATCTCGGCCACGGACATGGGCGAGTATTGCTTCTGCTTCATCAGTTCGGTGACGCGCTGGCCGCGCTCGAGCTGCCTGCGCGTCGCCTCGTCCAAGTCCGAGGCGAACTGCGAGAACGCGGCCAGCTCGCGGTATTGCGCGAGCGCCAGGCGCACGCCGCCGCCCAGCTTCTTGATGATGTTGGTCTGCGCGGCGCCGCCGACGCGCGACACCGAAATGCCGGCGTTGATGGCCGGGCGCATGCCGGCGTTGAACAGGTCGGTTTCCAGGAAGATTTGGCCGTCCGTGATCGAAATGACATTGGTGGGCACGAAAGCCGTCACGTCTCCCGCCTGGGTTTCGATGATGGGCAGTCCGGTCAGCGAACCGGTCTTGCCCTTGACGCGGCCGTTGGTGATCTTTTCCACGTACTCCTCGTTGACACGCGCCGAGCGCTCGAGCAGGCGCGAGTGCAGATAAAACACGTCGCCGGGATAGGCTTCGCGCCCCGGAGGGCGGCGCAGGAGAAGCGAAATCTGACGGTAGGCGACAGCCTGCTTGGACAAGTCGTCGTACACGATGAGCGCGTCTTCGCCGTTGTCCATGAAGTACTCGCCCATCGCGCAGCCGCCGTAGGGCGCGAGATATTGCATGGCGGCCGGGGTTGAGGCCGAAGCCGCGACGATGATGGTGTGCCCCATGGCGCCGTGCTCTTCGAGCTTGCGCACGACGTTGGCGATCGAACTCTGTTTCTGCCCGACGGCGACATAGACGCACTTAACGCCTGTGCCCTTTTGGTTGATGATGGTGTCGATGGCCACCGCGGTCTTGCCGGTCTGGCGGTCGCCGATGATGAGTTCGCGCTGGCCGCGGCCGATCGGCACCATGGAATCGATCGCCTTGAGCCCGGTTTGCACCGGCTGCGACACGCTCTTGCGGAAAATCACTCCCGGCGCCACGCGCTCCAAGGGCGACTTGAGCTTGGCGTTCACCGGGCCCTTGCCGTCGATCGGCACTCCGAGCGCATCGACCACGCGGCCGAGAAGCTCCGGCCCCACCGGCACCTCGAGGATGCGTCCGGTGGTCTTGACCTCCGAGCCCTCCGAGATGTGCTTGTAGTCGCCGAGTACCACGGCTCCGACCGAGTCCCGCTCGAGGTTCAGCGCCAACCCAAAGGTGTTGCCGGCGAACTCCAGCATTTCGCCGTAGCGCGCGTCGGCGAGGCCGTGGATGCGCACGATGCCGTCGGTGACGCTCACCACCGTGCCGACATTGCGCGCCTCGGTCGCGGATTGGAACTTTTCGATGCGCGCCTTGATCAGGTCGCTGATTTCCGATGCCTTGATGGACATATAACCTCTACCTTGCCAAATCCGTTCCGAGACGTTCCAGACGGCCCTTCAACGATCCGTCGATGACCAGATCCCCCGCGCGAATCACCGCACCGCCCAACAGCGTCGCGTCCACCGAATTTTGCATGCGCACCCGGCGCTTCAATCTCGCTTGAAGCGCCTGGCTCAGCTTGTCGGCCTGGGCGGTGCTCAAGGGCACGGCGGAGATGACCTCCACATCGACGGTATTTTCGACCCGGGCACGCTCGGCCTCGTAATGCGCCGCGATTTCGGGCAGCAGCGGCAAGCGGCGATTCTCCGCGAGCACGCGCACGAAGTTCTCCATCCCCGCATCGAGCTTCTCGCCCGCCACGTCGCTGATGAGGCCGGCGAGGTCTTCGGCGGTCAATCGCGGATTGTGGATGAGCGCCGCAACACGCGGATCCTCGACGATCTCGGCCGCGACTTCGAGCCCCTGCGACCAACGCGCGAACGCCTTGGCGTCGCGCGCGTACTCAAACGCTGCTTTCGCGTAAGGCCGCGCGATGGTGGCTCGTTCAGCCATGTCCTATCTCGGCCGCCAATTTGTCGAGCAGCTCGGCATGAGTTCTCGGGTCGATCTCGCGCTCGAGCATGCGCGACGCGCCCTGGACGGCGAGCTTGCCCACTTCTTGACGCAGGCCTTCGCGCGCGCGCGAACTCTCGCGCACCGCTTCGTCGCGCGCCTGCGCCAGCAGACGCTGCGCCTCGGAGGACGCGGTGCCTTTGGCCTCGTCCACCATTTCGTTCGAGCGCTTACCCGCCTGGTCGAGAATCTGAGCGGCCCGGTCGCGCGCCTCGCGGATGATCTCCTTGGAGCGCGCCTCGGCGTCGGTCAGGTCCTTCTCGCTCTTCGCGGCGGCGGCCAGGCCGGCGGCGATCTTCTTCTGCCGCGTCTCGATCATTTCCATGATGTGGGGCCAAATGAATTTCATCACGGCCCAAGCGACCAGGAAAAACACGATCCCCTGGATGACCAGCGTGACTGCTAGGTTCATAGCCTTCTCCTACGCGTGGCGCCGCGCCGCAGCGCTTACTTGGCGCCCAGCGCGCCCAAGAAAGGATTGGCGTACAGCAGCAGGAAGCCGACGGCCACGCCGATGATCGGCACGGCGTCCAAGAGCCCTGCGACGATGAACATCTTGATCTGCAGCATGTTCGTGAGTTCCGGCTGACGCGCGGAGCTCTCGAGGAACTTGCCGCCCAAGATGCCGAAGCCGATGGCGGCGCCCGCACCGCCGAGGCCGATCACGATGCCCGCTGCGATCACGGTGGCGCTCATGAGTTGAGCGATTTGGGTCAGATTTTCCATTTATTGTCTCCGTCAGTCTTTGGTGTCTTGAAAGGAATCGAAGCTAGTGTTTCTCGGCCGCAATGCCCACGTACACGATGGTCAACACCATGAAGATGAACGCTTGCAGAGTGATGATGAGGTAGTGAAAGCCGGTCCATATGACGCCGGCGACGATCTGCCAGAAGCCGGCAAAATAGGTCGAGAAATGATTCAGCGTCGCGCCGAGCGTGAAACAGGCGATCAGCAGGAAGATGAGCTCGCCGGCGTACATGTTGCCGAACAACCGCATCGACAGGGAAAGCGGCCGCACCGCCTCCTCAATCACGCGAAACAGGAAATTGATCGGCGCCAGCAGCACCTTCATGAAGCCGTGAGCGTGAAACGGGGCGGTGAACCACTCGCCGACAAAGACCCCGACGCCCTTCTCCCTGATGCCGACGTACTGGATCAGCAGAAACACGCCGAGCGCCATGCCGACCGTGGTGTTGATGTCGGCCGTGCTCACCGTACGCATATACTCGACGCCGAACAGCTTGGCGGCCGCCGGCAGCGCATCGACCGGGAGAATGTCCATGAAATTCTCGAGGAACACCAGGCAGAAGATCGTGATCGCGAGCGGCGCGATGAATTTGTTCGACCCATGGAAGGTGTCCTTGACCATGTTGTCGACGAATTCCACCAACAGCTCGACCGCGGCTTGGAATTTGCCGGGCACGCCGCTGGTGGCGCGGCGCGCGGCCAACGAAAGCAGGAAAATCAGCACGAACGCGAGAACGAGCGTAAAGAACACGCTGTCCAGATGCAGCGCCCAAAAGCCGCCGCCCTGTCCCACGTCCACCGTGAGGTGCGTCAGGTGATGCTTGATGTAGCCGGTCACCCCCTCCGCAGCGTCTTCTTCGAGCATCATTCCAAAGCGCATAGATCCCCGATCATCATTCAAGCACTCGTCACTTGAGCCGAATCATGCCGAACCAGTACCCAAATTGCGCGGTTGCCAGTCCGACCAGGAGCGGCACCGCATCGAGCTTGAGGCGCGCGAGCGCGAGGTACAGCGCAAGCACGAACCACAGCCACTTCAGCGCCACGCCGGCAAACATGGCCCGGCTCAATCTGGCCGCGCCCGCTATCCCGGGCGCGAACGCGCGCCAGCCGAATACCGCGCTGCCGACAGCGACGATCAGTCCGCCCGCCAGCGCCGCAATGCCTGACGAGGAGCCTCTATAGGCGAAAAACAGAAGGGCAACCAGCGCCGCGCAACCCGCTTGCAGGAGCACGACCCGTACGACCAGCCGGTAGCCCCGAATTGGAACCTCACTCATCGCGAAGAGGACCCGACCGGCGCCGCCGCAGGACGCCGTCGCCGCGAGCGCGCCATCCTCAAATCGCACATATAGCCGTCGCCCAACAAAAGAGCCGCGGCATTATAGGGATGCGGGTCTGCCGCATCAAGGCAGACGAGTAGGGGGTTCTACTTAAATCAGGAGATGTGCGCCAGGATGCCTTCCAGTTCGTCGAGGCTGTTGTAGGTCACGACCAGCTTCCCCTTGCCCGAAGCGCTGTGCTGGAACAAGACCTTGGCGCCCAATTTGTCGGCCAATTCGAGTTCCAAGCGCCGGATGTCCGGATCGTTGCTCAGGTTTTGGGCCTCAGGCTCGCCGCCCTCGGCCGGCGGCGGCGCGAGCAGCCGGCGCACCAGCGCTTCGGTTTCGCGCACCGACAGGGTCTTCTTGGCAACGAGGCTCGCCACTTCGATCTGCTGGCGCCGGGAGGTGAGGCCGAGCAGCGCACGCGCATGCCCCATTTCGATGCTGCGCTGTTCCAGCAGCTGCTTCACCTCGTCCGCAAGCTCCATGAGCCGCAACAGATTGCTGACCGCGGCGCGCGAACGGCCCACCGCCTCCGCCGCCGCCTGATGCGTGAGGCCGAACTCCTCGATCAGGCGCTGAAGGGCGCGCGCCTCCTCCAGCGGGTTGAGATCCTCGCGTTGAATGTTTTCGATGAGCGACATCGCAACCGCCGCCTCATCGGGCACGTCGCGAATGATTGCGGGAATGTCGGCGATTCCCGCCATCTGCGCGGCGCGCCAGCGCCGCTCGCCGGCGATGATTTCATAGCGCTGCGACTCGCCGGGGGTCCGACCCGGGAGCGGGCGCACCAGGATCGGCTGAACCAGTCCCTTGGACTTGATCGAGTCGGCGAGTTCGCCCAAGGACTCAGGCCGCATGTCCACCCGCGGCTGGTACTTTCCCCGCTGCAGCAGGTCGAGCGGCAGGTTCGCGAGCCGATCGCCGGCCTGCGGAGGCAGATCCGCAGCCGGCATGACGGCACTGCGCGCCAACAACGGGCTCAATTCGGCCAGCCCGCGACCCAAAGACGGCTTTTTGCCGGACATGTTCTGATCCCAAAGAACGATGAGCGGATTATACGGGGGACGCCGGCTGGTCGTCGCGGCGAATCATTTCGCCGGCAAGCGCCAGATAGGCCAGGGCGCCGCGCGACTCCTTGTCGTGAAACAGCGCGGGCTTGCCGAAACTCGGTGCCTCGGCCAAGCGGATGTTGCGGGGAATCATGGTTCGGAACACCTTCTCCCCGAAATGCTCGACCAGCTGCGCGGACACTTCGTTCGCCAGATTGTTGCGCGGATCGAACATGGTGCGCAGCAGGCCCTCGATTTCCAAATCCGGGTTGATGCTGGCGCGAATCTGCTCGATGGTCTGCACCAGAGCGCTCAAGCCCTCCAGCGCGTAGTACTCGCATTGCATCGGCACCATCACCGAATCGGCGGCGACCAGCGCATTCAAGGTCAGCATGTTCAGCGCCGGCGGGCAGTCGATCAAAATGACGTCGAAATCTTCGCGGATGGGCTTCAGCGCATTGCGCAGCTTGAACTCGCGGCCGGTCATCATGGTCAGCAGGCGCACTTCCGCGGCGGTCAGGTCTTGATTCGCGGGCATCAGCATGAACCCGCCGTACTCGACCGGAACCAGCGCCTCCACGGCCGCGCAATCGCCGAGCAAGACGTCGCAGCTGGTTCGCGATTGGGAATTTTTGTCCACTCCGCAGCCCATGGTGGCATTGCCTTGCGGATCGAGATCGATCAGCAGCACACGCCTTCTGGTGGCGGTCAAGGACGCCGCGAGATTGACGGCTGTGGTCGTCTTACCGACTCCGCCCTTTTGGTTTGCGACAGCGATGACCCGCTTCATGTTGTATCTCGATTGGGCCGCGCGGGCGGCGCCGCGCGTGCCCGCGCCGGTGAGAGTTCCACAATATGCCGTTCGTCGTCCAGCCCCGGCAGTTTAACCCTGTGGACGGCCAATACCCTGAAGGACTTGGGCAGCGCCGAGATCTCCTCGTCCGAGCGTTTGCCCTTCATCGCGAGCAGACGCCCCTGCGGGGTGCACAAGTGGCCGGCGTAGGCCACGAAATCGGCCAAGGAGGACAGCGCGCGCGCCACGACCGTATCGAATAGCTCCAGCGGCCTGTAGTGCTCGGCGCGGGTGTGGACGACCTCGATGTTGGCGCAGCCCAAGCGCTCAGCCGTTTGAAACACGAATCGCGCCTTCTTGCCGGTCGCTTCGATCAGCGAAAAGTGCCGCTGCGGATTCACGATCGCCAGCGGCAGCCCGGGGAAGCCGGCGCCGGTACCCACATCGGCGATGCGCATACCGCGCAGAAACGGCTGCAGGCTCAGGCTGTCGAGCACGTGTTTGCGCAGCATGCCGGGCCGGTCGCGGATGGCGGTCAGGTTGAATTGCGCGTTTGCCGCTTCCAATTCATCGACCAAGCGCAGCAGCGCCTCGCCCTGCGCGCCTTGCAGCGTCAGCTCGAGCTCAGCGGCGCCCCGTACGAGCAGTTCGAGTTCGGAATCTGTGCTCATGCGTCACGGGGTGACGCTGAATACGCTGATCGACAGCGTGCGCGCCGATGGCGCCGGCTCGCCGGCCGCCGCTGCGAGTTCCGGGCCGTCGCCGAGGCGCGCGCGGAAGCCGATCGCGCCGTCGCGTCCTTCGCACGTATCGGCGGATGGCGCGGCGGCCGCGGCACCCCCGAGCCACTGTGCGCACGCGGCGGCGAATACCGCGGCGCCATCCGCGGGCAAGCGCACCGACGCTTCGATGCGATCCAATCGGTCGTGAACGAAGCACAGATAATACTCATCCGGGCGGCGTCCGGCCCATTGCGGCGGCGGCGCGCTGCCGATCGCAAAACAATCCCCTTCGTCGCTGCCGCCGACCGGGTGGGCCGCATCGTGGAACAGCAGCACCTCGTGCAGCGCCAGTGGAACTGCCTGCAGCAAAGTGCCGAACGGCATGATGACCAGCGGATGCCAATCGTAGGAGACCGGCGCCGGCCCGGCCACGGCGGCGGGCGCGGCCGCATGCGGCGGCACGGCGGGGGAGGCGCAGGCGGCCAATGCCGCCGCGACCGCGAAGGCGCACACACTGCGCAAGCGCATCTACGCGGGCGCCACGCGGCGCTCGAGTTCTTCCAGCTCCGCCGCAGCATCGGGGTCCTGGGGGCGCAGCGCTTCGCGCGCCCGGCGCAACGCCAGCACCGCGGTGTCCTTCACGTGCGCACAGGCGTGGCCGTAATGCGCCCGCCAGTCCGCGATCAGTTCCGGCTCGAAGACGTCATAGTCTCGATCATTGACGATGGAGTCGAGTACCATCGCGCAGAGTGCAAGCTGCTGCACCCGGGGCCATGACAGGCTGGGCGTGGAGCAGCCCTCGGCAAAGCAGCGGCGCAGGTACGACGGCGGATCGGCGCTCGCGATGTCGTCGAGCAGGTCGCTCACGTCGTAGGACTTTAGTAGGTGCTCGAAGCCCGCCATCGAATCCATTATCCTCCA
>Ga0181532_10002368_pt1 | contig 17624 bp, 21 predicted proteins | sample PEATcosm2014_Bin_33_FD_119768 | JGI IMG/M metagenome (GOLD analysis project Ga0181532, IMG submission 119768) | Peatland microbial communities from MTU Mesocosm Facility, Houghton, MI, USA - PEATcosm2014_Bin11_30_metaG | ecosystem: Environmental > Terrestrial > Soil > Wetlands > Peat | place...
GTCACCGTCATCACCTCCGATCGAAAGCTTTGGGCGGAGACAATGGCGGTGGAGGAATACGGTCTTTCGCCGACGCCGCGATCACCCGTTCTTGCCGCGCTCAGCACCTTTGCCGCCTTCATCCTGTGCGGCGTGGTGCCGCTCGTGACCTACCTTTCGGCGGGTGGGCTCACGTCGTGCGTGGTCGCGGCCGGCGCCACCTTCTTCGGCGTCGGCGCCATCAAGAGCCGATGGTCGCCGTTGGCGTGGTGGCGGTCCGGGCTGGAGACTCTGCTCATCGGCATGAGCGCGGCGGCCGTAGCCTTTGCGGTCGGCTACGGCCTGACGACGGTGTTCAATCTTCCCGGCCGCTGAAGGCGGCAGCGGGTACAGACTCCCGCGCGCCCAACCGATCATTGCAAGCCGCTCACGCCGCCTTCTGTTTGGCGGTGATCAGCTTGCGGTTGATCAGGCATTCGGCGATCTGGATGGCGTTGAGCGCCGCGCCCTTGCGCAGATTGTCGGAGACGATCCACATCGCCAGCCCATTCTCAACCGTCGCATCCTCGCGGATGCGGCTGATATAGGTGGCGTCCTCGCCAGCCGCCTCGTAGGGCGTGACGTAGCCGCCCGGCTCGTGCTTATCGATGACGATGCAGCCCGGCGCATTGCGCAGGATGTCGCGTGCCTCGTCCGGCGTGATCGGGTTCTCGAATTCGATGGTGACGGCCTCTGAATGGCTGATGAAGACCGGCACACGCACGCAGGTCGCGACCAGCTTGATCTTCGGGTCGAGGATTTTCTTGGTCTCGACCACCATCTTCCACTCCTCTCGCGTGTAGCCGTCCTCCATGAAGGTGTCGATCTGCGGAATGAGATTGAAGGCGATGCGCTTCGGAAACTTCTTCGGCACGATCTCGTCGATCTGAAAAACCGACTTGGTCTGCGCGAAAAGTTCGTCCATCGCCTCCTTGCCGGCACCTGAAACCGATTGATAGGTGGCGACCACGACGCGCTTGATCTTGGCGCGGTCGTGCAGCGGCTTGAGCGCGACGACAAGCTGCGCGGTCGAGCAGTTGGGATTGGCGATGATGCCGCGCTTGCGGAAGCCGGCGACGGCGTCGGCATTGACCTCGGGCACGATCAGCGGGACGTCGGAATCATAGCGCCAGCACGACGAATTATCGATCACCACCGCGCCGGCGGCGGCGATCTTCGGCGACCATTCCTTGGACACGGCGGAGCCCGCCGACATCAGGCAGATATCGACGCCGGAGAAGTCATAATGTTCGAGGGCTTTGACCTTCAGCGTGCTGTTGCCGTAAGAGATTTCGACGCCCAGGCTGCGGCGCGAGGCGAGCGCGACCACCTCGTCGGCGGGGAACGATCGCTCGGCGAGAATGTCGAGCATCTCGCGTCCCACATTCCCGGTCGCGCCGACCACGGCGACATTGTAACCCATCGTTAACTCTCCATCGAAACTTCGCCCCGCCGCGCGGAGCGGAGCCGGGGCGGAAGCGCTTCTAAGCGAAAAACGCTGCAAACACAATTTCGGGGGGAGCCGCCGGCACCCTCACGTCCCGTAATTCTCGGCCAGATAGTCGACGATCGCTTTGGCGTCGGCATCGTCGATCGGCGCGCCGAAAGCCTCGATCATCTTCGTCACTTCGGCATTCCATCCGGCAGCGTTGAGGAACGGCGAGTTCATCGGGATGTAGTCGAGGCTGTGACAGGCGCCGCAATTGCCTTCCACCTTGTCGAGGCCCGGGCCCGGCTTGAGCTCGACCGGCCTTTCCCCGGCGAATGCGGCGGCGGCGCCAGCGCCGGCGAAAGCGGCAATCATCGCGAAGGCGACAACGCGCATCGGATGCTCCCTAGGCCGCATTCATGGTCACGCTCTGCATGACGTTGTTGTGGTAACCGGCTGAGTTGAACAGCAACGCGGCCGTCTGGGTCTGGCCGATTTTGTTGGTAGCGTTGATCGTCACGGTGTTTTTCCCGGGCTTGGCCGTGAACACGAAGCTCCATATCCGAAAGCCGTAGCGGCCGAGATCGTCGCCAAGCGTCGCCGCCGCCCAGGTTTGTCCGCCGTCGGTCGAGGCTTCGACGGTGCGGATGCCGTAGCCGCCATCCCAGGCCAAGCCCCTGACGGTGATCTTGCCGATCTTCACCCGGGCGCCGTCGACATGGCTGGTGATCAGCGAGTTGACCACCATCTCCGTGATCGGCGTGGTGGTTGCGCTCTCCTGGGTGATGAAGCGCGCCACGATCGGAAATTTGCCCACTGGGATGCGGTAGGCCGGGTTCATCCAGAACCCGCCCTGCGGTTGGGTCAACGCGTTGATGCTGACGAGATGTTTCATCCAATAGGTGCCGGTCCAGCCGGGCACGATCAGACGTGCCGGGTAGCCATTGAAGTGCGGTAGTGGCTCGCCGTTCATCCCATAGGCGACAAGCGTCGACTCATCGATCGCTTTCCACACCGGCAGGCTCTTGATGAAGTCCGGCGTCTTGTCGAACGCCGGGCCATCGGCGCCGTTGAAGGCAATCTCGATCGCCTCTTTTTTCAGGCCGACCTTGTCGAGCAGGTCCTTGAGCCGGGCGCCCTTCCAGCGCGCACAACCCATCGCGCCATAGCCCCATTGCACGCCGGCGACATGCGGCTTTGACAGGCCGCGCCGGTTTCCCGAGCATTGGTTGACGGCGACGACCTCGTAGGCCGGAAATTCCTTGAGCTCATCGAACGTGATCACGGTCTGCCCGTTGACGCCCTCGCCGCCCACCGCGATCTTGTAGGTCTGGGCGTCGATGCTGGGGATATCCGACAAATGATACCGCACATAAAACCGGTCATTCGGCGTAATCGGCGTGTCGAAATATTCCAATGGCGATTCGTAGTTCGGTGGCCGGTAGGAAAGCTTGATCAGAGGTTTCTTGCCCGGCAGTGCCGCCATGGCGGCCGCGCCGTCGAGGCCAGCGGGCACTCCCGGCGACATAGCTACGCCGGCCGCATTCGCTGCAAACAGCGTCAGGTCGAGCCCGCTGCCGGCGAGGGCAACACCGGCGCCGGCGGTCTCCACCAGCCATCGTCGGGTAACCATGGCGATACCTCGCTGCTGCTCCTCTGATCGCCAAGCATGTGCTGCGCGGCAGGTTATTTATAAACTATATCATAAGCCTAGTTGATATCCGGCGATCGGTCGCGGTCGTCAGCGCGCGGGCTGCGAAGCTGCCGCCGGAACCCCGAGCAATACGAGCCGTTGCAAAGATGCTATGATGGTCCGCGCAACCCGGCTACATTGTGGTGAGTGAAAAGCGAGGAGCCATGCGTGCCTTTATGGTTTTAGTCGCCGGCGGCGTTGTCTTGGCCGTCGCAGGATCCGCCCACGCGGCAACGAAAAAAAAACATCAACCTGTGATGCTCAGGTCTGCAAGTGGCACGGTCATCCAGCCCACGCGCACGATCATCCATAATACCGACGGCAGCACCACGATCATCGTCGTTCCGCGGCGTTCCTATCTCGATCCCGGGACCGATGTGCCGGTGGGTTACGGCAGCCGCATGGATTACGCGTTTCCGCCGAATGGTGATCCCGGTGAGCCCTATTCGTTTTACGGGCCCGACTTGAACGGTGTCGGCGGCGTCACGCTGGCGCGGCCGTTCTGGCTACCAGGATATAATCCGTACAACCCGTATTGATCGGTTCCCGTCGATCGGCGGCTACGCGGCTTTCGCCGTCAGCCGCTCCAACTCCCCGACGATCGCCTCTCCCATCTCGGAAGTGCTGACGATTTTTGCCCCCTCCGACTTGATATCGGTGGTGCGCAGGCCCTTGGCCAGCGCGGCGGCGATCGCCGCATCGAGCAGATCGGCTTCCTTGGCCATATTGAACGAATAGCGCAGCGCCATGCCGAACGAAGCCAGCATGGCGATCGGGTTGGCCATGCCCTTGCCGGCGATATCCGGCGCCGAGCCGTGCACCGGCTCATACAGCGCCTTGCGGCGCTTGGTCTTGGCATCGACCTCGCCCAGTGACGCGGAGGGCAGCATGCCGAGCGAGCCGGTCAGCATCGCCGCGACATCGGACAGCATGTCGCCGAACAGATTGTCGGTGACGATGACGTCGAACTGTTTCGGCCAGCGCACCAGCTGCATGCCGCCGGCATCCGCCAACATGTGATCGAGCTGAACGTCCTTGTATTCGCGCGCGTGCACCTCGGCGACGACCTCGCGCCACAGCACGCCGGTCTTCATCACGTTGCGCTTCTCCATCGAGGTGACCTTGTTGCGCCGCTTGCGGGCAAGCTCAAAGCCGACGCGCGCGATGCGCTCGATCTCGTAGGTGTCGTAGACCTGCGTATCGACGGCGCGCTTCTGGCCGTTGCCGAGGTCGGTGATGGTCTTGGGTTCGCCGAAATAGACGCCGCCGGTGAGCTCGCGCAGGATGATGATGTTGAGCCCTTCTACCGCCTCGCGCTTGAGGCTCGAGGAGTCGGCGAGCGCTGGATAGCAGATCGCCGGCCGGATGTTGGCGAAGAGACTAAGCTCCTTGCGCAGGCGAAGCAGCCCCGCTTCCGGCCGCACGTCATAGGGCACGTTGTCCCATTTCGGGCCGCCGACGGCGCCGAAGATGACGGCGTCGGCGGCGTGCGCCTTCGCCATGGTTTCCTCTGTAATGGCGACGCCGTGCGCGTCGTAGCAAGAGCCGCCGACCAGCCCCTCCTCGGTTGCGAAAGTGGCGATGCCCGACTTGGCCAAGAAGCCGAGCAGACGCTTGACCTCGGCCATCACTTCCGGACCGATGCCGTCGCCAGGGAGCAGAAGAAGTTTGTAGCTTGCCATGAATGACGCCTCGCGGAATGACGCGCGAGGATTGCTAAAGCGCGGGGCGCGGCTTGGCAAGCCGAGCGCCTCGGCAGCAGCGACGAGAACGATTTATAGCCCGATGGCGGCGAGACCCACCACAATGCTCAGGACAACCCAGCCAAAATGGCGTCCCCGCGTCGCCCAGGCATTCGCGAAAGCGGCAAACCCGAATGTGACGATACTCACCGCAATAATCCAATTGCGCGCGGCGTCCGAACCCAGCTTAGGTGCGACAATAAGGAGAACCGCAAGACTTATCCACGAGATTACGCCGACATGCCACACCAACCGGATCAACAGTCGGGCCCGCTCCGGCTCAATGCGCGCGCGAGCGAAAACCTTCGTCTCTCCGAGCACCCCGTGCACGACGCCCGCGCCCACAGCCAACATCCCAGCTAACTGCACGGCGAGGTCACGCATTGCCGCCATCCATACAGTAGTGTACAGACAACCTTGTACATCCCGAACCCTTGAACGTCAATACAGTAGTGTATGGAAATGCGCGGCAACCGACTAGGCCCGGCAGCGTGGGTTGATGCAGGGCTAAGAACGCTCGCAAAATCCGGGTTTGCGATCCTCAAGGCTGACACCCTAGCCAAAACCCTCGGCATCTCTCGCGGCAGCTTCTATTGGCACTTCGCGGACGTTCCCGCATTCCACGCGGCCGTCCTCCGGCGCTGGCGCGAGATCGCGTTGGAGAGCATCATCGACGAGAGCGGCCGGACCGCAGACGACCGCCTGGAAGCGCTGCTCTATCGCGCATTCTCGGCCGCTGGTTCGGACACGGAGAGGGCGGTGCGAGCCTGGGCCACGGCAGATCGGCAAGCCAGAGCGGCGGTCGACGCGGTCGACGTCCAGCGATTGCGTTATCTGCAGAAATTGTTGATCGAGGCTGGTGTCCCCCCGCCGCTGGCCGGAACGCGGGCTCGTATCATCTACTGGTCTTATCTGGGTTTCGCGCTGTCCGCGAGCAAACTGGATCACGCTGCTATGAAACGGGTCGTCACCGACCTCTCACTTCTCGCGTGCTTGGAACCTGGGGCTTTCCAAAAAGATGCGCGCGCACCACGGGCGGCCGCGCAAAGGTCGCGCCGTCAAGCCCGGAAATGAATCGTCATCTCGCGGCTCACGCGCTGATTACGGCCCGCCCGCATCGATCTTGCCGACTTTCGGTTTGACGAAGAAACCGAACAGCCTGATCGCCTGCGTCGCCAGCGGCCGCCAGTCGCTCCACGCCTGCATCGCGGACCGTCCGGTTGGACGCCTCGGCGATGACTTCGGCGCCGTTGGCGATGACGCTGCCGAAGGGGTGCTCTCCCTGCGCGGCACCGCTGCGCGCGAGTTGTATGCAGCGCGCCATCATCGTGCGGTCTATTCCGGAGAATTCCATTGCCAATCCCGATGCGCCCACGTCGTAGAGGTGACTTGGTACCGCCCGTGAGGCTTCCAAGACGCACTGTCGCTAGAGAACGTTTATAAGGACTTGCGCAGCAGCAATTAAAGCCCGCTGAACCAGTTATAACCCTGATTCTCCCAATAGCCACCGGCATCGTTGTTCTGCACCCACATCGCAGTGACGTATTTCGGGTTTTTGAAGCCGAGCTTGGTCGGGATGCGGATCTTGACCGGGAAGCCGTAGGCGCGCGGCAGGATCTGGTGATCGAACTTCAGCGTCAACTGCGTCTGCGGATGCAGCGCGGTCGGCATATCGATCGTATTCGAATAGCCTTCCGCGCACTGGAACCAGACATATTTGGCTTTCGTGTCGGCGCCGACCAGCTTGAGGAAATCGGACAGCTTGACGCCCTGCCAGGAGCCGATGGCGCTCCAGCCCTCGACGCACACATGGCGGGTGATCTGCGAGACCTCCGGCAGCTGGTAGAGCTCCGGCAGCGTCCACGGCTTCTTGTTGCCGACCAGGCCGCCGATCTCGAGCTGCCATTTGTCGCCCTCGATGTCCGGCGCTTCCTCCTCACTGTAATAGGCGTTGAACGGAAACGGCCGCTTGATCATGTTCTCCGGATACTCCGGCGCCAGCGTGTTGGGATCAAATAGCCATGCTTGGACGCGGTCGTTGAAGCGCGAGATGACGCGCAGCGCATTCTCCGCGGTATCGCCGTCGATGATATCGCAGCCGCTGAGCACGGCGAGCGCGCCGAGGCTTGCCGCACCGCGGAGAAAAAACCGCCGCGACGGCTCCGGCAGGAGCTTCGCAGCATCCTTGATCAGGAGCTTCGGATCGACACCGGGTGGCGGTTTGCGCAGACGGGGCATGATCTCTCCTCGGCTGTCAGCGGCCGATCAGCATCGCACGCAGGCTCTTCGGCACCAGAACGGCGAGTGTCACATGCACGACCAGGAAGGCGACGATGGCCGTCATGGCGGCGAAGTGCACATAGCGCGCGGTATTGTAGCCGCCGAAGAAGCTGGTCAAATGTTGAAACTGCACCGGCTTCCAGATCGACACGCCCGACAGCACGATGACTAGTCCGGTGAGCAGGGTCCCCAGATAGAGAAGCTTCTGAACCGCGTTGTAGACCGCCAGATCGTCATGCGCGAGGCGGCCGCGCAACGCGGCGAGGAAATCGCCGACAACCTCGCGCGGGCGGATCGGGAAAAGCTTGCGGCGGAACCGCCCGGTCAAAATACCGAGCGCGACATAGGTGAAGCCGTTGATCACCAACAGCCACATCGCCGCGAAATGCCAGAGCAGCGCGCCGCCAAGCCATTCGCCGAGCGCGATGTGATGGGAAAATTCGAACCTGAACAGCGGCGCGGCGTCGTAGATCTGCCAGCCCGAGCCAATCATCATCAGCATGGCGAGCGCGTTGATCCAGTGTGTCAAGCGCACCCAGCGCGGGTGGATGATAGGCCCTGCCGCGGTATCGGGGACCGTTGATGGACTAGCTGCGGCTTCGATCGTCATGGCATCGTTCCGTACGCGCGGACCTCTAGCAAAATGTTTGAGCACGCGCGCGTCACATTCGTGTCAGCAAGCCCTCTCCCCGAATGCGGGGGAGAGGGTGGCCGTTGAACGGGCAGCGGGCGCAAAAATTACGGCAGAAGAACCGTGTCGATGACGTGGATCACGCCATTCGACTGCAGAACGTCGGCGATCGTGACCATGGCTACATCACCCTTGTCGTCGGTGACGGTGAGCTTGCCGGGACCGGCCTGCTTCACAACAATCCAATCGCCCGCGACGGTCTTGAGCTTGGCTTCACCTTCGCCGTCTTTGACTGCCTTCATCAGATTGAGGGCGGTCATCCTGCCGGGGACGACATGATAGGTCAGCACCGTCGTCAACGTGCCCTTGTTTTCGGGCTTAAGCAGGTTGTCGACGGTGCCCGCCGGCAGCTTGGCGAACGCTGCATTCGTCGGCGCGAACACGGTGAACGGGCCCGGGCCCTGGAGAGTATCGACGAGACCGGCGGCCTTCACCGCCGCAACCAATGTCGTGTGATCCTTCGAATTCACCGCGTTCTGGATGATGTTCTTCGACGGATACATCGGCGCGCCACCGACGGTGACTGTATTTTCCGCCATCGCCGCGGAGTAGGTAACCGCCGTGCCGGCGGTCAAGGCGAGAGCCGCTGCGGCGGCAATCAGACTGAAACACTTAGACATGAGGGGCTCCATCATTGGATTTGTCATCGAGAGTAGCCGGCGAACCGCCGGCGAGAAGCGCACGATCGCGCCATCGGATCGAGATACGGTGGCTTCGCAGGCGGGTTTCAGCCGCGTCCTCACGGCTGCGTGATCGCCGACGATCCGGGAAAACCCTGACGCTCAGACCCGGCAGATTTCGGAAAGGATGCCGCGCGATGAGGATGTCCACCGCTTTTCGCACCCTCTGCGTTCGGCTATGAAATCGCGCACCGCATGCCGGGTCGACCAAAGGGTTTTATCAAATGTCGAAGACCAGTCCCGGCAATTGCTTTGAGGATTTCCGCGTCGGTCAGGTGATCCGTCACGCCACGCCGCGCACGGTAACAACCGGCGACGTCGCGCTCTACAATGGCCTGTTCGGGCCACGCTTCGCCGTGCAGTCGTCCGATGCCTTCGCCAAGGCGATTGGCTATCCGCGCGCGCCGGTCGACGATCTCCTCGTATTCCACATCGTCTTCGGCAAGACCGTCCCCGACGTCTCGCTCAATGCCGTCGCCAACCTCGGCTATGCCGGTTGCTATTTCCGCAGTCCGGTTTTTCCCGGCGATACGCTCTCCGCGCTTTCTGAGGTCATTGGACTAAAGGAGAATTCGAACCGCAAGACCGGCATCGTCTACGTGCGCACGACCGGCTACAAGCAGGACGGCACGCCGGTGCTCGAATATGTCCGCTGGGTGATGGTGCGCAAACGCGACGAAGCGGCGTCGGCGCCCGGGGATCACGTGCCGCGGCTGCCAACCGTGCTCGATCCCAAGGTTTTGGGCGAAGCCTGCCCGCCGATCGAATTGTCGGCTTTCGATAATGCGCTATCCGGCAGTCCCTATCGCTACGGCGACTACGAGGTCGGCGAGCGTATCGACCACGTCGACGGGGTCACCGTCGAAGAGGCCGAGCATCAGATCGCGACCAGGCTGTACCAGAACACGGCCCGCATCCATTTCGATCTGTATGGAGCCAAGCAGGGTCGCTTCGGCCGCCGGCTGATCTATGGCGGCCACGCGATTTCGATCGCGCGCGCCCTGTCCTTCAACGGGCTCGCCAATGCGTTCCATGTCGCCGCCATCAATGGCGGCCGCCATGTTGCGCCGCTGTTCGCCGGCAGCACCGTTTTCGCCTGGTCGGAAGTGCTCGCCAAATCCGAGCTGCCGGGGCGAGCCGACGTCGGCGCTGTGCGGTTGCGCACCATCGCCACGCGCGATCGTCCCTGTGAGGACTTTCCGTTCAAATCCGGCGAGGATTACGATCCCGCGGTGCTGCTCGACCTCGATTACTGGGTGCTGATGCCGCGGTAGCAGGAGTCAGAAATCAGTAGTCAGTAATCCATAATCAGACCGCACGCCCCAATTCTGATTACTGACCACTGACCCATTGATTACCGAGTTTCGGCTCGTAAATGCTCGACCAGTTGCCGCGCATAGAGCGGCAGATCGTCCATATTGCGGATACAGATCGTCAGTTCGCGCACCGCCCAGGAATCGGTGAGCGGCACGGCCGCGATCGCCATGGTTTTGGCCACGCGGCGTGCGGTGGTCTCGGGCACGATGCCGATGCCGACATTGCATTCAACTAACCGGCACACGGCATCGAAGCTGCGCAGCTGCACGCGCAAGCTCAGCGGCCTGCCGATGCGCACCGCCTTACTGGCGAGGAAGCGCTGCAAGGCGCTGGCGCGATCCAGCCCGACAAAGTCGTGATCGAGAACCTCTTCAAACCCGATCTTGGTGCGCTGCGCCAACGGATTGGTCCGGGCGACGACGAGCACGAAGCGGTCGCGGCGGAACGGATAGGTTTCGAGCGCGCCGGCATCGACGGTTCCGGCGACGATGCCGAGGTCGGCGACCCCCTCGGCAATCAGCCCGACAATCTCGTCGCTCAAGCGCTCCTCCAGATCGACGCTGACGTTCGGGTGCGCGGCCAGAAATGAGCTGAGCGCTTCCGGCAAAAACTCGGTCAGCGCGTTGGTGTTCGACAGCACCCGGATCTGTCCGGCAAGGCCGCGGCCATAGGCGCCGAGGTCCTCGTGCAGGCGCTCGGCCTGGCGCAGGATCGCGCGGGCATGCTGCAGCAAGGTGCGGCCGGCTTGCGTCGGGGTGACACCCTGGCGGCCGCGCGTGAGCAGCGCGACGCCGAGCGCAGCCTCCATGTTGCGGATTCGGGTCGAGGCGGCGGCAAGCGCAAGGTGCGCACGCTCGGCGCCATGGGTGATGCTGCCGGCCTCGACCACATGGCGAAAGAGGCTGAGATCGGCGAGATCGAATCGCACGGAAGGACCTTGCCTTCGGATTTCACGTAGCCAAGCTTTAAATAATGCCAATTGTGCCGAGATATTTCAATGATACCTTTCGCGTTTCGCGAACTATCCCGCGCCTCGCCTCGCGCCCGTGTCGCCGCTGGATTGCGGCAAGGGCAAGGATTGGCTAGGAACGTTCCTAAGCTTGGCGCCGCTGTCGAGCCAATTCGGATGAGCACAATGGCCGAAACCAAGGCCCCCGCCGCACGACCGCTATCGCCCCACCTTCAAGTCTACCGGCTCACGCTCACGATGGTGATGTCGGGTTTCCATCGCATCAGCGGACTTGGCCTCTATTTCGGCGCCCTCCTGCTGGCCTGGTGGCTGATGGCTGCCGCTTCCGGACCCAACGGCTACGCCAGATTCGAATGGTTCGCCGGCTCGCTGGTCGGCCGATTGGTCTTGTTCGGCTTCACCTGGGCCCTGATCCATCACACGCTCGGCGGCATCCGCCACCTGATCTGGGATACCGGTCGCGGCTTTGGCCCGCAGCAGCGCGAGTGGCTTGCGGCCGCCACCATCATTGGTTCGATCGTCCTGACCGTGGTGGTGTGGGTGATCGGTTATCTCGCCATGGGAGGCTCGCGATGAGCGAAATCGCGCCGAAACATTTCCGCACTCCGCTCGCACGAGTCCGCGGGCGCGGCGCGGCGCGATCGGGGACTCACGAGTTCTGGGTGCAGCGCGTGACTTCAGTCGCCGGTATCCCGCTGACCGCCGCCGCGTTGATCATCGTCATCATGTTGCTTGGACGCAATCAGGCCGCCGTGGCGCAAATCCTCGGCGCGCCGCTGGTCGCCGTCATCATGCTCCTGTTCATCGTCTGCATCGTCACCCACATGAAGATCGGCATGCAGGAGATCCTGGTGGATTATGTCCCCGACGAATCCATGAAGCTGACGCTGTTGCTCGCCAACACGTTCTTCTGCTGGATCGTCGGCCTGATCTGCGCCTACGCTATCCTCAAATTGTCGTTCGGAGTGTGAGCATGGCAGAGAGCGGATCGAACGGGGGCAGCGCGGGCCCGGCCATCAATGGCCGTGCCTATCCGATCGAAGATCACGCCTACGACGTCGTCGTCATCGGCGCCGGCGGCTCTGGCCTGCGCGCCGTTGTCGGTTGCAGCGAAGCCGGCTTGCGGACCGCCTGCATCACCAAAGTATTCCCGACGCGCTCGCATACGGTGGCGGCGCAGGGCGGTATTGCGGCTGCGCTCGGCAACATGGGCGAGGACGATTGGCGCTGGCACATGTACGACACCGTGAAGGGCTCCGACTGGCTCGGCGACCAGGACGCGATCGAATATCTGTGCCGCAACGCGCCGGAAGCCGTCTATGAACTGGAGCATTGGGGTCTGCCGTTTTCGCGCCGCGAAGACGGCAAGATCTATCAACGCCCGTTCGGCGGCATGACCACCCATTACGGCAAGGGCACCGCGCAACGCACCTGCGCCGCCGCCGACCGCACCGGCCACGCCATGCTGCACACGATGTACGGCCAGGCGGTGCGCCATTCGGCCGAGTTCTTCATCGAATATTTTGCCATCGACCTGATCATGGACGACGAAGGCCGCTGCCGCGGCGTCGTCGCGATCAATCTCGACAACGGCTCGATCCACCGCTTCAGCGCGCAGATGACGGTGCTGGCGACCGGCGGCTACGGGCGCATCTATGCTTCCTGCACCGGCGCGCATACTCAGACCGGCGATGGCAATGCCATGGTGCTGCGCGCCGGCTTGCCGCTCCAGGACATGGAGTTCGTGCAATTCCATCCGACCGGCATTTACGGCGCCGGCTGCCTGATCACCGAGGGGGCGCGCGGCGAAGGCGCCTATCTGGTCAACTCGGAAGGCGAGCGCTTCATGGAGCGCTATGCGCCGTCCGCCAAGGACCTCGCCTCGCGCGATGTGGTCTCCCGCGCCATGACCATCGAAATCCGCGAGGGACGCGGCGTCGGGCCGAAGAAGGACCATATCTTCCTGCATCTCGACCATCTCGATCCGAAAATCCTCGCGGAGCGGCTGCCGGGCATCACCGAGTCGGCGCGCATCTTCGCCGGCGTCGACCTCACGCACGAGCCGGTGCCGATCGTACCGACCGCCCATTACAACATGGGCGGCATCGCTACGAACTATCACGGCGAAGCACTGATCAAGAAAGACGGCAATCCCGACCACGTCGTGCCCGGCATGATGGCGCTTGGTGAGGCGGCGTGCGTCTCGGTCCACGGCGCCAATCGGTTGGGGTCGAATTCGCTGATCGATCTCGTCGTCTTCGGGCGCGCGGCGGCGCTGCGCTGCGCTGAAATCCTCACGCCGAACGACAAGCAACCCGAGCTGCCCAGGGACTCCGCCGAGCGGCCGCTGTCGCGGCTCGACAAATTCCGGCACGCCTCCGGCAGCACGCCGACCGCGCAGCTGCGCGCCAGGATGCAGCACGTGATGCAGAGCAATTGCGCGGTATTCCGCACCGGCGAGGTTTTGCAGCAGGGCTCCAAGCTGATACACGAGGTCTTTGACGGCATCGGCGACGTCCGCGTCACCGACCGCTCGCTGATCTGGAACTCGGACCTGATGGAGACGCTCGAACTCGCCAATCTGGTCGAGCAGGCCGTCGTGACGATGGACTCCGCAGTCAACCGCACGGAGAGCCGCGGCGCCCACGCGCGCGAGGATCATCCCGACCGCGACGACAAGAACTGGATGAAACACACGCAGTCGTGGCTTGATACCAATACCGGCAAGGTCACCATCGATTATCGGCCGGTGCATACCTACACGCTGACCAATGACGTAGCTTATGTCGAGCCCAAGGCCCGGGTATATTGAGGTTTTCTGATGGTCGAATTCACGCTGCCGAAAAATTCGAAGATCACCGAAGGCAAGACCTGGCCGCATCCAGCGAAGGCACGCGCCGAGCGGGAGTACCGCATCTATCGCTGGGACCCCGACGACGGCCGCAATCCCCGCGTCGACACTTACTACGTCGACACCGGCGATTGCGGGCCGATGGTTCTCGACGGGCTCAACTGGATCAAGAACAACGTCGACCCGACGCTGACCTACCGGCGTTCCTGCCGCGAAGGCATCTGCGGTTCCTGCTCGATGAACATCGACGGCACCAATACGCTCGCCTGCACCAAGGCGATGAGCGACATCGGCGGCACGGTGCGTATCTATCCGTTGCCGCACATGCCGGTGGTAAAGGACCTGGTGCCCGACCTCACCAATTTCTATGCCCAGCACGCTTCGATCGAGCCGTGGCTGCACACCGTCTCGCCGACGCCGCAGAAGGAATGGAAGCAGAGCCACGAAGACCGGCAAAAACTCGACGGGCTCTACGAATGCATCCTGTGCGCGTGCTGCTCGACGTCCTGCCCGAGCTATTGGTGGAATTCCGAGCGCTATCTCGGACCGGCCGCGCTGTTGCAGGCGCAGCGCTGGATCGTGGACTCGCGCGACGAGGCGACCGGCGAGCGGCTCGACAATCTGGAAGATCCGTTCCGCCTCTACCGCTGCCACACCATCCTGAATTGCTCCAAGGCCTGCCCAAAGCACCTCAACCCGGCGAAGGTCATCGCTGATCTCAAGCGGACGCTGGTCGAGCGGCAGGTTTAGCCGTAGCCATGCTCGACCACATCGGCTTCGGCGTGTCCGATTTTGCCCGCTCGAAGGAATTCTACGAAAGGGCGCTGGCGCCTCTCGGCTACGAAATCATGATGGAGGTGACGCCGCAGGAGAGCGGCGGCGACGCTTATGCCGGATTCGGCGATGAGCGTAAGCCCTACTTCTGGATCGGCACCGGCAATGCGCTCACCGGCCGGCTGCACGTGGCGTTTATCGCGAAGGACCGCGCTGCGGTCGATGCCTTCCATCGCGCCGCCATCGCGGCCGGCGGCAAGAACAACGGTGCGCCCGGCCTGCGCCCGCACTATCACCCGAACTACTACGGAGCCTTCGTGCTCGATCCCGACGGCCACAATGTCGAGGCCGTGTGTCACCGGCCGGCGTGACACCGCGCCTTCACGACTTCAGCTTCAGCTTCCTCTTCCGCTGCCCCAGCATGCGCAACCGCAGCGCGTTCAGCCGAATAAATCCTTCGGCGTCGTGCTGATCGTAGGCAACCTTGCCGTCCTCGAACGTCACCAGGTCCTGATCGTACAGCGAATATTTGCTCTCGCGCCCGACCACCCCGACGTTGCCCTTGTAGAGCTTGAGCCGCACCCGGCCGCTGACGAATTCCTGGCTCTTGTCGATCGCGGCCTGCAACATCTCGCGCTCGGGCGAAAACCAGAAGCCGTAATAAATCAGCTCGGCATATTTCGGCATCAACTCGTCCTTGAGGTGAGCGGCACCGCGATCGAGCGTGATCTGCTCGATACCGCGATGGGCGGCGAGCAGGACAGCACCACCCGGCGTCTCGTACATGCCCCGCGATTTCATGCCGACGAAGCGGTTCTCGACCAGATCAAGACGGCCGACGCCGTGCCGGCGGCCCAGCGTGTTGAGCTGCGCGAGCAGTTGCGCCGGCGACATGCTTTTGCCGTCGACCGCGACCGCATCGCCCTGCTCGAAATCGACGGTGACATAAGCCGGTTCATCCGGCGCGTGTTCGGGATCGACGGTGCGTGAATAGACATAGTCCGGCACCTCTTCGCCGGGATTTTCAAGCACCTTGCCCTCCGAGGAGGTGTGCAGCAGGTTGGCGTCAGTCGAAAACGGCGCTTCGCCCCTTTTGTCCTTGGCGATCGGAATTTGGTTCTGTTCGGCGAACGCGATCAGCGCCTCGCGCGAGCGAAAATCCCATTCGCGCCACGGCGCGATGACCTTCACGTCGGGTTTGAGCGCATAATAGGCGAGCTCGAAGCGCACCTGATCGTTGCCCTTGCCGGTTGCGCCATGGGCGACGGCATCGGCGCCGACCTTCTCCGCGATCTCGATCTGCTTCTTGGCGATGAGCGGCCGCGCGATCGAGGTGCCGAGCAGATATTGGCCCTCATAGAGAGCGTTGGCGCGGAACATCGGAAAGACGTAGTCGCGCACGAACTCCTCGCGCAAATCCTCGATGAAGATGTTCTGCGGCTTGATGCCGAGCGTCAGCGCCTTCGCGCGCGCCGGCTCGAGTTCCTCACCCTGGCCGAGATCGGCGGTAAAGGTAACGACCTCGCAGCCGTAATTGGTCTGCAGCCACTTCAGGATGATCGACGTGTCGAGCCCGCCGGAATAGGCTAGCACGACCTTTTTGACGTCGCGCTTGTTCACGTCATTCTTGGCCATTGGAAAATCCTGCGTGCAGAGACAAGGTCGCCCGAAATCCGCGCGGACTATAGGGGTGCGTGGGAGCGACGCAAGCAGGTCGGGCCGCGCTGCGCGTTTGCTCCGGCCGGGGCCTCAGGAGCGCTGGCTCTTGTGCCCCGCGATCCGCCGCGCCAGCGCAGCCAACGCATCGCGGGCCGCGCCTCCCGCCCATTCGAGCGGCCGCTCTATGGCCTTGTCGGTTAGCCGCGTCGGCGGCCAGCGATAGATCAAGCCGTGAACGATCCACGCCAGCAAGAACATGAAAACGCCGGCGAACGCGACATCGGTGAAAAAATGGCCCCCGGCGGCGATGCGAAGCCCCCCGATAAGCGCTCCAAAAGCGAGCGCAGCGCCGTAGGTAAGCAACCGCCATTGCGGCGGAGCGAGCGCGGCGGGCGCCAGCGTCCAGAACGCGCCGGAGGGTTCGCCGGCGATGAATGAGCAATTCTCCGAGCATGGGCCGCGGGGATCCCACCACGGCGTGAAGCGGTCGGTACCGCCAAACTGCGTGACATCGACCGGACGCATGCGGGCCCAATGGTCCTTCAATATCTCGTTGGCAAGAACGCCGGGACCAAGCGCCAGCGTCAAAATCAAGAACAAGACGGCGCGGCCGCCGATCAGCATGCGCCGCCGCGGCAGGATCAGTTTGCCAGCAATAGCGACAAAGGCCGGTGCGACGAGGAGCGTGATCAGCGCGCTCGCTACGTCACGTGAATACTGCGTCCAAAGCTGGGCGCCCATTTTGAACGTGCGGGTGTTCGGATCGAAGAACAACACCGAAACGTCGAGATCGAGTTGCGGATAGACACCGAATACGACACCGACCAATGCAGCGATGGCGAGCGCGATGGCGAGCCCGGTTCGATTCATGCGCTCACTTCCAGGAGCCGGCGCCACGGCCGGCCAACAGCCAATAGATGAATCCGGCGGCGATGCCGGCAGCGGCGATCACTTCGCGCTCGCGCGCCAAGCTGCCGCCGGGCTCGCCGGCATAGCCGGCGAAATCGAGACCGTAACTCAGCGACAGCGCCAACACGGCGCCAAGCACCGCATAAACCAGGCCCGACCGCAAGGCGAACCCCTCCGCCAGCGCGATCACAAGCAGCGCCGGCGGCGCGGCGATCGCGGCTACAAAAGCGGCGCCGACACCGACGACCGACCACAATATCGCCGATGGGAGGCCAAGAGACGATAGATCATCCCATTGCGGCGTGAGCGTACCGATGGTGAGCACGATCGAGGCGGCAACGCATGCCAAAATATAGCCGACGATCACCAGTAAAATACGGAAGATAATCGCCATGAATCAGCGTCAATCGGTCATCGCCATCGCCCGCAGCGTCAGGCGCTCGCGGGCGGAGAGGTTTTCCGTCGCGCTCTTGAGCTGACCGCAGGCAGCGAGAATGTCGCGCCCGCGCGGCGTGCGCACCGGGGAGGCATAGCCGGCATTGAAGACGACTTCGGAGAATTTCTCGATCTGCTCCCAGTCGGAGCATTCGTACTTGCTGCCCGGCCAGGGA
>Ga0181532_10002370_pt1 | contig 17619 bp, 13 predicted proteins | sample PEATcosm2014_Bin_33_FD_119768 | JGI IMG/M metagenome (GOLD analysis project Ga0181532, IMG submission 119768) | Peatland microbial communities from MTU Mesocosm Facility, Houghton, MI, USA - PEATcosm2014_Bin11_30_metaG | ecosystem: Environmental > Terrestrial > Soil > Wetlands > Peat | place...
AACATTATCTATTACGTCCCGAAGCACAAGTTCCTCGGTGGCTACTTCATGCCCTATATTGCACTCAACTGGGCGAGCGGTGAGTTGGTGGCTGACATTACCCAGGGAGCAACGAACCTTGGTGGTGCCGGAGGTGGATCGGGTTTTGCCGACACGTATGTCCAGCCATTGAACATGGGTTGGCATTTTGGAAAGCGAGTGGACTTCAACGCCGGATATTCCTTTACAGCCCCAACTGGCCGGTACACTGCGGGAGCAAGCAACAACGTGGGCTCGGGATATTGGGGGAACAATATAACGTCTGGCACCACGCTCTACATCACCAAGAACCAAGGGACCACTGCAAACCTTGCCACCAATTGGGAAATCCACGGGCAAAGAACAGCGGCCAGCATACCGGCGGGTCAGACCAGCAAAATAACGCCCGGCCAGGCCGTCACCGATGAGTGGGGAATTGGGCAGGTTCTTCCTTTGAAGAAAGATATGAGCCAACTGGGCCAACTCGGCGTGGTTGGGTACGACCAATGGCAGGTCTCGAATAACGGCGGCACTTACCTGGTGGCCGGAATCCCCGTCGCCGCGAGCAGGGTTCCGTACTACTCAGTTCATGCAATTGGTGTTCAAGCCAATTACATTCTCCCGGCGAAGGATTTCTCAGCCTTCTTCAAGTACTACGACGAGTATTCGGCCAAGGCTCGTCCGAAGGGACGCACGATCGTGTTCGGGTTTTCATGGACGTTGAAGATTCCAAAACCGCAGGCTCCGAAGAGTTGAGTGATAATTGGGGCTAGCTGAGGTGAAGAAAGATTTGTGAGTTCTCGCGGTTTCATCCGTGCACGCCGAGAGGTTTGATCGTGGCATCCGCGTGTCACCTGTCCTCAGCGTATTTGTGCGCGGGACAAATGCACGTATGAAAAAGAAAAAACCAATCAAGGCACACCCTGCGCGGACGAATTCGACAGCAGGGCGGTCCGTGTGGATAGTGCTCGCCTTGGCTGGAGTCGCTGCGCTTGTGGCGTTCGCCGTTTTCCGCTCGTCGCTTTTTTCGCCAGCCAGCACGGTAGAGGCGAACCAACCGGCGAGTCGACCAATGACCGCAGCCCCTGAGACCCCGGCTTTCGGGCCCACCATTCCCAGCACGACGCCAACTCCCGCACCGTCACCGCACGGGATGGTATGGATTTCCGGTGGTGAATTTTCCATGGGCGCGTTGGATCCTCCAGCCACTACGGAAGCCGGCATGCACGCCGCGGACGATGCGCGCCCCATCCACCGCGTGTATGTGGATGGCTTCTGGATGGACAAAACTGACGTGACCAACGAAGAGTTTGCCCGGTTCGTCAAGGCGACGGGTTACGTGACCATAGCGGAGCGCACGCCGACCGCGGAGGATTTGCCCGGTGTTCCTCCCGAAAATCTGGTCGCCGGCGGCGCCGTTTTTTCCCCGCCCGCTCACGCCGTACCGCTTAACGACTCTTACCGATGGTGGTCTTATGTAAAAGGAGCGAACTGGCGACATCCCTCTGGACCCAAGAGCACACTCAAGGGACGCGAGAAATATCCGGTCGTCCAAGTGGCCTACTTAGACGCATCGGCCTACGCGAAATGGGCCGGCAAGCGTTTGCCCACGGAAGCGGAGTGGGAATTCGCCGCGCGCGGAGGTCTCGCCGGAAAACGCTACCCGTGGGGCGATGAATTCCGGCCGAACGGAAAGTGGATGGCAAACACCCACCAAGGGCATTTCCCCGACACCGACACCGGAGACGACGGGTACGTGGGGATTGCTCCAGTTGCACAATTTCCGCCGAATGGTTACGGCTTGTATGACATGGCAGGCAATGTGTGGCAGTGGACCAGCGACTGGTATCGCCCCGATTACTACCAGCAGTTGGCGGCAGGGGGCGTGACGCGAAATCCGCAGGGACCGGACACGCCCTACGATCCCGCGGAGCCGAACGATAAAAAGAAGGTTCACCGCGGCGGATCGTTTCTTTGCACCGACCAGTATTGCTCGCGCTACGTAGTGGGCACACGAGGCAAAGGCGAAGTCAGCACTGGAACCAATCATCTCGGCTTTCGTTGCGTGAAGCCAGTAGGCAGACAGGCCGAATGAGAAATTGACCGATACCTGCCTTGTTTCAAAACGTATACCGAGCTGACCAGCACTGACGCTAATTTGTGGGGCAATGGATTCACGCACTTGCGGCTGCTGCGGAGAGACCCTTGTGAACCGGCTAAGAACCGATTTCCGCTCCCGACGGCGAATCCGTCACTGGCCAGTGATAACTTCAGAGTTGCTCATAACTAGCAACCGCCGCGTCGCCCATCGCTAAACACTAGCCGACTTAATCGTTGCCGATCAGCAGGCCAATAACGCTCTCAATTCTAGGCCGTCGTTTCAGCGAAGACTAAAATCAATAGCAAACGATGAACTTCATCCAGATCCCCGGGCGCGATGCGCACGCAACGTTTGCCGGCTTTGTATTCCAGGTAAACGTAACGATTCTTCGTTGGCTTAGGCTGCATCCCGACCAGCATCTCGAGCTCGAGGCGGGCGAAGACATCGACCTCATCCGGAAGGCGGGCACTGACCTATCGCAAGACTCCCGCCTGCTCGAACAGGTGAAGCAGCTGCGAAAGCAGCGGCTCACCCTGACCAGCGCCGACGCCCTTGAGGCCGTGGCCCATCTCTGTGAACACCGAAAAGCAAACCCAGGAGCGAACCTGACCTTCCGGTTTCTGACCACCACTACCCTTGGGTGGGAACGCCGCTGGAGGGGTGCCGGGACTGCTATCGATACATGGGCAAGGATCCAGTCCGGGGATCTGGCAGGTCCAGAGCGTACTACAGCGATCAGCAACCTGCACACATTTTTGTCCGGATGCCGCCGCCCGAGCTCCCTCTCGACAGAGTCGTGGGAATGCCTGAGATCGATCCTAGCTCAACCGGATCGCGGTGAGTTTACCGAGCTCATTACTTCCCTCGATTGGGCCACGGGGTCCGGGGATCACGTTGCCATCGAGAACGAAATCCTGTCACTGCTCAAAAGCTCCGAGCCCTTGCGTTCGCCCGAGACTGCACCCAGGATCTACCGTGACCTATTCGCTTATGTATGCCGGTTGCTGACCACTGCGGGCAAGAAACAGCTGACAACGTCGCTTCTCGCTCGGGAGATCGAATCTCCTACGTTGACGTCGGCAGACCTGCTCGCCGCCGCTCGTCTCCGCGAGTGGATCGACAACGTCGATTCCATCCTGGCGCGCCACGAGAAAGAGATTCAGGAGCTCAAGGCACGCATTCCTGCCGAAAGCCTCAGGACGTTTTACGAGCCGGAGAGTTCTACCGAACATTCCAGCCGGAGCGGGCCGCTATTTGACTACAACCAGACCCTGCGGGGCAGGCAAAACAGGCTTGCTGAGCTTGACGCGTTCCTCAATGATCCGGTTCAGCGCATCGCCGTCCTTCCGGGGCGAGGCGGAATCGGAAAGACGAAGCTTTTAAGAGACTGGTCGCGTGTCGTATCGGGCTGGAAGGTTTTGTGGTTGAGCAAGCACGGGGTCTGGCACGAGGGAACCACGGGCGAGATTCCGGCCGCAGATACCGTTATCGTTGCTGACGACGCACATCACTACGAGTATCTGAACAAGCTGATCAGCCTTGTTGGGAGCCGGCCTGGAGAGCCTCGGCTGAAGCTGGTCATCGCGACCCGTCCCAGCGGAAATGCATACCTCGATGAGCTCCTGTCTCGCCTCGCCGATAATAGCGCAGTCGTGCGGTTCAAGACCTTACGCCCCTTGACCCAAGCAGCAACCGTAGAGATCGCCAAAGAGATGCTGGGGCCGCAATTCGAGCATCTTGCCAACAGACTTGCGGAGGTTTCAAAGGACACTCCGCTGATTACGGTCGTTGGCGGCAAGCTCCTTGCCCGGGGTCAGGTCTCCCCTAATCTGCTGGTCAACGACCGAGAGTTCCAGCATGCTGTGTTCACCGCATTCCGGGAGGAACTCACCCGAGCGCTCCCCTCTGGGGGACGACAGAGCAGCGAGTTGCTGGAACTCATTGCTGCGGTACAGCCGATCGACGATCAGCAAGATGAGTTTGTACCCAGAGCTTCGGTCTTCCTCTCGTTGCGGCCCGATCAGATCCGCAGAGGTCTGAGCGGCCTGGAGGAAAACGAACTCCTGACGCGTGCCGGAGAGAAGCTGCGCATCGTCCCAGACCTGCTAGCGGACTACATTCTCGGAAATGCGTCGGTGCGCGACAACGGAAAAGCTACCGGCTTTGCCGATGCTGTCTTCGCCGGATTCGAGGAAGCCTATTTCTCGAATCTGCTTAAGAACTTCGCCGAACTGGATTGGCGGGTCACGCAGAGCGGCATCGAGTCTCGGCTTCTGGATAACATCTGGTCGTCGGTCCGATCGCGTTTTCGTATGCAGGACGCAGCCGACCGGAGACACTTCCTCAGCATGGCCAAGGGAATCGCCGCCTTTCAACCCGAGCAGGTGCAGCAGCTCATCGCGGTTGCGACGGATGAACCAGTCCCATCGGTGAAGAAATGGGGGATTCTGCGTTCGACGCAAGAAGGTGTCCTCACCGAGCTCCCAGCCCTGCTCGGCGCAACAATCTACCACGAGAAGACGGCAGCCGATGCTTTCGCGCGGCTCTGGCGGCTCGCACGCCACGACTCAGAGGAGGTGCAAGGCCCGGCGCGACGAACTCTTGCCGAGGCGATCGGATACGACCGGTATAAGAACCCGATCTATAACGAACGGATTCTCACGCTTACCGAACAATACGCGGCCGACCTGAATGCCTACGACGGAGACTTCACGCCGCTCGATCTAATGGATGAACTGCTGGACAGGGAGATCGACACGACCGAGTGGAAGGGACGCTCCTTTTCCATATCGGCGATGCCTGTTCCGTACGAGCTCATCCGGCCCTTGCGGGAGCGCGCCTTCCTGGTGATCGACCATGCGCTGTACTCTGGCGAGCCCCGGATCGCTGTGCGCGCTGCAGCCTCGCTGGGTTCCGTCCTTGCTGAATTTCATCCGAAGTTCCGCAACGGAACGACACCGGAGGAGCAGGCGTGGCAGGATGCCGAGCGGCTCCGCGTCCTCGACCTTCTCCGGAAGCGCGTTGAGGCGGGAGACCTCCCACTGCAGTTAACGTGGAAGATCCATAGAGTTCTGCGCGGTGTCTGGAAACGGAGCACGCAATCCTCTCCGGTGCGGGATACCGCGGAGTGCTCGGCATGCGCTTCACCGCCTCCTGACGGATTCGATCTGTTCGATCTGCTGTGCACCAACGAATACGAGGACAATACAGAGATCGACGGATTCTCTCTTCCGTCGGCCGCTCGGCGTGCGCATCAATCGGCGGCGATCACAGCGTTGCGTACCAGCCACTCGAGCACGGCAGCACAAGTTCAGTACATCGAAGATCTACTCCACTTTGCGGTCGATGCATCCATCGACCCGACCTCCGTGGACCCGGTTCTGTCAGAGTTGTGCGGCGACCGAGCATTTCTCGAAGCGTTGTCTGAGTTCGCTCGGAGCAACCAGCAATCCCTCCTTGCTTCCGTGGCTGGTGTTGCAATCAGACTCTGGCGGCGGATCGATCCGGTGCAGTACGGCCATTACGGACGCGTGTTCGCAGCGTCACAAAGTGTGAGAATGGCCCGTTCGGTCGCTTCTGCAGTTTCCTATGGGCCTCCCCTCGAGGAGCCGATTCACGGCGATCTTGAGATTCTTACCGTTCTCGCAGGACGTCAGGAACCCTACGTCCTTCAGCCGGTGTTTTTCGGATTGCGGCGTCTCGCCAAGGTGAGCGAGTTCCGCGCCGCCGCAATCGCCCTGATCACCGGAGTGACGATCGGTAACCACAGGTTCCTGGCGACGGAATACTGCAACATCTTCGGCCCCTATGGAATCTCGCCGTCGTTGCTCGATCCCGCCAGCGTCGAGAAGATGTTTGCCAATCTGGTAGTGGTCGACGAGCTGGATCGTGATGCGTTCGGAGGGTTTCTTGCGAATGTGTGCGACATCGCGCCGCTTGCAATCGCGTCGTTCTTCGAGACCCGCATCGAGCGCGCGCAAGCCCTCAACGAACGCGGCGAGGACACAGACTACGATGCCATTCCGTCGTCCTTCTCCTGGTCGACGTTGAGTTCGGTACGCGTACACCCGGAGTATGAGCAGACGCTGCGTAGCCTGATCGCGCTGATGAAGCGTTATCCCCGGTATGAGCACGAGCTCAGCCCTATCTTCTGGCATATCGCCACTACCGACGTGACCACGTTTACCGTGCTGGATGAACTGCTGCACACCTCTGACCCCGAAGACGTGCTGCTGTTGCTTAAGGTGCTCTCGGGGGCGCCGAAGGAACTGGCCATCCGTCAACCGGCTTTTGCCATGCACATCCTGGAGCAGTGCTCAAGCCATAACGAACAGCTCGAAGGCTTCGCCATGAGTCGCCTGAAGGCAAATTGCTTCTCCGCCGGTGGTTTCCAGGCAGTCCAACCCGGAGGGACGATCTACATGGGCTCTGGACCTTCCGGCGAAGCGAAGACATCGGTCACATCGCTCCTGGCCAATCTCCCACCGGGCAGCCTGGCATTCAAGCTCTATACAGAGATCGCTAATATGAGCGGGCCTTCGTTTATGGCGCCTGTGTTTCCCGACCCACTGGAAGAACTCGAGGATTCTGAGGAATAAGACGCATCGGACGATCCGACCGGTGTGTCTCCAGGAATTAGGAATGAAGTCGTTGCCGAACGGTCGGCAAACCTAAAGTCGAGAACCGGTCGGGGAATACTGCTCGCAGTCCGACAACTGGCCGCTCAACACTGAATCTGCATCATTTGCTCGCAATTTTGATGCTGATTACCGGCATGCAGAGAACCATCGAATGCTCAGAGGATGCTTGCCTCGTGAACACACCTTCACAGATCAAGCACTGACGTAATTCCTGACCGACAACGATGAACACCTTGCCGATCTGGTCCGTGCGAATGGAGCCTACGCCTCTCTGAGTGTTTTCGTCAGCAGTCATTTTTTCTGGAAAACTTTCGACCCACCCCCCAGCCCCCTTTTGGAGTAGGAGTCCCAAAAAGATAGTCAACCTCGAAATCAGTGCCTTGGGAACGGCTGTGAGTAGTCGTTAACACTCCTCTTCAGAAACAAAAGTAGGAGCGGGCTCGATAGATACACAACGAGTGTCCCGAAACCGATTTCGGTGTCCATACCGTCCCACGCCGGGAACGCAACAATCGCACCCAAGAGCATCAGGCCAAGCGTGATGAGGAACACCTTGTGCATGGAGAACACGTAGGTCGCACGCACCGCTGCACTCCGCCCGGCAACCGCCTGAGCAAAACGATAGACGATGGTCACGGCGAACGGGGCAACGAACGTGAAGATAATCTTCAGAGGCAGAATGTCGTCCTGACCGCTCAGGAGAGCGTGCCCGGTGATAACGAAGTGAGCGATCAGTCCGATGAAAACCAAGGGCACGGCGGCGATAAAGATCACAAGGAAAATCGCCGTTTTGATGATGCCAACAAGCTCGCGGATCGGCCATGTGAGCCAGTGAATGGCTTCAACATTTTCTGCTGCCATCTGACTCATCCGGGACTCGGCGTGCGTGTTCATATTTTTCGTCCTTTCGCTATTGAAGTTGCGGTGCTGCGAGGACTGCGGTTGAATCGCCCGCACTTGGTACTGCATTCACTTTCATCAAGCGGCAAACACTTGCCCGTGAGACGCCATGCTTTTTCGCGACTTGAGTCAGTGACATCCCCGAGCGGCGGTCGCGGACGATCTCTTCCCGATCGACAACCAACCGTAATCTCCCGATCTGCCGACCTTCCAGCTTTGCTCTACGCATGCCCGCTTTCACTCGCTCGACAATGAGGCTCCTTTCAAGCTCGCTAATGGCCCCGACGATGACAATCATGGCGCGACCGAGCGGACCGCCCGTGTCTATATTTTCGCGGAAACTGACGAACTCAATGTTCAGGTGGTTCAGCTCGTCGAGCACTTCCAGGAAGTGCCGCACCGAGCGAGCCATCCTGTCGAACGCCCAGACCATGACCACATCGAAGCGGCGTCGTCTGGCGTCGGTCATAAGCTGATCGAGACCGGGTCGCTTCGCCTTCGAGCCGCTAATCGTGTCGGTGTACTCGCCAACGATTTCGTATCCTCGAGCCGCCGCCAAGGAACGCAGATCGCAAAGCTGCGTCTCGGGATGCTGGTCACCGCTGGAAACTCGGGTATAGAAGACGGCTCTCTTCATACGCTCAGCTCTCCTTTGCCATGTGAAGTAGAAGCTTCTATGGGTTGATGATTAGGGGAGTGGTTCGGAAGGTTGACTCTGCTTGTCTTGGCGGTGTAACTGTGTCCGCACGGACATTCATCTACTTATAGATATACCGACTGGCGAAGAGTTTTGGCTAGTCAGCAAGGCAGAACAGGTGAGTAATCACACTGATTGGGTACGCGGGGCTGGTTACTGATGGTGCCTTTGGCCAATTGTGATGCGTGCTCCGTATACTCTCGTTAGGATGGCCCCAACGCTTGCACAGGAATTGCAGCAGGCTATCGACCAGTGGCTCGCAGCCCGCGAGACTTTCCACGGCGGGAACGGGATCGGTACATTGGACGAGTTCTGGGAAGCTCATCGTCGCCTTCTCGCGGCATTCACCTCTGGCTGGCCGAGCGACGATACAAAGATGCTCTATGATGCGTACCACAGTTTCCTACGCGAGCTTGTACACAACCACGAGCGTCCCACGGTGGGTTGGCGGCGATCTGACCTGCTGACTTAACTCTCCTCCTCCGATAGGAGATTCATTTTGCTCACAGAGACGATGGAGTGCCCACTTTGCTTAGGAGAGGGCAAGTTGAAGCGAACCGAGATTCTCGACCGCCTCGGGGTCAAAGACTTCGCACGTGTTGCCCAACTCAGTGCTGAAGAAGCCTTCCGCTTGCTCCTCGAAAAACACAAAGAAGATCAGCAGCAAGTTTGGCTTCGGTTCGAGGCCGAAATCCAACGTGTTCGCCTGGGATTGGAAGACAAACTCCGATTTGAGCAATCGCAGAAGGAGCATCTCACTCGCTGTGTGGAAGACCACTTTCGGGAAATCAGCCGACTGCGAGAGCGTAATCAACAACTAGAGACAGAGATGGCGAAGGTCGCCCGCATCGGGAAGCGGGAAGAAATGGATTTCGCCGAGGAAGCCCGTACGTGGCCTGGGATGTGTATCAGCGAAAGCTTGGGAAAAATGGCGACTACCTGTTGGCGTTCCGCGATGCCGGCGGTGCTCAGCTTGAGCCACGCATGCTCATCGACAACAAGAACAAGTCAATCATCGCAGAAGCAGACCTCGACAAACTCGTCCGGGATGCCAAGGAGCGGTCGACTCCAGTTGCCATCTTGGTCACTCGAGACGAGAGTCAGCTTCGGCAGCTTGATCGGGAACTCAGGTGGACACAAAAAGAGGGGGTGTGGGTGCTCCGAACCACGCGGCAGTGGCTTCCTCGTGATCTTGAGGTGCTGCGGCCCGTATTCGAGCGGATGCACGCCGAAGGTTCAGGTTTCCTGAACAAGAATGTCGCACTCACCACAGAAGTCCGGCGTAGCCTCGTTGACCTCGACGCGATCGAGAATGAACTGAAGAAGGCATCGAAGGCGATACTCTCGGTCTCCGCACTGGTCGTGAAATACAGGGCACGAATACAGGCCCTCTGCGATCCGGTCTCCGCACCCAAGATGCCGCCCAAACCAGAAGCGACTCTCGGCGGACGGAAGGGGATGGCCGGATGAATGAGGCCAAGCGGCAGTACCAATTCCGCGTCAACGGCGTCGTCATGCCGTATCTAAGGATTCAGTACGAGATGATCGACGGAGCTTGTGTTGGCAGACGACGGATCGCTGTCGAAGACGATCAAATAGGGTGGGTCGTCATTGACGATAATGAAGACCTGGCTGATCCGGCATTGTCCAAATTCGTCCTTGAAGTGAGAGACTTCGCCGCTCCGGTCGAACGCCGACTTCTCCCGAATAGTGGATGGCGAAAGGTCAGCACACAGGAATTGCTGAAGCTTCTGGAAGTTGCTGGGATCATCACAGGCGAATGAATAACCCGATAACTATTTCCAAATCCAAATTCGTTGCAGGCTGCCAGTGCCTCAAACGCCTGTACCTGCTCGTGCATGAGCCCCAGCTTGGAACGGGCAAGACCGCTGCCGATTTTGCCCTCATGGATCAAGGGCAGCAAGTCGGCAAACTGGCACGTCAGCTTTTCGCGGGTGGCGTGGAAGTCAAAGCGGGCGATCCTGAACAGGCCACTCGCGTCACTCGCGAGTTGCTCGCAAATCCCGAAGTTCCCGCTATTTTCGAGGCGGCTTTCGAGAATGGTGGTGTTTTTGTACGGGTGGACATCCTGCAACGTCGTCGAGACAATCGCTGGCGGTTAATCGAAGTGAAATCCACTTCCGACATCAAAGAAGAGCATCTGGACGACGTTGGGATTCAGTTCCGAGTGGTTTCCCGCTCGGGGCTCGACGTAGTCTCGTGCTGCCTGATTCACTTGAATCCGAATTATGCGTCCCAGGGCGGCTCCATCGATGTCCGCCAGTTCTTTCGAATGAAGAACCTAACTCGAAGAGTCGAGAGGCTACAGCCGAAGCTCACTTTTCAGTTGCGGTCAGAACTTCGCGTGCTCGTCATGCCTGAAGCTCCAGATATCCCACCCGGTCCGCATTGCACAAACCCCATCGCCTGCGAGTTCTTCGACCGATGCAACCCCCGCAGTCGGCGGCTTTGATAGCCTCTTCCTTGCGGGCATCACACTTCCGAGCGCGCTTGCCGCACCATCTCGACCAAAACGTTTCTGGTTTCTGCGGGATTGCTCACTTCTCGCAAGAATGCAATGCGAACGCCCCGCATGCTGTCTTGCGTTTTCAAGCGCACCTGAAAACCGAGGCGATCGACCGCGGTCATGGTTGCTTCCTGCGACTCAATTCGTGCAAATGCTCGGGCAAGCAAGACGAGCGCATCCTTGTGGTCGGTGTTCATGTGCTGAATGATTTCGGCCATTGAGTCAGCAAGAGGGTCGGGTTGGCTGCGATCATATTCAGAGGCAGATACCCAGCCCATCACTCCGAAGCCGCCCACGTAGTAAACGTCCACCACGTCCATGCGGTAAAAAGAAAAGTCTTCAAAATCCACCCAATACTTGCTGTTGGCGTAGCGTGCCAAGTAGAGCTTGCGAGCCTCGGCCACTTCCGACTGCGGTATCGGCAGAACATTTCCTACCAGCGTGACTCTGGATGCTCCGAGCGGATCACCGCCGGCGTCGTCCTGGGTCACCAGCAAGCTAGCGTGGGGGTCCGACTGCAAGTTCTGCGTATGCATAGCCATCGTGCTGATGAGGAAGATGGGACGACCGTGTTCATCCAACCCGTAGGGCATAACTGATCCGAAAGGAAACCCCGGCTGCTTGCGCGAAAGCGTCGAGATGCTTCCGATGCGGGTCAAGTACACCAAAGTTCGCGCTCGCTCGGCATACGACGGCTCGGGAACCACGGGCTGATCACTCGCCGCACCAGTGCCCGCGTGTTTTCTGTTGGAAGAGGACGACATCGCTGTTCCCACCTGGCAGTCTAAAGGAAACTAGTGGTGGTCAAGAAGGGGTGGCGCCTGGGAGGTCGCAAATGGTTCATTCGGTTAGACCGGAATCGCGGTATAGCGCTGGTCAACAACGTACACCTTATTGACCACGGGTGGCTGTACCAAATCCTCTGGTCCACCCGCTCCCGTCCGGGTTGAAAACACGCTGCTTCACGCCGCGCAAACTCCACTCTGACGCTCTAGTGGAATCTATAGATTGTGGGGAATCACGGAGCCGAACGACGAACGTTACCCCTCGCTGTAAATCCCAATTGATCCCGGTCCGGGCGCCCAGCGAGCCGGTCCCGCCGTGTGAGTTGTTCACCACGTCGTTTATCCTATCCGCGCCTCGGAGAAAGCAGTGAACGAGAAGTACGTTGATCCGCCGCCGCCGCCGCCGCCCACAAATCTTGCGTTCATGTTTCTTCCGACTGAAGGCCTATTTACCGAGGTCATGCGTCGCCACGGTCGACGACCTGCAGACGACGTTTCGTGTTTGCCTCGCCGGGCCAACCACGTTCGCTGCGTTGCTCAAGAGCCTGCATGGGGACCTCGCACTTCCGTTTCCCAGCAGGCTGCTTGCTGCCGACAAAGCACGAGTTAGGCCCAGGCTGTAGAGTGGCTGGCGCTTCTCTGCCAGACGAAACTGTAAACGTTGTCCGATGCTCTTTCTATTTCCTCGTCAGTGAACGGCGGTTGAGGCAGGGAGCGATAGAGGGTGTTAAGAATAAAGACCTTCACTTCCGCTTGAGTTGCCGCCTTCTCTGTCCAGTCCTGCATGGGCCGCAGCAGCTCTTGCAAAGATGAGAGCAAGCCTTTACTCGCTTGCTTCAACCGTTCACGATCGGTCTTGCTGATATTGTCCTTGAACAAAAGGTCGAACAAGGCCAATTCATCTTCACTAAGTCCTTCCTCAGCCGCCCGCCGCTGCTCGGCGTCGAGACTCGCGGCAAGTGCAACCAGTTGTGCGAACGTTGCTTCGACAGTCGCCCGGTCCTTCTCGCGGTTATAATCCGCAATGATCTCCTGATACTTTTTGTAGTAGTCCATCCGCAACGGGTTATGGCCGAGCATCTGCGCTAGTTTCTTCTCGACGACCTCGCGGATGTCCTGCAATGCCGCGTGTTTCCGACGCACCTTGGTTGCAAACTCATCCCGGAGCTTAGCGAAGTCGATCTGGCTTAGGTCGACCCTGAGTCCTTCCGCATGGTCGCCACCGGGCGCCGCCGCACGAACGGCTTCATTCACAATTCGGTGCAACTCTTTGAGAATCTCGGTTACATCAGCGGTATCGCGCTTCTCCTCCAATTTCTTGTAGATGGCTTCAATGTTGTCGTGGCGCACGGCATAGGCGAAAGCACTGGGCTCCATCAGCAGCGCCTTGAACCGGATGAATACCTGGCGGGCCATGATCTCGAATCGACGCTTCGCTTCGTCCGATGTGTAGAGCGTGTCCACGGCGTCGCGCAGGGCCTCGATGCGAGCAAAGCCGGTCGCTCCTTGAAGGCGGCTCGGGTCGAAACCTAGCCTAAGAAGGTGCTTCTCGGCGGCCTCTATGGCCTCGACCAAGGCAGTGACCAGCACCTCTATGGGAGCCACAATCTCGCCGCCGCCACCTTCTTCTCCGTCACCGAAAGCGTACTGTGCAAGTGCCTCACGGAGGCTCTTGAGCATTCCGTTGTAGTCAACGATAACGCCGCAGTCCTTGCCGGGATGGACGCGGTTGGCGCGGGCGATCGCCTGCATCAAATTGTGAGCCTTCATCGGCTTATCGATATAGAGTGTCGCCAGACACTCCACGTCGAAGCCGGTCAGCCACATCGCGCAGATAATGGCAATACGGAAGGGATGTTCGGGGTCCTTGAAAGCATCGTCGACTGGCACTCTCTTGCCGTCCGGAGTCTGGAAACCGGTCTTCATGACCGCACGGTGCAGGATGATATCGAAGCCCCACTTGTTGAAGTCGCGTACCTCGTTTTGAGCCTCACTAATGACGATCTCGAGGATGGTGGTCTCCATCCACTCGGCCTGCCCGCGCAGGTATTTGATCTCCTTGCCCAGTCGCTCCCGATCGTCCGCGTTGGCGGTAGCGCCTAGCTCGACCTCCTTGACAGGAATAATCGCCCTGACGTTGGTGAGTTTTGCCCTCCAACGCGGCTCAATGCGCTGGAACATACGGGCACAAGTGATTTTGTCGATGCATACCAGCATCGACTTCCCAGTCTCCCAGCGCGTCGTACAGTGTTCGACGAAATCATCCGCCAGTTTGTCGAGCCGGTCGTCAGCTGTGACGACCTCGTAGTCCTTGCCGAGCAGCTTCTCCAGAAGTGCACCCTGCTCTGGGTCGAGGTCTGCGTTCTCTACCGCCTCAGCAATCCGATCATTGAGATCGAGCCGAGCGATGCCGAGTTTCTCACCCCGGTTCTCGTAAACCAACTTGACGGTGGACCGATCTTCCTCGGAGCGTTTGAAGTCGTAGCGGGAGATGTAGTTGCCGAAGATACGCTTGGTTAGCTCGTCATGCTTGAACAGAGGCGTTCCCGTAAACCCAATGAAGGACGCATTGGGCAGCGCGAGACGCATGTTTCGCGCAAATCTGCCTGCCTGCGTTCGGTGGGCTTCATCCGACACGACGATGATATCGTCGCGTTCACTGTAGGGATGGGTCACTGGCTGGTTGAACTTGTGGATCAGGCTGAAGACAAAGCGATGATTCCCGGTCAGGATTTCCTGCAACTCCTTTCCTGAACTGGCGCGCGGAGTCTTCTCATCGGTAACGCCACAACCGATAAACGTTCGCCAGATCTGATCATCCAGGTCTTCTCGGTCGGTCATAACCATGAAGGTAAAGTTGCCGGGCACTACACGGCGCACCTTTTCCGCGAAGAAGGCCATCGAATAAGACTTCCCGCTGCCCTGGGTGTGCCAGAACACGCCCAGCCGACCCAGATCGGCATGAGCCCTCTTCACCAGCGGCAACTCGTCTTCGGCACCTTCCCCTGTGGCATCCGATGACTTCACCAATGCCGGAGTCTTGCTTTCAATTACGTTTAGCCGCTCGGGTTTTGGTACTCGGTACTGGATCAACCGCTCTCCGGCGGGGAACCGCCGCTTCAGTTCTTCCTGGTGCATAACCGATGCGACAGCGCTGTTCACCCCAAGTACCTGATGGTTCCGCGCCACGATCTTCCGCGCTCCCCCTGCCCGGCTGTCATCGAACAATATAAAGTTTTCGGCCATGTCTAGCAGACGTTCCTTATCAAGCATCCCGTCGAGCAACGCCTCGGCATCCAGACGGGCTTTGTCCTTCTCAGCGTTTCGTTTCCACTCTACAAAGTGCTCCCATTTGCTAGTGATCGAACCGTAGCGAGCCTGATCGCCGTTACTGACCACGAGAAATACGTTGTGGTGGAAGGCGTGGGCTATGCTGTGTTCGCTCAGGTAGTCGGTGAGATTGTCATCGAAGCCCGCCCGGATGTTCCGATACACGGCCTTCAGCTCGATGAAGACCAACGGCAGGCCGTTGACGAAGCACACCAGGTCCGCGCGCCGGTTATAGTGCGGCACCCGCACCCCCTGGATCTTTAGCTCACGGACAGCAAGAAAGCGGTTGTTGTCGACGTTGCGAAAATCGAGGACTTGTACCCGTGCGTGCCGCGTCTCGCCGGCCGCATCCCGCCATTCAACTGGTACACCGCCGCGGATGAATCCGTAGAACTCACGATTATGCTGGAGGAGTGAGCGGGCGAAATCGATGTGCGTCAGCTTCCCGACCGCCTGCTCTCTTGCCTCTTCCGGCACATCGGGGTTTAGCCGCGCGAGCGCTGCGCGCAGATCCCGGACCAGCACGACGTCTCTCTCAGAAGCACGACCAAGCAGGCCCTGGGGTCCGAAGGTCTCGGCACCATAGGCGTAGACGCTCTGCCAGCCGAGCGCCCTCTCCAGGTGCTCGGTGAAGGTCCGCTGAACCAGCCGGTCCTCGCTGTTGATGTCCGTGATCATGGCGTGGCGGGTCTCATCACACAGCGATCTCCCCGCTCATCAGGCGTGGCAGCAGCAGGTCGCGCGCGGCGCGAAGCCTTTGGTTTGTAGTCTCCAGTGCATGAATCTGTTGGTAGGTTAAATGTGCGAACTCGGCAAACTGATCGATCAAACGCTTTTGCGGTGAGAGGACCGTCAGCCGATGCAAGACGTTTCGATTGACGCCGGGGACTGCCGCTTTGTCGCTCAGTGTTCCCCCAAGGGCATGCTTAAGCAGCTGAGCAAGGAAGGCTGGGGGATTACCTTTGAAATCACTGACGTAGAGCGCGGTGTTCAGTGGCCAATAATCCTGCTGCAAAAAGAAGACTTCTCCAATGGTTCCGTATCGTCCCGTCACAATCCCTGGAGCTACCGCCTTTTTTTCGTTGTGGAATCCTGTGATGCCAGAAGAGGAGACGATCGGTATGTCTCCTTCCGCACGCCGACTCTCTGGAAGATCGTAGCCCCTCTTCAAGGTCAGCATCTCACCGAGGTTCTTCTGCTCCCAACCTTCGGGTACGCCGGCGTTATTGCGGCTGTGCTCGTGTCCGGGGAACTGGAGACGCACGAACCACTCGCGGTAGAGTTGGCTGGCCGCCTCTTCCAGGAGCGCTATCCGCCTGCGGTTGTTCTCGATGAGATCGTCATAGGTGGAAAGGCTACTCGATATTCGCCGTTGTACATCGAGATCAGGGAGAGTGATCTCAAAGTCCTTCAAAATCCCAAGGTTGATATGGGGCACTCCTGATGTGAGAGCATGGTTAACTATTTTCTGCACCGTCATGGGCATGCGGAAGAAGTAGTAGATGAACCGTGGATCTGCTGTCTCAGTGTCTACCGTCAGCTTCATCTGACTCTGAGAGATAATGTAGCGCGGAAACCGCGCGTCCCTCGGAATGAAGCCGACCTGCCCAAGAGTACCCCGTTGGGTAAATATGATGTCTCCGGGCTGAGCTGCGTTTGGTCGCAGATCGTCCGCCTTCTTCTCTGATACGAAAACGAAGCCATCGTCGTAAAAGGAGTTATGACTAGGCAGGTTATTCCCTCGAATCACCGGCACGCCTTCTTCCGCGTAGTCACGCGTTGTCAGATTGGAGCCAAACGGGCCGCCAACGAAGGCGTAAGGAACATGTGCTTTCACGGAGTCGAGCTTCACAGTCCGCCACCTCATGCCCCCAGCTCCTCCAAGTTCTCTTGAATCTTCGTCGCCAGATCCGTCGCTTCCTTGTTGAGGTCAGCCAGCTCGGTGCGGATATCACGTAGAGACTGCTCGAAATCGAAGTCTTCGTCTTCCTCCGGAGGTGCCACGCCGACGTAGCGGCCGGGCGTTAGGCTCCAATCAGCGGCCTCAATGTCCTTTCGGTCCACCAGCTTGACCAGCCCCGGAACCGCTTGCAATTCGGCCTTGGGGAAGCGGTCTTGCAGCCACGCCACTTGCCGGTGGAAATAGACGGCCTGTTTGAGCTGCTCGACGGCCACTTTACGCTCTTCATCGAGCTGCTTGATAAGGTGCCCCGTAACACGGCGTTCATAGATAGCCGCGATCGCTTCGTTAGTCGCTAAATCCGCTCCGAGGTCTTCGACCCTAGCGGCGAGCTTGTAGAGCAGGTCTACCTGCTTGATGAGCCCTCGGATCGGCTCAACGTTGCCTTCGAACGCCTTACGCGCGGTATGCTGAGCGTCGTTCTCGCCGGGCAGCGCCTTGGCGTACTTCTGGTGGAAGGCCTGCATGCTGGCAAGAAGCTTTTTTCTGTCCCTCTCGTAAGGCGCGGCCGCTTCGCTCAGTTCCGCGACAGCTTTGACGAGTGCCTGGATCTTTTGAGCATTGAGTTCGGCATGCTTTGCCACCGCCTTGGTGAGGGTGTCGCAACGACTCTGTAGGTCTGCAAGTGTTGTCTCGAACGGCGTTAGCGTCGCTGCGACTG
>Ga0181532_10002372_pt1 | contig 17614 bp, 22 predicted proteins | sample PEATcosm2014_Bin_33_FD_119768 | JGI IMG/M metagenome (GOLD analysis project Ga0181532, IMG submission 119768) | Peatland microbial communities from MTU Mesocosm Facility, Houghton, MI, USA - PEATcosm2014_Bin11_30_metaG | ecosystem: Environmental > Terrestrial > Soil > Wetlands > Peat | place...
GCGTTCGCGCTCGGCGACGTCAAGATCGCGAATCTTCAGCATTTCAACCCGCGTTTCACGATCCGCCAGCTTCGCTTCGGCCTTTCGTTCGGACCCATGTTGTTTAACAACCCGGTCGTACTCAGGCCCGAAACGGTCGCGTAGCTCTGCCGTGGTGTTCTTGCGTTTTCGCATGTACAGCGCAATGGCAACGACGATTACCAGAACCACTGCGACTGCAAGAGCAATCAGTTTTGGATCCATCAGATTGAGATTCATCGAGAACTCCTTACGCCTTGAGTGTCTGCAACCAGGTAAGGTCCGGTTTGGGAAGTTTCCTCGCCTGAAGTAGAGCCTTATATTGATCAGTGTCAAACCAGCAGGTTGCCGGGGTCTGGTCAGAATTGCTCGTCCAACTGCAGGCCGCGGGGACCCGATCGCCGACTTTGCCCGCTTTCATCAGCCGCCCGACCAGTTGGGGCCCGAGCGGATATACCGGTATGAGCTGTATTCGGCGGGAGCGTGGATTCCATACCGGAGGATCCCGATAGCCAGGAAGAATTAGCAGCGAGCTATACGGCTGGAGGAGTTCGTGACGGTCGTCCAAGAGGCGCTTGCGTTCGAGGTCGCAAAAATGTTCAATTTTGACACACTGTTGTGGTGTGTGTTTGACTGTTGCGATGCTTTGACTGTGGCGTCATTTATTGCTGTCCTGATTGGAAAAATTGAACCGATTTTCGCGCTACGCGGATCTCTGGAATGGACTCGGGAGCGAAGATGATTCACCCCAAACGCAGAACGATCTCGTCATGCATGTTGGCATTCCTCCTGGCCTGTTGCTTGACTGTCACGCTACGAGCACAGCAGCACACGAGTAGCCCGACTCCGCAGACATCCGCTGCGCTCCCGGGCTCGACCGCGGGCCAGTACGCCGACACCGACATTTGTAAGACGTGCCACCAGGAAGTCTGGGACAAACACTTTGCCAATACTCCGCATGCGGCGTTGCTCAAAGGCGATCAGCATGGATGCCAGGGATGTCACGGCCCTGCGCAGGCCCACGTTGACGGCGGCGGAGACGTCACCAAGATCATTCGCTTTGAGACGCTAAGTCCGGCGGAGACGGCGGCGATCTGTACGAAATGTCACCAATCCGGCCTGGAAACGCAGAACTTCTCCAAGTCCGAACACCTGGCGAACGGCGTCAGCTGCACGAACTGTCACAGCCCGCACGGTTCCAGCGATGTCAATTTCCTGTTGGTGAAACCGCAGACCGCCCTGTGCTATGGGTGTCATGCCGCGCAGAAGGCTGAATTCGCCCGGCCCTATCGTCATCGCGTCGATGTGGGACTCATACAATGCAGCGATTGCCATAATCCGCACGGGACAGAGGTCGGCCACCAGGTGCGCGCCGCCGCCGGGCAATTCGCAGTCTGCACCAAGTGCCACACTGACACCATGGGCCCGTTCGTCTTCGAACATGCTCCGGTCAAGACCGACGAAGGTTGCCTATCGTGCCACACGCCGCATGGCTCAACCAATCCGCGGCTGCTCCAGGTCAACAACGTCAACTTCCTTTGCCTCCGGTGTCATACACCCAATATGAACGGAGCTGCGCCCGGCGCTCCATCGTTCCATAACCAGAACAGCAAATACCAGGCTTGCACGATGTGCCACACGCAGATCCATGGTTCTAACTTTGACCCGACGTTCTTCAAGTAGTTGAGAGGTATGCCAATGGATTGTCCAAGGAGTCTCGGCGCTTATTCTTTTGGGCTCGCTCTGCTAGTGGCCTGCCTGTTCTTGCTGGGCACCACATTCGCCCAGACTTCCGGACAAACCCCACCTTCCAATCCCAATCCCCCCAACCCGCCGTCAGGCGCTGACGAAGGCAAGGAAATCGGTGGTTTTCAGGTGACCCAGTCGATTGAACTCGGTGGCCGCATCAGCGACCTGACCGGCAGCCAGCCGATGTATGACACTCTGGTCAATCTGCAGACGGGCGTGCGCATTCTCGAGCAGTCACTCACTATGCAGTCGCTTACGCATGAGGATGTCTTCGATACGCTGACGGTCAACAGCTTCGGATGGGGCGGCGATCCCCAGCAGGCATTGCGCGTGCGGGTATCGAAGCACGGCTGGTACACCTTCACCGGCAGCTACCAGCACATGCAGAACTATTTCGATTATGACCTATTCGCTAACCCGTTGAACCCGTCCCCGCCTGCCGGGTCGCCGTCCATTCCCATCCTGACCTCTCCGCATAGTTACTACGATCGGCAGAATCTTTACAACTTCGGCATCGTGGTGCTGCCGATGAAACGGGTTTCGTTTCGCTTCGATTACAACCGGAACCGCGTCTTCGGCCCTTCGCTGAGCAGCGTCCACGAGGGCACGGAAGCTCTCACTAATCAGGGCAACAACACCACGCTGAATGGGTATCGCCTGGGGGTCGATTTCCGCGTGACGAAAAAAACCACCCTCAGCGCTACGCAGCTGTTTCAGGCTTATTCCGGCAACACGATTTACGGCCTGAGCTCGTTCAACTCTTATCCCCTATCCAACGGCATGCCGGTCACCCTTGGACTTTCCTGGTTCAATAGCGGCAGTCCGTGCGCCGCGCCCCTCAACAACGGAATTGCCAATCCCACATGCAATGGCTATTTCGACTACAGTCTTTACCAGCAGGTTCACACATTCATCCCAACGGAACAGGTGAACCTGAAATCGTCATCTCTCAAGTGGCTGGATTTCAATGGCCAGTACCAGTACAGCCACGCGCGGATGAACACTCCACTGACTGAAATCTTCAGCGGCTTGATTAGCCGAAGCGCCAACCTGGGCTATAACACCGCGGGCAGCAGTTCCAGCGGCAAGTGGAACTCGTCGTCCGCCGATGTCTCCGCCATCTTTCATGTCACGGACAAACTTCGGTTGGTTGAGACCTTCCGTTTCCGCGATTTCAGCGTGGCCGGCGATTTCCTGAACCTGCAGTCCAATTATTTCAACGCAGCGAGCTTTGGCTCAGCCTCGCTGCTGAACCCGGTGGCGATGTTTCCGCCTAACAACCTGTTTCACAACTCAAGCTCTCCGGCCGATGTGATCAACGAAACGACGGTCAACCTGGTCGGCCAGAACATGAAAGAAAACGACTTCCAGGTGCAGTACGACGTATCGCGCTTCTTTGGTGTGCGCGCCGGCTTCGTCTGGAGTAATTACATCATTCAACCGGGAAGCACCTATCAAGCTGCTCTGGGCGATATCTATTACCCGAATCTTCCCAATCGCGGCAATTGCGCCGGGTTACCGTTGAACCCTGATGGCAGTTGCACATTCAGCGGAGTGATCGCGCCATTTGGCAACCCGACCACCGAGATCAACCGCTACACCGGGGTCCTGGGAGCGTGGTTTCGGCAAGGCCATTCCCTGCATGCCAATCTCAATGCCCAATTTGGCGGCGCTGACAACTGGATCTATCCCACCGATCCCATTCGCTTCTTCAACATCTCCGGCCAAGTCTCCTACGCTCCCCGCTCATGGCTGACGGTAGGCGGCAACCTGATCTTCCAGCAAAGCAAGAACAACAGCGGTGGCAACGCTTACAACCAGCACAACTACACCACCATGATCAACGCTACGATTACGCCGGGCAAACGCTGGGGATTGGATATGGCATATAACTTCGACGCCATTCAGCAGAATACGAACATCTGCTTTGCCGGCACGGTGGTTCCGCCAGGATCCTATACCTGTGTCCTTGATTCGACCCTCATGGAAACCTACGGTGTCTATCAGACCCACACTCAGTACGGTTACTTCGCCCTGATGCTGACGCCCATGGAGCGCGTCACCATGCGCTTGGGCTACAACATCGTCGACAACCAGGGCAATACGACCTCGTTTAATACTCTTCTGCCTTTAGGGCCGCTTTCGTCGATCTATCAGTCACCGCTTGCCGCAGTGGATGTCAATGTCTACAAGAATGTGACCTTCAAAGCCGGCTGGAACTACTATCAATACGGCGAAGGCTCCTTCGTGGGACCCACGGCTCCCCGCTACTTCCACGCAAATAACACAACGCTGGCGCTGCGGTATGCCTTTTGACCGCTGCAGGCATGCAACAATAACGGCATGCAGGGATAAACAGCTGCTGTTGGGCTGTGAGTGGCCGCACGAGAGGTCCTACTCGGACCGGAGTGTGAGGAGCATAGAGCCGCACGCGGATATTACGGCTTTGGGAAGTGCGGACCTTCCCGCCTGCAGGGCTGCTCGGGTATTTGATGGCACCCCTTTTCGGGACGCAACCTGCTCCGGGCACAGTCGGGTCCTGATAGGCGCCAGATTTCTTCCGCGTTCCTGCCGGCATCAGCTGTCCGTCGCGCTATTTATAGTGGAGGCGAGTCCAGGGTCTGGTTTGTGGCTTCGCCGTGATTTGCAGCATTGTCATTCTTCAGGATCACCTTCAGCGCGCCTTCCTTTCCCGCGTTTCCGAACGTGTCGTACGCCTTCATGATGTCATTCATCGCAAAGCAATGGGTCACCAGCTTGCGTGGCTGCAGCTTTCCCGACCCCACCATCTTCAGCAGCATGGGTATCGTGATCGTGTCCACGAGCCGCGTCGTGAGCGAGATGTTGCGGTCCCAAAGCTTCTCCATGTGCAGTTCGACGGGTTTGCCGTGGACACCCACGTTTGCGATTCGTCCACCCGCCGCGACAATGGTCTGGCAAATGTCGAAGGTAGCAGGAATCCCTACCGCTTCGATCGCCACATCCACGCCTGCGCCCTCCGTCAGTTCCATCACGTGATGCGCGGCGTGTCCATCCGAGCTGTTGATCAGAGTTGTTGCGCCAAATTGTTTGGCGACTGCGAGACGTTTTTCGTCGAGATCGATCATGAAAATCGCCGCCGGTGAATAAAACTGCGCCGTTAGCAGGACCGCCAGCCCGACGGGGCCTGCGCCTACGATGGCGACCACGTCCCCCGGCTTTACTTGCCCGTTCAGAACCCCGCACTCATAGCCAGTCGGCAAAATGTCGCTCAGCATCACCAAGGCCTCTGCATCTGCGCCTCTCGGGAAGCTGTAGAGACTACCATCGGCGTGTGGAATGCGCACACACTCGGCCTGGGTTCCATCCGCGGTATTGCCCAAAATCCAGCCGCCGTAACGACAGTGGGAATACATGCCTTTCCTACAGAAATCGCACTTCAAGCAGGCAGTGACGCACGAGATGATGACCTTGTCTCCAACATGAAACTCCGATACTCCCGTTCCAACCTGCTCGATTACCCCGATGCCCTCATGGCCCAGAATGCGTCCGCCGGTTACGGCTGGCAGATCTCCCTTCAGAATGTGGAGATCGGTCCCGCAAATCGTCGAGGTGGTAACCCGCACAATGGCGTCGCCCGCGTGCCGGATGGCGGGGCGTGGCTTGTCCTCCCACGCAATCTTGCCGGGACCGTGATAGACCAACGCCTTCATCGTACTGCCGGCGTGTGAATCTGAATTGCTCGTTGTCTCCCGTTCTAGTTCAGCGATTGCCATCGATTCTTCCTCTTTTGTCTCCAGGCACTGGAGTCCGAGCGTAACAACTGAGCTTGGCAGTCGTCTGAGCTAGAGTGCTCACTCTGGTCGTTCGAGTCGGGTGTACTCTCCCAACAGAGGGGATATATGGATCAAAATGAGACCGGCCGGGAAGCGATAGAAATTTCGGAACCGGCTGCAACCGTTGCCAAGACGCAAACGGACCCACGACGGAATGCTTCTCTTGATCGCGCCGCCGATAAGCGTGCCGATGTCGCACGAGCCAAGAAGAAGAAAAAACGCGACGCCCACAAGGTCGCTTTGCGAAGGTCACACACGAAGGGCTAATTTCAGCTTGAGCTTCTGAACCTACCGGACGCGCCTGAATAGCTGCACCTCCGGCATCTCGCAGTTCCAGAAATAGGCACTGTCATGAAACACGCGATCGCCAAACCCACCGCTGACGACTGCGTCAGGATTAAAGACCTCGGTTACAGTTCCTCCCACCACATTCATATGTATGGCGAAAGGTTCAATATTGTTTCCGATCCATTCCCTGACGGCAATGGAATCGCGGTCCAGGTTACAACTGCCAAGGAGCCGAAGAAGCGGACGCTGCGGCTTCCGACATCGATTCTCGTGGGTCTCAAGGATTTGCTTCCGAAAGTAGCCTGAGCAGTCATCGGGCGCGAGTTCTGGCGCCTTAAATTGCGAGTTTCTTGCATCAAGTAAAGTAGAAAGGTCGAACAAATGGAGCACTGGGGTATCTACGTCGCTTACGCATGGCTGGCTACGATCGTCTGGGCGTTCGCGGACGCTGTGCAGGCCATTCGGAAGGGGCCGCAGCCTCTGCCGCAATCATCGGAGCCGTACACCCACACCTAACGAGTGGAAACCCGGTGTGCACGGATGTTGCGAGTCTCCATGGATGGTCAATCTTGACCAGACCCGACATGCCGTTCCCAAGGACAATTGTTTGTGACCTTGAATTCACCAGGTCGTAGCGCTCAACAGGAGGTCTTTTGACTGCAATCATGCCCTGTCCGCGCCATGGAACTCTACCCAAAGCATTCGTCAGCTTCATGCGAATACTGAGTTTATGTCCTCATGCCAATGTAGGTTGGCCGATACGTTGCGCCGGAGAGAAAGCACCATCGCAGCATTGCGTTGACTGCGGAGCACAAAGGACATACATGCTTCAGCCCAGTATGCAGAAGGGGCCGTGGAAGCGTCCACAGCTGCGCTCCAGTCATCCTCTCGAAAGCGCCTTCTCATTGAATGTGCGTCGTGGGTCGGTGCCGCCTGGGCAGATCAGGGTGGGCAGATATGAACAGACACGGAATGCCCTGTCGTCTAACCTTGTAGCAGATGGAATAGGATTTGCTTGAGCTGTTAGATCAGCATCGCCTTATTCCTTTCGACTGAGGGCTCCGCAGTTAGCTGAATACCAGCCGGCGCTCTGCCTCTCGGCCTCATTTACGTGCACCAGGGCCGGTTACTTCCCAATGGGGTATTCAACTCCCTGGATCACCTATCCGCGATGAAGCTGCGAAGAAAAGTGCTCTCAAACAGCAGGAGCACAACCGGAAACAGCCTCTACCGGAAACATAGAAAGGTAAAAGGAACATGCCGTTACTTCAAGTTGTCGTGGCTCTGATCGTGGTCGGAATCCTCCTGTGGCTCGTGGATCGCTACATTCCTATGGCGGGTTCCATTAAGTCAATTCTCAACGCCGTGGTTGTCATAGCCGTGGTGCTATGGCTGCTGAATATCTTTGGGCTGCTTACTTCTCTATCGAGCATTCAGATCGGCAAGCCGTAAACGGAGGCGGATGTGTACCAGAAGAACCCCGAAAGCAGGAGCGCGGAAGAGTGTCCGCGATGACCGAATACAACTCGGATCAGGCAGGGACGCTGGGCGTTGATCACCAGGTTTCATTCAGGATGACAAGAGAACTGCAGTTCGATGGTATCGTCCTGCGAACTGACATCAATAGGAAGTGACATCACATGGCGTTCCGTTACGATCCAACCAGCTCAAGAACGACCGTACGCTTCCTTGGGCCAGCGCTATACAGGAGTCTCCTGCGCCATAGTAGATGTTGATGGTGTCGCCGTCGGGGTTCATCGTGTATCCACACGGGAAGACGACGTCGTGCACATCGCCTCCGCGCTCATAGTCGGTTTCTGGTCCAAAGATCCAGGAATCGCCCCGCAGCAAACAAACATCCGGCTCCAGAATGTCAAAGAGAGCGAGGCCAACCCGGTATAACGCGCCGGAGGCGGTGTGCTTCACTCCGTGATACAGCACGAGCCAACCTCTCTCAGTCTCGATGGGCGGCGACGACAGGCCGATCTTGTTTGCGTCCCACCACGCGCCCTTGCGCGCCTCCATCATCACTCGATGGCCGCCCCAATGACGCAGATCGGGAGAGTAAGAAATCCAGATGTGAGCTCCCAGAGGGGTCATGGGACGATGGATAAGTGCCCACAGTCCGCCAATTCTGTACGGCAAAAGAGCTGCATCCTTGTCGTCCGGCGACATGATGACCCCGTATCGCTCAAATGTCCGGAAATCCTTGGTCAGCGCAAGAGAAACCCCGGGACCGCCTTTGGAGTAAGACGTGTAGGCCACCGCATACTGCTGCAGCTCTGGAACGTAGGTGATACGCGGATCTTCGATACCCCAGAGCTCTTCCGGATATTCATTTGGATTGGGCATCAGAGTTGGTGTTGGATCGATTCTCCATCCGTCCACACCGTTCACAGAACGCGCGGCGCAAAGATGGGAGAGGCCGCGGCGATCCTCCACCCGGCAAAGTAATAGCGTGGAGCCGTCGGCAAGCAGGGTCGCTCCCGCGTTAAAAACGCTATTGATCCGATAAGGCCAATCTTTGCTGGCCAAAATTGGATTGGCGAAATGCCGGCGAAGGAGAGTGCCGGTAGAATCGATAGTGCCGATGGTCAAGGTCATAGGTGATTCCACAGTAACAGCAAACTGACATCGGAGTGCAAAAGCTCCGAAATTTCGCCGGTACTGAGCTAGATTGCAAGCTCTGGTACTCGAGCATCTTGGAGCTGCCGCATCTCCAGAAGAGCCATCAAGAAGGACAGCGTTGACTCCGCTCCCTGGTTCTCGTTGGCCCGGTCAGGATGCAGACCATCTCGACAGCCGCCCGTGGTGGTGTCATATAAGGCGGTTTTCAGGTCGTTATCTCCAAGGAACCAATTGAACGCAGCCCAAGCCTGGGTGCGCCAACGCTCATCTCCGGTCGCACGATACGCTTCGAGACACGCAGAGACGGTTGCACTGGCCTCCACTGGCTGCTGGTCGAAGCGCGCTTTCTCCCCATCCTTACAGTAGAAACCATGCGAGCCGATAGGGACAAAGTGGCCGTTCATGTTGCAGCGTTGTTGCGTCGCAAGCCAGTCCAGTGACTCGAGGCCAAGCGCGAGCACCCCTTTGTCGGAGGTGCGCGAGCCTGCCAGCAATAACGCCTGAGACAAACGTGCGTTGGAATAGGCCAAACCGTCTTCAAACCAGTTCCAGCTCGGCGTGCGGGTGATTCGATAAATCTTCACCAACCTGTCAGCGAGTGCGTCTCTGTGCCGCTGGGCGGACCGGTCTCCCGGGAAGCGATCAAGGTACTCCTGGATTCCAAACAGTGAAAAAGCCCATGCCCGGGGGCTGGTAAAAGCCAGCACCGCCGGAACCGCAAGCTCAAAGAGACGCCCGGCGAGACCCCGTAGACCCTCATCGACCGTCTGATTGACCGCGGTTCCCAGGGCCCACAAAGCCCGGCCGTGACTGTCTTCCGATCCCTGTGCCTCCTGCCACTGACGTTCATAGCTCAGAAAGTTGCGAAACCTTCCATTGACGGTGTTAAAAGCAAGCCAGAGAAAAGCCAGGTATCGCGAAGCTAATTTCTTCGCCTCAACTCCTCCATCGGCTCCAAGTTGCTCTACCCGAATCGACACGATCAGGGCGCGGGCATTGTCGTCTGTAGTGTAGCCCTCGTGATGATTTGGAACGGCGAACACGGCATGCTGCAACATTCCCGTCTCGTCAGTCATTCGACTGAGATGATTCAGCTTCACCGGCGGCAAACTGTGGATGCGACCGGCGCCTACCGCGTTTGGGCTAACCAGGCGAGGGTTCCACATGCGCTCTGCTCTGGCTCTCTGGAAGCTGCGCATGTAGTCTTGGGCCACACTTTTCCAAACCATGTTGCGTGAGTAAAGATACGCACGTTTGCGCATAGCGTGCCGTTCGGCCTCATTCTCCAGAAGCTGAATGGTCTGCTCTGCAATGGCATCCTGGTCGTTGAATGGCACCAGAACTCCACGGCGCTGATCGAGAAGCTCCAGCGCATGCCAATAGGGCGTCGAGATGACGGCTTTCCCCGCACCCAGGGCGTAGGCCAGCGCTCCAGAAACGGCCTGCGCCTCATTCTTATATGGTGTGATGTAGATATCGGCTGAGCCGATGAACTCCATCATCTCCTCAGGACTGACAAACCGGTTGTGAAATATGACGTGCTCCCCAACTTCGAGATCCTCAGCGAGCGACTGCAGCGATTCCCGGTATTTATCTCCCTCACGCTTCCTGATATGAGGATGAGTCGCACCCGCGACGATATACGTAACATTGCTGTTGCGGGCCAGAATGCTCGGCAGGGCCTGGATGACGGTTTCAACTCCCTTATTTGGGGAGAGCAAGCCGAAGGTCAGCAACACAGATTGTCCTCCAACTCCAAACCGGTCTTTGTAAAAATTCGGATCAACAAACGCCAGATTTGGGACACCATGCGGGATGACGTCAATCTTGGCCGCAGGAACCTGGAAGACTTCCTGGAGAAACTCCGAAGAGCGTTGGCTCATCACAATGAGGCGGTCGGAGATCTCTGCGAGTTCGACCATCACGCGATGTTGGTCAGGATTCGGTTCACGGAGCACCGTATGAAGAGTGGTCACGATCGGCATGCGGAGATTCCGCAGCAGTTCCAGGATGTGGCTGCCCGCTGGCCCACCGAAAATTCCGTATTCGTGCTGAACGCACACCAGATCAACATTGGTGAAATTGAGGAACTCGGCTGCGCGTTGATAAGACGACAGCTCCTCCTCGGTTAGCTCGAATCGAACGCGCTCGGGATAGCTGTATTCGGACTCCGGATCATTCACCGGCAGTGCAAATAAGCGTTCAGTTCCATACTCGGTCGAAACCGCATCGCACAAGTCGGTGGTGAAGGTGGCAATCCCGCACTGCCGCGGAAGATAGTTCCCGATGACAGCGATTCGGCTCGGAAGGGAAAGATTGACCGCTGTGTCGAACGGCTTCGCTGACTTGATCCCAGACACATGCGGAAGTGAGCCGGCAATTCCCAACGGTTTCCTGAATGGCAGCGTCTTTGGCAATGACATGGGGTCCCTTGTCTGTTCATACACCGGGAGGTCGGTGAACACTCGCGGCACTGTCCAGTTCGGTCCTCCCCTGACAATGCCGCGACTTTCAAGCGCTGGTGTGCCGCAGTTTTGCAGGCACACCAGCTAATTCCAACTATTTGCTTTCGGCAGTTTCGTGCTGATTCGCCTTGTTGACGGCAGCCCTCACCGCTTCGAGAAACGAGTCGCTGCCCGCCGGGGCGTGCACGTCGCCTGACAGCGTCTTATGGAAGGAAACATCCTTGCCGTAGAAGGCAACCGTGGAGTCATTGTCCTGCTGGATCTTGGCGCCATCCACTGCGACTCCGGCAAACAGGCCTTTGGTACGCGAGTAGCTCAAGGCCTCCGTGTTCATCTTCCAGTCCGTGCCCGCTGACGCGTGCCTTCCAACCGGGCCCGCTGTCGCCGATGCCTCGCCGCTGAGTTCAAACTTACTTGAGAGCAGGCCTTGCACACCTTTGTCATTCATAAACAACACGACGAGATCGACTGACTGACCGCCGGCCTGGAAGCCAAAATTGCCTCCACCGATCGAAATGAACGCTGGCGCACTCCAACCATGGGCAGTGCGGCAGGTAACAACACCACGTCCATGCTCTCCGCCGACGATGAATGCGCCTTTCGCCATGGTGGGTACCACAGCGATACACTTGGCGCCATCCAGCACTTCTTCAGGAATGCCCTTGTCAGGCGCAGCCATGATCTCGTTCATGACTTGGCCAGCCGCTTGTAAGCGCGCAGTGGTGTCTTGCTGCGCCGGGCCAGCGAACGCGAAGGTGGCCAAAGACAACGTTAGAAAAGCAACTGGGTATTTCTTCATGAAACACTTCCTTTTCATTCCGCGTGGTTTTGCGGACAAACTTGTGAGGGCGTAACCGCCGAAAGGTCAGGCCGTTCGACGGCCGCTGACCAGGTTGATGATCAAGACCACGACTGCAATGACCAGCAGGATGTGGATTAGGCTGCCCGCTATGTGAAAGCTGAAACCGAGCAGCCACAGAATCAAGAGAACTACCATAATCGTCCAGAGCATGTGTGCCTCCTGGGCTGGTTGAGAGCGTTAAATGGTGCGGTCATGCGGTAAGAGCGGTGCTGTTACTCGCAGCCGAGTGCGCTGGCCAGGCTCTTGCTTCGGTTTGAGCACGCGGGGCTCAGGGTCGTCGAAAGTTCACCGGAATATACGTTATATCCGGCCAATCAACAGCAAAATGACCACAACGACGAGGACTAACCCCAGCCCGCCACTCGGGAAATAACCCCAGGAACGGCTGTGATTCCACGTCGGGAGAGCGCCTACCAGAAACAAAACCAACAGAACAATCAAAATAGTTCCAAGCATACTTTCCTCCTCATCTCTAAGAATCCAGCTCAGTCCGAGTGTGATCTTCGTGTGCACTCCCGCGGGCTGGGTTCGTTGCAATCAAACTCGCGATCGTTGTTAACAGATTGTGAGGGTGCTGTCCTTTAGGGTAGAACCTGTCGGCGATGATACCGGCAGGCACAGCATCTCCCTGGTAGTCGCCGCTCATCGCGACAATCGAAATCGACGGATACCGGTTACGTACATGTGAGATCAGCTCGATGCCCGACATCTGCGGCATGTTGAGATCGGTGACGATCAGATCGGGGAGCACCCTGTTCAATTGCGACACAGCACTGACGCCGTTTTCTGCCATGGCCACTTCATACCCGACGGACATCAGCAACATCCCCAACGTTTCCCGGACACTAGGTTCGTCGTCCACAACAAGAATCTGGGGTTTCGGGCCATTCGTCATGTTCCCTCCTGACGGGGATACGAGAGTAAAACTCCACCTAATCACTCTCTCATCCCGAGTTCGTCCAAGTCTGAGCAATAGTGAACAGCTCATTTCGGTATACGTTTCGGACTGCTACTCGGAGTGGCGTACCATCAACGCGCCGCATCGAACACAAACGACCAACAGCCCGCACGCGCCCTGTGTGCCTTATCGCCAGGAGTTCGGGGCCGCCGTCCACCGTTGAAATGTGGGCAAATATCGTCGTTTGTGGCAGACAATACAACGCCCCGGGCACAGGAAAAGACGGGGCAAGACAACTCTCTCAACCCACCCTTCAGCAGGCGTAGCTCTGAACTGGTCTCCCTTACAAACACCGCAATGGGCTGAAAATAGAACCATTTGAAGGTGACTTGCTACCGCAACGAACGGTCAGGTTCGTTGCGTCCGTGTTGAACCACCAAACAAACCATGCATGCTTACACCGGTGAGGTTCATCGAGTGGCTGTCTTTGCTTCGGCCGCGAGGGATATTGCTTCGGCAGAGGTCAGCGCCGCGTGGTCGCATGGCATGTAGCCACTCGCGCATGCCATGTAATTTCGCTGACGATCAGCAATGGTCACCTGGCTCAACTCCGCCGGGGACAGTGTGGACCTTTCACAAGTTGCCCATCCGTCCCAACAATCAGAGAAGTTGCGCCAGTGCTTCGCCACGGCTGCGTCGCTCGCTTCCGCCGCGGTCAACTGCGAGCGGTCGCACGATGTCCATCCGTTCCAACAATCGGAAACGTTGCGTTGGTGCTCTGCAACTGCAATTCCAGTCGTTTCGGACTGCGACAGCCCGGAGTGGTTGCATGATGCCAGGCCGTTCCAACAATCCGAGACCATGTTACGGTGCGCGGCGATCGCCACCTCGGCCAGTTCCGGTGCGCTGAGCGCGGAGCGATCACACGACGTTGATGCGATTTTGCAGTCCGAGATGTTTTGCTCGTGCCTGGCGGCCGTCACTTCGTTCTTTTCAGCTTGGTTCAAAACAGAGGCATCACAGGAGTCCCAGCCGTTCTTGCACGAAAACAGGTTCTGTTCCTGATTGGGTGACTGTGCCGACATCGGCGTTGCAAAGCAGATCAGGGACATCATCAGAGAAAAAAAAAAGACTATTCGCGAGACAAGCTTCATTCGTTTCCGCCTTAAGCGCGACGAATTCAGTCGCACAGATCTCGAAAGCTGATTATCGGCCGGAAGAATTGAAGGAAGCTGAGCAAGATTGCTCAGTGAGCAAGATTGCTCAGACGATCACGGTCCTCAGACCGTAGCATCCCATTGTGGCCTGTTCGAAGAGGACACCTACCTGTGTCTCCCTGTCCAGGCCCGACGAAGGGGTACGATTACATGCCAAACCAAATCCAAGCCGGCACCATGATGGTCCAGCAATCAGCGATCCTTCAGTCGCTCGAAGTAGACAGCGAGTCCTATTGCCAGAATTGGCGATCCTTGGGGGTTACCGAGAGTCTAGACCTCGATCGCAAGGTCCGAGCTGCCGGAGGGAGTTTGTTTTTCATGGCGAGCGAAATCAGAGCCGTGGTGCCTGCCTGGGGGGGACAGAACACTCTGCGCCGAGGCGTGAAGCGACTACTGGCTCAAACTCGGCTGCAACATTTCAACTGCCTCGAAGTGAGCCATATACTCAAAAAACACTTCCTCGGCATTCCGTATGTGTCTATAGCTGCACACTCCCGCCACATTCAAAAAGGGAGTCAGATTCACTCGATCGAGCAGCGTGCCCAGGATGCTGTGCCGATGCACGGAAAACCAAAGGATAAACAGCAGTAATTCACTGAGGAGACACAAATGAACTGGGAACAGGTAGAAAGCAAATGGGAACAACTGATGGCTTCTGCAAAGGAAAACTGGGCCAAGCTCAGTGATGATGAGCTCCACCAAATAGCCGGCCAACGCGAGCAACTCGCAGCGAAGATCCAGGAAACATATGGAATCTCAAGACGAGAAGCCCAAAAACAAGTGTGGGACTGGGGTAAGAGTATGGAGCGAACTCAGAAGAAAATTGCGTAGGTATTCCTGCATCCCCTCGGATTGAGCCGCACTTTATCAGAGACCAATTGTCTAGACATGGAAATCCGTGATCTCACCGCAGTCCAAATATTGTCCGTGCCCTGTTCGACTTGTGCAGCTGCACCGCGAGAGTGGTGTTGCGAGATTGCTAACGGCGCCTTCCGCCAGGACGCGCATTTCGCCCGCTTGTTGTCTGCCGCAGGGAAGGGGGCTTCATCGCGTCAGCACATGCCGGCTGCCGATGCCCTTTCGGGTGTGGCACTCATTCGTTGAGTCAGGAAAGTAAGCGATCCTCGGTGCACCCGCAAGCTGCCGTTGTAATCGATGAGGCCCATCTTGCGAAATCGGTTCGCTTGCTTGGCATCAGGGCCTCACAAAAGAGTTGATGTCGTTCGCTGCGACACGGGTCCAGTAGTCAGTTAGTTGCATATGAATCCGTCGCTCCAAGCGTGACATCTTCGAATCTCGATGAGAAGTGCGAGAAGACGCACAGTCGGGAGAGGCAGGCATGCATCCGCTGCCTGCAATTCCCGCCATAAACCCGAGCCTGCCGCTTAGCAACAGACGGGGGCTGTGCAAAATCGCTCATACGGCTAAAATAACCAAGTTGGGAAATTGTGCAATATTGGAACAAAAAGCGCAGACAGGCCTTGTTTACGATGTATGATCCAAGTGTAAGACACCGCCCTTCGGAGGTGCGACATGAGCGCGAGGGGCATACTAGCCCGCAGCCAGGATCCTCGAGCCAAACCGATCCCGTCGGTTGATTCGGTGCGATCCGCAAAACCCGCCACAGACAAAATTTCGCAGCCTTTCCAGCTTCAAGGAGTCAAGCCGCGACCCAAGAATGGCGGGACGGTTTTCGATGCCAAGACCTTTCTCGCGAGAGCTGGGCTGGGCAGAAAAATTCTTCATCTTAAGAAGGACCAGGTGGCCTACGTGCAAGGCGACCCTGCCGACGCTATTTTCTACGTGCAGGAGGGCCGGCTGAGAGTCACTGTTACTTCGGCAAATGGAAAAGAAGCCACGATCAACCTAGTGGGTGCCGGAGATTTCTTGGGCGAGAACTGCATGGCCTCACCTCATCCTCTTCGACTTGCGACTGCTACCGCGTTGACCGAGTGTGCTTTGCTCAGGATCACCAAGGCGGAAATGGTCCGGGTACTTCATGACGAACCAGAATTGTCCGGCATGTTCGTCTCCTTTCTTCTCGTCCGCAACGCTCGCATCCAAGCCGATCTGGTCGATCAGCTTTTCAATTCCAGCGAAAAGCGGCTGGCGAGGATTCTGTTATTGCTCGCCCAGTTTGGCAAGGAAAGCAAACCCGAGACGGTGGTTGCTAAGATCAGCCAGGAGACGCTGGCTGAGATGATTGGCACAACCCGGTCCCGGGTGAGCTTTTTTATGAATCGCTTCAGAAAACTGGGATTCATTGAATATAACGGCGAGATTCGGGTTCACAACTCCCTTCTAAGTATCTTTCTGCACGAATAAGGCGGCGCAGTTTTCTTGCGGGTTCCCCTCGCAAAAGCGCCGTTATTACATTATTCTGCCAAGAATTCTGCAGAGTCTGCTCACTTGGTCTGAATTGACCATTCTCGGCTTTCGGAGCATGACATGATGATGGTGTCATGCCACGCAAAAACAACAAGAGAGCGTTCAGCGACGCTGTCCTCCGAGAAGTGAAAAAAGAAATGGCAAAGCCCCGCATTGCGGAGTCGGCCAGAGAAGCTTCTTCCGTTGACCCGGGCCCGCGGGAGTCCAGGAAGCGAGGAGCGCTCTGGGCAGTGTGCCAATCCGATTCTCCGCCATCGTGACGACCAGGTCAGGGTGATGTTCTCCCGTATCGCAATGGCTAGCACCTCCTAAAGTCCGCTGCTGCGACCATTTTGGGACCGAAGTGTCGGAGGCCTTGATTCTAAATAAGTTAGTGATGGTTGCGGGGGGTGGATTTGAACCACCGACCTTTGGGTTATGAGCCCAAGGGGTCATCATCAAGTCCCGTTGATTTCATTGCTCTTCCCCGCAACAAACCACCAGAAAACCACCAGGAATAGGCCGATTCTGCACGCTAGTTGCACGTTCGCGATATGCCAGTCTCTTGGAGGTTTTGGACAATGCCCTGCAAGATCCTCCCTCAATGGGCTGGTTGCAAATCGTCCCGGTACATAATTGGCACTTATTCAAAATCAAGTGAAGCTGCGGTTTGGGCTAGCCGTTCCCTAGCTTGTGCTGGAACCAAATACTTCCGGAATGGAATTTCTTGCCCCAGACATAGCCCCTTCGTCGTCTCTGACAATTCGCGTAGTGGCTTGTCACGTCCTCAGCGGCTAAACCTTGTCGGTAGCTCCCTTCACGGTTCGCGCAGGGCCTTAGGTGAAGTCCTCGCGCTCGCACTTGTGTGCTATGAACTGCTGTTGGATAGCAGCCTGTGCTTTGGCCTGTCCGCCCAGAGGATGATGTGCTGGGAACTGCATATTACAGAATTCGCAGATTCCGAGCACTGGAATGTTCTTGACGCGACGGACGATCCGAAGGCTTCGTTTTGGCATGAGGACAGTTTACGCCGTTTTCGCAGCCGTTTAAGGCATCCGAAATTCAGGTACTGGTTCAGTTTGAATCATTCGAAATGGGTGAATGTGGCGCCGCGCTAAGGTATTATTTGGGGAAAATGAATCTTCAGCTTATAGCAAATGAAGAGAACCAGGATCGCGCCCAGTGTGGAAAAAATGAGGCCGGCGGGATGATATCGTTCGTTTCTCGGGCGCGAAAACATGTGGGTAACGCAGCCGCCGATGATCGATCCGATGATGCCGAGCACGATCGTCCAGAAGATCGTTATA
>Ga0181532_10002376_pt1 | contig 17602 bp, 24 predicted proteins | sample PEATcosm2014_Bin_33_FD_119768 | JGI IMG/M metagenome (GOLD analysis project Ga0181532, IMG submission 119768) | Peatland microbial communities from MTU Mesocosm Facility, Houghton, MI, USA - PEATcosm2014_Bin11_30_metaG | ecosystem: Environmental > Terrestrial > Soil > Wetlands > Peat | place...
CCTCTTCTCCGATCGGTCGGATTGGCGCTGTGACCTGTCAAGCTTGGTTCGTTTCTTTGCCATGCTCACAGTTTCCCACAGCCCCGCTCCGATTGCTACCCCTGTGGATTTCAAACTGACCCAGTATCCAACTGCAACAAGGCAATCAATCATGTTCAGTTGTTGGACGTTGAAGGAACTCACCGGGCAGGAGGGCGTGTCAGACCTGTTGGAACGATTCTGTCCCAGAGTTGGCAGGTTTGCAGATAAGCATGCCTCAGAGTGAAACCGGGCCGGAAGTTCCCGCTCGACTACGAGGAGCCGCTCGCTCATTACTTTTTATCCAGATACTCGCCGGGAACGTCATCCTGCGGCACCTCATGTGTGCGAACCTCTTTCTCGTCAGTGTCACCAGCGTGTTCTACGCCCGTCACTGCGTCGGCTTCGAACGCGTTTCCTTCCTCGATCAACTCGGTCACACTCTCCGAATCCGCACCTTCGATGTTGGACAATCCCTGTAAATCTTCCGATTGCCCGCCCTTCGCCCTCAGTCCTTCGAGTGCAAATGCCTCCGTATCGACGCTCTGGTTTTTCCCCCGAACCCGTGTCCTGAGTGCGGCCGCCGTCGTCGCACCGGTTGTCTTCTTGCCGAGGGCCTTCGTCGTTTTCGCCGCCGCCTTTTTCAAAGAGGGCTTCTTCTTCGCCAATTTCTTCTTCGGAGTTCCCCTCTTCTTGGCCATCTTCTTTTTAACCGTCTTGTTCATCGGCTTCCCTTTCTTCCCGGCAGATCCCTTCGGCTTCGTGCGCTTCTTATTAGTTTTGTTCTTGGCCATACGGGCAGTCTACCACCGGCACATGCGTGCCCACGAAACCGAGCTAGATGCATGGCGAGGAAACCCACAGGACCAGTGCCCCAGTTTCCGCAACACCTGCCGGCCTGTCGGCAAGCCTGCCGAAATGTCGGCCCGGGTTCTCGATACCCGTATGGCTCCCTGCCGCAAGTGCTTGAGGTTCTCGCAAGAAAACGGCTCTAACGAAACGTGGAATTCACCACCGTCTTGCCGATGCCCGCCTGCCACGTCCCTGTGTTCTGGATCACAGCCTCCCTTTTGTCCTGATCGCACAATGGGAAGGACGGAGGGGCAAAACTATGCACGGCAACGAAAAGGTGATCGAGCAATTGAACGCGGCTCTAAGCTCGGAATTGAACGCAATCGTTCAGTACATGGTTCAGTCGGAGACCTGCCAAAACTGGGGCTACGTGCGGATAGGCGACTACCTGAAGCGGCGTGCAATCGAGGAAATGGGTCACGCCGAGGGTCTCATCGAACGCATCGTGTTCTTGGATGCCGCGCCAAAGGTGGATGTCGCTCTGACTCCCAAGATCGGCGCGAATGTGCAACAGCAACTCGAAGGCGACCTTAAGGACGAAGAAGATGCCGTACACCAGTACAACTCCGCCATGAACATCTGTGCCGAAGCTGGGGACAACGGATCAGGCGACTTATTTCAGAGCATGCTGAAGGACGAAGAGGGGCACGCGGACTTCTTGGACGCTCAGCTTCATTCCATCAAGGAAATGGGCATCGGCGCTTACCTCGCGCAGCAGTTGCATGGTGAAAAATAGGACTGTTGGGAGATTTCGGGAAAACCACCGAGCCAAGCGATAATAGTCACCCGAATGGCTTCCGCAATCCAAATAGTCACTCCAGATGCGATCCGGCGCATTCGACGGGTGCTGACCGTCACAATCGCATGGATGAGCGTGGAGGCTGCCGTGTCCCTCTTCGCAGCTTGGCGGGCGCATAGCCCTGCCCTGCTCGCGTTCGGTGGAGACAGCGCCATCGAACTTTTCTCAGCGGTAGTAGTGCTGTGGAGATTTCAGGTAAGTGACGCACACGAGGAGGTGGAAAAGCGGGCTGCCCGTGTCGCCGGAGCCTTGTTGTTCGCACTGGCAGCTTATGTTGCGGTCACTTCAGTCACGAGTCTGCTGGGCTATAGCGAACCCAAACCAACGTTTCTGGGGATAGCAATCTTGGTCGCAGCCGCCGCCGTCATGCCGTGGCTTGCGAAAGAGAAGCGTCGGCTGTCAGGAGCTACAGGCAGTGCTGCGTTGAGGGCGGACGCCGCACAGTCGGCACTGTGCGCTTACTTGTCGCTGATCGCCTTGGCGGGACTAGCGATCAACGCGGTCTGGCGGGTCAAGTGGGCAGACCCGATTGCGGCTTTAGTCATTCTGCCGCTCATCGTCTGGGAGGGTCGGGAAGCCATGCGCGGAAAGGCTTGCGGCTGTTGCTAAGCGTAAGTCCCGACTTTCAAGCGTGGTTCAAAAGGGTTGCCGCCATTGCTCTCGCAAGTTGTTGAGCAAAAAGCAACGGCACTGGCGGTTTTTGCTGGTCAGCCGGGTAAAGGATTTGCGCCAGTGGCGGCGACAGCCGCTCGATCTCATGTGATTCAACCGTCACACTGGCGTGACGCAGGTCACTGAACTACGTTTGCCTTGGCAAGAAAATGTAAATATGGAAAGTGTGATGGGTTCTGTATGCTGGCTAACTGTGCCAACCCGTCATGTTGCGCATCGTTTCGCTACCTCCAAGAAGGAAGACTTTTTCGGCTAGAAGCCGACCCCGAATTGACCCCTTCCGTCAACTCTTATGCCAGCATCCAGAGCCCAGTGGAATACTTCTGGCTGTGCAGCCTATGCTCGGAATTGATGGTGCTGCGTCTCGGGCAAGATGGAACAGTCGTTACTGTTTCTCTCCCAGACTGCGCCCGCCGCAATCCCGAGGATTTCGCCATTATCTCCCGACACAAAGACAGGCTCCTGAGAAGCGTCACTTTTGCCCGCAGGAGACGAGAAGAACACTCAGAAGGGAGTGCTATCCCGTAAGCACGCGGGTCAATCACGTCGCGAACGATGACGAGGAATGCTCGAAGCCCGTGGAACTTGACCAGATTCAGGATCGGCTCTTTTCGTAGTCAGGATCGCGCAGTATCCTTCGGCAACTACGCAGTTGCTGGCTTGGCAAGGGGATGAGCTTTGTTGCTGACCTTCTTGAGCCAAGGTTGGCGCAGTCTCATACGTCCATCGCCATCCCACTTTACAAGCGCGTCGTCTTCATTCATTTGCTCAACTGTTCCGAATTCTCCAGTCGGCTTTCCAAAATTACCCAAGCCCTCTACTCGATCACCGGGATTCAGTTCCGAGTCGGGAGCAGAGGGCTGGACGAGCGGTGGTCTCTTGGCTCGGTCTGCGTCAGCAGGTGCTCCAACGTGGGAGAGAGGCGGTTGCGGAGCCTTGCGCAGTTTTGGTGTCAGTTTATTGATACGGCTCATATTCCATTTCCCCAGAGACTTTGCTTCGCCTGTTCATCTGATCGTTAAGTAGAGCATAAGCTCGGAAAGCATGGCTCCGCTGATCCAAACTGCACAGTCCTGACGACGAATTGGGCGGACTTGACAGATTGCAGACGGAAACAGTGCGGGAGCTTCGGATTCCGGCGCAAAGCTAGTCGTGGAGAACGATGTTGAGGAGTGAACTGTGAACCTGTAATTCATCGCCAGCGTGATAATCGATGAATCCCAGTTTCCTGAACCTGTTCATGAAAAAACTGACCCGCGAGCGAGTTGTGCCTATCATCTCTGCGAGGGTCTCCTGACTCATTTTGGGGATTACAGTCTCGGGCACGCCTTCCTTTCCGAAATGAGCCAGCAATAGCAATATCCGCGCCAGTCTTTTCTCACTGGAATTGAAAAGCTGGTCAACCAAATCCTCTTCGTATCGGATGTTCCGTGTCAGCAAATATGCCACGAACATATCGGAAAACGCGTGTTCCCGGTGGAGCACTTCATTCATGGACTTCTTGTCAATTTTCATCACGGAGCAATCGGTCATTGCGGTTGCGGAGCACAGGCGGAGAGGCTGCCCTGTAAGGCAGCCTTCTCCGAAGAAATCGCCCTTGTTCAGAATGCCGATTGTGGCTTCCTTCCCGATCTGCGACACGACGGTGAGTTTTATCTTTCCTTCCTTTATATAAAAAACGGCATCGGACGAGTCGCCCTGAGCAAAAATCGTCTGCTTTTTGGGAAAAGCTTCGATCTTTCTACCGCCGTCGATGGTCGAAAGAAATGTCTTGGGATCGAATTTGCTGAGTTTCTTGGCTGCCACCTTGGGTGTCATGATCGGCCTCCTCTCAAGGGTTCCGAATGCGCAGAAGGCAACTTCCTAGAATGAAGGACAAATAAGTGCGGATGAGGGCGAGAACAACGTCGAGTTTGCGGGCACAACTGCGATCCGCTCGACACTAATAATGATTTCACCCTCGGTGTCGGAAGTCAATCCGTCCCATCTTGTTGACTTCGCTGCCCTTCTCGGCAAATCGAAATAGAGCAGCACCACGTTCTTGGTCAGGATTTTTTCGAGGCGGGAGGCGAGCCACTCCGGATTTAGTTTTTCCAGCAGAGGAAAGGGATGCAATCGAGCCGACGAAACCACCGCATACCGGCCCTCCTCGCGGCTGTTTTCCACAAAGTTCGAGTAATGAGCCAGCAGGAGAAGAACACGAGCTAGGCGTTTCTCACTGGAATTGAAAAGCTGGTCAACCAAATCCTCTTCATATCGGATGTTTCGTGTCGGCAAATATGCCACGAACATGTCGGAAAAGGTGTGCTCCCTGTGAAGCGCTTGCATCATGTACGTCTTATCGATTCGCATCACGGAGCAATCGGTCATTGCGGTTGCGGAGCACAGGCGGAGAGGCTGCCCTGTAAGGCAACCTTCTCCGAAGAAATTGCCCTCGTTCAGAATACCTATTGTGGCTTCCTTCCCGCTCTTCGACATAACGGTGAGTTTTACCTTCCCTTTCTGTATATAAAAAACAGCATCGGACGAGTCGCCCTGAACAAAGATCGACTGCTTTTTGGGGAAAGGTGAGATCTTTCCGCAGCTGCCTCGATCGCGGGAAGGTGTTGGTGCATATGCAAGATGGGCTTCTGAGATGATCTACAAGTGAGCAATTGTGAACAGACACGACCTCCAGAAGTTTTTTAGATTTCAGACTGGATTGAATCCCGGCCACTAGGGTCTCTCAACCGGAACGTGAGTAGCCATGGCCAGGCACAGAACAAACATCCCAACGGTTGGCTCGTCCATATGCTGTCGCGCTTGCAAGTTGCGAATCGGCGATGGACTGGTTCCTTGTGCGCGGGAGTGGCAGGGCGTGCACTCGACTTCCTTTTACTCTCGTCGCTCTTAACTTCGCGGAAAGGTGTGTTCTCGTCTTTTGACTGGGCACGCCCTCAGCATTTGCAGAGTGAATCATTTTCGGAGTTCGTCCAATTCTTAATCGAACAAAAAGGAGACATTATGGCAAGCATCGCAGAAATCAATCTGGCGCGTGAAACAAGAGTTTTGGCGGCAGACACTCTTACGGGCGATAAGGTCGTAAATCTTCAAAAGGAGGATCTCGGAAAAATCGAGCATTTGATGATCGATCTGGATACGGGCCGCATCGCTTACGCGGTTCTCTCTTTTGGAGGTTTCTTGGGCATGGGTGATAAGTTATTTGCCATTCCCTGGAGCGCCCTCACCGTCGACAAGGTTGAGAAGAGATTCATTCTGAACGTCGGTAAGGAATTGCTCAAGCGTGCCCCCGGTTTCGACAAGGATCACTGGCCGAACATGGCCGACCGCGCCTGGGGCACCCAAGTGTTCAAGTATTACGGGGCCAAGCCCTATTGGGATTAGCGAAGGGCGGTGGCAGGGCGATGGCCAGCCCGCAACGAGGTAGTCCTGCGACAGGCCATCGCCCGTTTGATGCTCGACGACCCCGGGGGGGAAGATCGAAGCCAGCCCGGAGTTGAAAGGAGATTCCCATGTTGCTGATCGTGCTCATTATCATCCTGCTGCTCGCTTTCGGCGGCGGTGGTGGCTATTACGGATATCAGAGATGGGGGACGGGCGGAGGCGTCGGGATTTTCGGGCTGGTCCTGATCATTCTGGTGCTTTTCTACGTGTTCGGCGGAATGCATATGCCCCATTGAAGTTAAGAGGAGGTTTGGTGCTCGAACGCCCCAAGGCACCGACGAATTGGGTCATCTTTGTGGGCTAAATCCCATGCCTTAATAAAGGAGAAATATGAAAGCACTCCCACTGTGTTTAAGCTTGCTCGCTCTGCTCGTGGTCGTGACCCTTGTAGGGTGCTCAGGGACGGCTAGGCAATCACCCGATGTTTCTGACAGCATCCGCAAATCGCTCGATCAAGCCGGCCTCAAAGATGTCTCCGTGAGTCAGGATCGCGACAAGGGTGTAGTGACTCTTGGGGGACACGTCGCAGCTGACGCGGACAAGTCACAGGCCGAATCGATCGCAAAGTCAATCGCAACTGGGCAAGTTGTTGCGAATCAGATTGCCGTGATGCCTCCGGGTGGTGAAAGCGAGGCAAAGGCGGTGAACTCTGATCTCGACAAGGCTATCGAGAAGAACCTGGACGCTGCTCTCATCCAGAACAAACTTCACAAGAGTGTTAAATATGATGTCAAAAATGGCGTGGTCACGCTGACCGGAGAGGTCAACTCACAATCCAAACGTGCGCAGGCCGAACAGATCGCTTCGGCAGTTCCAAATGTGAAGCAGGTGGTGAACGACCTGCAGATTAAGAACCAGAAGGCCAGCTCGTCGAACTGAGGACGCTGGGGAGGGACTGACCCACTACGAAACTGAGCGCTACCGGAGTTGTCGTGTCTTGGATTCACGAGTGACAGCCCCAAAGCCGAAATCCTCGCTTTGTGAGGACCCAAGGAGAAAGGAGAAATATGAAAACCAGCACGAAAGACAAGATCAAGGGCAGCTTCCACGAAGTCGCGGGAACAATCAGGGAGGGGGTGGGAAAGGTTACGAATGACCGCAATTTGAAAGACGAAGGGAAAGCTGAAAAGAAGGAGGGCAAAGTTCAACAGAAGATAGGCCATGCTAAAGAAGCCGTCGCAGATTTGAAAGGCAAGCTGGCAGAGTTAAAAACCCGATAGGCATTCAGAAATGGATCAGCAAGGTTGAAAAGGCGTAGCGGTAGAAAAACGCTACGCTATCAAACCTCATAGATTATTCGTGCTGACATACTGAAAGGGTTTCCCCTTGAACAGTAAAGACGAAAAGGAGTACCGAGACTATGACTGGATACGTTGGAAGCTATTGAAAAGCAGACTCTGGAGAACACGTATTTTCGGCAGGTGCTATTCACGGCTCAGCACGCCCAGCTTGTCGTGATGTGCTTGCAGCCAGGCGAAGAGATTGGTGATGAAGTGCATCCGAAGGTTGATCAGTTCTTCCGCATCGAGCAGGAGAAAGCCAAATTCGTCTTTAACGAGAAGGAGGAACACCTGGTGCACGACGGAGATGCGGTCGTGGTTCCGGCAGGGACGTACCACAACGTGGTGAATACGTCGAAGACGGCGATGTTGAAGCCATATACGATTTACTCTCCGCCGAACCACCCGGACGGGACAGTGCACAAGACCAAAGCCGAGGCGGAGGCTGCAGAATTGGTGGAACACCACTAATCGCACGGTCGTCTCCGTCAAAGTAGCGCGTGCCGCCGATAGAACCGGAGTTCAACGGCCTGTACCACTACGGCGAGAAACGCAAGCGTACACGGTTAACACGATTGAAATAACTTACCAACAGCAGAAAGACCAGCAAAGGAGAAATAAAATGTCAGATCAAGAAAATCGCAACCCGCAACATACCGATCCGCCGAAGCCCGCTCCTCCGGAGCAGAAACCCATAGTCCAGCCGAATCAGCCAGTGCAACAGAAGCCGGTGGTCCCGATCGCACAGCCCAAGAGTCCGCAGTCGGAGCCAGAGAAACACGACCAGCCGCAGAAAAAGCAGGCTTAGGCTGCGGTAGATTTAGGCCGGTGAAATGGAGGGCTCAGGACGGTTCGATTGACATCGAGCCGTCCTGATAACACGTCGAAGTGATTTTAGCTTCGAGGCCGCCTGGCGCGCTGCGCTGGCGGCTTTTTTGCGCTCCGGAGAACTATGCGCACTCGTTCGCGCCGGAGATGAACATCTATTTCATCTAAGTGGGCTAAGTTTCGTTTTACCGGCTAATTTGGCTTATTGTGGGAAAACTCTGCGGTTGCGGAGAAAGTCTCATTATCCAGTGGACTAAAGATTGGGGGGCAGGTCAAACCTCTCCCCGACTAGGTTCCGACGTCGGTGCGAGCTGGAAGTCGTCCAGTGCGGATGGCTGTACCAAATTCCGCGTAGTCACGCTCAGTCTGGTCGGCATACGTGACAGCGAATTTCGCGATTGCCTGATCGAATGAGTCGTTTTTCCCGAGGTAACCAGCGATCCGTGCTGCATCTCCCGTTCGAGCGTGCGCCCTTGCCAGCGCCCATCCACAAAGCCCAACGTATTCGATCCAGTCCTGTTTGGACATATGCTCCACATCGATCGTCATCTTCATGTCGCTTAGCTGCCGGAAATAATAATCGTGTCCCTCGTCGTCGCGCGTCCACCCGAGAAAAATGTCGCTCGCCGACTGCAGCATCCGCTGTCCCGTGACGACTCGTTCGCCGTGGTTGCCATACCGGCTCTTGCCTGCGTACGGGTCGAGCACGGAAGCGAGCGCTTCCTTGAATTGCAGGAACAGCGGGTCGCGCTTCCCCGCCATCAGCAAAATGACCGCGCAGCGCGTTCCGATGCTGCCGATTCCTACAACCTTTCGGGCGATGTCAACAATGTGATAGCGGTCGAGAATCACGCGCCGCTCTTCCGGCAGCGATAGCCGGTAACGGCGAAACATCTCTCTCACTCCTTTTCCCAGCTTTGTCATCTGCCGCGGGTGATAGACCAGCGGCGGATTATCAATGATGCGCGGCCAGCCCTTCACAACTTCGATTACCTTGGGGAATACATGTTCTGCTGTCTGTAATTTTGCTTTATCCTCGACCCGTTGCCAGCGCTTCTTTTCTGTGGTGGTTTTTGCCTCCTCGATGAAGATCTCGGCGTCGAGGTGCGAATACCAGACTTCGAGCGCGCGCATTCTCGCGTATTCGCGGATGTGCTCGCGATAGCTCTCGATCGCCACACGCGTTGCATCTGCGCAATGCCCTTCTCGCGAGCTGACCTGCCGGCCCGCGAGCACGATGCTCGTGGCCAGCCGTTTTACATCCCATTCCCAGGGTGCGTGCAGGGTCTCGTCAAAATCGTTGATGTCGAAGACAAGCCGTCGTTCCGGCGAACCGAAACCGCCAAAATTGCTAACGTGGCAATCGCCGCACGCTTGGACGCGAATTCCGGTCTTCGGCGTGACAGCCAGATCCGCCGCCATCAAGGCCCCAGCGCCGCGAAAGAACGCGAACGGCGACTGCCGCATTCGGCCGTACCGGATTGGCAAAAGCTCCGGCAATCTTCCTCGGTCCGCCTTGTTCAGCAATTCAATGGGGTCGGCACGATCCGTCGGACGAACCCACTGGGCGTGGGAGGTTCGCGGCACGCTTTCGCGCAGCGCTTTTCCCGCGGCCATTCTTTCCATGACCGTCGGACCGAGAAGCTTCGGGCCCTCGCCCACGATGCTTTCGACTTTGGTCCGTGGTGTCTTCGCATTGGTCAATTAATTGTTCTCCGCGCCATGTCTCCCGCCACATAAAATGCACCCTGGGATAGGCCGGGTCAAGTTCCAGCTTTCCGATTCCTCGTTCTGCAGCGCCCATTCCCTGAACAAACCCATCTCAAGGACATCGTTCGTATGGCCACCGTGATTACTACGATTTGTGTGCAAAGTGTTAGTTTAGACGAACCGAAGTCCACAGCTCACTTTTTAACGTCATTCTCAATTACTGGCGGCCGCGTCATGCCTGACGTAAAACCAGGCCACCGCTCAGACCTTGACCGCGAAAGCGATGGTGCGACAGATTAAAGGCGACCCGAAAGACTTCTGATACGACGTATTGTCGATCGGCTACGCGGCTCTGAGAGCCTAAAGCAATTTTTAGCCCGAACAAACGGATTTTATTTGCGTCGCTTGGCTTGTTTCTTGATGATTCGATGAACCCGTCTCATTGCTCTGCGGAAATTGTTCCCTCCAACTTTTGACAACGCTTTAAATAACTGACCAGCATCCTCGTTGCTGCTTTCTACGACGATTTGACCGATCTTCTCATTGACTTTCTTTCTTGTTTTTCTCATTTCGTTCTCTTTTCGGGAGTCACGCCACCTTGCGGGCTCTCGTCGCCGTCTTTGGCGTGGAGCGTGGCTTTTTCCGAGCAGTTGCGGCAGTTGTTTTCCGTTTGGCTGCGACTCCAACCGGAGATAGCAATTCCAGTTCGGGCTGTTTCGCAGTGCGATGGTGGCCATGGTGCAGCGGCTGGATGCGCGCAGCTTCTTCTCCTATTCGCAGCTGATCGTCGCTACGTTTTTGGCGCTCGTCCTCAAGGTATTCCGGAATCGTCTTCGTTGTCATGGCCAGAGTGTGGCAGACCTAGCTCCTTCCAAGCTGTCCAATTTTGGCCACTCGCTGACAATTCATAGGCCGCCTCAAACAAGTGGCTGGTTGGTTCCGCGGGCCCGAACACTCCGATAGGACGGCGAGTTGCACCCATTGCACCCAAAGAAGTGTGGGCTCAGCACGCTTTAACCGCTGGAAAAGATTGGTCGGGGAGAGAGGATTTGAACCTCCGACCCCCAGGTCCCGAATTCAGTAGAGTCAACAACTAACTCATTGGTCTGGTATCGCTGACGAAACTTGGGTGCAAACTCAGTTGCACCCACGCACCCAATCGCATTGTTCTGCCATAATCTCCCAATGTGCGGACGTTATCGACTCTCGCGGAGAAAGCAGATCATCGAGTAGCACTTCGACAGCGTCTCAGGAGATGAAGACTGGAGTCCTCGCTACAACATTGCCCCAACCCAGCCGATCCCAGTCATCCGCCAGAATCCGAAGGAGCCCGTCCGAGAACTATCGTTGCTTCGCTGGGGGCTCATTCCATCTTGGGCGAAAGATTCGTCTGCCGCCGCCAGAATGATTAACGCCAGATCGGAAACTGCGAGCACGAAGCCCGCGTTCCGCGATGCGTTGAAATCTCGCAGGTGCTTGATTCCTGCGGACGGCTTCTACGAGTGGATGCGGACGGGGAAAGCTAAGCAGCCCTACTGCTTTGAAATAAACGGAGGAGAGTTGTTCGCGTTTGCCGGACTGTGGGATCGCTGGAAAGACCCAAGCGGCAATGCTGTCGAGACCTGCTCGATTTTGACCACAACCCCAAATGCAGTGGCCGCACCTGTCCATGATCGAATGCCTGTCATTCTCGATCCAGATGGCCACGACCTGTGGCTTGATCCGGGTATGAGGAATGTCGCTGCGGCGTCCGAACTGTTGAAGCCCTGCGATCCCCGCCTCCTGCGGTTTTATCCCGTGAGCACTCGGATCAATCACGTGGCGAACGACGACGAGGAGTGTTCTGCGCCCGTGGAACTCGGACCGACTCACAATCGGCTCTTCTCGAAGCGGGGCTGAGCCGCATCGACCGTTCTAGTCATCCCATTCTTTTGTTGTAAGCTATACATTAGCGGATGTTACATGCGTATTTCTTGCCTCGGCTCGATTCTTCTGTGTCTGTCAACGCTCCTGACACAAGCCCAAACGCTTGAACCCCGGATTACGGGAACCGTGCTCGATGAGCAGGGCCAACCCCTCAAGAACATCGCAGTGCATGGGGTTTTAGAGAAAACTGGGATGTAAATGCCCACGGTCATGAGCGATGACGCTGGGCAATTCGCAATCGATGGGTTGGAACCGGGAACCTATGATGTATTCGGGGAGAGCGATGCCGCTGGTTATCCAAACACTGGGATGTCGTTCTACAGCACTAAAGAGCCGACGAGGGCCGTACTTGGAAGCGATAGCTCCGCCGCGAGGATAGTTTTGCACCTTGGCCCGCGGGCTGGGGTGTTGAGCGGAACTGTGATCGACAAGAGCGCTGGCAAAGCTATCGTATCGCGGCACTCCTTGCACTTCATCGTGAAGAAAGTTTCAAATCCGGAGGACTCCATCTTGCTCGTGGGTCCTGCCAAATTCCGTTGGCTCATACCCCCAGCGGTCGAGGTCACTTTCGAGGTCACCGCCGAAGGCTACAAGCCGTGGTCGTATGCCGATCCGTCGAATCCTTCTCAGCAATTGCCCTTGCGACTGGAATCCGGCGAGCGGAAGTCGTTGGATATCGAGTTAGAGCCAGAAGCAATACGGCGAACGACGGAGCGCTGAATGTCACGCATTGCCATACCACTGCTGTTCCTTCTGATCGTAACGGCCGCCGTCGCCCAAACCGCGATTGACCTCACCGCTCGTTATGGCGATCCGGACGTTGAGCGATTTATCGTGCGCCCCGGAATTACGATGGTGGCCAGATACGCCGAGGATCGAACTGCATGTGAAATGTTGATCGAACCTAAACATTCAATCCAGCGATCCGATGACAAAGAGCAGTCCATGGCGACTGGTACTGTATCGAAGATTATCGATGAACTGGTCCCGGAATCGGAACGAGGGATTCTGCTAAACCGCATGATCGAAAACATGGGCGCTTCGGAGTTCCAAGTTGCCGAATATCAGAATGTGACAATCAGCCGATATTTTGTTCGCTACCTACCAGCTAATCACGATGAGAAGTCCGCGACGGTCGTTCGCAAAGATGGGCTATGCAGTTCGGAAATCGCTCCTCAGAAGTTCGCCCCCGCCATCGAACTGACGGCCACCGATCTCCACACCTACGGTGATCCCGATGTTGAGAGATTCATAGTTCGTCCCGGTGTCACGCTGATGGTTGCGTACGGCACGGATCAGGCTGCTTGCCAGATGGTGGTAAAGCCGACGCGCTCGATACTCCCACACGATGAGCCAGCCGAATACATGCGACCGGAAGTCGTAACCGAGATTCTCGATGAAGTTCTGCCAGACGCAGGTCGTGGCGAGCTACTGCTCCGCGTAGTCACCAAGAGCGGATGCAATGATTACGAGACTGTCGACTACCAAGGCGTCACCGTCTCCCGCTTCAGGCACAAGTGCCGTCTGCCAAATCCTGAGATAGAGGGACCGGCAACCATGACGCGCAAAAGTGCCTCGTGCGGCAGCAACACGAACTAGACTCCTGCCCGTCCTAGTCGCCAGTCTGAAGCGGCTTTGATTGCACTGAAGATCACCCCGGTTTCGCTTGCTGTTGCCAGCAGGAATTCTAGAAGTCGGTTGGCAAACTACTCCTACTCCACCTACCGCCGCAGCGTTCGTCGGTAAACCAGTCGAGATCACTTGGCCAAAGCAGTCGCCTGATTCCTTACAAGAAAAACGCAGGTTTCGTCATCTAGGATCATGCAAACCCAATCCCCAGACCTGAAGTAGTCGGCTGAATTTCGCGCCATTGTTTCCGTCGTACTCGAACACTCTCCACAGGCCGTAGTCTGGCTTCTTGTCCATGTTCCATGGCGCTGGTTGCAAACAGTCCAGTCGCTGACGTGTTCCTGTCCGAGTGGACACCGGACAGCACTGATCTGATTTGCTATCGCGATGGCGAGTATTCCTTGGTTTCGATGGACGGGAAGCACCCAAGCAAAGGGCGGCTCCCCGGTGCGACGAATGTGCTCGGTACCGAACGAGTGTCCTATCTGCCTCGGCTAGGAGTCATGATCTGGAGTCGGCAAGATGGATTCCACACTGTGCTTGAAACTCCGAACGGCGTACTCACACAACACGACGGCTGGCAAGGAGCACTGATCGCCCCATCACCGGACGGCAAATATGTCGCTATCGCAGGCGGTTGGTCGCAGTCCCATCTTTGGGTGTACGACATCGATCTGAGGAAGTGGGCGGATTTGGGCGAAGCCGACATCCATCCAGATCGAGACTGGGACTACATTAAGCCAAGCTGGAACCCTTGGTTCGCGGACAGTTCGCGGCTCGCGTATTTCACCCACGACAATCCAGTTCTCTCGATTACCACGCCTGACGGGAAGCAACGATCCGACATTCAGATTGGTGGCCCAGCAGGGCTTGCCGCGCCGTCGCCTGACGGTCGATCCATCGCCTATGTGACATTTGAGCCGCGCCCGCAAAATGAAAGACCGGACCTACAGTTCTGGAGGAACACGAGTTTGGGTAGTCTCGCTCATCGGCAAGCCGGAACCACGTCCAGTAACGTTGAAGTGCCTCGATGAAACTTACGATTTACGATGGCTAGACGATCACACGCTCGATCAAGGCGAAACCGACGGTCGTGTCAGCCTGCGCGGCGGGAGATGCTCCGGCGGCACCGCGGAGAGCTTGATGTTGCGGGCCAATCCGTCGCTGCCCAAACCTTGCGGCACCCGCGCTTTGCGGACCTAGGACTTGGGCTGGGACAGAGACTGCTCCGAACGTCAGCAGAAAAATCGCGGGAACGAAAAGCATTGAAGCCATTGAGCGATGCATTGAGATACCTCCTGGTACGAAATATTGCCACTTCCACCCGGGGCTGTTCTTTTGCCACGTGGTTCCCGATGCGAAACCCTCCAGTTTCCGTAGCGTTTGGAAGAAGGATGAGAGGGTAACTTCAAAATTGCTTGCGCACGTGCACGATCGTGCATGCATGCTGGCAGGAGACCCGCGCTGCAGCGCGGTTCTCCCCCTCGCGGCCGATCGCGTTTTCTGTGCGGTGGGACCCGATTTGTTGGCCGTCGGCACATGCAGTATCGGCGGCACGTCGGAATGGCGTTCTCGGTTGATCCTTCCTCGATCCTGCGATTCCTCTGCCCCAATCAGTGAGCCGAGGTACAGTGTTTGGCAAACCGCCTTTTTCCGATGCTGCCGCTAGCAATTATTCCCTGGTTTCCACCTGCGCTGATCACCACGGTGTCGATTTCGGAACCACCCTCCACCACGACGAAGTTTGCGACCACCGGCGGCCGGCCGTCGGTAAAGTTGATGGTGAAGGTGCCGGTGCAATCGGAATTCACGGTGTAAGTACCAGTGGCCGGAGTGTGGGTAAAATCGGCGACGACCTCACCATTCACCGTGACCGTATCGATCTGGGTGAGCCCAACCTGACCATCGAACTCAGTCATCGCCACGCCCACCTGTGGGCCCGTGGGTCCTTGGCCTCCCAGTTTGTTGCCCTGGATGGTGAATCCGTAGTTGCCAGCGATGAGTTTGTTATTGCAGGCAGGAGACGCACTCTGCGCGTATCCCGACCCCAAAGCCGCGAGCGTCAGCAGAACCAACGCGGCCACATTTGCGACTAGCTTCTTGTTCATAAACTCTCCTCATTCATTGATTTCTTGTTTTCCTCAGCTCGTAGCCGATTCATTGCGCAGCAACTGCCGAAGTGTGTGGACTCTTAACCCGCGGCTTGAACCCAGTCAATTGACCCGCCCTGACTCCTCCCTGACTTGCTAAGAGAAAGTTGCCGAAGGAGTTATCGAGTTCCCTGAACTGAAGTCCTGGGATAAAATCAGGTTCCCTGGGTGAAGGTCAATGGAAACGCCCACCAGTTCCAGCCGTCGTATTCGCACCGGACTCTTCGAAGTGGACTTCGCCTCTGGCGAAGTCCACAAAGAAGGGCGAAAAGTGCCGCTGCAGGAGCAGCCTTTTCGGGTTTTGGCGATCCTGCTGGAGCGTCCTGGCGAAGTGGTCACCCGTGAGCAGTTGCAGGCGCAGTTGTGGCCGGCCGACACGTATGTGGGTTTCGATGAAGGCCTGAACACAGCCATCCGGAAACTGCGGGTTGCCTTCGGCGACTCCGCGGGGAACCCACGATTCATCGAGACAGTTTCCCGTCGGGGGTATCGCTTCGTCGCGCCGGTTCGTGAAGCCGTCGCAGTAACTCACCAACCTTTGGAGACCGTCGCTGCTCCAGACGCTGCCGCCGAAGTGCAGCATGGCCGACCTTGGCATATCCAGCGGCCAGCTTTGGTGCTTTCGGCGGCTGCTCTGCTCGTCATTCTGGCAGGCATCGCATACCTGACGCGCTGGCATTCGTCCGCGAACCCAGCCGCCCAAAAGCGAGTGATGCTGGCGATCCTGCCTTTCCAAAATCTGAGCAATGACCCGAAGCAGGAGTACTTCAGCGATGGTCTGACCGAAGAGACCATTACAGACTTGGGCCAACTGACCCCCGAACAGTTGGGCGTCATCGCTCGCACCTCCGCGATGGCGTACAAGCACACAAATAAGACGATCAGCCAGATCGGGCATGAACTGGGTGTCGACTACATTCTGGAAGGAAGCGTGCGCCGAAACGGCGAAAAGGTCCGCATCGCTGCCCAATTGATCCGTGTGCAAGACCAAACTCATCTCTGGGCGCAGAGCTATGATCGCGAGCTCCCAGACTTTTTGGGCGTGCAGAACGAATTGGCACAAGTGATCTCGCAACAGGTCGGTTTACGACTTACCCCAGGACAGAAGAGCGAACTGGAGACGACGCGTAGGCTCGATCCCGAAGCGTACGACCTCTATTTGAAGGGGTGGTATCACTGGAACATGCTCACGCCGACCGGCTTCCGACAGGCAATCAACTACTTTCAGGAGGCAGCGAAAAGGGATCCGAAGTATGCGCTGGCTTATGCCGGGCTGGCAGATTGCTATGCCGTGCTTCCCATGATCAGCGATTCGCCTCCCAGGGAGTCGTTCCCGGGTGCCCAGGCAGCTGCGGCAAGAGCTTTGGAATTGGATGATGCACTTGCCCAAGCCCACGACTCCGATGCGCGAATCAAGTTGTTTTACGAATGGAACTGGGCTGAATCGGAGCGACAGTCCGTGCGCGCGATTGCGCTGAACCGGAACCTGGCGGGTGCGCATGTGCGCTATGCCCACCTTTTGTCAAATGTCGGGCGGCACAAGGAAGCGCTTGCCGAAGCGGAACGAGCCCGGGAACTCGACCCTCTTTCGTTGATCACTAATGCGCTGTTTGGAATGTTCCTCTTCCAGGCGCGCCAGTACGACGCTGCTGTCGAACAGTTGCAGAAGACGATAAGAATGAACCCGCATTTTTGGGTAGGACACCTGCACCTCGGAAAAGTCTACGAGCAGAAGGGGATGTATCGGGAAGGAGTTGAAGAATTTACAAAAGCCCGCGACCTTTCCGAGGGAGACTCGGAGACGATTGCTTCGCTGGGACACGTGTACGCCCTATCCGGCAGGCAGGATGCGGCGCGAGATGTGCTCGAAGAATTACAGCGGCAATCGCGGAGCAGCTACGTCCCGCCATACAACATCGCCATGATCTATGCCGCCCTGGGCGAAAAAGATCATGCTCTGGATTGGCTCGAAAAGGGGTACGAGGCCCGAGACGTGCATATGATATTCCTCAAGGTCGACCCCAAGTGGGACAGCTTCCGCACGGATTCCCGCTTTCAGGACTTGTTGGAGCGCATGGGATTCACCTCGGGACAGCAGTAAAGGACAGTCCGTTACCCTTGTCTGTCGGTTCCTGCAATCAGTTTCCGATCTCGGCGCGGAGACACCGAAAAAAAAGGGCTCTGCACAGGAATCTGAACAAGTGATCGATTGACGGGGCTTTGCTAAAGGGGAAGATTTCCGTACGCTGTGTGGGATGAGCGAGAACGCATGGACAAAGATTTTGGGATGGCCG
>Ga0181532_10002377_pt1 | contig 17602 bp, 12 predicted proteins | sample PEATcosm2014_Bin_33_FD_119768 | JGI IMG/M metagenome (GOLD analysis project Ga0181532, IMG submission 119768) | Peatland microbial communities from MTU Mesocosm Facility, Houghton, MI, USA - PEATcosm2014_Bin11_30_metaG | ecosystem: Environmental > Terrestrial > Soil > Wetlands > Peat | place...
AAGACTGCCAACGGCCGCACCGTCCTCGGCATCGACATTCAATATCTCGTCGTGAGCGGAAACCCGAACGCCCCCGCACCAATCTCCATCGCCAGCAGCGGCAACGCCTGCGCCGGCACCTGGGATCCCACTGCCACCATGTGCAGCCCCGGCTCCTCCGGAATCGCCCTGGTAAGTGCTGTCGTCAACGGCGTCAACAGCCCGCAAACTACCATCTACGTCCATCAGCACATCGATAGCCTCCAAGTCAGCCCCCTCAACCCCCAAGGTCCGCCGCAGTACGAATGCTTCTCGCAGGGTCAGATTTGGAACTACCAGGCGATCGCCTACAGCCAAATTGGCGGACAGAGCGTGGACATCACCACCACCGTCGGCCCCATGAATTGGTTTTCGAAGAACACCGGTGTGGTCTCGACCAGTACCACTGTTGCCGGGCTTCTTCCCAACCAGGTTCAGGTCACGGCCAAGACCCCAGGAATCACCGAGCTTTTCGCCAATGTCTCCGGGGTCACTAGCAATTACTATGCGTTCACGACCTGCCTGGTCCAGGCGATCTGGCTCCAGATCGGGGGCCAGAACGAGGCGGGAAACTCGATCACTGTGAACAACGGCAACAGCGTACCCGTCACGGCTGTCGCGGTGGATACGTTGTGCGGCACCGCCAATAACACCCCCTTAACTAGCCTGCCCCTCACTTGGAGCACCTCCGACCCCGAGGTCATCGCTTTTGTCAGCAACACCGCAAGCACGGCAAGCAATAGCGCTACCGCGCGCAATAATTCCGGCGGCGCCGTTCTAACCGCTTCCTGTGCTCCCCCAACTTGCAATATCGGGTTACCCGGCCTGACACCATCCGGAGCTATTGTCCCCAGTCTCCCCATCTACGCCAGCAACTACGATGCGGCCGCCCCTCCTCCCACAAAATGCCAGCCACCGAACCTGACCAAAGGTTATAGCACGATCTCCGTTGATGTAATTCCTCTCCCTACCGCCAAGCCGCTCACCTACACCGCCTGGGCCGCGACTACCAGCTGCGGCAACGCCATTGGATGCACCAGTGCGATCTTTGCAGTGACGCCTGGAACCAACCCCATCGGCAAGATCTTGGACTTGCCTCGCACCCCCAATTCCATGATGTTTAACCATGTGGCGTCGGCGCGCGTTTACATTGGCAGCGATCAGGGCCTGATGTATATCGATGTCACCGGCACCAGTCCGTCTGCCACACTGGTGTCCAACTCCTCGACCTGCAACATTGCCTTGTGCGGCACAGTACTCACCATCTCAAACGATGGCAAAATGGTGGTCGTCTCTGACCCGCCCACGCCTTCCAGCCCGGGCCAGGTCTACATCTACACCGGCGGCGCCACCACCGCCCCGGTTGACCTCATCCTGTCTGACAGTGACGAAACCGCCACGGCCGCTGCTTTCTCTCTCGATCAGTTGAAACTTTTCATCCTCACCAACCTGGGGAACATGTATGTCTACTCCGCGGTCGACGCGCTGAGTTCGGTTTCGACCTTTGCACCCGGAACCGACGTCGAATTCTCGGCGGACGGCAGCTTTGCCTATGTGGCGGGGGCACCCGCAGGTGCTGGAGCGCCCGCAAATGCAGTGTCTGCTTACTCGACCTGCTCCCTGCCCGGCGAGGCAAGTGTGAACATTGGGACCGCAGCCACATCGGCCACGCCGTTGAAGCTCTTCCCGTCGCCCGTTATTCCGCTGCCCTTTGAGCAGACTTATCCGCCCCTGAACGACAGCTTCTTTTGGACCACGCAGACCATTCTCGCTCTCGAACCGCCGAACATTGAGTTCTTGACGGCGGAGTTCACTCAGAATCCGATACTGTACCCAACTGTGGCGGGGAATCCGCTCCAGTTCACGTGCAATCCCCCGTTGATCCTGCCGGGCGGCTTCACCAAGGGCGCATCCTACAACCTTGGCCAGGGCAATTTCACCCCGATCTACTCCCAGCTTGTCAACGACGGCGCCCAGCTCATAGTCGTCGCCCAAAACGTTCCCGCCGTGCTCCTGTTCAACGTTGCCAATGGGACCACCACCTCCGTCCCGCTGGTCAACAACGCCTATCCGCTCTCCGCGTCCGCCTCCACTGATGGAAGCCAGGTCTTCGTCGCCGCTTGCGATCAGTACCCCAATAACGATCCGACTCAGCCCTGCGCCCTCGGCTCCGTGCACATGGTCAATACCGTCAGTCAAGGCGACTACCAGCAAGTCCCTTACGTCAACGTCAGCGACAACAACGACCGCAACATGTGCAACAACGGGGGCAACCCCGTGCCACAGTGCCTCCCCAACCTGATAGCTCTCCGTCCCAATTGACCGAGAACGCATAGGGACAGCCGCCCCCGGCTGTCCAAGGCGAGCGCAGCTCGGCCTCGCCTCCGCCGCCACACACGACCGCCGCCGCGCGAGGGCCCGACCTCTAATACTTGTTAGTGGATTCTGACTGACTGTGTTCGCCATGAAGTGGCGCACCAGAAAACCGAACCGCCCAGCTCTAACCCGAGAGCTGACAGCTGAAAGCGGTCCCCTACTGCCCGACGTCTTTCCCCACGCTATCCAGCACTCCATTGATGAACTGCACCGACTCCGGGGTCGAAAACTTGCGCGCAATCTCAAGCGCCTCATTGATGACCACCGCCCGCGGCGTCGCCGGATAGCCCAGGAACTCCGCCACCGCTCCGCGCAGCACGTTCCGGTCAACAGTGGCCATCCGGTCCATCCGCCAGTGTTGCGTGTGCTTCCCGATCAGCCCGTCGATCTCTTCCAGTCGATCGCTGGCCACGCGAAACAGATCGTCGGCAAACCCGCGCACTTCTTCTTCCACGTTGGTCCGCTCCGCCCAGAACGTTTTCCGGACAAGTTCCGGCGTCTGCTTCCCCATGTCCGCCTGAAACAGCATCTGCAGAACCAGTTCGCGGGATTTGCGGCGGATGCCCATTTTCAGGTGTCAGGTGTTAGGTCTCAGGAAAACCGAGAGACGCGTGCGTCTGATTCCAGTTTACAGGACCGTTGTGCGGCAGAAGGGTTTGGGATTAGGAGCGACGTTTACGCTTCCGAGAAGTTGGAGTCGCCTTGCCTTTCCTGACACCTGACACCTGAGACCTGAGACTTGCCCTTAGATTCGCCATCTCCACCGCCGCCAGCGCCGCCTCAAATCCCTTGTTGCCCATTTTCAGCCCGGTGCGATCGATAGCCTGCTCCAGCGTCTCGCAGGTCAGCACGCCAAACGCGTGTGGCACCCCAGTCTCCTGCGCCGACTGCCCAATCCCGCGAGTGACCTCGTTGACGATCACATCGTAATGCGCCGTGTCGCCGCGCAGCAGGCAGCCAAGGCAGATGATCGAGTCGTATTTCTTGGTTTCGGCCAGCGTGCGAGCGGCCGAGGGAATTTCGAATGCACCTGGCACGCGGACTAGTGCGACGTCTTTCTTATTAGCGCCAGATCGCAACAATCCGTCATAAGCGCTCAGAAAAAGCCGCTCCGTGATGAAGGCGTTGAAGCGCGAAACGACGATAGCAAACCGTTTCCCAGCTGCGCTAAGGCCGCCTTCGATAGCCGGAACCGCAGGCTCAGGAGGGTGCTCGAGTTTTATCTTTTCTTTCGTAGATTTTCCCTCTGTTCCTCTGTGTTCCCCGTGGTGAAGCCCGTGACGTCACTTCCCCCGAAACGCCGCCGCTCGCTTCTCCAAAAACGCCGCCGTTCCCTCTGCCTTGTCCGAAGTAGCGCAGCACACCCCAAACAAAGCAGCCTCCAGAAACAACCCCTCGGCCAAAGTCATCTCCATCCCTTTGTTGACCGCCTCCATAGCGTACTGCACCGCCAGCGGAGCGTTCGCGATGATCTTAGCCGCCATCGCCTCCGCCCGAGGAATCAGCTCCGCTGCCGAAGTCACTTCATTCACCAACCCGATCCGATGCGCTTCCTGCGCCGTGATCATTTCCCCGGCCAGCACCATCTGCATCGCGAGCCCCTTGCCCACCAGACGCGGCAGACGCTGTGTCCCGCCATACCCCGGAATAATTCCCAGCTTCACTTCCGGCTGCCCCAGCTTCGCATTGTCGCTCGCCAGACGCATGGTGCAAGCGAGGGCCAGTTCGCATCCGCCGCCGAGCGCAAATCCATTAATGCACGCAATCACCGGCTTGCCGAGATTTTCGATCAGGTCGAGCACGGACTGCCCGCGACGCCCATACTCCCTGCCTGAAACCGCGTCGTGCTTCGCCAGTTCGCCAATATCGGCGCCGGCAACGAACGCCTTCTCGCCCGCTCCCGTCAGAATGGCGACGCGAATCGAGACGTCGGATTGAATGTCGGTGAACGCCGCCCGCAACTCTTCCATGGTGGCCGTATTGAGCGCATTCAGCACCTTCGGCCGGTTGACGGTGATGTAGGCAATGGCGTTTTTCTTCTCGAGGAGAATGTTTAAGTAGGTCATCAGACTCGCGACTCGAATCAGTTTGTCTTGTAGGTATGAAATGTCCCAAGGATTATGGCATTGGGATTGTTGCGCGTTCTTTCGATCTGGTCTAATTCCACGTCTCCATACTTTCCGTCCTCGTTAACAACATGAGCCTTCTCGACCGAAGTCAGATGCCAACCCAAAGACTCTATGTATTGGCGAATTTTGCCGACAGCCGTTTCGCCGGAACCGGCCCACATTGTGATGTTCATGAAACCGAGATTCGAAGGCGAACTGTCGTGTCCCGTTTGGGCAATGAGCTCGACGCAGATCATCCAAACATCCATATGCCAGCGTGCTGTAACTGTATAGCACGACCGACGCCATGCTAGCTATTCGCCTTCCCGAAAAAGATCGAAAAGCGCCTCGACCGGCTCGCCAAGCGCACCGGCCGCACCAAAACCTATTACGCGCGGGAGGCCATCCTGCAATATCTGGACGACCTGGAAGACATCTACTTCGCAGAGAAGGCACTAGCAGAAATCCGTTCCGGACGCCGCAAGCCGATTCCCCTCGAAAAGGTAATGCGACGTTATGGCCTGGAACGTTGAGGTTTCGCCAAAGGCCCAAAGACCACTCGACGAACTCGATAACCCGTCGCGCGGCGGATTTCCAAGTTTCTCTACGAACGAGTCGGAGCGCTCAACGACCCCCGCCGGATCGGCGAGCGCCTGCAGGGGACTCTCAGTGAGTTTTGGCGATAGGGTGTCGGCGACTACCGCATCATTTGCTCACTCGAACACGAACGCCTGGTCGTGCTCGTTCTTCGTGTCGGCCACCGCCGCGAAGTCTACAAGCGCTGAGATTGAACAGCCTACGAATCGGACTTGCCTCGTTTCGACCTCTGCAATCCGACCTCTGCCCTCTTGCGTCCTCAGAACTTTCCCGCGACCGGCTTCGCCGGATCCGAGTAATCGTAAAACCCGCGTCCCGACTTCCGCCCATACCACCCCGCCATCACCAACCGCTTCAGCAGCGGAGGCGAAGCAAACCGCCGCTCCTTGAACTCGTCATACATCACATGCGTAATGTAGTAAGTAGTATCGAGCCCGACAAAATCCAGCAAAGTAAACGGCCCCATCGGATACCCGCACCCCAGCTTCATCGCATTATCGATGTCCTCGATCGACCCGACGCCCTCTTCGTACGCCCGGATCGCATCCAGCAGATACGGCACCAGAAGTCGGTTTACGATGAATCCCGTCTTGTCCGACGTGCGCACCGGAACCTTGCCCAGCTTCTTCGCAAACTCATAAGCCGTGTCGAACACGTCGGGCGAAGTGGCAATCGTCTTGACCACCTCCACCAGCTTCATCAGCGGCACCGGATTAAAAAAGTGCATCCCGATGAATCTTTCCGGACGCCTCACCGCCGTCAAAAGCTCAGTCACCGAAATCGAGGAAGTATTCGAAGCAAAGATCGCGTCTTTTTTCACGACGACATCGAGCGACGCATACATTTTCTTCTTTTCCTCGACGTTCTCGATGATGGCCTCGATGACGATGTCGCAATCGGCGAGATTTTCTTTTTTCGTAGTCCCCTTCAGCCGCGCCCGAATTTCGTCCTTCTGCTGCGGAGTGATCCCACCCTTCTCCACCGGCCGCTCGGCAAACTTCCCGAGCGACTTCTCAATCCCGGCAAAGCCCTTGTCGAGATACTTCTGCTCGACTTCGAGCACGGTCACGTCGAAGCCCGCCGTCGCGCAGACCTGCGCGATGCCGGAACCCATCAAGCCACAACCTAGAACGCCGACTTTTTTGATATCCATACGAAACCTTTCACCACAGGGAGCGCAAAGGTTCAAGGGATTCACAGGGGGAAGCCTAGCCTTGCCCTGTGTTCCTCTGTGCTCCCCGTGGTTAAGTTCTTTGTCTGCGGCGAGGAAGCTTACTGGAAGCTCTCCACCACCATCGCAATCCCCTGCCCGCCGCCAATACACGCCGCAGCCAGCCCGTACTTCTTCTTCCGCCGCCGCAGCTCATAGAGCAGCGTAATCACCAGCCGCGTCCCGGTCGCTCCCAGCGGATGTCCCAAAGCAATCGCTCCGCCGTTGACGTTCACTTTTTCACGATCGAGTCCCAATTCTTTTTCCACCGCCAGATACTGCGCCGCGAACGCCTCGTTCACTTCAATCAAATCGATGTAGTCCAAAGTCAGCCCCGCGCGCTGCAGCGCAATCTTCGTGGCCGGCACCGGACCGCGCCCCATCAGCTTCGGATCGACGCCCGCAATTCCCCAATTCATAATCCGCCCCAGCGGACTCAGATTCCTTCTCTGCGCTTGATCGAGTGACATCACCACCACGGCCGCCGCGCCGTCGACGATTCCGCTGGCATTGCCCGCCGTCACTGTCCCATTTTTCCCAAACGCCGCGCGCAGCTTCGCCAGCCCGTCCATCGTTGTCTGCGGACGCCGGTGATCATCCTCGGTCAGCATCTCTCCCGTCGCCTCGCCCTTCGAATTCCGCAACGGAACCGGCGTCAGCTCTTCCTGCAGGCGCCCCGCTTTGTAAGCCTCATCGGCCTTCTGTTGCGAACGCAATGCGAACTCATCCTGCGCCCGCCGCGTGATTCCCTGCTGCTCGCCATACAGCTCCGCCGTATTCGCCATGTAGAGCCCGCAATAAGAATCGAGCAGCGCCACCATCAGCGAATCTTCCAGCTTCCCGCCCGGAGCCAGCGTGAACCCGTCGCGCCCGCGGATTGAAAACGGCGCCTGCGACATCGATTCCATTCCGCCGGCCAGCACCACCTTCGCTTCTTCCGTCTGGATCATCTGCGCCGCGCTGACAATCGCCTGCATTCCCGACCCGCACAGCCGATTCACCGTCAGCGCCGGAGCCTCAATCGGCAAGCCCGCCCGCAAGGCCGCATGCCGCGCTCCATAGATCGCGTCGCCCGAAGTTTGTTGCGCGTTTCCGAACACGGCATGATCGAAGTGCTCGGCATCGACCCCTGCCCGCTCGATGGCAGCCTTCGCCGCCACCGCGCCCAGTTCCTGCGCGGTGTAATCTTTAATCTTCCCGCAATAGCGTCCAAAGGGCGTGCGCGCCCCGCTGACTATGGCAATGTCTCCAGGTTTCAACATGAGAACCAACTTATATGGAAGTGTGCGCTGACCCGAGGCCAACCTGTGAGTTTAACAGCAGCAAAAGAAGATCAGAAGCAAGGTTTCAAGGTTTCAGTTTCAAGATTTTTGCAGTCTAAAGGTTTTCTCGGTGTACTCGGCGTCTCGGTGGTGAAAAAGGGTCACGCCACCGCCGCCGATGCCGCGAACTGCGGCGCCTGACTCACAATGTTGCCCGCGCCCTGCGCCACCGCCAACTCGAGCGCGTGATCGGCGCGGTTGGCCACTTCGGTCACAATGTCCACCGGATCGAAATGCTGCCGCATGACTGCCTGCGCCAACCCGGCACTGAACTCAACTGCCCTGTCCTTGCCCGGGAAGCGCACTTCCCCGAGCAGGCGCTTTAACTTCTCCACCGCCAGCACCGCTTCTTTTTCGCCCGTATCGCCCAGCACCAGCGCAACCGTTGTCGCTTCATAGCGAAACGCCAGATCGTTGGTCCGGATGTTCGCCGAAAACAACTGCCCGATCTGCTCCATCACCGCCGTCACCGACTGCTCGCCATATTCCTTGATCAGCACGCTGCGCCGTCCAAATTGCATTAGCAGCACGGTCACCGCGGTCCCCTGCTGCAACCCGCGCCGGGTTTCTGCCTGCAGAAGATCCAGATACGAAGCCCGCTTCAGCAGCCCTGATTTCTCGTCCGTCACCGAAAGATTTTTCACCAGCCGCCGCAGTCCGGCGTTATTGAGCGCGATCAACACCTGGTCGCTCAACGTCCGGATCACCAGCACTTCCGTCGCCTGCCAAACGCGGCCCTTGTTTTGGGTCAGGATCAGCACTCCGATCTGCTCTTTGCTCTCGTCATTGCCCTCGGTCAACGGCAAAGCCAGCAGCGATTCGATCTGCAATTCCTCGACGGCTTTGCGGATGCCCATCAGTTCCGGGGCGTTTCCCGCATCGCCGAAGGTTACCGTGCCGCGCGCCACCACCAGATCCTGGAGCGCTTCAACCAGGCTGACCAGCGCCGCCGAACCCGCCGGAATCATCCCATCCATGTGATATTCCTGCACGCTCGATGGCGGCAGACCGGGCTTGCGCAAAGCGACTACGCAACGCGCTGTCTTCCAGTTCGCGCCAATCTCGTTCGCCGCCGTTTTTAGCACACCTTCCGCATTTCCCTGGTGATAGAGCTTGCGCGTGATATCCGCCACTCGCGCCAGACTGCTGACGTCGGCCGCGTCGCTCGCCGCCTCTGTCGCCGCTGTCGCCGCTGTCGTCGCTGCCTGATCACTGCTCGCCGCCGCTGGTGCTGCCGGGATGGGCGCCGTCGCTGCCCTCGCATATTGCGGCTCGATACCTGCCGCAATGTATAACTTCTGCAAGTCCTGGTTGCGCTCTTCTTCACGCGGAAACAACTCTTGAATGCGCTGCAACCGCTCGATCGCTTTCGAGCGCATCCCGTACTGCACCAAGATCTCGGCTTGCAGCATCAGATCCTGCAACGCGGCTGTTCCCAGCGTCGGTTCCGGAGCCTTGACCGCCTGCTCTTCTTTCTTCACCGTCGTGAACCGCGAGGCAATCACGTTGAAGCGCTGATCGTCGATCTTGCCCCGTAGCGCCTCCAGCCGTTTCTGATGTCCCGGCTCGTACGGATCCACTTCCGCCGCCCGGTCCAGACACTCCCCGGCCTTCTGGTAATCGTGCTTGGCGCAATACAGATCAAACAGCTTCACCAGCGCCTGGGCGTAGTCGCTTTCACGGTTCGACGCGTTGAACAACTCCGCCAGAAATTCCAGCATTTCCGCCGACGGACGGTGCGACGCCAGCAGTTCCTGCATGGTCGTGATGAATGATCGTCGTTCCCCACGCCGCCGCTGGAAAGCCTCCAGCTTCCGCGCCAGCGCCACCGCCTCCGTGTCCAATGCCGAGTCGATCATCTTTCCAATCAGGCTCACCACCTGGTGCATGCGCGCCGGGTTCTGCTCGAACATCTGCCAGATCAAAGGCTCGCCATCGAGGCACCGATCCACTGACAACAGAGCCTGGGCATACAGATCGCGCAGCTCCAGCGATGCATCTCCGGCATGCACCAGCGGCTCGAAAATGAAAATCGCTGCCCCCGCCTCGCCGCGCGACAGCAAGCTCTTGCCATAGGCTATCGCCGCCTTTGGATCCCCCGGATTCTCCGTGTAGGCCCGCTCGAACCACTGGCCGGCGTTTCCCCCCGCCGCTTCCGCCAGTTCCGCCACCTGCAAGAACGACTGCGACGCCATCACGTGCTCGTCCAGGTCCGCCGACAATTCGGCCACGCGTAAATGATTGGTCTGCGTAGGATCCAGACTCACAATCCGCCGCAAAACCAGCAGACCCTCTTCTTTCTTTCCCTGTTTCAGTAAGTCTTCCAGCGCATTTTCATACGTCCCGATCGCCAGTTTCTTGTTCGAATGCTCCAGCAGCTGCCCAAAACGCACTTTCTGTTCCCACGAGGGGTTGGTATACCGCGCCAGCTTCTTATAGGTAAGGCTCGCTCGCGTCGCATCCGTCGCCGCCACCTGCCGCTCAAACAACTCTCCCAGCAACCGCACCGCCTGCGGCCCCTTATTTAAAGAGAGCGACAGCTCCGCTGCCATCTGCCGCACATTGTCGTTTTCCGGATCGCTTTCCAGGATTTGCAGGTATTCCGCCAGCGCGTCAGCCGTCTTTCCCTTCTGCAATAGTTTTTCCGCCTTTTCTACTCGGCGGGCGATTTCGGCGCGATTAGGATTTTCCGGCATGGGTGGTCTTCGGACAGAAAGTTCCACCTCGATTCTAGGATTCGCACCCCGCACCAGCAACGCGCTTCCCCCGCCCGACGATTACGAAAGTCATGATCGGCTTGCGGCCCGGCCTTCCAGCCGGAAAAGCTACTCAGGTCCAGATTTCAGTTCCCATCCACTTTGCCTTTTTCCTGCCACTTAGCCACCGCCTCTGGTATATGAGTACGAGCCCTCATGCCAGTACCCTCGAACCCAAGTTCCTCCAACCCCGAGTCCGGTCTCCATCACCAACTCACCGCCGGACAGATGACCATGGTCGCGGTCGGCGGCTCGATCGGCACCGGACTCCTCCTCGGCACCGCCGCCGCCATCGAACTCGCCGGTCCCGCCGTCATCCTCAGCTTTGTCCTCGCCGCCTTCATCAGTTGGACGGTTGCGCTCGCCTTAGGGGAACTCGCCAGCACTCATCCCGCCGCCGGTTCCTTCGGCGTCTACGGAGACCTCTACCTCAACCCCTGGGCTGGGTTCATTTCCCGCGCCGGCTATTGGCTCGCCATCGCCGTTTCCATCGGAGCCGAAATGGTCGCCTCCGCCACCTATATGCAGCTCTGGTTTCCGCGCCTACCCGCCATCCTCTGGGTCTTCGCTTTTTCCGCGTTTCTTCTCGCCATCAACTTGCTTAGCGTCCACAGCTACGGTCGTTTCGAATTCTGGTTCGCCATGATCAAGGTCGCGGTCATCGGCGCCTTCATCGCACTCGGCGCCGCGCTGCTTCTCACCGGACGGGTCGCGCCCCAATACACCGCCCACGGCGGATTCTTCCCGCTCGGCCGAGCCGCCCCGCTCCTCGCCATCACTTTCGCTATCTACACTTTCGGCGGCGTGGAATTCGTAGCCGTAACCTCTGGCGAGTCCACTTCTACCACGGCCATAGCCCGCGCCGCGCGCGCGAGTTTTCTCACCCTGGCCCTCCTTTATCTAGGAGCCATCATCATTCTGGTCGGGGTCATGCCCTGGAACCGCGCCGGCGTCACGGAAAGTCCCTTCGTCACCGTCTTCCGCTCCGTCGGACTCCCGGGCGCCGCTCACTTCATGAACTTCGTAGTCCTGACCGCCGCTCTCTCCGGAGCCAACGCCACTCTCTACGTCTCCTCTCGCATGCTCTTCTCGCTAGCCCGCACCGGATGGGCTCCCCGCGCCCTTGGCCGCCTCAGCGCAAAAGGCATTCCAACCCCGGCCCTGCTCGCATCTTCCTACGGCATCATCGTCGCCCTCGTACTCGAACGCTCGGCCCCAGCCAAAGCCTTCGAGTACATTCTCCGCGGCGCCTTCTTTGGCATGATCCTCTCCTGGATCATTTCACTGGCCGCCCACATCTCCTTCCGCAGCCGTCTCACAGAAGCGCAATCCTACGAAATTCCCGCCCGCTCCCCGCTGGGCAAATGGGGATCCATTATCGGCCTGGTCGTAGTCCTCGGATCCACCGCCAAAACCTGGTGGGATTCCCGCATCAACCTGATCGTCGGCCTAACCTTCCTGATCGCCCTCACCGTCCTTTACTTCCTCATTCGTCCGAACACGTTACAGAACGACCGTCGCTAGTGGAGAGAGCCGGGCGCCCCGCCCGGCAGCCAGACTCCTGACGGGCGAGAAGCCCGTCCCTCCACCCACACGAACTCCGGGCATGTCCCAAAACGGCAAAGCACCGCACCAGCCCCTCCCATTCGTCGTTCCAATTTCTATTGATAATTCTCTGATTTTTGATATGCTCATCACGTTTCGGGACCCATCCGAACGGCGGGACGAACCCGGACTTCCCCTCCTGTGCGACTTCCCAGTCGCGACTAGTTCCTGGCCGCTCTGTTCCCCCGAAGCGAAGGAGCATCCGTGACTTCCACTCGAAAATTTACCGCCCTCTCAGGCATTGAACGTCAGCCCGTCCGCGGTGCCCGCCTGATCCACAATTCGCATCCGGACCAAATCATCGAGGTCTCCATACGCATTCGCTCGAAATCGGAGGCCAAGCGTGAAGAACTTAAAAGTGCCCTCGCAAAGCCCGGTTTCAAGCCCATGTCGCGCGCCGACTTCGAGAGTGCCCACGGCGCCGATCCTGCTGATGTCAACCAGGTCAAGAAGTTCGCCCAGGAATTCGGCTTGAAGGTCCACGAAACCGGCACCGAACTCGCGCGCCGGACCGTAATGCTCTCAGGAACCGTGAGCAATCTCCAGAAAGCCTTCCACGTGGAACTCAAAGAGTACAGCCACCCCAAGGGCAATTTCCGCGGCCGCATCGGCGCCATCAGCGTGCCGTCCGAGTTTGCGGGCATCATTACCGGAGTGTTTGGCCTGGACAACCGTCCTCAGGCAGAACCGCATTTCAGACGCTTGCCGCAGCCGGCTGGCAAACTCCAGGCCCACACCTCCACCACTTCGTACGATCCCAACCAAGTCGCACAAATCTATAACTACCCCGCAGGAGACGGGACCGGTCAGTGCATCGGGATTATCGAGCTCGGGGGCGGTTTTCAGCTTGACGACCTGAGCACCTATTTCGGCTCGCTCAATATCGCCACGCCGCAGGTCATCTCCGTCTCCGTCGATGGAGGGACCAATAGCCCAACCAATCCAAACAGCGCCGACGGCGAAGTGATGCTCGATATCGAAGTGGCCGGCTCCATTGCTCCCGCAGCGAAGATCGTCGTCTATTTTTCTCCGAATACCGATCAGGGCTTTCTGGACGCTATCACCACCGCCGTGCACGACAGCACCAATCAACCCTCGGTCATTTCTATAAGCTGGGGCTCCGCCGAGTCCGGCTGGACGCCTCAGGCCCTGACCAACTTCGACGAGGCCTTTCAAGCGGCGGCGGCGATGGGCGTAACCGTTTGCGTCGCTTCGGGTGACAGTGGTTCTTCCGACGGAGTCAATGACGGCAACAACCACGTCGATTTTCCAGCCTCCAGTTCGTTCGCACTGGGCTGTGGCGGCACCACCTTGCAAGCTTCGAACGGGCAGATTGTCAACGAAACAGTCTGGAACGAGCAGCCAAATGGAGGAGCGACGGGTGGCGGGGTCAGCAATGTTTTCCCGCTGCCAACCTGGCAGCAAGGTTTCGATGTGCCGTCACCATCTGTGCAGGGTGGCGGCCGAGGCGTACCCGACGTCTCCGGCGATGCCGACCCCAACACCGGGTATAACATTCTCGTCGATGGCGAGAGTGGCATCTTCGGCGGCACCAGTGCAGTCGCACCTTTATGGGCCGGACTGGTGGCGCGCATCAATCAGCAGATGGGGAAGTCGATTGGTTTCCTGAATCCACAAATCTACGCGCAAGCCGTTGAAGCCTCCGGATTCCACGACATAACCCAGGGCAACAACGGCGCTTTCAGCGCAGGTCCCGGATGGGATGCATGCACCGGACTCGGCACGCCCAACGGAGTCCTTTTAGAGGCAGCACTTACCGGAACCTCTGCCGGAGCGGCCGGCTTACACGCAGCCGCATCCGTGAAGTCCCGCAAATCGAAAGACAAGGAATCAGCAGCCTAAACCACAACCGGGGCGAGCCGCGCTCGCCCCCAATATTCTCGCAAGATATCGATAGGACGGGCTACCCACGAGAAAAGCAAGGTCAAAGGCAGCGGACAGGAGTGTTCGCTCCACACGCCGACAACTCGCCGATCGGCGTACGAATTACAATGTTGTTCATGCCCGACGATCTTCTGCAGGACGATCTTCTGCGCCACCGCCCCGACTTTCCCATCCTCGAGCGCACCAACTACATGATCTCCAACTCCCTCGGAGCCATGCCGCGCGCCGTTTACGACGCGCTCCGCGCCTACGCCGATATCTGGGCAACGCGTGGCGTTCGTGCCTGGGAAGAGCGCTGGTGGATGCTCGCGCTCGAAGTGGGCAACGAACTCGGTGCTCTGATGAACGCGCCCAAGGATTCCGTCTCTCTGCACCAGAACGTGACCACCTGCCAGGCCGTGGTCGCCTCCTGTTTCGATTTCGGCGGCCCGCGCAACAAAGTCGTTTACAGCGATATGAACTTTCCCTCGATCATGTATTTCTGGGAAGCGCAGCGCCAGTACGGCGCGCGGGTTCACATGGTCAAGACCGATGACGGCATTAGCGTTCCCACCGCGCGCCTGCTCGACGCCATCGACGAGCACACGCTGATCGTGCCCATTTCTCACGTTATTTTTCGCAGCTCCTACATCAACGATGCCAAGGCCATCATCGACAAAGCGCACAATGTTGGAGCCCACGTCGTCCTCGACACCTTCCAGTCTCTAGGCACCGTTCCCGTCGACATTCAGTCGCTCAACGCCGACTTCGCCTGCGGAGGCGTTCTCAAGTGGCTCTGTGGCGGTCCCGGCGTAGCGTATCTCTACGTTCGTCCTGACCTCGGCAAGAAATTGGAGCCGAAACTTACCGGATGGTTCGCGCATGAAAATTCCTTTGCCTTCGCCACCGGGCGCATCCGCTACGCCGATCCTCCCTTTCGATTCATGAACGGGACCACGCACATTCCCTCCATTGAAGCGGCGCGTCCAGGTCTGAAGATTATTCAGGAAGTTGGAGTAGAAAAAATTCGTGAGAAATCCAAGCGTCAAACCGCACGCCTCATCGAGTTCGCCGACCGGCAAGGATGGCGAGTCAACACTCCTCGCGATCCCGAGCAACGCGGCGGAACCGTCTCCATCGTTATGCCCGATTCCCAACAGGTAAGCCGCGAACTCCTGGCCCGTGAAATCCTCGTAGACTGGCGTCCCCAAGCAGGCGTCCGCTTCTCGCCGCACTTCTATAACACCGACGCAGAAGTAGACGCAGCCATGACAGCCGTAGTAGAAATCCTGAGAACGCGCGCCGTAACCGCGTAGCTGCTGTAGAGACGCGGCTTGCTTGCCCCATCTCCGCTGCGATCGCGGTAAGTAACCGTTACCTCCGTAAGCCCATCGCGACTCTTTCTCCGTGTCCTTTGTGCAATCTCTTCTTATCCTCATAGCAGATCATTCCGAGGCCATCCAGGAACGTGTCGTGAACGTCTGCCTTTCCCTCTTCATCCCGATTAACCACCTCACGATTCTTTCGGCGGTCGCGATTGCCGGTGGTTTGTACTTTTTCTTTCTCGGATTCCAGATGCTCGCCCGCAAGCGCTTGTTGCTTGCCACACCCACCTCCAAAGTTCGCAGCGCCGCATTGGGACTGGTCGAAGTCAACGGCATGGCTGCTGGCCCTTACACCATGCCTGCGCCGATCACCGGCAAGCCATGCTTTCTATACCGCACCACCGCGTGGCAGCAGCGCGCCGACAAGAAGCAGGAATGGGAGAGAGTCGCCGACGAAACTCTGCACCTGCCGTTCTTCATCGACGACGGCACCGGCCAATTGCTCATCGAGCCTCTCGGAGCCGATCTGGACTTGCGCCACGACTTTGGCGAAGAATACGCCGTGTCGTTCTTCTCTTCGAACTTCTTCTCGAACGAAGCTGTCGTCTCGCCCCGCATCAGCGTTTTTCTTTCGCGCCACGGCATCGTACCGGCTCGCCGCTTGCGCATCGAGGAACGCTTGATCAAGCCCGAAGATGCGCTCTTCATCGCCGGAACTCTCACGGAAAATCCAGGCGTTGCGGTGCAGCCGTTTTCGCCGCGCGAAGTACGAATCGACGAACGAATGGACGTGCACAGGGACGACTCGCGCGCCGCTCCGCCGAGCAGCTCGTCTGACAACCTTTCGGGGCAGCTACCTGCCCAGCAGGTCATCAGACTTCAGAGCGGCGTAGGTCCTTCCACCACTCCGGAAATGAGCCAGCAGGCGAAAATCGCGGCCGCACTCACCCGCGCCGGCATCACCAAGCCAGAGGCGTGGTCTGTCGCCGGAGTCCCGTACCACAGCGTACTCGTCCCAGAGAACGCGCCACCCGAGCCAGTCTCCGGCCCCGACGAAGGGAGTCGGCACGAAGATCGTCGGCGCGAGGACCAGCCCCAGCTATCCGGCTACAATCTCACTCCGCCCGTCGTGCTGATGAAAGGCGCGAATGATCCTACGTTTGTGATCTCTTTCCGGAGCCAGAAGGAATTCGTCACCGCCCTGGCATGGAAATCCGCTGCCATGGTCTGGGGAGGCGCCGCTATCACGCTGCTCGGCCTCTACATCCTGCTGGCGCAGATGGAATCGCTGTAGGCGAAAGTGAAACCCGCCATCCAGCTTGTCATCCCGGGCGAAGCGCGGGATGACTAGTTATAAAAGGTAATGCCGTCCGTGCAGCCCGTAGCTAATTGCTCAATGCCAAGCGCGAACCGCTAATTTAGAATGTCTCTTGTGACCGAATCCGTCCGGATCGGAATTCTCGGCGACTTCAATCCCGAATTCCGTTCCCATCACGCGACCAACGATTCGCTGCAGCACGCGGCGCGGAAGCTCCAGCTTACAGTGGAATCGGCTTGGCTTCCGACGCCATCGCTGCTCGAACCGGGTGCCGATGCGGTCCTCGATTCCTTCGACGGCCTGTGGGCCTCGGCAGGCAGCCCCTTCCAGAGCTTCGACGGAATGCTCAAAGGGATCGAGTTCGCGCGCGTCCATGATCGCCCCTTTATCGGCACCTGCGCAGGATTTCAGTACGCGCTGATCGAGTGCGCCCGCAACGTGCTCGGCATCGCCGACGCCACCACCGCCGAGGAAGACCCGAACGCCAAGAACATCGTCATCTATCCCGTAGCCTGCGCCGTTCCCAACCGCGACAAGAATGCGCCCAAGCTGTCCGGAAAAGTCAGCAAGATCCGCCTCCGTCCCGGATCCTATCTGGCGGCGTTTTATGGAAAGGAAACGATCGAGGAAGAATTCTTCTGCAACTACGAGATGAATCCCGAGTTTGAATGGATGGCCATGGAAGCGGGCTTTCCGGTCGTAGCCCGTGGCTCCAAGGAAGAATGCCGGGCCATCGAATCTCCCGCACACTTGTTTTACGTCGCGACCTTGTTCCAGCCGCAACTTTCGTCCCGCGAGGGCCATCCCCATCCGCTGATCATGGCGTTCCTGCAGCACGTCGCCGACTTCCGCCGCAAACGGCTGGACGACTCCATTCTCACGTAGAGCTAGGAAAAAGTGCGGCGCAGTTTTGCCGCATAGCCGAACGCTGATCGGTCGAGCCGTCCAACCCGAAGATGAACAGCGATTCCGCAACCGTAAATTTATAGCCAAGATAACCACCTGATTTAATTCGTTTTCCGGTCCTCCATCCTTCCAGGAGCAAATTCGCATTCAGTTTGTCATCACATTCTGCATTTGTGT
>Ga0181532_10002379_pt1 | contig 17580 bp, 24 predicted proteins | sample PEATcosm2014_Bin_33_FD_119768 | JGI IMG/M metagenome (GOLD analysis project Ga0181532, IMG submission 119768) | Peatland microbial communities from MTU Mesocosm Facility, Houghton, MI, USA - PEATcosm2014_Bin11_30_metaG | ecosystem: Environmental > Terrestrial > Soil > Wetlands > Peat | place...
GATCCTCCACGGATGCCTCAGCCACCACAGCGCCTACGACGAAGGTATCGCCTGGGCCCATCGGCGAGACAACCAAGTTGCGCTGGCCGCTTGACAGTTGGACCCGTGGGATATCTAACGCCGTACAGGATGGAGACGCAATCTAGACAGCTCTAATCCGCGCCAAGAGTGCCTCGCGCTCCACGTCGGTTTCAGCTCTCACGCGCTCGAACTCCTCCGCGAATCGTACGTCTGCGTGGAGACCCGACGGGTCTTCGTGGAAGTGCAAGAAGGCCTTCGACCGACGGTAGAAGATGCCGGGCCTCTTCTCGACCAGTCCAGGTACGGAACGGAGCTCTTCAAGGAGCGGCTCGATTTCCTCGAGCGTCTCGAGGGTGGCGTGCCGCATGTGGCGTCACTCTATTTCGGCCCTCGACAGGGTGTCCCCCGTACCAGGGACTGGGTCGACCTTAGGAGCATCCAGGCCGGCCCCGAGGGCCGACCTGATCGAGTGTGATCGTCGTCCCGCTCCGATCGGTCCATCACCCGCCATTAGGGTCGCTGCGGGACGCCGCTCCGCTCCGTGTCCTCGCTCCGCCTTCGGCGGCCCCTGACCGGTCTGGGTCATGCCACGGTGATGCCACAACACACCTGATCCGGAATGGATAGCGTTGGACGCCAACGCACGGCGACCAGGGGGATGTCCCCGTGTGAACGGCTACAGACCCCGAAAGAGCTCCTGCAAAGCCCCGTACGGCGGTTCGATTCCGCCCGCCGCCTCCATCTGTTCGTCCTGTTGAGGTGACGCTTTCGTTGAGGGCTCTGGCACCGACAGGATTCAGTCCCCGGGGACGAGCGCTGTCCCTTGGACGTCCCGTCCTGATTCCGCCCCCGAACCATCCATGAACACCGGTGAGGGGTCAGGGAGTCTGTGCGGAGGGCGCTCCAGAGGGCATCCAGGCCGGCCGCTTGGGCGGCCGCCCACTCCATTGTGGAACTTGCCCCGAGCTCCCCAAGCCGCCGTCAAGCCGTCAAGCGTCCGCTTCGCCGGCCGCCCGTGATGTCGGCTGCTTGTTGCGGAGTTCCGATTGTTGCGGCATTCCGACCCTGCCGCCTTCCAGGCACCATCGGGCACCCTACTATCCGCTGATCTGGGGGAGATCCTGGATGACCTCGAACAGATCTCCAACAGTTCTCGCTCCGAGCGCGGCGTCCAATCGACCATTGAGATCGTCAAAGCTCAGGCGGCCCGCCTCAAAGTGATGGCGCAATTCTTGCGGAACTCGCTCTCGATCTTCGTCGGAAGCGAGCATCTTCGAGCCTTGACCTTTGCGCAAGGCGGCCGGCTCAACGCCGATGTCGAGCGGTATGGAGCCTGCCTTCTGGAGTCGGGGCCTGGCAGATGTCAGGTAAACGATGCTTGCTACGACGCCACCAAGGTTGAACAACACGGAGAGGACTACAAGGATCACAATCCATCTGGTCTTGTCGCTCCCGATTTGTTGAAATGAGTTCGCGGGTCGGCGAGCAGCGTCGATGATTGCCCAGAGCGGAATGCCGATAGCGATTGCCACTCCGAGGAGAATCAGTACATCTACGAACATTGCAAATCTCGACCGTCCCAAGAGGCCTGGACTGCGACCCGAGCCTGATCATCATACTTTCCCGCTGTTGGAACTAACGGGACCTCGGGAATCGGAGCGATCCATTGTCCTTGCCGGGCGCGAGGCACCCCCTTTTCGGCTGGGGTCGATGCGAGGCATGCTTGACCAATGCCGATTCGTGATCCTGACAAGCTGTTGGCTGAACTCACGGTGAGTCAACGGCTTGGGAGCTGGTGCATGGTCAGCGGTGTCGCACTAAGTGACGACATAGACGTGGCGGCAATGGTCACCGAGGCCGAGGGCACCATGGTCGTCATCAGCGCGGCCGACGCCATGCGGCTGGATATAGAACCCGAGTTTGTCGCTGCGTGGCTCACGTTGAATGTTGAGTCGCCACTCGATGCGGTAGGCCTGACTGCGGCGGTTTCCAGTGCCTTGGCCGCGGACGGGATCCCATGCAATATGTTGGCTGGCTATCACCACGATCACCTGCTTGTCCCGATTGAAAGCGCGGAGCGGGCGATTGCGATTCTCAATGCGCTTGGTGAGGAACACTGTCCCTAGACGCCGGGACAGTGTTCACCCCACAAGGGCAGTGCTCTGACTCAGTTAAAAGGCGTCTCACGGAGGGCCATCCTCGCTCGGAGCCCGAAACCGAACGGTCACGCGTCGAGGTGGCGACCAGCGCCATCACCCTCTCAGGTCGACACCACTGGTGGCGCGCCGGTTGGCACGACGATGATCGGCCGGTGCGTGTGGGCTATATAGGCCACGTCACCGGCGTGGACGTGCAGCATGACCAGGAGCAACCCGATCATGGCCAGCGCACCGACCAGCAGCGCGGCGAGGACCCAGGTGTGGATTTCGACGGTCCGATTCACAATGGAATCACAACATATCGGCCGCGGAGCTGGGCTGCTCGGCCGCAATCGAGGCAGCCATCCGGCCAGGTGGGAACGGTGGTGGTGACCGATCGGACCTTGCGCGGTGAGGCGATGTTGGAGGGCAAGCGTCGGTCATCAGACCGCCTCCGTACGGGACGAGGGCGCTCTTGACCGGGCCGGTATCATTACCGAACCACAAGGAGGACCTCCAATGGCAAGGCACGAACACAACCAAGAAGAAGAGTCCTTTTAGCTCAATGAGCAAGCGACGTCGCGGTTACCCCAGCGAGTCGCGAGTGAAGCGTGGCGACCGAGTGGTTCATGGCAACAAGGAGTTGATTCGAGAAGCTTGGACGCAAAGATCCATGTCCATGCGGTTCGGGTCGGCGCTTTCAAAAACTGCTGTCTAGTGAGTGCCAGATTCGACGGGTCGCTCCGTGCTTACTACCGACGTGACGAATAGTCCCTCCCGCGCGCCAGGGCTCAATGGCCGACTTGCCGGTAAGGCGAGAATCCGGATCCGCAACCCCGAAAGGGTCGAAGGCTGAAGGCACGTAGTAGACCCGGTCTCGCGCCAGCGCCCGCCCTGACCTGAGGTATCCCAGTCCGCCGGGAGGGTGGGCCGACCCTTTCGGGGTCAGTGTGCACTTGCGTGCCACGAGTGATCTCGCCGAGCTGCACCGCATCCCGTGCGTCGCCAAAATAGGCGAGCGTCCCCGGAGTTATCGTGTCAAGAGTGCACAAATCACCTGGGGATCCGCGAGTTGCTGACGTACCAACCAATTAGCCACTACTGGGCAATCCAGTGGTCCGAGTTGGGGGTCTTCCTCGGCGCAGCGGTCGCCTTGAGCGGATTCTGCGTCTGGTGGGTTCGTCGCCAGCTCGTCTGAATCGAACGGGCGACTCGCCAGCAACGACCACCGGTGATCGGTACGCTCCCGTCCGGGGCCGGGGCGAGCCGCAGCTGCCGGCGCGAAAGGCGGCGTAGTGATGGGAACGGATATGCAGGGCCTCAGTCTGACCGGCTCCAAAGAGGCAACGATCAACTATGACCTGGCGATGGGTCATCTCGTCCGCTTCCAGATCGAAGTCGTCGAAGCACAAGCGTCAGCCCGCGCTGCCGACCCTGAATGCGCGATGGCGGGCGTCTTTGGGGCGTACCTGTCGCTGATGTCGACCGAGGCGACTGGTGTGGCGGACGCCCGTGACGCCTTGGCGGGCATCGAGGGAGAGCCAGCCGCGTTGACCCCCCGAGAGCAAGCCCATCTGGAGGCCGCTGGGCGGTGGTTGGCCGGTGACATGGCGGGGGCAGGTGCAACGCTGGCGGAGATCTCGTTGCGGTGGCCTCGCGATCTTCTCGCTCTGGTGGTGGGCCACCAGATTGACTTCTTCACCGGAGACGCGGTCAGCCTCCGTGACCGAATCGGCCGGGCGTTGTGGGCTTGGAGGCCCGACGACCGGAATTTCGGTTTCATCCAGGGCATGTACGCCTTCGGTCTAGAGGAGTGCAACCACTACGGGCTGTCTGAGGAGATGGCCCAGCGGGCCATAGATATGAATCCCGACGACGTATGGGGCATCCACGCCATGGTTCATACTTACGAAATGCAGGGCCGGATCCCAGAGGGCGTGCGGTTTATGCGCGACAGCGAAGCCGACTGGTCCACAGGGAACTTCCTCAACGTCCACAACTCATGGCACCACGCCCTCTATCTGCTCCAAGGTGGTGACCTATCCGGCGCGCTGGCGATCTATGACCGCGTGCTGCACCACGACGGCTCCGAGGACGTGGCGCTTGAGCTGGTCGACGCGACCGCTCTGCTCTGGCGCCTCCACCTAGAAGGCCGAGCGGTGGACGGACGTTGGCGGTTACTGGCCGACGCCTGGGCCCGCCTGCTGACGCCCGGCTACTACCCGTTCAATGACATGCACGCCACCATGGCCTTCATTGGTGCCGGGGACCTCGAGCGCGCCCGAGACCTTGTCGCGGACCTAGAGGCGGTCGTCGAAAAGGGTGATCGTGAGACCACGGGTTGGGTTATGACGAGCAGGGTTGGACTTCCCGTTTGTCGCAGCCTCGTGGCCTTCGGAGACGGCGTCTACGAGCAGGTCCTCCACGAGCTCTGGCCTGTACGGACCCGGATCCATGAGTTCGGCGGTAGCCACGCTCAGCGAGATGCTATGGAGCGCACTCTCCTCGAAGCAGCCATCCGCGCTCCGCGGCCGGATTTTGCCCGGGCACTCGTGAACGAGCGTCTTGGCGTCAGGGAATCGAGTACCTACACGTGGTCGAAGTATGCCGAAGCTCTGGCTGGCCAGGGGGATGAGTCCGGGGCTTCGGCGGCTACGAAACGGGCGGTTTTGCTGGCCGACGAAATCCTGGCTTCGGCGAAGGCCTAGGAGCAGCACTTGCTGAATCGGGGGGCAACGAGAACCCGGTCTGCTCAAGAGCAGACGGACTCGGCACTACCGGCCTGTTGCAACGCGCCGATCCGGACCGGGATTTTGGGGGTGCCCCAGTACATTGCCGGGAGGGTGGCCTTCGGAAGTTGGGTTAGAACTATCGCCGTGACTCGGCCAGAGTTTCCTCTCCCGTCCAATGGGTGGAAACCTGGTGACCGCTCGATGATGGCGGTGACACCCAGCAGGCACATTCGGGCTATTCCAGCCGAGTCGCGGTGATCAGGACGGTCTCGAAGTTCATGACGAACGAGCCGCCCCGAGAGTCGATGGCCGCGCCGATGGCTTCGAACAGGCGGTCTCGGACCGTTGATTCGAGGGCGGCGTGGTCGCTCCGTGAGACAAGCTGGTCCAGCCACTCATCCCGCTGGTACTCCCGCGTCCACGGGAACCACTTCTCTGTCGGCGCACCGAAGTCGGGCACCGCTCTGACGGCGGCGATCTCCGAGCCGAGGCCGGTCCTCACGTCGGATGACCGATCGACCGCATACCCCCGGAACAGACGGTGGCCGCCGCGCGGCACCACACTCGCGTACACCTCCTCGAGAGCATCGGCCAGATCATCGGGCTGACACCCCGCGTTCCAGATCAGACCAAGCCTTCCCCCCGGCCGCAGCACAGAGGCCGCCTTCGTGGTGGCAATGGGCAGGTCGAGCCAGTGCCAGGCCTGCGCCGAGGTCACCCGGTCGAACGTGCGACCAGCAGCGTCCCAACCCTCGAAGGCAGCAATCTCTACTTCGACCCCATGGCCGCGGGCGATCTCCGCCATTCGTGGAGCGAGTTCCACCCCCAGCACTTTGGCGCCGCGCTGGGCGATCTGCCTTGAAGCGATCCCGGTGCCACAACCCACGTCGAGAACCTCCAGGCCCGCAGGCACCGGACCGAGCAGCTCATCGATCACCGCATCGGGATAGCTCGGTCGGAACCGGTCGTAGGCCTCGGCATGCTGGCCGAACAACCTCGAACGTTCCTGGGCCAGAGGTCGCGCTGCCAGACGGTTGCGTTCCTCGCTGGCATCCACAGATCCCAGCCTGCCCCAGAACGCCGATCTTGTCGTCGAGCGAGGAAGCCATGGACGAGGACATGGACTCGTGCTCATGACTGAGGTGTTCCACATCGCGGGTGTGAGGCAGATGCAGACCTTCAGGCTCAGCTGAACTTCGGGGTGCTCGGTGATGGCCTGAACGCCTCGTAGACCGCAGGGAAGTCCTTGTCGCCCAGGTCCAGTTCGACCGTACGGTTCAGGCACTCGAGCAACGCCCGAGGAAGCGAGGCACTGACCCCGGCATCGTCCGCGACGCGTACAAGCGTCTCTGCCCAGGCGACCCAGATGCGTATTGAAGCATTACCTGAGGGAAAGTCCCCGGCCGTGATGCCGCTGACGACCCGTTCGACGTAGCCCTCCCTGAACGGCCTGGCCAGGCCGAAGAGGTCATCGAAGGGAATCGACTCGGCAGCGCACAGCGCCATCGCGTGATACAGCACCACAGAGCAGCCGGCCGACAGCTCGAGTGCGGCGTGATCCAGGGCAGCTGCTCGGCCGACCGCTTCACCACAGAAGGAGGGGTCTGGCGTGAGTGCCTTGAACAGCTCGACGTTCCGGTCGAACACACCCTTCGGACCAGAGATGAGAACCTTCGCCTGATCTCCTCCGACCATTGACGGGGAGCCCAGGATGGCGCCGTCGAGGTAATCGGCACCGCACGCCTGCGCCCATGCCGACGTGCGCCTCGCGTCGGCCGGTGATCCCGTCGACAGTTGGATCAGTACCTTCCCAGAGAGCACCGACTCGACCTCGGGCGATCGCATCAGCGCATTCCCCGCCTCATAGTTGAGGAGGCAGACAACGATCACACTGCTCGCGGCACACGCATCGAGGACGGAGCTCCCCACGCGGGCGAGTCCCTCGAACTCTTCGGACTTCTCAGGCGAGCGATTCCAAACGGTGACCTCATATCCCTTGGCGAGAAGTGCTCTCGCCAGAGCTGATCCCATGAGTCCGAGTCCTAGGACGGAAACCCTTCCATCTTCAGCAGCCATGACTGAGGGTATTCGACCTGCGGGCCCCTTCTGCGCGTCATGGCGTCAGACACGTCGCTGATGCGCACCGAGTGCCCCCGGAACGCCGGCTCGGGGCGGACCCCTTGAACCCGCCAACTGATTCGAACCCCGTCAGAGTGAACTGCGGACTCGGGCCCGGACATAGGGTCTGTGTGTCGCCGGCCGCCGGAGGGCCGGTCGCGAAGGGGGTCGGCATGCGCGAGCGCACCAACGAAGTCGAGGTCGAGCGGGACGTCAAGGTCACGGTGTCGGATGGGACGGTGCTGCTGGCCGACGTCTACCACCCGGTGGGCATCGACGACGCCCCCACCATCTTGGAGCGCACGCCGTACGGCAGGATCAACTTCGCCTCGGCCATGGGCCCGGAGTTCGCCGCCCGCGGCTACCGGTACGTGTTGCAGGCGTGCCGGGGCACGGACGGGTCGGGTGGCACGCACAGCTACTTCGTCGAAGCGGGGGACGGGCGGGACACAGCGGACTGGATCGCCTCCCAGCCGTGGTTCAACGGCCGTATGGGCACCTTCGGCGGGAGCTACATGGGCTTCACCCAGTGGGCGCTGGCCTCCACCAAGCCGCCGTACCTCAAGGCCATGGCCGTCGCCCTGTCGACCTCGGAGCGGGCGTACTCGTGGTACCCGGGAGGCTCGCTGGCCCTCGAAGTCATCATCCCCTGGGACGCAGGCGCCACCCAGTTCAACAAGCAGGCCGACGCCATCCCCACCGACATCTCCCCCGAGGGCATCGAGCGGCGGATGGCCGAGCTGAAGGCGGGCTTCGGTCACCTACCTCTCGGTGAGGTGATCCACCGGCTCACTGGCGTCGACCTGCAGCTCTACCAGGACCAGCTCGCTCATGGCGGCGCCGGGGATGCCTTTTGGGATTCTGTGAACTTCCGGCCTCTGCTGGCGGAATGGACGGTGCCGACCCTGCTCGTCGACGGCTGGCACGATTACCCGCTGCCAGGTGTGGTGGAGGACTATGCCGTCCTGCGCGCCTCGTCCGCCCCCGTGCATCTGCGCATCGGCGCCGGCGGACACCTGGGTGGGGGCGGGGAGGGCGGCATGACCGACGCCCCACTCGACTGGTTCGACACCTGGTTGCTCGGCCGGGAGGGACTGCTGGGCCCCACGCCGGTCAAGGTCCACGTGCAGGGCGAAGGCGGGCACTGGCGCGACCTGCCGGACTGGCCACCTCCCTCAGAATCGAGACGCTGGTATCTCCATGCCGGAGGCCACCTCGCGCCTATGCCGCCGGAGGCACCATCGGAACCCGACCGCTATCGCTACGACCCCGCCGACCCGACGCCGTCGATGGGCGGCATCGGCATGCTTACCGGGGGCACCGTGGACAACCGGCCTCTCGAAGCCCGCCCTGACGTCCTCGTCTACACCTCCGACCAGCTGGGCGAGCCGCTCGAGCTCGTAGGTCCCGTAGAGGCGGAGCTGCACGTGGGCTCGAGCCTGGACCACACGGACTTCTTCGTCCGGGTCTGCGACGTGTCACCCGACGGCCGGTCCGTCAACGTGTGCGACGGACTGCAGCGCTTCGACCCTGCGTCCATCCGTCGGAACCCGGACGGGACCTTCACGGCGGCGGTGGCTCTGTGGCCCGTCGGTCACACCTTCGCCACCGGTCACCGCCTGCGGGTCCAGGTCGCCAGTGGCGCCCACCCTGTCTATGCCCGCAATCTCGGCACCGGAGAGCCGCCGGCCACCGCCACCACCCTGCAGGCCGCCGAGCAGGCCGTGTACCACGAGCCGGGCCGGCCGTCCTGGGTGACTCTCCCGCACTTCTCGGGCTGACATCCCGGGCCACCTGGCGGGTCGGCGAAACGGTGTGGGACCGCGGCCCGGCTGCCGCTACGGCTCGGGGAGGGCGCAGAGTGCCTCAGAACGCCACACCGGTCTGGAAGCACCGTTGTTGAATGCGACGCTAAGAAGCCAGACCGATCAGCGCCCCACGCCCGATGGGTCCATCTTGATCGAACTCAAACGTCAGATTAGATGCCAAGAACGCCGACTCGTATTCGGTCAGTGTGAACAGTGTCAGCCGATGGGTTTCAACCAAGTGCTGGATGCCGATTGGCGTGGCGACGAGATAGTGCATGTCAAGGATGGATTGAGATCCGTCGACCCAGCTCATCGTCATGCGAAGAAGCCGCACTCCATCGGCTTCATGATCCAGCACCTGCACATGGCCGGCAATCCATTGGTCGGGCCTTAGCCATGGTTCGACGATGAGGACACCGCCAGGATTCAGATGGTGGGCCATTGCGCTAATAGCACCAGGCAGATCGCTCGAATAGCCGATGGAGGAGAAGAGACACACAACCGCATTAAATCGTTCGCCGATGTCAAACGAATCCATGGATGTGCCGTGCACCATGACGCCGGTTCGTTCCTGTGCGATCTCTACCAGCTCAGGGTTGAGATCGAGTCCTTGGCAAGCGAAGTCATCCCTGAGGTATTCGAGATGTTTGCCCGTCCCACAAGCCACATCAAGGAGGCTCCTGGCTTCAGGGACTCGGCTACGAATGGCGTTCCGAACCCATGCCGACTCGCCGGCGTAGTCCTTGAAGGAATAGGCGAGGTCGTACAGGCGGGCCGACTTCTCGAACATGTTCAAGAGTCTGGCAGGCGAGAGGAGGCGATGGTGTCCCTGCCCCCGTCACCGGGACGGCGGCACTTGGGCACCATCGAGCTCCTCTCGGCTCACAATCGCGCGGGTCGTGGGACAGCCTTTTCAAGCGCAGACGCTGATGGAGTTGATGAGTTGGAGCCGGGTGAGGGCTAACGGCGCGACACGCCCTCGCGGATCACGGGCCACGGATCGGCCCTGGCGCGTCAGGGCCCGAGCGCGCTCCAGACGAGCATCGACACGGTGTTCACCGTGTCGATGCCATATTGCTCCGACGCGTTCCCGTTTGTCAGCACGGCGATCAGGTAGTCACGGCCGGCGCCATTGACCCAGCCGGTGGTGTTGATCTGCCAACCGTCGACGATGGCGAACCCGTTCTTGAGTGCCACGGTGACCCCTGGGGGCACACCACCCGTCGCGCCCCAGTCCTGGGAGGAGGTGATGTTCTCCATGAGGTTGAGGACGTAGCCCCGAGACGCGTCCGTGAGCAGCGAGTTGGGAACCACCAGGGTTCGGATCATGGCGAGCCGATCGAGTGCCGTGGTGGTCGTGGTTCCCCAGACTCCATCGGTGGCAGGGACGGTCGAGGTCATTCCCGCCTCCCGTTCGAAATCCCCGACGGCAGCCGGCCCGAGCTGAGTCCACAGAGTGTCAGCTGCGCTGTCGAGGCTCTCCTCAATCATTGGGACCGCCAGGCTCTGCTCCTCGGGAGTGAGCGGGCGTCCCGCGGCCTGGGCCTTCACCAGGAGAGTGGCCAAGATGTCGACCTTCAGCGTGCTCGCCGTGTTCTCGACCACTCCGGGCCGGAACTGGTAGATCCGACCCGTCTTGAGATCTTCCACGGCTACGGTCACGTTGTCGTCCCGTCCAGCGGCATAGGCGGTGATCGCCGGGATCATCCGTGCTCCCGGATCGGTGCCGTAAGCGATCCAGTATCCGCCCGACCGACTGGCGATACCGACGGCGGGAGCCTGCTGCGGCGTGCCTGCATCGGATCCTTCGAACTGGGCGTCCCCGAAGTTGAAGACCCCTCCGTCGGCTGCGGCCAGCCAGTAGCCACCTCCGTCGGGCGACGTGGCCATGCCGACAATCGGCTCATCGAGGGGACTGGTGCCCATCGATCCCTCGAACGGCGCGTCCCCGAAGGCAAAGATCCCTCCGTCCGCCGCCGCTATCCAGTAGCCACTGCCGGTGGGGGTGGCGGCCATCCCGACGATCGGTTGGTTGAGCGGACGGCCACCCATGGAGCCGACGAACACGGCGTCGCCGTAGGCGAACACCCCTCCGTCGGAGGCGACCAGCCAGTAGCCACCACCATCAGCGGTTGACGCCATTCCCACCACCGGCGCGTTCAGGTGAGACCCGCCTGCTGATCCCTTGAAGGTCGCGTCTCCGTAGGCGAATACGCCTCCGTCGGCGGCCACCAGCCAGTAGCCACCACCCCCAGGCGTGACCGCCATTCCCACCACTGGCGCGTTCAGGCGAGACCCGCCAGCGGATCCTTCGAAGGCCGCGTCGCCGTAGGCGAATACGCCTCCGTCGGCGGCCACGACCCAGTATCCGAGTCCGTTCGGGGTGGCCGCCGCCCCCACGACGGGAGCGGTCAGATTGTTGAGCGTCGTCCCACCCACCGCAGCGGCGGCACCGAACGCCGTCACCGCATTTGGCCCGGGGGTACCGGACTCGACATGTCCCGCCGCGCCAGATGCCGACGAGGCCGGCACATCGCTCGTAGTCGCCGCGCCGCAGCCGACTACCAGGACGATCACGCCGATGGCCGGCAAGGCCGCCCGAAGTCGGCGCGGCCGGCTGCGCAAGGACTTCACGTCCCAAAACCTACTGGCAGGTCATGCCGAACTGCTTCACTGTCCCGCCGAATCGGGGCTAGGTGTCCCCGTATTCTTACCGTCACTGGCCGAGTGGTATTCCGACCTGGAGGCATGCGATGGGACACAAGGCAAGAGTGGAGCTCGTTCTCGACTGCGCTGAGCCCGAGAAGCTCGCATCGTTCTGGCGCAAGGCCTTGAACTATCGCGACCACTACACGGATGCGAAATTGGCCGTACTCGTTCCCAAGGAAGGGATGAGTTCACCGCTTCTCCTTCAAGGAGTACCCGAACCAAAGGTCGGTAAGAACCGGATGCACCTCGACATTGTGGCTGACGACGTCGAAGCCGAGGTTCACCGGCTGCAGAAACTCGGAGCTCATCGCATCGACGAAGTCGTGCAGAACTTCGGGGGAACACGGTGGGTCAGAATGTCGGACCCGGAGCAGAACGAGTTCTGCGTCTCCACCGGTATCGAATGGTGAGGGCTTGACGCAGGCCACCCATTTCAGAGTCCATGTACCAGCCGCCTTAACGTCGGCGCCTGCCCATACCCGGCGGTGCTGGGCATCCTCCCTCGCTCAAATGCATCTCACTCAGTCGCTCGACGTCTGAGCCATGACGAGGAGTAGGGTCCGCGCTGGTCAAGTCCAAGGTGGATTTGCTCACCGATCCATGGGAGGGCTCGATGAAATACGTCATCGAATACGAGATCCGTACCGCAGGTCTCACACACGATCAGAACTTCGACAACCAAGACGCCCTGCTCAAGGCGTTTGGCAAGTGGGCGCCCGAGGAGGGACTGACGATCAATGCCTTCTTGTCCAATCTCAACAACGGTGGCTACGTGTTCGTGGAGGCTGATGACCCGAAGGTGGTTTATTCGTTCGTTTCCAAGTTCACCGCCTGGAACGATGTCAACGTCGTACCGGTGATCGACGTTGCCGATGGGGTCGCAAGTGGAACGGCCGCTCTGGCCTGGGGTCGCTCAGCAGTAAAGGGCTAGGAATCCCTGATCCATCCTCGAGGGGGATGACCGCGCTGAACACAGAGCGCCAGTGAACCAGTGCGGGCTGGTTTCGGCAGCGTGGAGAGGAGAAATCTACTTTGGCTGGTCTCGTTCGGTCCCAATTAGAGGTCCAGCGCCATGCCTCAGGCCCGGCGCATAGGGATACTGAGGGGCCCCCGTCGCCAATAAGTCAAGGGGTGCCGTCGAGCACCGCGGGAAGCCAAGGTACGGCGGCTCGGGCGGCCGCGATGGCGTCGCCCTCAGTCAGATATTCCCTAACGGAGTAGTAGGCGATGGGAGTCCAACGGCCCATGTCTTCCGGATCGCGCCGGAACTCCTCGAATCCGAATGTGCCGTCGGGCCTTCTGAAGACGTCAACGCAACGATCCACGGCAGCAGTCGAAGGGCTCGCCAAGACCGACCAGCTTGGATCCAGTCGCTTGGACATGGCAGGAGATGATATGAGAAGTGAACAGCTCCGCCGTTCCGGTGTGCGGGGGCACCATTGCCACTAGGTGAACGATCGCTGAGCTAGGTGATTAGTCCCCTACCTGGCCGTCGATGTTCTCGCGCATCAGATCGAGATGACCCGCATGTCGGGCTGTTTCCTCCAGCATGTGGACCATGATCCAACGAAGGGTTACCTGCCCCCGATGAAGCGTCTCATCGACACTCAGAGCGTCTAGTGAAGTTGCATCTGTGGAAACGCGCCTCGACTCTTTCACCTCGGCTCGGTAGAAGCCGATGACAGACTCAACCGTCTCGTCGTCGCCAATGGCGAACTCTGGGGCTTTATCACCATCCACGTCGATTGCTTCAACATCTTCACCGGCAAATGTCTCGCGGAACCAACCTCGCTCGACCCAGCCCAGGTGTTTGAGGACTCCAAGAGCGGACATGCCGGTTGGTGTCATTACCCGCTTCGCGTCTTCAAGACTGAGTCCATCAACTTTTCGTTCAACCACGGCTCTGTACCAGTCCAGGGAACCTTCCAGGGTTTGGCGCTCGCTTCGTCGCACGCCCAGGGGGTCGTCCATGGGCGGAGTTTACGTTCGGATGAACCCGCTTGGCCGAGTCGCGCTAGCCCGTCCACAGCCGGACGGGGACACCTTGCAGGAGTCTGGCCCGAGTCTCTTGGTGCCCGTGGACTCGGCCTGGCATCGAACATACGATGGGCGCCGTGACCCTGGAGCCTGTCGCTGTGGTAGAGGCGTTCGGAGCGGCCTGGGCGGCTCACGACCTCGTAGCTGCCATGTCCTACCTCAGCGACGACTGCCTGTTCGACGCAACCGGACCGGCACCCGACGGAACCCCGCATGTGGGGCACGAGCAGATCTGCGATGCCTGGAAGGGCATCTTTGATGACCCCTCCTCGAAGTTCGAGCCGGAAGAGACGTTCGGCGCGGGTGACCGGGTGGTGCAGCGTTGGTGCTACAGCTGGGAAGGTGGCCACGTGCGGGGAGTCGATCTATTCAAGGTCACCGACGGACTCATTATCGAAAAGTTGTCGTACGTCAAGGGATGAGCCCGACTGCCGAGACTTCCCAACGAGAAGGGCTGCACCCTGACAATGGCATGGGAAGAGGAGCAGGTCATCACGGCCGCGGCCCAGCATGCCGTCGCCGACCACGGGCACGAGGGCAACGAAGAACTCCGCTCGTGGCGGAAGAACAACCTCAAGGACGAGGTGCCCGCCTGACATTCGGGCTCGCCCTGACTCCAAACCCCGACGTCGTCCTTAGGCCACCGACCGGCAGCGAACGGGGCCAGGGCAGGGGTAGCTGAGGACTGGCGCATGATCGGGCCAGGGGAACCGAGAGCTCCTCGGCGGAGTCCTATCTTGTGAACCCAACCCTGGAAGGAATCTGCGGATGCGCCGAATCCGATCTGTTCTCGTCGTTCCTGCTCTCGTTCTGGCCGTGAGCGCCTGCTTCGCCCACCCTGCAGGCGCTCGGAGTGTCTACGGCACGATCAGCGGGACGCTCGGGATGGAGGGTGGGACCGCGCCAGGTAGGGCAAGAGCACTGATCCCAGGAACCGTTGAGCTATCGGTCCACGGTCACCGCGTCGTTACGATCCACGTTCCTATGACTGGAACCTTTCGGGTACGGGTGCCGGTGGGAGAGTACGAGGTTGCAGCGATCACTCCGAGAATCCATGAAGAGAACAGCAGTGGCAAGTTCGTCCCGCCGTCGGGCTTTTGTGCCCACCCACCGATCACCGTGACCGCAGGAAAGAGAATCAGCATCCGAGTGACTTGCTTCGTTCCCTGATGTTTGTACCGTCGCTCTAGCGAGGCGGTGCAGGGGTATCCCAGTCGTGCCGCACCGTCCCACCGGCACGGCAATGTACAGGGGCAGGGTGACGTCAAAAGCTCCAGCGCGTTTGACTGAAGCTTGCTCCCTTGCCAAATCCGAAACCGGTCTCGGGGGCCACGCGGTAGACCAAAACCTCTGCTCGCCGAATGGCGTCCCCCAGACCTGACCATGTTCCATCGGGTGCGACGAAGTGCGGTCCATACTTCGACTCGTAGGTGGTGGCGACTCGTCCAAGCTCCGCATCGTCGCTCACAGCTTCGGCCGTTCCTTCAATCACGAGATCGAGACCGTCAAGGGTGTTCTGCCCCGTCGTAAAGATGCAATGACAGTTTCCCGACAGGTTCTTCGCTTTTCGCTCGTTCGATCCACTGCAGAAGTACAGAGCCCCTTCGAGCCAAATTCCCAACAGGGGCGTGACATGTGGGCGGCCGTCAGGCCGAACCGTCGAAAGCCAATACACCTCAGCGCCCGTCAGCTCATCCCGAGCGTGAGACCACTCCGTTGGTGTCGCATTCGGGCTGCTGAAGGCGCTCAGCTCGGTCACCGGGTCTGGTTCAGCCATGCCGCTCTCCGATTGTTTACGTTCGTGCGAGCAAATACGGCGCTTGCCGGGTAGGTCGCTGAACTCATCCTCGCATGCCCCCGATGCCGTACGGGGCGACCCTAACGGCGGCCAGATTCATTGTGGTTTCGGTCCTCTTCGACCGGTCAAGGGTCGCTGTGAAACGCCGCTTCGCTTCGTGTCCTCACTCCGCCTCCGGCCGCCCCCCTTCTGGTCTGGATTCTGATCTCATGCTGCCGTGATGCCACGTGAGCCATGAACCAAGTCGAACGTCCGAGAACATCCATGAACTGTGACCTGGAACTATGGTCTCGGATGAACCGTCACAGACCCCGGAAGAGCTCCTGCAAAGCCCTGTTCGGTGGTTCGATACCGCCCGCCGCCCCATTGTGTTCGACCTGCTCGCCGACATGTGGACCCGGACCGCTTTAGATCCTGGTGCACTCACGATTGCAGGGGTAGCCTGCGGAGGAGGCCGGCGAGTATTGGCGAGGTTGAGCGCCTCGGTTTGTCTGTCGCTGAGCCATTGGAGTTGGTTCGTCATGAGCAAGTATTCGAGAAACCTCGTCACGCAACTGAGCGTCCTCTGGGCGTTCTCTTTAGCCGGATTGGCGCTGGTCGCATCTCTCGCCCTGCCGATCCTCGCCGAAGCGCCCGCAGGCGCCAGCGCGGCTCCCGGCACGACTGTAAGTGAGGAAATCAACGTCACCATCACCAGGGCGCCCACCACTGCCACCGCCACTGCGACGACGACTGCGCCGCCCGCGACGACCACTCAAACCACGAACCCCACGGTCCTCGCGACAGCGCCGAGGACGGCCGCCGCGACCTCGATACCGCCACCATTCGCCTTCACGGGAGGGCCCATCCTGGCCGAGTTGGAGTTGGCGGTCGTCCTACTCGTCGCAGGCGGTGCGATGCTCGGCGGCCTCCGGCTGTTCAGTCGCGGCGGTGCCTGATCGAGGTCTCGGAATGGGAAGAGCGGTCGCTTCTCCCCGGGTCCGAGTGCTGCGCCGCGCTCGGACCAAGACTCGGCTCGTGGCAGGTTTCGGCAGCGGGCTGATTCGCGCGGGAAGCCGGGATCTAGGCATGAGGGGCGGTGACCATGGCGTACACAAGCCCCGTTCCCCCGTCACCGCCCCCCATCGGATGCTGACAGTCCGCACTGGGCACGAAATAGAGCCGACCGGACTGATCGTCACAACGCCCGGACAACGCTCGTCGGAAGGACCGCCGGTCGTCGGTGCCGGCTGCCTCTCCGCGTGTTGATCGTCGGCCTGTTGTGCGGAGCTTGTGGGCGCAGGTTCGAACGGCTCTACAAGCGGCGGCCGTTCTTCGCCACAATCACGGTCGACGGGAGGATCTGGCCTGACCGTCCACCGATTCCATGGACAAACCAACAACCACACAGGTGCTCTGGCGCTACAACGCGACGGCCGTCTTGCGGCGCGTGACGAACGCCGAAGGCCGGTTCTCAATGGCACTGAACGTGAACGAAGTCGCCATCTTGGCGGCGGCGGACGAACTGGCCGCAGCTACCCGGGATGCGAATGCATGGCTGGCCGCGAACACATGCCCGGATCTGGCACTGGCGTCGCGGGTGAACCTGATGCTGGACACTTGTGCAGAGGCGGCACTCATTGCGCAGCGGGAGATCACCGGTCCCGCCTTCGATTCTGAAGAGGTCTTTGGCCGCCTTGGAGGCCTCCTGGCGATCATCGACTTCACCTCGCAGACGCTCGACGCCTGGTAGGACCCCGGCTCCGGCCCCGGGCAATCAAGGCTGCGCCACGACATCGAGCACGACCGGTGGGAGCTGCGTGCCCCTAGTGGTGCTCAGACTGATGTGCACGGCATAGGTCCCTGCCGTCGGCGCGGTGACAGCCAGCATCTGGGAGGCGGGGTGCGGAACACCGCAGGCGGCGGTCGAGCCGGGCGCCCCGTCGGGCGGCACGAGAGCGAGTGTCCCCGACGACGGTGACACCGTCGGTCCGCCCGCGACCGATGTCGCCTGCCAGTGGACCGACACGGCGCCGCTGCCCGCAGGGGCTATGCCGATCTGGACGGTCGTGGCTTGTCCAACCACGACGGTCGTCGCGCCGCTCGGTGACGAGAATCCGACGGCTGGCAGCGCTCCGGTTCCGAAGGAGGGAGGGCTGTCACCTGGCGACGACCCCCAGGCCGGGTCGGGCGAGCTCGAGAGGGTGTAGTGCACGGTGCCCCCCGTCCGAATGACGGAC
>Ga0181532_10002381_pt1 | contig 17575 bp, 20 predicted proteins | sample PEATcosm2014_Bin_33_FD_119768 | JGI IMG/M metagenome (GOLD analysis project Ga0181532, IMG submission 119768) | Peatland microbial communities from MTU Mesocosm Facility, Houghton, MI, USA - PEATcosm2014_Bin11_30_metaG | ecosystem: Environmental > Terrestrial > Soil > Wetlands > Peat | place...
CGAGATCACTCTGCGCAAGGCGGGATGGAAGGCTTATGACGCCTTTGTCAGTCTGGCCAACGAAGCAACCAATACGATTTATGCCAACCCGGTCGTCGGCTCGCTGACCGGTCAGACGATGGAACGGGCGCTACAGATTCAGCATATGGGAAGCGCCGCGGCTTCCGCCTTCTTCGGCAACCTGTGGCCGGCGGTGGGGCTGCCCACGGCAAGCGAAGTCGCGGGCCTGCGCAATGAGATCGCAGCGCTGCACGAGGACCTGAGCCAAGCGGTCGAGGCCGCCGAGAAAGAGGAGCAGGCGCAATCCCCGATGCTCGCCGCGACCTCCGCCGAAGGGCTCAGCCTCTTGCGCAACGGTTATTTCAAGCGCGACGACCGCGAGGACGATGAAGATGCCGCTGCTTAGTGATATCGCCGGCTATTGGCTGAACGGCACGATGCGTACGTTCGAGGCCTTCGGGCAGGGCTTCGGTTCGCCCGCCACCGACCCTCCGGCGCTCACGCCTTACGACGTCATCTATGAGGGCGGCAAGGTCAGCTTGCGCCATTACGCGGCCCCGGTGCGGCAGCACGCAACCCCGCTCCTCATCGTGTATGCCCTGGTCAAGCGGCCGTACATCCTCGACCTGCAGCCGGGCAAGAGCGTCGTGCAGAGCCTGCTCGCGCAGGGCTACGAGGTTTATCTGATCGACTGGTTGCCGCCGAACCGCCACGATACGAAGCTCGGGTTTGACGGCTATGTGAACGAAGAGATCGCCAACGCGGTCCGCGCGGTGCAGATCGCCGAGCACGTCGAACAGGTCGACCTGCTGGGTTACTGCTTTGGCGCACTGCTCGCCCTGCTCTACGCCGCGCTCCATCCCGCCAACGTCAAGAACCTCGTGACCCTCACCATCCCGTTCGATATGAGCGTGCGGGAGTTGCCGATCTACAACCTGGTCGACGCGATGAGTGACGTCACGGTCGACTTGATCACCAGAATCTATGGCAACTGCCCGGCCTGGATGGTTAACGCGAACTTTCTCTCGATGGCGCCGATTCATCATGCGCTCGACAAGTACGTTGGGCTGTATCGCAATTCTGAACGCGACGGCTACGCGGCGATGTTCGAGCTGTTCGAGCGCTGGATGATGAGCGACGTACCGCTGGCCGGTCAGACTTTCCGCGAACTGGTGACGCAGCTCTTCAAGCGCAACGCACTGGTCAGGGGCGAGTTCAAAATCGGGGGCGAGACCGTTGATTTACGGCGTATTACCTGTCCCCTGCTCAATGTCGTGGCCGCACAGGATGACGTGGTCCATCCGGCGTCGAGCCTTGGCTTGCCCGAGTTCGTCGGCAGCGTCGACAAGCGCAACCTGACCTTCCCCACCGGCCATCTAGGCGCCGTGGTCAGTGCCGGGGCGATGACCAAACTATGGCCGGAAGTGGGCAACTGGCTGGCAGCGCGGCAAACCTCGGCGAATTGAGCAAGGAAAGACCCCGTTTTGTCAGCTAAGCGACCAAAGCCTCCGGCGAAAGAACGGATGGTGGTTAAATTAATGGCCAAGAAGAGCGGACGAAAAGTCGCAAAAACAACCTCCCTGAAGGGAGTCGAAGGAGTCAACGTGGCAGATAAAATGAATGGCGAAAACATGTTCGAATCGTTTACCAAGCTGAATGAGTCATTCTTCAAACCGGACGGCGCGAAGAAGGCAGCGGCGTGGTATATCGAGACCAGCGAGAAGCTGGCGACCCAGATGATTGAGCTGCAGGAAAAGGCCACCAGCTGGGCGAAGGAGACTCCGCTCGCGCCGTTGTTCGAGGCGCAAAGCTCGATCGCGCGCAAGCTGGTCGAGCGCTCAGCGGCCGCCGCGCGCAATATGTGGCAGCTCGAGGCCGCCGAATAAAGCGCACCGCGGAGCACTTACTGTAAACAATTGAGAAGGGGCCGCCGGTCTCCCGGCAGCCCCTTCGGTTTTATCCCTACCCAAGGCTTCCGCTACTCCGCGAAGGGATTGATGCGGGCTTTTGCGGCCCAGCCGGTTTCGTATGGCGCGGTCATCCGGCCGATCGCGCGCAGATGCTTGAACTTCCACGCGCCATTGACCTTGACGTAGTCGTCCTCGTAACGCGCCGCGAGCCATACCGCCTGATTCGCCTTGCGAAAGGTAAACGGCCCCATGAAATACCAGCTCGCGTGCGCCTCGTTACCCTTCACCTCGATGCGCGGATTGAAGACATTGTGCTGGGAAAAGCTGATCCGCTCATAAAAGCCGCGAAAGAGCTTGCGTAGCTCGTCGTGGCCTTTCGCCAGGCCAACGCCCTTCCCTTCCCAGATGCCATCTTCGGTAAAAATCCTGACGATCCGCTCCTGATTGTGGTCGTCGTCGCAGATATCGCAGTATTCGGCCTTGAGCCGCTTGATCGCCTCGATATCCTCCATCACGGTGAGACGTTGCCTGAGTTCGGCATCTTCCATGGGACTAATCCTCCACTGAGTAATCCTGCGCGCAACCCCGCTACGTTTGCGTTCAGCCAGCCTGAGCCTGCTTCTTTTTCGCCGCGTTATCGACCATCGCCTTGACCGCGCGCCAATCAAGGATGCCCGCGATCGTTCCGTCCTTGCCCTGGAAGGCCACTGGGCCGTAAACGTTGGCGAAGTAGACCGTTTCGACCGGATGAGTGGTCGCCTCATGGACCGCGCCGGCGGGCTCATAGATATAGTCGCCGGCCTTGGCGCATCCGCCGCGATAGTCGATCTGGCCCGAGATCACCAGAAAGTCGGCGGGTCCCAGATGGGTGTGCGAATGATTCACCTGGCCGGCGGGCGCCTTGATCAGCGCGCTCCAGGCGCCAGTCTCCTTGCTGATGCGCAGGACCTTGAACTGGTTACCGTCGCCACTGGGGATCCAGTCCGCTTCGTCCGAGCGTACCAGCGCGGCGTCGAGTGGATCGAAATACATCGAGACAGGTTCGGGCTTTTGCTTTTCGGCCATGATTTTTCGCTTCCTCCGTCGATTATTTGGAACGCCGCCGCTGCGGACGTTCGAGATTTCCGCCATTGATTGCCGTCAGTTGCGGCCGCTTGGGGCGGCCGTCGAGGATACGCATCGCGCCAATCGCCGCCGCCAGATAGAGGATCGCAAACCCGACCTCCATCGCTGTGACATGCCGATCGGTATTCCATTGCATCGCGCCCAACATCACGGAACCCAGCACCAGCCATACGGTCAGGCGGGGCACGAAGGCGCGCAGCGGCGAGTCGCTGTATTCGGCGTCGCGCGCCGCCAGCACGATCCAGGTCATCGGCACGGTAAAGGCGAGACCGAGCAGGCTGAGTCCCAGCCGCGGCCGCAAGCTATCGTAAAAATAGAGGGCGAGCGTGAACAGCAGCGCAGTCGACGGGCCCAAAATAGCCAATCGCCACGGAAACGTGCTTTCAGTGTCGCGAGCCATGCGAAGGCCAGTATCCGAAACCGCGGCAAGATAGACAAGGACGGCGCACAGGTGCGACGCTGGCACTCATCGGTCATTGCTGAATCGATTGGCTCGCGTCATAACCTTATAGCTTACTTCTAGCTCAGCGTGGGAGGATTTCGTCGTGCTTACCAAAGAGATCATGGGGGAGATGTGGCCGCATGGGGATACGAAAATTACCGGGCTGATCGATGGCATCGCCGCGGCGGCGCCAACCGTTTTCCCCAAATATGGCCTCACTTCTGATCTTTTTATTGCGTACGCGATGGCGCAATTCAGCCATGAGTGCGGGGCTGGAACTGAAGTCGTCGAGAACCTGAGTTACTCGGCCCAAGGCCTTATGAATACCTGGCCCAGCCGGTTCGACGCGGCGAAAGCCGCCGCCTTCGCGCACAATCCACAGAAAATCGCCAACGAGGTCTACAAAGGGCGCAATGGTAACCGGCCAGATTTTCCCGACGACGGCTGGAACTTCCGTGGCCGTGGCGCCATCCAGGTGACTGGTCGCGGGAACTACGAGAAACTCGGCAAGCATCTGATCGACTGCAATCGTAACGAGGGTCGAGCGCGCACCTATCACGCACCCGACTGATCACTGGAGGAAGGCATATGGCTGAATTCGATGTAGTGATTCGCGGCGGAATGGTGGTTGATGGCACACGTTTGCCGCGCTACCGCGCCGACGTGGGCATCAAAGACGGCAAGATCGCGAAAATTGGCTACCTGAAATCCCATGAGGCAACAAAAGTCGTCGACGCCGGCGGACAATTCGTCGTGCCCGGCTTCGTCGATCTGCATACCCATTACGACGCCCAACTCTTCTGGGATCCTTACTGCACGATTTCGAGCTGGCATGGCGTGACCTCGGTGGTTATCGGCAATTGCGGCTTCGGTTTCGCCCCGGTCAAGCCGGAGTTGCGCGAGCGGTCGATGATGACGATGACCCGCACGGAGGCCATCCCCTACGCTTCGATGAAGGCCGGCCTGCCGTGGGACTGGGTTACTTATCCGGAGTTTCTCGACAGCATCGACCGGCGCGCCAAGGGCGTCAACATGCTGCCGTTCGTGCCGATGGCGCCGGTGATGGTGTGGGCGATGGGCCTCGACGAAGCCAAATCGGGCCGCATGCCGACCGCGGACGAGACCACCGCGATGCAGCGTATCGTCCACGAAGCGATGGATCACGGCGCCTGCGGATGGTCGGCGCAACGCCTCGGCCGCAACAGCGTGCAGGCCGATTATGACGGCACGCCGATGGTCACCGATCTGATGCATGATGAGACCGCCCTGGCGCTCGCGCGGGTGCTCGGCGAGCGGAACGAAGGGTTCGTGCAGATGACCTACGTGCCCGACGCCGCGGGCGATTACGTCGGTGCGATGAACCACTCGGAACGCCACTTCGAGGAACTCGCGACCGCGGCCGGCCGCCCGATTCTTTACAACGTCGTGCTGATCAACGACGCCTATCCCGAACGCTTCCGCGAGCAATTGCGCTGGCTCAAGAGCTGCAACCAACGCGGCATCCGGGTCTATGGCCAAGGTCTGATGCTCGAGCAGAGCTTCACCTTCACCTTCAAGGACTGGAACCTGTGGGACGATTCGCCGGCCTGGCGCGACTGCACGGTCGGCTCGATCGAGGACCGGCTGTTGAAGCTATCCGATCCTGAGCGGCGGCCCGACCTGCGCGCCGCGGTCCAGTCGGGCGTCATCACCAACAACATCGCGGACATCTTCGTACTTGAATGCCGCCGGTCTGATCTCAAGAAGTACGAGAATCTCAAAGTCGGCGAAATCGCGGAGATGGAGCATAAGCATCCGGTGGACGCGATGCTCGATATCGCGTGCGCCGACAGCTTAAACACTGAATTCTATACTCCGCCGCTCAACGTACGGGTTGACCACATGTCGGAAGTCATCCATTCCGATGCGATGGCGATTTTTGGCGTGTCTGATGGCGGAGCGCATACCAAGTTCTTTACCGGCGGCCGTTATCCAACAGAGATGCTGATCAAGTTCGTGCGCGAGAATCCGGTGGTCTCACTGGAAGAGGCGCATTTCCGTATGAGCGCCCATCCGGCGATGTGCGCCGGATTCAAGAATCGCGGCACGCTGGTCGAGGGCGCGGCGGCAGATGTGGTCGTTTACGATCTGGATCGGCTCAAGGTTCTGCCGATGGAAGTCGCGCATGATTTTCCCGGCGGGGAATGGCGCCGCGTGCAACGCGCCGAGGGCTACCATACCGTTATGGTCAATGGCGAGGTCGCTTTCGAAGACGGCCGCTGCACCGGCGCAACGTCGGGGAAACTGTTGCGCCACGGCGGCTGAGCGGTCCGGCCGGGCGTGCGCTTGACAAGCGGCCACGCTTGGCAGTGAACGCTTTCCCGACGAAACGTTTGACTTCGGCAACTATTGTGGGAGGCTGCATGAAGTTCGGGATGCTCTACGAGATCGAGACGCCACGGCCGTGGAGCGCGCTCAGCGAGTACAATATTTACTGGGAGGTCCTTGCCCAGATTGAACTCGCCGGCCGTATCGGCGCGACCCATACCTTGGGGTCGCGCCGGCGCATTCCCGCGGAAGCCGGGTTTGCCGTTTGAACCTTGACGGACGATCGATTAGTAATCTAAAGAGCCTTCCGCGCGTCGGATGGAATCAGGAGCCCCTATGAAATTCATGTTTTTTGTTCTGCCAACTTTGCCGGCCACGCTCGCCGAGCGGAAGTCCATGCGGCCGATCGCGATGCACCCCGAGCGCTGGCAGGCGATGATCGAAGAGGTCGTCGAGCTGGCGCAGTTGGCCGAAGAAGTCGGCTTCGACGGCTTCTGCTTCCCCGAGCACCATCTGCACAGCGAAGGGATGGAGATGGGCAGCTTGCCAGTGCTGACCCAGCATGTAATTCACAACACCAAGAGGATCAAGGTCGGACCGATCGGCTACGTGCTGCCCGGCTGGAATCCGCTGAGGCTGGCGCTCGAAATCGCGTGGCTCGATCAATTGACCAAGGGCCGCACCTTCGTCGGTTTTGCCCGGGGCTATCAGAACCGCTGGCTCAGCCAGATGGCGCAGAAGATTCACGTCTCCGCCACCGCGAGCGACAAGAGCGAGACGGATCGCACCAATCGTGAGGCCTTCGAGGAGGTCTTCCGTTTCCTCAAGCTGGCGTGGGGTGACGAGCCCTTCAGCTTCAAGGGCAAGTATTACCAGTACCCTTATCCGCAGGAAGGCACGCCGTGGCCGGCGGCTGAATGGACGCGCCAGTACGGTTTCCCGGGCGAGGTCGACGAAGCCGGCCTGATCCAGAAAATCAATGTGGTGCCAAAGCCCTATCAGCGGCCCCATCCCCAGTTGTTCCAGGCCTTTTCGGTCAGCGAAGAGACCATCCGCTGGTGCGCGCGCGAGAGTATCATCCCCACGATTCTGCTCCCGCAGCCGACCGTCGTGCGGCAATTCGCCGAGGCTTATCAGGCGGAAGCCGCCAAGGCGGGACGCAAGCTCAGCCTGGGCGAAGGTATCGGCGTGCTCCATTGCGTGTACCTGGCCAACAGCAAGGCGGAGGCGTACAAGCTGGGCGACGACGGTATCTGCGGCGTCGGCTTCAAGCAGTTTTTCCATCACTTCGGTTTTTCGGAAGCGTGGCGCTTGCCGGAAGACGAAGCCAAGTATCCGACCGGCAAGGTGATGCTGCCCGCCTCCGAAGTCTCGATGGAGCGGTTGGATCGCAACAAGTTCGCCTACGCCGGGACCGTTGCCGACGTGCGCCAGGAGATGGACGCAATGGTCGAAAACGTCCATCCGGAATGGTTCGTATGGCAGAGTGACCAGGGTTTTCTGGCCAAGGATAAGGTCAAGCGGCAGCTCGAAACATTCGGCAAGGAAATCCTGCCCCGCTACAAATAGAGATTGCATCGGGCCGGCCGCGCTCACGGCGCCGCCGGCCCGTGGTGCGTCCAGACCCTCCAAAAGTGAGTACCCCGACCCAAGCGCTGAAGGATGCCTTCAGCGACCACGTGGAAATTGCGTCACGGCCAGGCTTGGCGGGCGAGTTCGTGGCGCTGCTCTATATCGCGCTGATCGCGACGATTGCGAACGTCACCGGCGCCTTTTATGTGATGTTTCCGGAATTGGGCGCTCTCTCCCATGACGTTTTCACGCGGCCGCGCGGCACTTGGGCGCGCAACCCCCTGATGATCGCGATAACCCCGGTCCTGACGGGGTTGGTCGGCAGTCTCTTCACGCACTGGCTGGCCTACGGCTATCTGTCGGTGCTGCTCACGGTAGGGGCCGCATTCGCGATTATCGAGACCCTGAAATCACCGGTGGCGCCGGCGATTTCAGCCGGTCTCCTCCCGGTCGTGGTGGACATCCGGAGCTGGTGGTACGGACCCGGAATCCTGCTTGGATGCTGTCTGTTGGCGCTGCTCTCGATTCCGTGGAAAGGCTTCATGGCGGGGCACACTCAACCGTCCGAAAGTATCGACGCGAACGGCAAAGAGCATCCTCACGACGAACTCGAGGAAACCGCCGTCGGGTACGCCTGGATGATCCCTCTGCTCGCCTTTGTGGCCGTCGCCACTTTCTTCGTCAAACTGACGGGACTCCGCTTTATTCTCTTTCCGCCGCTGGTCGTGATTGGTTTCGAGATGTTCGGTCACACCGCGATCTGCCCGTGGGCCAAGCGGCCGTTGTGGCTGCCCCTCGCCTGCTTTCTGACCGCGGCGGGCGGTCTGTTCTTCCTGAAAATATTCGGCGTGAATCCGCTGACGGCGGGATGCAGCATGGCCTGGGGAATTCTGGTCTTGCGGGTCCTCGATCTGCACGTGCCCCCGGCGCTCGCCGTCGCGCTGCTGCCGATGGTGATGAGCCAGCCAACGATTGCCTATCCTTTCTCGGTCGGCATCGGAACTTTGCTGTTGACGCTGTGGTTCCTCTTCTACCGCGCGCGATTCGCCCCGGCCCCATAGCCGCCCCGCGCGGGGCTACGGCTGGTTTGCGGCTTGGCCTCAACTTGGCTACGAGTAGAGTCCGCACGATGCCACCCGCACTGGAGCGATAGACGATGCCCGCATTAGTGTTCGAGGTCCGCAATCATCTGGCCTACCTGACGCTCAATCGTCCGGAAGTGCATAACTCGATGAATCCCGAGATGCTCGTGCAGCTGTGTGACGCGTGGGCGCGAATCAATCGCGACGACGAAATTCGCGCGACTATCGTTACCGGCGCGGGCGACAAGGCGTTTTGTGCGGGGGCGGACCTCGGCCGCCTGATTCCGCTCTTCACGAAGGCCCGCGCGCCAGAAGACGAATGGGATCAGCGCCTGCTGGACGAGCCACGCCTCCGCGACCACTGTTTGCTCCGTTTCTACGACGTCTATAAGCCGATTATCGCCGCGGTGAACGGCTTCTGTATTGCGGGGGGCTTCGAGCTGATGCAGGCGACCGACCTGCGGGTTGCGGCGGAGCATGCAAGCTTTGGTCTGCAGGAGGTCAAGTGGGCGATTATCCCGGCGAGCGGCTCGCTCGCGCGGCTCTCGCGTCAGATGCCCTACTGCAAGGCGATGGAGATCCTGCTCACGGGTAATCGGATCGACGCGCAGGAGGCCTATCGGCTGGGGCTGGTGAATTACGTCGTGCCGGCGGCGCAGGTCCTCGCCAAAGCGGAAGAGCTCGCCAGCACAATCGCGGCCAACGGTCCGATCGCGGTCCGCGCGATCAAGGAGGGCGTCCAGCGCGCCAGTGGCCGGCCGCTCGAAGAGGGGTTTAGAATCGAGAACGAAGTCGCCAAACCGGTGATGAAATCGGCGGACGCGCGGGAAGGCCCACGCGCCTTCATGGAAAAGCGCAAACCTGTCTACAAAGGAAAGTAAAGTGGCCGTGCAGATCAAAAAGGGCATCAAGGAGCTCGTCGCCGAGGCGAACGCCGAAATCGAAACCGTAACTGTCAACGACGCACTGAAGCTCAAGGACGACCCCGGCGTGACCTTCGTTGATATTCGCGACATCCGCGAACTCGATCGCGACGGCCGTATCCCCGGCGCCTTTCACGCGCCGCGCGGGATGCTCGAATTCTGGGTCGATCCGGAAAGCCCTTACTACAAGGAGATTTTCGGCTCGGGCAAGAAGTTCGTTTTTTTCTGCGCGGGCGGGATGCGCTCGGCGCTCGCGGCGCAGCAGCTGCAGCGGATGGGACTCGAACCGGTATGCCACATGGCGGGCGGCTTCGGCGCCTGGAAGGCCGCCGGCGGCCCGGTCGAAGCGCCAGCAGAGCGCAAGCGAAGCTAGCGCGCCTCGCTGACTAAGATTTTTGACGCAGCTCGCAGACTCGCCTGCTCGCTTCGTTCGCAAAGCCTCACTTCGCTAGTGTTGCAGCGGCATCCGCAACGTATCGATAAAGCGGCGGGCAACTACTTCGGGCGGATCGCCGCCCGGATGGTACCAGACCTGCGACCAGTTCAACGCCCCGAACAACAGCAGCCGCACGTAACTCGGATCGATTCCCGGAGGCAGCGTCAGCGCTTCGATCAACTGGCGGAAGCGGGCTTCGTAATTGCGCCGGAGTTCGCGCACGCGGAGGCGCGCGCTACCGGCCTGATCAGGCGCGGTCTGAATCATCACGCGAGCGTAGTCGCGACACGCGATCAGCCCGCGCAGATGGGCCGCACACGCCGCCTCGAGTCGCGCCCACGGCTCGGTCTCGCCCGCAACCGCCTCCTCGACGGCCGTCGCGACCCGCCGCACGCCTTCCTCGTAGACGGCCAGCAGCATCTCGTCCTTCGATTCGAAGTGGTAGTAGATCGACCCCGACAGCATCCCCACCGCTTTGGCGATATCGCGCATCGAGGTGGCGTGAAAGCCACGCTCGCCGAAGAGTTTCGCGGCCGCGTCGAGCAGATGGGCGCGGCGGTTATCCTGACGCGGCGGTCGCGCGCCGTTCGTATCCTGCGTCGCGGCTAACGCGCGCACCGCCGCGGGGCCGGCTCGCCGCATCGATCAGGCGCCCACCTGCGCTTCGAGCGCGTAGGCGCGGCCGTCGACGCTCGGGTCGATCCCCAGCTTGCGCAGATTTTCCGCCGTGCGCGCGGTCATCAAACCGACCTTCTTCATGTTGGAGACGACCTGCGTATACATCTCGCGCCGGAAGGTCTGCCGGAACAACACGTCGTCGTTGCTCTTGGCATTTTCGACCCGAATACGCTCGATCTCCTTGATATCGTGCTCGGTCAGGCCAACGCGCTCGAAGGCCTCGCGCGGAAACTGGCCGCGCAAGACCAGCCGGCACGCCTCGGCGGTGAAATCCTCCAGCTCGCGCATGTCGGAGGCGCTCAGACTCGCGATCATGTCCGGCAGTCCCAGCACGGAAAACCCCATGTGCCGCGATTCATCGGCAAGAATCTTTTTGCTGATGGTCCGTAGCAATGGATCGGCGGCGGTCTCGGCGACCATCCGAAACAAGCCGACCGCGAAGGTTTCGCCAATCAGCTGCAGACCAACTGTTTTGAGGAACCACTTGCCCTCGCCCAACAGGTAGTCGAAGAGCTGCTTGATATTGCGGGTTATCGGATAGACGCGGCCCTCGCACTTGTCGTTGAGGTAGCGGGCGAGCACCTCGGCGTGACGCGCCTCGTCGACCACCTGCGTGCATTGGAAAAATTTCGCGTCGTTGCTCGGTACCATATTAACGAGCTGGCTGCAGGTGAGCATCGCGCCCTCCTCACCATGGAGCAGCTGGGAGAGGCGCCAGCAGGAGAATTCGACATTGAGCTGACGCTGCGCCTTGCGATCAAGCTTGTTCCAGATGGCGCTGCCGTAGCCGTCGATCATCCCGTCGTTGAAGACTCCCGCTTCGAGCTCCACCGGTTGCGCCCAGTCGATATCCTTCGACACGTTCCATTGGTCGCGCTTGGCGTTTTCGTAGAGCCGGCGCATGTCCGGCGCGTGGACGGCGTAGTCGCGCTGATAGACGGTATCGAAACGGCTTTGCAGCGTGTGCTGGGTCTCGACGGCCATGAGGAATTCTCCTTCAGATGTACGCTAAAGTTAAAGCAAACGATTGTTTGGTTTTAGCGACGCGCCCGCCTCGCGTCAAGCCCCGCCGAGAGTGTGGAACTTCACCAATTAAGGTAACCTTGCTGCAAAGGAGAACCTCGATGGCATCGGAAGACCCCGGCTACGCGGATCAACTCCGCTCGTATGAAACGGCTCTGCTCGGTTTTTTGCGCGCCTTCGAAACGGTCCAGGAGAACCTGAGAATCGGCGAAGTTCGCCCGAGTCAGGCCGAACTGGTGGCTGCGACCGGCGACACTTTTCGCCGCTTCAACGCGCAGTTCGCCGAAACTACGCCCCCCGAGGAATTGCGCCAGTTCCATCAGGACTTGGTTGTCGCGGTCGCCCATCTGGAGCGCTCACTGAATTTCTTCATGACGCAGCCGGGCCCGAACTGGACGCTCGCCTTTCTGCACGGCCGCAACAGTCTCGTGCGCGGGCTCTATGCGCTCTACGAGTTGCGCGCCGGGCTGCCGATAATCAGCGCCTATTTCAATGTCGAAGGTAGCGCGATCGCGGCCGACCTTCCGCCCGACGGTGACAGTCCCGCACCGCGCGGCTTTGTCCATCAGGAGCGCACGGAGACCCGGGGCAAATATTCGCTCTACGTGCCGGAGAACTATTCACCCAACCGGCAATGGCCGTTGATCATCTGCCTGCACGGCGGCTACGGCCAGGGTTACGAATATATCTGGACGTGGCTCCGCTCGGCGCGCACGCGAGGCTATTTCCTGCTTTCACCAAAATCGTTAGGCGAAACCTGGTCGATGACCATGAACAGTCCGGACACGCGCTCCGTGATGCGGATGCTCGAGGAGGTGAGCGAGGCGTATGCGATCGACCGCTCGCGAACGTATTTGACCGGTCTCTCCGACGGCGGCATCTTCACCTACATCATGGGCCTCGAACGCCACGAAATCTTCACCGGACTGGCGCCGGTCGCGGGAGCGCTGCACACGGCGGTCGATCCGATGTTGCGTACGGGAACCGGACGCAAGCTGCCGATTTTCGTGATTCACGGCGTGCACGACTTCATCTTCCCGGTGAGCTTCACGCGCCAGACCAACGAACTGCTGAAAATGCTTAAATACGATGTCAAATACGAAGAGCTGCCGGAGTGGGGACATGCTTTTCCTTATTCGATCAATGAGCGGCTCGTGATGCCGTGGTTCGAAAGTCTGCCGCCCAGAGCCGAATGATCGCGACACGCGGCCCGGTCGAGCGCCTGCGGCAATAATGGCGCGGGGCGGTTTGGCAAGCATGGCTGGTGAGGCGACGGCTCAGCGCGCGGAGGCTACGCTTGTACGCGCGGCCGACGGCGCGGTCACGATCCAGCTCGCCGGCGTCTGGCAGCTCCATCGCGGTATCGGCGCAAAGGCGGCCGCGATCGAGCGTGAGCTGACCCAAAACGGCAAACCCAGCCGCCTCGGCTTCGACACGCAGCGGCTGGGCTCCTGGGACAGTGCGCTGGTCACCTTTCTTGCCCGAATCGAGGAGTTCTGCGGAACGCGCGGAATCGTGATTGATCGTGCGGGCCTACCCGAAGGCGCACGCCAACTGCTCGAATTGGCCGCGTCGGCACCACCGCAAAGTACCGCCGCCGCGCCGCAGGCGCGTCCGCCTCTACTCGCGCGTACCGGCGCCGCCGTGCTGCGAGTGGCCGGTACGGGTGGGAGCGCCCTCGAATTTGTTGGCGTGGTCGCGATTGCGCTCGGGCACCTCGCACGTGGCCAGGCACGCTATCGCAAAGTTGACATCGTGACGCTGATACAAGCTTGTGGCGCCGACGCCCTCACGATTGTCGCGCTGATCAGTTTTCTGGTGGGCGTCATCCTGGCTTTCATGGGTGCGGTGCAGCTCGAACAATTTGGTGCGTCGATCTATGTCGCCGATCTGGTCGCCATCGGTATCACGCGCGAAATGGGCGCCATGATGACTGCGATCATCATGGCCGGACGCACCGGTGCTTCCTTCGCCGCCCAGCTCGGCACCATGAAGGTCCGCCAGGAGATCGAAGCGCTCGAAACAATGGGCATCTCACCCATCGAATTTCTGGTTGTGCCGCGCGTAATCGCGCTCGTCCTGATGATGCCGCTGCTCTGCCTCTACGCGGATTTCATCGGCGTCTTCGGTGGCGCCACTATCGGGGTCGGCATGCTCCATCTCTCCTTCACGACCTATCTGAAGGAGAGCGCCAAGGCGATCTACCCAAGCGGCGTGCTGGGCGGGCTGTTCAAGAGCCTGGTGTACGGTATCCTGATCGCGATTGCGGGGTGCTACCAAGGGATGAAGTGCGGCAACAGCGCGCCGGCGGTGGGCGAATGTACGACGGCCGCCGTGGTGGACGGTATAATTCTGGTGGTGGTGGCGTGCGGTCTGTTCGCGCTGGTCTTTCATGTCATCGGAATCTGAAGCGGTGGGCGGTGCGCGCCCGACTGACGGGCCAGCCGCGACGCACGCCAGGGCGGGCGCGGAAGCGCATATCACCGTGCGCAATCTGACGATGGCCTACGGCGATTTCGTGGTGATGCGCGGGCTGAATTTTGTCGTGCGGCGCGGCGAAATCTTCATCGTGATGGGCGGCAGTGGCTGTGGCAAAAGCACCCTGCTGCGTCATCTGGTGGGGCTCGAACGGCCCGCCGCAGGCGAGATTCTGTACGACGACGAAAACTTCACCCTGGCGAATGCCGCCGAGCGCCAACGCATCCTGCGGCGGTTTGGCGTGCTCTATCAGGGCGGGGCGCTATGGAGCTCGATGACGCTGGCCGAGAATGTCGGGTTGCCGCTGGCGCAATTCACCGACCTCACTCCGGAGGAGATTCGCGAGGTGGCGGCGCTCAAACTCGCGCTGGTTGGATTGAAGGGTTTCGAAGATCACTACCCCGCAGAGATCAGTGGCGGCATGCAAAAACGCGCCGGCGTCGCACGCGCGATCGCGCTCGACCCCGATGTACTGTTCTTTGACGAACCGTCCGCCGGTCTCGACCCGGTGACCTCCCGCCTGCTCGACGATTTGATCCTTGAGTTGCGCGCGAACCTGGGGGCGACCGTGGTAATCGTCACGCATGAACTGGCGAGCATCTTCGCCATTGGTGACAATAGCGTCTTCCTCGATGCGGAGAGTCACACCATGACCGCCAGCGGCAATCCCAGGGAAATGCTGACGAATTGCACCGACGCGCGGGTCCATCGCTTCCTGACCCGCGGCGGAAAACCGCCCACATGATCGAGGCCGCGTGAAGAGACACCTCAGCCCCTTGGCGGTTGGTGGCTTCGTGGTGGGTGCGGCCGCGCTGGCGATCGCAGCCGTCATGATTCTCTGGGGCGGGCGGCTCTTCACCCGCAGCCAAGACTACGTGCTCTATTTCAACGCTGATGTTAACGGCTTGCGCTCGGGAGCGGCGGTCAAGTTCAAAGGCGTTCAGGTCGGCTACGTCGATCAGATTTTCCTGAATCTCGGCACCGCAGCGTCAGGGGAGCAGCCAAAGTTGAGTATCCCGGTTGTCATCGAACTCGACTCGCGCTCGGTCATCCATCAGGGCAGCGGCTTTCTCGCTCTCGATCAACCTGCCGTGGTGAAAGATCTCGTGGGACACGGCTTGCGGGGTCAATTGGCGACGGAGAGCATCGTCACCGGCATCCTTTATGTCAGTCTTGACATGCGCCCGAACACACCGATCCATTTGCTCGCGCCGCCCAACTCAACCTACCCGGAGATTCCGACCGTGCCGACGCCGTTCGAGCAGGCGCAAGACCTCGCGATGCGCGTGCTGTCAAAACTTGGACAGGTCGATCTCGACGGGCTCATCGCGGGCCTGACCAAGACTTTGACCAAAACCGGCGATCTTGCCGGGTCACCACAGCTCAAGGCCGCTATCGACTCGTTGCCGGCCACGATCAACAAACTCGGCGCTGCCGCCGATTCGATCCAGCGGCTGGCCGATAACGCGAATCGCGAAGTTACCGTGACCACCGATTCCATTCGTCAGACCACATCCAACGCGACCCTGGCCTTGCAGCAGACGCAGGCAACGTTGAAGACGGTACGCGAGACCATCGGTCCGGGATCGCCGCTCGACTATCAGCTCGGGCAGACTCTGATCGATCTGTCGGAGGCCGCCCGTTCGATGCACAGTCTGGCGGATTACCTCGAGCGCAATCCGAGCTCGCTCATCCGCGGCCGCGCACCCGAGGATAAACCGTGAAGTACGCCGTGCCCGGTGGTTGGGTCCTCGGTCTCGCGACGCTGGCGTTGCTCGGCGCGAGCTGCTCGATTTTGCCGGCGCCGCAACCCGACACGACACACTACTTTGTTCTCACCGCTATCGATCCTGCAGAGCGCAATCAGGGCGCCAGCGCGACCGCCCGGGATGCAAAGCTCGTGATAGGACTCGGCCCGATCAGTTTTCCGGATTATCTGGCCCGATCGGAAATTGTTACACGAGCCGCTGACAACCGGGTCGAGCTATCGACAGTCGATCGCTGGGCCGAACCGCTCGATGTGACCTTCAAACGAATCCTGTCCCACGATTTGGCGCTCGCCCTTGACGGCGCGCAGGTTGCCGCCTTCCCATGGTTCGGCTCCTCGTCGCATTTCGATTACCGGGTTGAAGCGGTCATCGATCGCTTCGAAGCGGACGGACAAGGCGTGGCCCGGCTCACGGCGCGCTGGACAGTTAGCGATGGTGCCAACGACCGCATGCTGTACTCGTCGACCACGGACCTCACCGTCGCGGCGACACCCGGTAATAACGCTGCGATGGCGGCTGCGCTGAGTCAGGTTGAGAGTGAGTTCGCCGGCGAAATCGCTGCGGCGATTCGCCGGCTCCACGCCCAAGCCTCTAGTTCACGGGAGTGATCTGTCCGAACCGGCCCGCCTGATAGTCAGTGATCGCCTGGGCGATCTCTTCCTTGGTGTTCATCACGAACGGACCGTAACGGACCACCGGTTCATGCAGCGGAATGCCGCCGATCAGCAGAAATTCGAGCGGTTCGCGCCCGGTCGCAGCAAAGCTGACCTGCTCACCGTCGTTCTTGAAAACCACCATCTGATGCTCGCCGGCCGCGCGCCGCTCGTCGCTGAACGCCCCACTACCTGCGAAAACATAGGCGAAGACGTTGTAATCGGACGCCACCTGCTGGACGGCTTCGGCGCCTGCGGCAAGCGTGCAATGCAGCATGATGATCGGTGTGCGCGTCTCGATCACGGCGTTCGCGCCCAGCGCCTCGCCCGCGATAACGCGTACCCGGAGCTTCCCGTCAGCACTCGCAACGTCGGGGATTTTCGCCGACGGAATCTCCTGATAGCGCGGACGAATCAGCTTCTCGCGCCGCGGCAGATTTACCCAGAGCTGGAAGCCGTGAATCCGGCCTCCACGCCGGGCGAAATCCCCTTCCGGCATTTCGGAATGAATGACCCCGGCGCCCGCGGTCATCCATTGCACATCGCCACGCCCGAGCTGCCCCGAATTGCCGTGCGAATCGCGATGCTCGAAGCGGCCGTCGATCATATAGGTCACGGTCTCAAACCCGCGATGGGGATGGTCGGGCGCCCCCTTGGCCTCGCCCGCACCCAACTCCATCGGACCCATCTCATCGAGCAGGAGGAATGGATCGAAGTCGGCGAGGTGTGACGTTGGAAACGGCCGGTGGACAAGAAAACCCTCCCCCTCAAGGGTTTGGACACTTTGCACGACGCGCGCTACCGATCGTCGATTATTGCCTGGCATATGCCTTTACCTCTTCGTTGATTTCCCGAACTCCTGTCAGATTCAACTTAAGCACGCTGTCAAGTAGCAGTCCCGCGTGGCGCTTCGTAATCATCGCAATAAAAAAAGGAGGCCGGGCGATGCCCGGCCTCCGTAACTACCACTCTGGTTCCCGCGAGTCGGGCGATCAGCCTCCGCTGCGCAGCAGGCGTCCCGGCGTCGCGCCGGTGCATTTGCCGTCCTGGAACGTGACCTCGCCATTCACCAGCGTTGCGCTGTAGCCTTCCGCGCGCTGCACCCGGCGCCACTCGCCACCGGGAAAGTCGTAGACCACTTCGAGCGGCTTTATCGCCAGCTTGTTGAGATCGTACA
>Ga0181532_10002382_pt1 | contig 17573 bp, 20 predicted proteins | sample PEATcosm2014_Bin_33_FD_119768 | JGI IMG/M metagenome (GOLD analysis project Ga0181532, IMG submission 119768) | Peatland microbial communities from MTU Mesocosm Facility, Houghton, MI, USA - PEATcosm2014_Bin11_30_metaG | ecosystem: Environmental > Terrestrial > Soil > Wetlands > Peat | place...
GCAGACGAATTCGCCGGACTGCCCTTGGTGAGGTCTGCAGAAGCGCACAAGGGAACCTACGGGCATGTGTTGCTGGTGGCTGGAGCGGTCGGCAAGACCGGCGCCGCGGTCTTGGCGGGAGAGTCGGCGTTGCGCGGCGGCGCAGGACTGGTAACCATCGCAACGCCTGAACCTGCCTTGCCGGTGATTGCCGGTGTGCAAGCGGAATATATGACCGAAGGCCTGCCGTCCACGGACGCGGGTACGCTTGCTGAGACCGGTATTCGCTCGGGCAAGTTTGCGGCCATGCTGCAAGGAACGACGGTTCTTGCGATTGGGCCAGGGTTGGGCCAACACGCGGAAACGCAGGAGTTCATTCGGCGCGCAGTGGCAGAGGCAGATCTGCCAGTGGTCCTCGATGCAGATGGATTGAACGCCTTCGCTGGCCATAGCTATTTGCTGGCGAAACGGAATGCGAAGTTCTTGGTGGTCACGCCGCACCCGGGAGAAATGGGCCGGCTGCTGGGTCGTTCGATTGCGCAAGTGCAACAGGATCGGGTTAAAACAGCGGTCGAGGCAGCGAGGAACTGGAATGCGCACGTGGTGCTGAAGGGTTTTCACACGATTATGGCTTCTCCGAAGGGTCATGTGTATGTGAACACCACGGGAAATCCGGCGTTGGCGAAGGGCGGTTCCGGGGACGTCCTCACCGGCCTGCTGGGGGCGCTGATTGCACAGTTTGGGACGGACGATTTGTTGCGAATCGTTGCGTTGGGAGTTCACTTGCACGGCCGGGCTGCCGATCTGCTCAGCGAACAGTCCGACGCCTCCGGCATCCTTGCTGGTGAGGTCGCGCAGGCCATTCCTTATGCGCGACGCAAACTTCTTCAGGAGTTGCAGGCGCGTGACTGAAGAGGCTATTACACACTCCGCCGAAGAGACCGTTGCCTGGGGACGCAAGTTGGCGGAGAAACTAAAAGCGCCGCTATTGGTGCTACTGACCGGCGAATTGGGCAGCGGAAAGACCACCCTTACAAAAGGTATTGTGGCTGGATTGCAGGTCGCTTCGGAAGAAGAAGTCACCAGCCCCACTTTCACTCTGGTACACGAGTACGGCAGCGCGAAAAAAGTGTTCCACGGTGATTTGTACCGCATTGAAAGCTTCCATGACTTTGAGACCCTAGGGTTAGAAGATGTGTTCAACCAACCCGCTATCGTGATCTTGGAATGGAGCGAGAAGTTTCCCCTGAAGGCCCCCTGGCCGCAATTGCGGCTGCGCCTGGAACATCTGGGCGGGGACGCCCGCCGTATCACCGTGCTGGGCCCCTCCGTTTCCGCGTAAGCGCTTACTCTCTCGCTACCCCTGTACCTTCGTTTACTTGCCGGAGCCGAGTGTGACTGCTAGGTTGAAAGAGAAGCGCATCCTGGCGGCTGCATGGCGAATGGAGCATCCCACAACGGCGTGGCGGAGACGAACCGAAACACGCTAAAGTGCTACAACGTGACCTTGCCGATGGGCTCATTGGCCATTGGTGTGGATAACATTCGGCATGATGTATTTCTCAGCCCGAAATTTGTGCAGGTGGCCCGGGACTACCTGTTCGACCTGATCCGTCAAAACGCCAGCAATACCTACCTGCCGGGCATCGAATTCCGGAACAGCAAAGCCGCCGATTCTTCGATGTTCCGCAAGGTTCTTGCAGAGCTGCTCAAAAACTCGCTGACCGCCGCGAAACACCAAAAGAACATAGAGATCGATTTGCTGTTTCGCCTGGCAATTTTGCGATTTCTGACGGCCGAGCTACAGGCTCAGTTTGCCAACGTAATCCTGGACGCGAAGGAATATATCCGGAAGCGCGGCGACTATTTCGAGCGCAGCCAGCAGGCCCATGTGATCAAGGCCAAGCTCTCGGAAATGCAGTCTGCCCGTCGCGATGTGCTGCGTTTGATTGGCCAGACGGTGGCCCAGATCCTGATCGACATCGAAGAAAACGTCATCGCGAAATCCCGCCGGGCTTTGTTCGGCGAAGAGTTCGCACCTTACTACGAGATATTGAAGAACCGGCTGGTTTTCCTGGACGGCGGTAAGGACGATTTTTACTTCCTTGAGCATTACATCCTGTTGGGGAATTACGCGCGCGACCCGGACCGGTTTGAGGCCATCGATGCCTTGTTTCAGGAATTCCTGCTGGAAGCTGGCGTGGACCTTCCACTGGAGCCCGCGACGGCGAAAGAAATGGAGAGCTACCGAGCCCTGTCCGCTAGGTCGGAGAAACTACTTATTGAAATTGCTTCTCTGGATGAGCAGCGGGAAAGTTTGCGGAAAAAGCTGGAGCGTGGCGATGGGCTATTCACCAAGTTCCTGAATTCCACCGACCCGGCGGAATGGCGTACGTCACTCAACGAAGTCGAAAAACAGCTGCAGTCGCTGCAGACCAAGCTTGAGGAACTGGGGCCGCAGCTCGAACAGGCCAAACAGCAGGCCGACTTTGTGAACAAAGATACTCAGGGGAAGCTTGGCGACTACCTGAACGACCCTGAAAACGCCAAGCAACTGTTCGATCCTGCGTGGGGAGAAGAATCCGATCGCGGGAACCGTGTAAGGTTGCTGACACAGCTGATCAGCAGGCTCGATGAGCGGGAACTGACCGTCCACATTCTGGCGAGTTACGAGATTCGCCCGGTTGCAACCGATTTTTGCCCGCCCGTCCACTTGCAGCAATTGAAAAAGGCACTGGTATCCAAGGAAGAAGCACGGCGTGTGGAAGAGTTACTGAAACAGGTGGCGGCAAAGCGCCTCTCGATGAAGCCCATCGAAGAGCTAAGCAAGAAGTTGCGGCGTTACTCGCGGGAGGAGACCCAGGCAGTGGTATTGAAGTTCGCTGCGGACTTTATGCGATTACGGCGAGATTTGCGTGATGCCGAGCACCTGACTGCCTGCATGGAACGGGTCAACCTGGTGACCGCGGAAAAAGTTCGCGAACTTTCCCGGATGAACAACAAACTATACGAATGCCTGCTGAGAGAAGAGGCACGCCCGGAGCATGACCAGGTAGTGTCGCACGTGATTATCAAGGCTGACGTGCGCGGCTCTACAAGAATGACTCAGGACCTTTTGGCCAAGGGCCTGAGCCCGGCTTCGCACTTCAGCTTGAATCTGCATGAGCCGGTGAAGCGACTTCTGGACAGGTATTCCGCGAAAAAAGTGTTCATCGAAGGTGACGCCATCGTTCTGGCCATCTTCGAGACCGAAGCAAGCCGAGCGTATGCCAGGCCGGTCGCCAAGGCTTGCGCGCTTTCCAAGCAAATCCTGACGGTGTGTAACTCCTATAACGACCAGGCCGCTTCGACCCAACTGCCTCCCCTCGAACTGGGTGTTGGAGTGGCGTTTCAGGGCTCCGCGCCAACGTATTGGACCGATGGGGAGTCGCGAATCATGATCTCCAAAGCGCTGAATCTTTCGGACCGCCTGTCCGGGTGCTCCAAATTGGCCAAGCGCATGCTCTCGAGCCAGCGGACCCTGTTTTCCGTGTTCCAGTTCCTAACCGCCATGGAAGGGGCTTCCGCCGAAGAGTTGGATGAGTTCCTGGTGCGCTACAACCTGAATGGCATCGAGTTGAATGAAGAAGGTTTCGAGAAGCTTTCTGAGGAAATCTCCCTCAATACGGTTCGCACCAAGCTGGAATATCCCTGGAGCAACGAAGAGGTGACCCTCTACTACGGGGAAGTGCCCATGGGTGAATCCGTGGAACTGCTCGTTCTGCGCAAGGGCGTGGCGCGCGAGCTCCTTCCCGATGGAAAAATCGGCAAGAGATCCGATCACAATTATTACGAAGTCTGCACCAGCCAGGCACTTTACGACCTCGTTGCCGCGCTGATCCGAAGCCAATCCGTTACATTTGAAGCCAGCCGCACCTAGCCTCTATACTCCCATGGGGGCGAAAGGGGTCCGGTGACCTTCCCGGCCTTCAAAGCCGGCGACGCGTTCCTTCGCGGAACGGGTGGTGGATTCGACTTCCACACGCCTCCGCCAACTTTGTGTGCAAATCGTCAATGTTTATGCGGCTATTTCTCTAGTGATGGTTCGGCGGAAAGTTAGTGTGCCGCCAGTGTGCCAGAGATTCGGAGGTTCAGCTGCTAGGAAGTCCAAGCCTTTTTGATTGCCTCGTTCAAAGCCTTCTGACGTTCTGGTATCCACTTCGCATAACTCTTCCTGCAAACCTGTTCGGTGTTGCCCAGCAAGGTAGCGACGTGACTAATGGGCACACCCGCCACAAGTAGCCGCTTAGCAGCACAGTGTCGCAGCATGTGGGGCGTCCCTTTCACACCAGCCGTCTTGAAGACCGTTGTATAAATCTTTCGCCAATTCTTGGTGCGGTCTTCCAAATCACTATTTCCTGTCCAGAACGGATGCTCCCCCGACAGTTTCAGAACGGCTTTGGCGAGGCCATCTTGAATCGGGCAGGCAACCGCCGTGCCTGTCTTCGCAGTGCGTAATTCCATCATCCATCCGTCTTTGCTGTGGACGAACTTGTCCTTGGAGACGGTTACAGCATCGCTGATACGCAAACCCGTCGCCAACATCAGATTGGTCAAGACGATGAGCCGTGGCTTGTTCGGGCCTTCATACGACTCGCACGCATTCATAATCTTCCCGACTTCTTCCTCGGTGAACGGCACGACATCGGTCTCGCTAACTTTGGGCGGCTTCAAAGGTTTTGCAGGTGACACCGTCAACCAGCCGTTCTCAACGCACCAGTTGAAGAAGCGTTTTAATCGTTCGATGTGCTTGCTGGCGGTGCGAGGACTGTACGTTGTCCACGAACCACGGAACTCTCGGACTTCCACCACGCCCAACTGTTTCAAGAAGACGTAGCCGTGCGACTCGCAGAAGGAACTCAGTCGGGAGAGCAAGATTCTGTATTGCTTCAAAGTGGAAGGCTCTACGTTGTTCTTCGTGTCTGCTTTGAATGCGTCAATCGCCTTTTGGATGGTGACCGCTTCTCCCGCAACCGCAATTCCGTCAGCCTCCATGTCTCTCGCCCGACGTTGGGCGGCTTGCCAATCACGGAGACCCAAAGGTTTCCTGATACGCTGTCCGTTCGGCATGCTCCAATCGAACCAGATGGGGCAATGGCATCGTAACGAGTCACGGCTGAAATCTGAAATGAATAAACTGTGCGGACACACCCAGAGTGAATAGGACAGCCAGCGCAAGAAATCTCGTAAACATGGACATCACTTCGATTCCTTATTCTGCGCCGCTCGTGAACGTCTGCGTTGAAGCTCTTGCATCTTCTCCATCAGATGGTAGGTCTGGGCAAGCGGTACCAGTTCGCAAGAATTGTTTATCCCCTCGTGCCCTTTACCCAATTTGCGTGTATCCGTCGCCATTACCGAATGGTCATGCAGGTTGATGGTGATTTGCGTCCACGTACAGATGGGAAGAGCAGCGGTGGAAGATGACGCAGCGATAACTTTGTCTTGGTCCCATACCACAACTGGGAGGTAATCAACTTGAATGTCCGGCATCCCGATGATAATGGAGGCCGTCGCCTGCATACAATAAGCGTTAGAACTGACGAGGTCTTTGCCGCCGTGTTTATAACACTCCACCCGAGTTACGGCGTCAAAACTTAGTTCAGTCTTCTCGTTGAGGTTGTCGGCACGCCACACGCCATCGGCGAAAAGAAAATCGTCAAGGAGGTTGAGTTCGGCAAGTTGCGCCGCCTTCTGGCTCTGTGCCGACGCCGGGAGGAGACCAAGAGCGAATACCACGAATACTCTCCACACTCTGCCCATTTGTCCTCCGTTCACGACTTGAATCAAGCAGGCTGTTTGAATCCTCTATAAATCCACTGGAACACAAAGGCGATGAACCGACAAACACCGTAGACTATCGCTGGCAAAATCGTCACCGCAGGTAAGATAAGTACCCACTGCGACTTGTAGTAGCCAACCAAACTCCATTCTTTACTGTCTTTGTCGGCGGCGTCCCTCCACATCTTTGCGCAATCTTTTACGAAGTCGTGGTCCGACGAGTCGTAGCAGGTGGCACCCTGCTCCACGTCGGATTCGACCAATTTGCGCCGCATTTGCAGCGGGTAGACCAGCAGGCAGTAAAACGCCCAGACAACAGCCAACACAATGAAGATGCGGTTGAATCCTCTGGCTAGGGTCAGTTTATTCATTCAAAACGTTGCATTCGGGGAGAGATAAATTCGTTTGGTACTTTGTTGGGAGACCGCCGCAGTTGCACATAGCAGACAGACAACGAGGAGTTGTGGAGGGGTGGGCTTCACGAGGGGAGTATACTTCCAGACCACCAAGCCATCAACACTGAAGCCTATCACAGACTAATGTGTTGCAGCGTTCCCGCCATCGAGCGCATGTCGCGGGAAACTAACCTTTGAGAATTTTCGCCAAGGTCTCAGCGGCTAAAGGGACGATAAATTCCGAGTAAGCCACTCGAAGGACCCCACCCATCTTGGCAAAGCGGTCGTGCGTTCTACGAGCTGCGCTTTCCGCACCGGGGGTGTTCTTAATGATTGAGTCCAAATCGGTCTTTGCTTCCTGTTTCTCACTGACGCTCAATGCGGACTCATTAATCAGTGCGCTTACTTTCTCCACAGCGGTTCGTGTCCACGGATATGGCTGTCCGCATTTGAGACAGCCCATAGGCGGTTTCTCTTTCCAATCTCCGAATTCGCGAAATGCACCTTTGATGTTGCTACTACACGACGGACATTGATGTATCGTCTGAGCGCCGCATTCGCAGTATTTCTCAGCAGGGATGACGCGGGTTCCACCGTTCTGAACATGACCAGCCAAGCAAATCTGTGCTGTCCAGTGTCGGTCGTCATATGGAATGTGCTCGCCGTCGTTCTCTAGCTGGTACTGTTGCCGTATCCGTCGCCAAGATGACATGACGCACTCTCCTCTCATATGCTACTTCCGGGGGTGCGGTGAATCAAATGATTGCAATCAGAGAGGCTGCGATGTCTGTCTGCCTCGTGAATAGTGCTGTAATCTGCACGACGCCCATCCCTCAATCAAAGAGCACATTGAACGGCTGTGCGGGGTTGAAATATGTGCTGCGGATGGCCCAAGCCGCCATCACGACGGTTCGCTTCTCGCTGGAGGTGTAACTTTCATCAAAGAACAAGTAATGCAGCGCGGTTCTTCGTTCCTCTGTTTGATGTGTTAGTCACAGTCCGTTGGTTCTATCGGTTCCACCACGCCTTATTTGGTAAAATCCTCTCATGATTGATGTCGCCACAGCCTCGGAAGAAGTCCGCCACTCTCCAAAGTTCCGCACGTGGAAACGGGAAGAACCGCCTCCGTCTTCCAAGCCGGACCTGTGGTGCGGATCGAGATCGAACGGTCCGTTGAGGAACTAAAGGCGAAACTTGCGTCCCGTGGAGGAAGTAGTCAGCCGTCAATCCGGTGATCGAATTGAGAAGCGACCGATGGACACGGACACGGCGACGGACATGACGGCAACGGCAACGACAACGATGTAGGCCACGACCATGACCTCGACAACAGGGGGTTGCAGCAGGCTTGACAGAGTGTGTATGGAGTGTGTATTATGAATCATGTCCAGCCGGGTAGTAATACAACGCTTGAGGCAAGACGGCTGGTACGAAGTTGCACATGAGGGAAGCCACGTACAGTTCAAGCATCCGACGAAACCGGGACGGGTCACGGTGCCCCACCCCAGTCGGGATATACCAATCGGCACGTTACGCAGCATCGAAAGGCAAGCAGGCATTCGGTTGAGGTGAATATGGACTACATCGCCTATCTACATAAGGACAGCGACTCCGACTTCGGCGTCAGTTTTCCCGATTTCCCCGGCTGCGTGACCGCTGGTAGAACTCTGGAAGAGGCTCGACGTATGGCTGCCGAGGCTCTCAAGTTCCACATCGCAGGTATGGTTGAAGACGGCGAAGCTCTTCCCGAACCATCGACCGTGGACGACATCGCCAACGATCCAGCCGCTAAGAATGCCGTGGCGTTCCTAGTCCCCGCCCGTACCGAGCGGACAGTTCGGATCAATATCACTGCTCGTGAGAGTCAGCTCCTCATGATCGACCATCTGGCACAAAAGGCTGGCTTGACCCGCTCAGCCTACGTGGTGCGGTCGGCGATCAGGGTCGAGGGGGCACGCCGTCGTAAGGTGCGAGAAGCACGAGTAGTGCGAGCGGAGCGAGAGGCTCGGGCGTAGTCATAGTTTTCACATCCTGTGTGCCGCCAGTGTGCCAAAATCGGCTGATTCTGCGCTTTTCCAGAGTTCTAGGACTACCTAGAATCAGTAAGTTACATGCCATCAACACGTGGGGCGAGAACGACTTCCACACGCCTCCGCCAGATCTCCTTGAGATTCAGTGGCTTGAGATCCGCGCGAGGGAACAGATCTCATGCGTCCGTTGGCAGAACAAGCCGAACGACTTTTCGGCCCGCCTTGCTCAAACGTTCCGGCACAGGAGTCGTATAGATGTTCATCGTCGTGAGGACATCCGCATGGCGAAGTAACTCCTGCTGAACTTTCGCGTCTGTTCCATATTCGTTTAGCAGTGTCGAATACGTATGGGGAAACCCGTGCCAGCCAAGTCTCACGTTTCCGACCTTCTTTTCCGCGCGCACTAGCGATCGCCGTTGCGCAGACCAAGCGCGCCAGGGCACCCCCGCAGGATGAGTGGCGTTGACCCATTCGCACCCTTGGCTGGATTGCGGCTGACGACCGCGGTGTTCGCGCAAGATTTTCTCTAGCGTCAAATCCACGGGCATCGGTCGGCTTGAGTTCTCCGTCTTGGGTTCGTCAATGCGACCGCAAGCCCAAGATGGACGGATCCGCAACTGGTGCTTCTCCCAGTCGAAATCGCGCCACCGCAATCCAAGCAGTACGATGATTCGCGGCCCCAAGCACCCTGCCAAAATACACATCGTTCGTTGGGTCTCTAGAATGTGCCCGAGAACTCAACGGGATTGTCCAATCGGGAGAGTAAACTGAGACCATCGGACTTATTGGGACTTGAATCGGTTTCGACCCAACAAGAGAACTCTGCTAGTCTCTAGCCATGCGAATCCTGTTGGTTTTGCAATAGCCACTTTCTTCTTTAGAGCGGCTTTGATGAACTCCTGATTGTCGAACAGCGGTCTCCGGCGCAACTTTTTCATTTTGTGACCGCTTGCGTGGGAATTTCTGAGAAACGGGGAGGCAGATGAACCTTCTGCGCTGTCTTGTTGTAATGTGCTTTTTGCTAGGAACCTGTCACGCCCAGTTGCCGGAGTACTATCAAACCATCAACCGCGTCACGTGGCTGTCGCGGAACATCGATGCGATTTTGCCCACGTGGATTGCACTCGGAATGACCGATATTCACAAGTACGCGAACATCAAGGCCGTGGGGACAGAACATGGCAAGCCCGCGACCATCTATAGCCGGCAGGCTACCGGACGCCTCGGCAACCTGACCGTCAACTTCCTTCAGCCAGCCGAAGGCCAGTTGAGCTCGTACAATGATTTTCTGGAAAAGCATAAGGACGGCATTTTTTCTGTTGTGCATGAGGTTCCCACCAGGGAGGCGATGGACAAGGAGATTCAGCGCATGGCCAGCCTCGGAGTAAGTGTGCTGCAGCAGGTTACGTTTGAAATCGACCACACGCCGGTGACCTACACCTACTTCGACACGGAGCCACGGGGCAAATACGTTCTTGGCCTTGTCTACTGGCCCAGCGGAGCGCCCAGGCCCCTGGAGCAGAAAACCGTCTCCCACATCGCTCCTGTTGTTCGCAATGCGGTTGCGGTTACCGACTTCTGGCAGAAGCTTGGCTTCCCTGGTTTTGAGCTCGTGCATGCTATGCCACGCGATGATTCGCGCTATCGCGGCCAGCCGCTTTCGCTGGCGTTTGAAGTGGGCTTTCAACGGATCGGCTCCATCAGTTATGAGTGGATTCAGCCACCATCCACTCCAGCCAATATTTATGAAGATTTCCTGAAGCGCCATGGCGAAGGCATCCAGCACATTGGCATACCAGTTGACGATCTATCCAAAGCTACTGCCGCATATGAAAAACTCGGCTTTCCAGTGTGGCAGGCCGGAGCATGGGGGGATATCGGAAAGCCTGATTCCGGACAGTACCACTATATGGACACGGACAAAATCGGTGGCGTAAGTGTTGAACTGATCCACGCCTATTAACAGCCAAGTCAGCCTGCTCCTACCGGTAGCAGCACCACTTTTACTCGGGAAAACTCAGCGGAAACCGAATTGAGGCCCGTACCTAAGATAACGGTAAGGCTTACCGGGACCAAGTCACGAAAATGGGGGTATCATCGCCTCAACGGAACAAAGAAGAAGGTCAGGCTCAAAGCGAGGACCTCTCTGACTCGGTTTACTGTGGTGGTTTTCATGTCCATCCTTTGCTCCCCCCTATAATCGGTACCAGTCCGATTACCCGATTTGAACGAAGCCGCTCTGCGGCATCCGGCATCTAATTTTTGAATCTGGGCGATGATGCTAGGTGTAAAGCAAGCGGAGGTGTAACCATGGTTGAATCTTCTGACCTGCGGATGACGAGAATTCCACTCAACCAAGGAGTCGGCCAGATGCCGGCACTCGGCTTTGGGACCTTAATTCCCGACGCAGCCGTGACCATAGCTGCGACCAGAGACGCACTGGAAGCCGGATTTCGACACTTCGATTGCGCGGAACGATACGGAAACGAGCGTGAGGTAGGCAGGGCGTTGCAGGCAGGACTTGCCGCCGGAAGGATTGCGCGCGAAGACATATTTGTTACCACGAAGCTGTGGAACAACAATCACCGGCCCGAACGCGTCGAACCGGCATTCGAGGCGAGCCTGGACAGGCTCGGGCTCGAGTATCTGGATCTCTATCTCATTCACACTCCATTTGCATTTCGGCCTGGAGACGAACACGATCCGCGGGATCAAAACGGCAATGTTCTTTACGACCACGACGTGACTTTGCTCGACACCTGGAATGCGATGGAAAGTCTCGTGGATCATGGCAAGTGCCGGGCCATCGGACTTTCGGACATCACCTTGAACGGACTCTTGCCCATCTACGAGTCTGCGAGAATCAAGCCCGCCGTCGTTCAGGTAGAATCGCATCCATACCTGCCGGAAACGAAGCTATTGGAATTCTGCAAGGAGAATGGTGTTGTGTTTTTGGCTTTTGCGCCATTAGGTCACGGGATGAAGCCGGGGCTGCTTGAAGATCCAATCATTTTGGCTATCGCCGCACGAGTTGGAAAGACGCCGGCACAGGTGCTGCTGGCTTGGGCGGTGCAGCGTGGCACGGCATTGCTTACTACACCGAGGACTGCCGCCCGCGCGAGAGAGAATTTCGACATCGCTACCCTTCCGGAAGACGCGCTTGCCGAAATCAATCGAATTCAGACGAGACAGAGACTGAATGAGGTGGTGAACACCGGCATTCCGGGTTTCATTCCGCCGGGTAGACGAACATGAAAGCGACACCGCAGCTCGAGCCCCTCGATGAGTCACCTGCGCTTTGCTCAAGTCGCATTGGGTCCTGATTCGCGCAGCGGAAACTGGTAAAGTGGGCCCCAGTACCAAGATGCCCATTTAACTTGCCAGAAGTTGAAGTATTTCTTCCTCGAGCGACGGACTATGTCACAGTGTCTCGTCGTTATGCACAGCATCCCTATCCGGCTTTTTCCCTACGACGTTCCGGGGTTTAGGAGATCCCAGCACATTCAGCACTCGCGAGCCTTCTCCATACTTGCTTACGTCCGCCTGATGATCCAACTCAAAAGTCACGTTTTTGTTGCACACTGAGCAAACCAGTGTGCCGTAAGTGGTGCCACGTTTTTCTACGAAGATGTTGTACCGCATCACTTGCTCGCAACACATTGGGATCCACAGATTTGGAGTTTGCGTAGTATGCAAGGTTCACCATCCAAAATCGAGTTGACTGGGATTATACCCTGAAAAACTGGGCGCTTGCAGGAGATGTTGGTTCCGGTACCGAAGCCATAGGCAAGCGGACTGCTGGCACACAGGCCACTCGAACTGAAGCTGCGGAACTATCAACGATGTTAATGGGACGTGCGCGTCTGTTAGCATATCCGCAGATCCGATGAGAACTATCAAGCGCAAAAAAGAGTGGTTCGACGACGACTCGTTCTGGCGGGATCTTTATCCGGTCATGTTTCCCGAAAAACGGTTCTCCGATGCCGACAAGCAAATCGAGAAGGCGCTGGCCCTGACCAAGCCCACGGGCAAATCTGTCCTCGATCTCTGTTGCGGTCCTGGCAGATGCGGCATCGCGCTTGCAAAAGGGGATTCCGAGTCTCGGGAGTTGACAGAACGACGTAGCTGCTGAGAAAAGCCCAGGCAAAGGCCAGGGCCGCACACGTCAAGCTCGAGCTGGTGCAGAAGGATATGCGAGATTTTGTGCGGCCGGGCTCCTTTGCGCTCGTGCTCAGCATGTTTACGTCCTTTGGATATTTCGACAATAAACAAGAAGATTTGACTGTCTTGGAGAATATGTTTTCATCGCTGCAGCCAGGTGGGGCGTGCCTGATCGAGATGTTGGGCAAAGAACGTCTCGCGAGAGTGCTTCAAGCCACAACGTCCACGGATTTGCCAAACGGTACCGTCGTGGTAGAACGACACAGGATTTTTGATGATTGGACCCGCGTCAGGAACGAATGGCTTGTCATCCGCAACAGTCGAGTGAAGTGCTTCAAATTCCACCACACCATTTATTCTGGTCAAGAGCTGCGGGATCGAATGGAGCGCGTAGGGTTCGTTGCTGTGAAGCTACACGGGAATTTCGACGGAGAAGAATATGGCCCCGATGCCGAACGGCTGATTGCGATCGGCCGAAAACCTCAAGTCGGAGCCTCGCGAAGGCGCTAGTCTTAACTGATTAACGCTGCCGTAATCTTACATGTGGGTACGGGGAGGAAGTCACGCTCATTTCTGCTGTTTGTGCCACCATTCCTGCAACGATTTGCAGCGTCCTTTCTCATCAAGAGAAATCAAGAAGATCCCATCAAGCTGGGTTTGTAACCCGGGTGGGACAATCATAAATGATGCCGACCATCTGGCGATATTGAGCTCAGCACTCGCAACCAAAATCTCGTACCCGAATTTAATGTTTTCTTCGGTTCGGGCCACCTCTGACCAATAGTCGAGAATGGCTTTTCTCCCATACATGGGTTCGAGAAATGGTGTGACTCGGTAGGTGCCGTTTTCCGCGAATAGCGCAGACGCGGCTTCTGGACTACGGCTCTCCCACGCCCGGCCGTAAGCGTCCAACCAGGATTTAAACGCCACAACTTCGTTACTCATGCCCACTCTCCGGACAGCTTAATGAGTCTATCCCAACGACCTGGCGCAGGGTTTGTTCTTCGCCCCGCAACCTCGGGGCATTCAAAAATGGAATCGCACTCGGTCGGGATACTCCATAAACTCATGGTCTCTCTGAGGGCGATCGCTGTACAGCAACAATCTCCATTCCGATGATAGTGAACGCAGCACACAGGGGAAAGCAGCCGTGCGGGGAGGTGGCCCTAGCGAATGCATTTTGGCGCGACGCTTCGCCCAGTGAATGCAAACACGAGAAGCAGAACTGCAGTCAGCCACCCGCCCAGGCTGAAAACAGTTGGTAAGTAGAGGGCAATCCCTATGCCTACGACAATCAACGATGCGGCCAGCACGCCGAACTGCCACATCCCATAAAGAAACATAAAAGGCAAATAGTGCGCTCCGACGACAATCATGAGGGCCGGGTAGAACCAGTTCAGACGGTACAACGTGGCGGCGCCTACAAGCGGCAGATTGAGTGGAACTACGAAGGCGACCTGCCTGGCCAAAGCGTTCATCGGATGCCCCTTGGGCAACGCAAAGGGTCCGCCCATCAAGTGCAAGAGCAATTGCGTCAGGGGAAAGATAAACACTCCTCCAACGACGACGACGAGTATCGCGGTGCGGGGAGAATGCCACGTGGCCAGAGCCGCGGACAGAAGCCATACACCGCCAGAAACCAACTGACCCGCAAATCCGCCTAAGAAAACGGTTCGTACGTCTCTTTGCGCATCGCTTATGTTCACTTTGGCTCCCACAAGGTCTCAGATCGGTTCTATCACATCTGGTCCTCTCAGGCGGGGGGAGCCTTTGTGGGACGATGCCATTCATGAGTGAATAATGCTCAGAACCCAAAGAAGCATTGGGAATTCGACTCCTGGACGCCCCGCCAAACCCTTGATGTGTGCGAAAATTAAGACAGGAACGGAGTGGACGTCTGCTTTCTCGGCGGCCAGGCATTCGTGTTGACGCGGCGAGTGGGAGAGTTGGCGCCTTGGGGGAATTTTGCAAAACTTGATGTAACGGATTCTCGGTTAGGCTACGTCTAAGTCATTGAAACGAATGCTCCCGCGCGGGACGGTGCCAGGCGTTTCTGATCGATTTTGCGCTCTCACCTTGGGAGAAATTCGGGGATTCTCGGAGAAATGGATGAGAAATTACGTATTCAGCAGGATTCGCTTTTCTTGCAGGGTTACTCTGGCGCCACTTTGTGGTTTGGCGCTGATTCTGGCGCTACCGGACGCGCACGCGCAAGGGGACACGCAGACTGCGGTCGTCTCGAAGACGCCGCCAGTTGTTGGCACGATCAAAGCCATTTCCGGGAACCAGTTGACGCTCGCGACCGATGCAGGGACGGAGATCAAAGTGCAGTTACCCGATGGGGTGAAGGTTTTGCGCGTACCGCCGGGTTCCAAAGACTTGAGAGAAGCAACTCCCATTACTTTGAGTGATCTGCAAGCCGGAGACAGGATTCTTGTAAGGGGAAAACCGGGTGACGTGGCAGGGTCCTTCGTAGCCAGCACGGTTGTGGCGATGAAGAAAGCGGATATCGCCGAGAAGCAAGCGAAAGAACGCGAAGAATGGCAACGGCACGGTATCGGGGGCTTGGTTGGCAGCGTGGATCCAGCCAATAATGTGATCACCATCAAGTCGCTGACTGCGGCGGGAACAAAAGATGTAAAGATTCACGTGGGCAGCAGCACGGTTCTTCGCAGGTACGCGCCTGGTTCCGTGAATTTCGATGACGCCAAAGTGGCCCCGATCAGCGAAGTGCATGTTGGAGACCAGTTGCGTGCGCGGGGTACGAAAAGCGAAGATGGCACCGAATTCGCTGCGGACGAAGTTGTGTCCGGCTCTTTCCACAATATCGCCGGGATGATCACCGCACTCAATCCAGGTGCAGGGACGTTCACGGTCTCTGATTTAGCGACGAAGAAATCCGTAGAGCTGAAGGTGACGGCGGACTCGCAGATGAGAAAGCTGTCCCAGCCGATCGCGCAGCGCATTGCGATGAGATTGAAGGGCAACGGAGCCGATGCCAACGGTGGCAATGGAACAGGAGCGCCGGCGGGTGCACCGGCCGGGACGCCTCCTCCGTCTGCCGGCGCTCAGGGAGCGGCAGGCAATGCCAATGGCGGCCCGAGCGGTCCAGCGCGTAACGGTGGTGGCGATTTGCAGCAGATGTTGAGCCGGTTGCCAGTGAGCCCGCTCAGTGACTTTCAGAAGGGCGATGCGGTGATGATTGTGGCGACAGAAGGTCAAAATGATGGACCCTCCACCGTCATCACACTCTTGGGCGGTGTGGAGGCGATCCTGCAAGCTACAACGCAAGGGCAGGCGGCTTCCATCCTAACCCCGTGGAGCCTCAACCAAGGCGGTGGCGATGCGGGGACCCCGTGAAGAGAGCCGTGCATTAAATCCATAGCAAGGACAGAAAAGAGAACCCTTGATGAGAACGAGTTACTGGAGAATTTTCGTGCACGGCGTGTGTGCCGCGTGGCTGTTTATATTGCTGCCAGCACATCCGGCCGCGGCGCAAACCGCCGGAGGAATCCTGCGGGGGCAGGTCACGGACCCGTCTGGTGCTGCGGTGACCGGCGCAACTGTGTTGTTGACCACCCCTACGGGCGCATCGATGGACACCACCACTACCAAGGATGGAACCTTCGAATTCAAGGATCTGGCTCCAGGGAAGTATCAACTAAAGGCCGTGGCGCAAGGTTTTGCTCTGTTCACAAAGGCAGATCTGGTGGTGAGCGCGGGACAAATTGCCCGGGTGAATGTAGCATTGGTCATCGAGGAGCAGCAGGAGAAAGTACAAGTAAACGACACGACGACGCAGGTGGACGTCAATCCTTCCAATAACGCCAACACCATCGTAATGTCGGGCAAAGACCTGGAAGCTCTGTCCGACGATCCTGACGAATTGCAATCCGAGCTGCAGGCCTTGGCAGGACCTTCCGCAGGACCCAACGGCGGCCAGATCTATATCGACGGATTTACGGCAGGGCAGTTACCTCCCAAGGCTTCCATTCGCGAAATCCGCATCAATCAGAACCCTTTCTCATCGGAATACGACAAGCTGGGCTACGGACGAATTGAAATATTCACCAAGCCGGGAACGAACACCCTTCACGGGCAGATTATGGTCAGCGGAAATGCGTCCGCATTTAATGCGCGCAACCCATTTGAAATTCTGCCGGAGGGGATCTCCTCTCCCAGCTACAATTCCGAGCAGTATAGCGGTAATATCGGTGGAGCGATCAACAAGAAAGCATCTTTCTTTTTCAACATCGAGCAGCGGGATATCGGTGGATTGAACATCGTGAGTGCCACCGTGATTTGCGGGGATCAATACCTCAAAATCCCGTGCTCTTCGGGACAAAACCCGTTTAGTCAAATCCCGTACAGCGATCCTGTCACCAATCCGCAATCGCGTACGAACTTGAGCCCTCGAATTGATTATCAATTGACGCCGAGTAACACTCTCACGGCACGCTATCAATACTGGCGCGATTCGGAAACCAACGACGGTATCGGGCAATTTGACCTGGAACAAACTGGATATAATGAGCTGAATACCGAGCAGACCTTCCAGCTCACAGACACGCAAACCATTAATCCCAGCACAATCAACGAAGTCCGGTTCCAGTATCTCCATGACAATACCCTTACGACTTCCCTGATCCCGGGGATTAGTCTCACTGTAGGCGGTGCATTCAGCGGCTATGGCAATGGCGGAGGAAGCGTTTCCGACATTCAGAACCATTACGAGGTTCAGGACATCGTTTACAAGACTTTGACTAAGCACTCCCTCAAATTCGGCGGACGCCTTCGCTCCACGGCGGACTCAAACTCCACTGCTGCAAATTTTGCGGGGACGTTTACCTTCGGAGCCCGCGCCAATCCCGATACTACCTGTGTGCCCACACCGCAAAACGATTATTGCGGCATTACTCCGCTCAGTGCTTATCAGATCACGGTGCAGGGATTGTCGCAGGGCCTGAGTTTTCCCACGATTCTGGCTAGTGGAGGCGGCGCCAGTTACTATTCGCAGACATTTGGCACGCCGCTGACTGCTGTGACGGTTATAGATGGTGCGCTGTTTGCCCAGGACGACTGGAAAGTGCGCTCGAATGTGACCGTCAGTTACGGATTGCGTTTTGAAACGCAGAACAATCTTGCCAATAAGGCAGACTTTGCGCCGCGCCTCGGGATTGCCTGGGGA